>ERZ791914.329-NODE-329-length-50374-cov-8.676146_pt1 | contig 50374 bp, 41 predicted proteins | sample MGYA00510140_ERZ791914 | MGnify/ENA primary metagenome ERZ791914 (study PRJEB30046, sample SAMN00792079) | human gut metagenome | study: EMG produced TPA metagenomics assembly of the A metagenome-wide association study of gut microbiota in type 2... | reverse complement strand
ACAGACCGCAAAAGCGGTCTGCTATTTGTCAAGGTACTCGTATTCTACCGTTTACTTTCATAGGGTCAGACCCCTGGGTTCCATTACGTTTATAAAATTTTAATGGGGTCAGACCCCAAAATGAAACGGATACTGTATATCTGAACCCGGATAAGGTACACGAACAATCCGAAGAAGCTGATGATCAGATGGCTGTTTCATAAAAATCTATTCATTCAAAATGATGGTGATTAGGCAGGATTCTGTGCCTGACGTGATTACCAATAAATGTGGATAATTTATTGATACTCACATCAGGTACAGAACAATATTTGATAACCTGCAAGAACAAAAAATATATATTTTTACTGACAACTACCTTGACAATCAGCGTTTCTGACAATTCATCAAATTTCGTTCATATTGTGTTCGTAGGGTCAGACCCCGGATATATACGTATAATTATGAGATTTCTATAATTTGATCGTGACATTATTTTTGACCTCCCTTGTCTTTACGATATTTTCTCAATCTACATATTTCATGATTTTCTCGTATGCGATTCGCTTTTTCCGCTGGTTACTGGTTTCTCCCAATAAATCCGGTGTCCAATCATTCGGCGTAATTTCTAAAGGTTCACCATTCAATCGAAATTGCTTATAGAATACATCAATTTGTCCTGCATATACTGGCAGATCATAATACAGCGTCCCGGTTCGAGTGCTATACTGGTCTCCTGTAATATCAACAATAACCCCGTTTTCTAATGTGAGCCACACATGGCATTCTGATTTCGTTTCGCCAGATGTGTACCAACTTCTTACATTGGCATATTCCAAAAGATAACGTCCCAGCAGATCACAGACTATTCCACAGTTGCCTCTTGGAAACAGTTCAATAAAATTATCTCTAAAGAACTCACCGTTCGCATTTGCCTTCAATATGGCATTTCTAAACTTTTCAGCTAGTTGAAAGATCTCAATATCTGTCATTGTCTTGGATTCCTTAATTTTTCCTTCACATCTCAGCCAGTCATAAGACCGTTGCCTGCTACTCACCGCGGAGAGGTGTGTGATTCATTCGAGCAGCGCAGGGAGCTACCGCTCCCCTTGTTTTATTTATACATTCTTTAGAAATGTTTATTTTTTCTTTATGGGGTCTGACCCCGGAGTATTCATAAAAAGCTTAGATTTTTGTCTTGACAACTGAACCACTATAGACCCCAATGTGCTCCGATAAACATCGGGATCAGGTACCCCGCTTTCAGCGGATTATTCGCCACCTCTTTCTCATAAACTCCTTGAAGCTTTCTTCCAGCACTTCCAAGAAGTCCGGTGTCAATCCCCACATATTTATGGAAACCAGATCGTAAGGGGCTGACCCCAATGTGGTCTCAGATCAAGCAGGCGAGTTTTTTGACGTTTACGAAGTTTCTTAAGATTGGTATCTTTTGTTTAAAACGAAAAGAACATTCCCTTTTCTTCACTAATATCGTAAATCCATTTATTACCTGTAGGGCTTACCAAAGTACTAATATTTGCAATTTCTTTTATTGTTTTTTCTACAAATTCAGCATTATAAAATTTGTAATTTCTTGCAAAACAATTACAACACTCCCGCATTTCAACATCAGCAGGTGGATAAAGTGCCATCGGAACTTCTCCTGCATCTATGTTTCCCTTGATATTCCCACCCGATATCAAGCTTGCATTACCACCACGCCCCTTGCCTGCTATAAGAAAATAAAACGGTAAACCCAAAATAGCGTTATTATTTGTATTTTTCACACGTTCATAAAAAAGATTTATGATTTCAAGCAAATCATCCGTAGTTAAGCACTCCTTATTTTCTTTCTTATTCAAGTCAATTACAATAGCTTCTTCAATCGCCGCATTACCTGCACACGCAAAAGCTAGCTGATCATTTACCGTAATAACTTTGTCTAAATTGTCAGAGAATGTTTCACCATCGATCCTTGTCCCTCTTTTATCCCCTGCGATAATTATGCGGTTTTCTTCTTTTATTCCAAATATAACACTCATAAATATTCACTCCCTATACAATAGTCAAACCTTTTTTCCTTGAAAATCAATGATTTTTAATGTTGTATCAATAAGTATCTCAGAAGAAAGAACCATGAGAATAGACCTTTCTAACAATGTCGTAAGTGCTTTTTTCTTTTACCATATTAAAGTTTGTCTCTTAATTTAAAACTGGCACTTCAGCCAGTTTTAAATGTGGGATGCACCCAGTGCACACATTTCTAACGCTTCAAAATTCTGTAAGGAAATCGTAAGGGGGCTGACCCAATGTGTGTCCAATTCTGACAAAAGCAAAAGGAATCAACCCTACATCACTTTGCAAATCCCACCCGGCTTATAACCTTATGAGCTCTGTTCATAATATCCTCGTTTGGGAATATAGAAGAGAACGTATATGTACTTTTTGGATTCAGATTATTTGCGTTTTTCTTATTAGGATGTTTCCCTCGTAGTGCTACTTCAGTCGGTATTTTAGAATTTTCTTTGAATGATGCAATTTTCTTTTTGGAACCGCCAAATTTTCTGTTTGTTCTTGTCATATATCGTTACCCTTTCATAATAAAATAGTCATACATATAATATGCAAATTTCTGAATCTTAGCCTTTAGTTCTTCCTGTTTCGATGTGAATTATTTTGCTTTCTTCTACCTTGCGAAGATTGTTTTGTTTGATTATTCTGAGGCTGTTTCTGCCTCATCTGGCCATCCGGTTTCAATGACTTTTCATATTCAGCAAACTTCATCATATAATATTGATATTTACTCATGATGTTATAAAATGTTGATGCGTATGCTTTTACGATATATGTAAAGCTTTCTCTCCGGTTTTCCGTAAATAAATGTCCATCAAGCGTATCGACACAAAGAAAGCCAAGAAGATCGTAATCCGTATTCTCACTTTTGTAAAAAAGTCTTTTATTGGCAACCCTAATAGGTGCCACAATAGTTGCTATATAATACTGTTCGTAATGTTCTGTTGTATTATCATAATGGGAGTTCGGATCCGCTTTACTAAGCTGTTTATCGTATTTAATCAAATTTTGCTTATAAAACACATCGTTGTTATAACTTTGATCCCCATTGACTATCGTTCTAAAATCCGTGTTTTCAGAAACCTTAATAGGTTTTTCAGCATTTTTTTCATCTAGTACAACACGGTTGCTATCCGTATTCTGGGAACGTACAAACGTTTTCACTAAAGCATTATTATAATTAATCGCTCCTGTTTCATTGGTATACAGATATTTAATACATCCGCATATCTTTTTATGACTACCGGAAAGGACTTGTAGGATTTCGCAGAGATTATCCAATCCTTGGACAAGATATTTAGAAACCAATGTTGTAAATAGCTCCATGTCCCATTCTCGCCTCCCTGCTTCAATGTCTTTATAGTACAATTCCATTTGATTGATTTCGTTACGGAAGTCGTGCATCAAGCGATAGTATTTTTCACTTATTTGCCGATAGTTTTTAATGGTCTGCGATTTAAAGCAAAAATACCTTGCCAGAATCAGGATAAGCATTATTGCCAATGACACGATAAAAACCTTAGGTGATATGTTGCCATCCCCATCATTTAAATTAATACTGTCTGCAAATATAGTAAAAATACTTGTTGGAATCCCTATTCCGGCAGCAATGGTGAAAAGCATAGCAAGAAAATTCAACACATTCATTACCGGTTCTGGGATTTTGTTAATTACTTCATCAAACAAGTTTAAAATTTTCAAAACTATCACCGCCGTTACAATTTATATTGTATACCTCAATTTCTACCTCTCCACTGCAATATATACACGCCATCCTCAATTTTGCTCTTAAAGCTCTAAATTACCGATTCTGTGTTTTAAGCGCTGAACCATTTATCTCTTTCTACACCTTTACCACGTATTTTCCATCTCCAGCAAGTCATCAATAATCACGGCGCACCGTTGCTATGTTATTAATCCTCAATAACCAGTACCTTTTTATCTTACCATATTTCCAAGATAGTCGCTCCAGCAAAATTTCTAACATGACTTCGCGCGATTTATGCAATTCGTGTTTAGCTTATCCAAGAGGATCATTTCATAAATGTAATACAAAAACTTTATAAAATTCATCTTCAGGAATGGACCATCAGATTCGCTGTTCAGAAAGCCAGCGGTCTTACTGTCCAGCATTGGTGTGAACAAAATAATCTTTCTTTCCACACCTATAATTACAGGAAACACCTTCTCAAAGAAGAAGTTATCGACCAAGCTCTTTCGAACATTGTTCCCATCTCTGACCATTCGTTAGAAATAATAAAACATTCGTTCCATTCGTGCAAATCGCACAAATGACTCCAATGTCAAAATGCAGATAAATAATATCTCTATCGAAATAAGCACATCTGTTTCCGAAGAGTTTCTCAGCAAGCTCATCAAGGTGGTGTGCCATGTTTAAAGATGCTAAACCCAGTTTTACAGTTACTTTGCCAGCATCTATATCATCTGTGGATACACAGACCTCCGCTTCGGGATTGATTCACTCTCAGCTATCATCGAACACAGATCTCATATGCATCAAAATTGTAAGGGAGCTGACCCCAATGAATGCTCATGATTTTCTAAAACCTAATAGCCACATATTTCGGTAGTATTTTTAGTATCAACTCGCATAACGATTCACCCACTCCCTTTAAGCATAAATTATAGCCTTAGGCAATATATTCGTTGCTGACCGGTTCAGCCTTATCTTTAACCGATGTATCGTACTCTTGTCCTGTTACTTCTGATTTTGTATACCTTTCCGTAAACAAATCAATAATGTGTTCCACATCTGAGAAGTTTCTTAAATATACTTGTACGCCTTGTATTTCAAATACATTTTTCCAACGTTCCACCGTCTGCAACTTTTTAATCAGTCGATCTCTGTTCATTGTAGCAACTGGGAACTTATGAATCTGCATCATTTTCTTTGCGTATTTCTTATTCGGTCTCTGCACATATTCCTGTAACTTGTCTTCATTTCCAACCAGTCCAACTGCTGTAATTGATGACACTGGAAAATTGTAAAGGAGTCTGACCCCAATGTCACATTCTATGCCAGTTTTATAACATCTTTTCAACTCTTGATATAGTTACTTCCTTTTAAAAAGTGCAAATTCATTGTAAGAAAATCATAAGAGGGTCTGACCCCAATACTCTCCCCTGATCTTTGATAGAAAAAGCTACCGTATGGAGCATGCCCTCATGCGTCAGGATGCATAAAACGTCCTGCCTAAAGCAAGGAAAATCCCTTACTAAAAACAGGGAAATCTGACGCTTTTTTTAGGGAAAAGTGCTTGACAAAAAACACCCTGTCTCCTGCTTCCGCCTTTTGAATCCATCGCACATCCAATCCGGATGCCATAGCCATAGCCTGCTGAGTAATACCGAACTCTTGTCTCCACTCTTTGATATCAACCATAATATTGATCTCCGCTTCCAATATACGTTAATATTGGCGTGTAGTCAAGATTTGAACATTGCGTTCCAATTTTTTTCCATAATTGTAATATTTCGAAGTATAAGCGCTTTTCCTTTTTTAACTCGTTAAAGTGATGTTTGCAATTTAAAACTGGCATTTCCGCCAGTTTTAAATGTAATGTACACCCAGTGCACACGTTCTTAACAAGTCAACGTTCTGTAAGAAAATCGTAAGGGGGTCTGACCCCAAAATGTTTTTGCAAAAAGGATTTTTGACGGCAGAAAATGTATATCCTAATTTTTCTGCCTTTTCATAAACCAGTTGAGCATAATTTTTGCTAGCGTTCGAAATATTTATTTCAATCTGCCCTTTGTAGCCATAACAACTACTACTTGATAGCGGTTCTGCCCCCCCCCATAAATTTCATATTATATAACACGGTCTTTACGATATTTTTCAAGTACTTCTTAGGGTAACATCTTTTAACTGCTTTCTTAAATCCATGCCCCTTTTTCAATTCATAAAAAAACACTTCCCGTTGCTCAGGCTTCTGAGAGGGCTGATATAATTGATGATTACTTTCTATTGCTTTTTTCAAATCAACATCTACAAGAGTTAAATCTGTTTGATCTATAAGTTCTTTTCCCTTTTCATTTTGGCAAAGCACTAAAGAAATACCTTTATCTTGGATACTTTTTTCAAGCTCACTTCCCCATGAATCCCCCAGGGTAATATCACCAGACCTTTCAATCTTGGCATATTGACATTGATAACAATTCTCCGTGTATGTTGTCGAGTTCAAAAATGTCATCAAATAATTATCGGTTGTTATCGGAACTGCGAAACGCTTTCCATTCTGTTCTAATTTAAAATTATTTTTCTCTCGAAATCTTATACTTTGAATTTCTGTTAACCGAATCCCATAATCAAACAAAAAGCTGTCTAAAATTTGTGGTGAAGGTGTTCCATGGCAAATTAAATCAGCGGTATACAGATTTTGATGATTCTTTGTATAATGCCTGACCGCTGAAACCTGACACGGCAGCCCAATAAAAAGCACCTTTCTTCCCAACTTAAGCTTTTCTAAAATTTTCTTATATATTCCCTCAGGATTACTTTTTACATATTTTGAACCTGTAAATTTACACACTTCATCTTCTGTCTCAGCAAAATCAAACTCAAACTTCCCCAAACTGAATGTACAGCTACAAACAATCCCTCCATTTTTTATGAAAGCTCGTTCTACTGCTGTTGCCACTCCTCCAGATGAAGAACGCATACGAATGCAATCATCTTGCGCCCATCCCTGTTTCCAATAAATCGGTTTAGTTAGTACCTGTTCGGCGTTATTTTGGCATGCACTATGGCATGCATTACATTGAATACATTTCTCAGAATCAATTACTGCATTGTACTCCATCCACGAATCAATTACTTTTATAGCTTTTTTAGGGCAAACATCAATACATTCCATACACCCTGTGCACTTACCTTTTTCACATACTGTAGTCATATCATCGTCTTCCTTTTAATTTTAGTATTTTTCTCACTATGGGGAGCCAGATATCTGAAAGCAAATATATAGTAACAGCTAGAATAACGCATTGTAGTGAAAAACCGAACCTATTATCAATGAACATCAAGCCCGCAGACAACACTAAAGCTGTACTTCCCGCTATAAATTCTTTATTATTTATATTATATTGAATATATTTTCTTGTATGAAAAAGTCGAAAGACAAATACAAGTATATAACTAATACACGTAGCAATTGCCGCACCATAAACGCCTACTTCTGGAATTAATATAAAATTCATTGCAATATTAAATATCGCTCCAAAAGTACCAGAAAAAAGATAGCCAAAACTATCTTTGTGAACCGTATAGCTTGTAGCCATAAAACTAGCCATTGTCAAATATACGCATCCGACTGTCAAAAACGGCGTATATTTCCATGCAGAATAATACTCTTTTCCCACATACACACTTAAAAACGGTTTCATAAATGTTAACAAACCTATTCCAATCAACATAACAATTCCAATTAGAACTCTAAATATTTTATTATTATATTCGCTTTCATCGTCTGTTCCTTCTTCACGAATTGCAGAATAACTCCACGCTTGATTGAATATTGTTGTCAATGTAGAAACTAGCGTAGGGAACTTATATGAAACGGCGTAAATTCCATTGGCTGCCACACTTATCATGCTAGACACCATAATGCGATCCGAGGAATTCATAATCCACCACATAAATGAATTCGGAATTAATACCACGGAATATCTCGCCATCTTGATCAGTAGATCTCTATCAATCCTTGAAAATGAGAATGATTTATATCCTTTTCCTACAATAATTGCATATATGGCAGTGAGTGTATTTGCTATAATGTAAGCTTTTAAATACCCATCAACACCTTCTTTAAATACCAAGAGGAACAGAATATTTAACACCGCAATAAAAAAAGTATGTAGGACATTTCCTATCGAGTAATAAATCAACAATTCTTTCCCGCGCAAATCGCACAAATAAAGCTGACTTGCTGCCAAAGAAACAACATAGAAATAAACAAACACGGCATATTCAGAAATCTTGTCAAAAGAACGACATATCGGAAAAATCAATAACCCAACCATCATTCCGATTAACAGTATTCCCGTCCCTATTTGGGTAATTTTTCTAGTATTGGCATCCTTATCCAATGCGAACCTCATAACAGACTCACAGATATTTAAAGTAAGAAGTGGAACCGCAACTGTTCCAACTGTCGCAACCAAATCAACGACTCCATATTCAGCAGTTGTAAGTGCATTTGTATATAACGGAATCAAAAAAAATGAAATAAGTTTTGATCCAAGATTTCCCAAAGTAAATATAATAGTGTTTTTTATCAAATAACTGTTTCTGCTATTTCCCATTCTCTACTGCTTGCTCCTTGATTATTTTTATAGTCATCTTTCATTCAAAAATGAAATCCAATCAAATTCATCAAGCCAACGTTTTCCAGTAAATTTACTTTGATAATCACAAAGATTTTTTACATTTTGTATATCTGCTTCGCTTTTCGGAATATAATACGCCGAACGATACTGTGGATATTCTTTTACTGTAAAAATGACTTTATGTTTAAATTTCAAACTATCGAATGAACAAATATCCTGTTCCGTACATCCATCTTTTTGCACCATAATAATATAAAGATTGTCCATATTCAGCCGTTTCAAACGTTCGATCCATTTCTGTTTTGCCTGTTCAAACGTTTCATAATGTGTAAAATAGACATGGATATCTTCTAACTTTCCAACCGGATAACCGTATTTTTCACTGTTTTTCTCATCCATTTCGATTTTGCAATCATATAAATAATGCTCCAATCGACTCAAAAATTTGATGAATTCCTTTGGAGTAAACCAAAGATTTACAGTTGGTGAGTTGAATCGTAATCCCAATTCATGACTCACCACCCCCCCACGCAGTTCATTGAAATAATCGAGCAATCCTTGTTTTTTATTTTTCTTTGGTACTCTTTATCCATATGCATACGAAGAATTCTTCTATAAATCTTATTTATTTTTTTCATCTTCGTCACCCATTTATAAGTTTTCTTTCAAATACTTCAATGATTTTTCTCTTTCCAAACCCAGTATCTCACCGATTTTTTTCTTATCCAGCTCTTTTTTCAGCACTGTTTCCAATTGAGAGATATCGGTAATAACATGACTCTGTATTTGAAGGCGTTGCGTTAAATCCTCCAATTTATTCTGGTTACTCTCTCGAATCAATACCGCCATTCTCTTTCCAAATTTTGCACCAAACAGTGTTCCATGAAATGTGTCCGTTACAATACATTCTGCATTCTGAAAAGCTTTCAACAACTCAAACGGAGTTAGTGTTTCATACGACGGTATCCATTTCTGCCTTCCAAACGGAGCCACAATCTTCAAATTGTACTTCTTGCAGTATTCAGAAATTGCCTTAATTTCCTCTGGGTCACTAAATCTCTCGGCATAAGAATAAACAATGCAATATTTTTTAGGAAGTTTAGAATTCACTGTAACATTCCTGATTTCATCATCAAAGTTTCCTACAGCCACCGGATCTAAATTATATACAGGCTTTTTTTCGGAAATTTTTTCTACAAAGTCTGCAGTGTTTTTATCCCGCACGGATACAACTGACAAATTCGACATCGCACTTTTAATAGCTTCTCTCAATTCGTCCGACAAATCATCCACTTTTGTCGATCCGCAACTTGCTGCATATGTGATTACCCTTTCAGCAGCTTCAACTTTCCCAAATAGCTGCGAAGAAAAACCCCATTTGGATTTTTGTAAGCAATTGAAAACCTCATCACTTCCTATTACGCATGTATCAAAATGCTCGTCGCCGTTCACACTATTCAGACCTGTGCTATTTCTAAATTCAAAAAAAACTCTCCGCAAATTTCTTCCAAGTACTTTGCCCTTAACGCGATTCCATTGTGTTTCTAACCAGCTATCATTTTTTTTGTCAATATCCTTTTTTTCGCATTGTATACTTAGAGCATCATCCGTTCCTTTTTCTATCGCAAGAAACCTCACCTCATTACCTAGACTTTCTATCATTTTTTTTAATGAATACGCTTGTAAGACGGATCCGTAATTGTTAACCTGTTGCATTGATAAAATATATACCTTCATATTTAATTTCTCCTTCAATCACTCGACCGTATTGAACCATCGGCATCGCAATTCCATCGAATCAAACATATACCTAGTAAAAAGAACCAATTCAAGGCCACTTCAAAAATTGATGCAATAATCATTCCATACACAATAAGTGAAATAAAAAATGACTTATCTGTCTTGAGTGTATTTTTAAAGCTCCAAAAAACTGTGACTAGTAATGCAATCACACTCAAAAATCCCATATTCACCATAATTTCAAGTAATCCATTCTGTGCATTTGCATATAATCCTGTCATATTCTTCATCATCGAATTGCTATACCCATATCCAAACCAGAATCTACTTCTAATGATATTCAGCAAATAATCATTATATATTTCCAAACGCCCAGTCACGGTGTAAGATCTGTTGAAATATCCAAATACGATATTATTTATAAATTCATTTTTAAGAATTTGTCCCATTACAAAAACAACCAGTGCAGACATAATTAGTGCTGTTACCGCAAATTTTTCATTTAACAGCAACATTCTGATTTTTTGAAATGGAACTATTGTTGCTATAAACAGCACTGCCAAAGTTACCGTAGCCGTAGCACAACCTATGTATAAGGTAAGTGCAATTGAACTTATAAACAAAGCAATATAGCAAATTTTATTTTTCCATAAAATCTTCTCATGTGTTGCACCATATAAAGCAACAAAAAATATAAATAAATATGAAGATGTGAATTTATTTCCAAAGATATATGCAGACTGATTGCTGTTATTCACTGTACCGACCAATAATATTGAAACAATTGTCAATATACAATATAGTCCAACGATATTATATAGGCATTTTATTGTCTCGTTAAATCGATCCTTTTGCTTGCAAAGTCCAAGAAACGAATAAATATCATAAAATGTAACGGCATAGAGAAGTGCATCCAAAAAGTCTTTATCCTGATATCCACCTTTAAGATATGCCATAACCGCTGAAAGCAAAACACAGCCAGAAAATAACCACGACAAATTTACAATTCTTTCTTTTTTTTCTCTTGAAATTGTAAACAAAAAAACGCTTATGAGAATAATAATTTTACTTGCCTGCCTTAGTCCTGCAGGCAAAAAATATGGTTTAATAATTGCAAATACCAACAAATATGTCAACAAGTTATATACATTGATTTTATATGTAATCTTCATCCTCTTATCCTTGCATCTTCATTATATTAATCCTATAGTACAATCTTAAACTAAATGCAAACAGAATGGCTTTTGCTCTGTCCTTTTTAAAGCAAACCTTACGCAATGGATAAAACCGATCAATCTCCATATTCGTTTGATACAATCTTCCTTCTGTCATACCTTTCATATAAAGCATCGCAATGTGATTATCCATGTATTTTTTTAATTCTGGATTCTTAATTTCATTTGCTAATATATCTAATTTCTTACAAATACAGAGCATATCTTGCCCATGTTTTGTTTTGTTTCCCGATCTTGTAATAGATCCTTTTCTTCTTAAATAATGGTAAAACACATAATCTGATGTATATACTTTGTTTGCTCTCAATATAACTTGTGGCGTCCAAAGCTCGTCTTCATGTAGAATTCCTGACTCAAAGTATAATTGATTTTCTACAATAAATGCTCTTTTGTACACACCGAAGCAAGCCGCCGCATACAAATTCCTTTGCTTTAGTTCCTCAAGTGCAAACTTCTCACCTGTAAAAGAACAATTTTTAGCCGACACATATCCATATTTTATTAATTGTTTATCGGTACTTTCGTATTCTTCACAATACCCAAAATATATAATATCAGGTGTATTTTCCTTTTCAATTATACCTTGTATTTTAGCAATGCATCCATTTTCTACATAATCATCCGAGTCCAAAAACATAATATATTGCCCACATGATTCTTTTATTCCAACATTTCTAGTATCAGATAAACCTGAATTCTTTTCCTTAGCGATTACTTTTACATTTGTATATTTTTCATATTTTTTTGCAATATTCAAAGAGCCATCTGTTGACTTATCGTCAACAACAACAATCTCCATATCTGAATAATGCTGGTTCAACAAACTTTCTAAACATTTGTCCAGATATTCTTCAACATTATATACTGGAACTATCACTGAAATAAACATTTTTCACCTCTATAATATAATTAAGCATCATTCGCTTAATTATATTTTCGTAAATAATAACTTTCCATATATTTTGCAGTAGCGTCCATATCGAATCCTGCATCAATGACATATTTCTGCATGTTTGTATGTGCACTCGGATTCTGTGCCATTTCAAGTGCTGCATTCGCCCACTTTTCTTTCCCATCACTCAACAGTAGTTTCCGGTAGATTGGTGTAATATCCGTTTCTGGTGGTAATCCTTCAGAGCAGACAATAGGAACACCCGCCGCCTGTGCTTCGATTGCAACAATACCCAGACCTTCAAACAAAGATGGGAAAACAAACACATCCATCGCTTGATAAATTCTGTTCATATCCTTTCTATTTCCAAGAAAATGCACACAATCTGAAAGGCCTTTTTCGACCACTTTGCTTTTTACTTTCTCTTCTAATGGCCCGGTGCCAACAAGGATCAATTCAGCGTCAGGCTTTTTCTTCTTGATTTCTGCAAAAACATCAATCAGGAAATCGTGATTTTTCTCTGGTTGCATTCTGCCGACATGACCAACAACAAACTTACTCTCAACTCTAAGTGCTTTTCGAATTTCTTCTCTAATATTGGCATCTGCAATAAACTTCTGCGAATCAATTGCATTCTGAACAATCCTAAATTTTTTTCCTTTGAACGCAAATTTTCCTGCTTCTTCGGAGCATGCAAACAAATCTGTAGAATATATAGTGAACAGTTTTTGCATTATAAGTTTCAACGGAAGTTTCACATCATGCACTGCCGCATTGCTATGTGAATGTGCAATTCTGACAGGGATACCTGCTTTCTTTGCAGCTTTCAGGCAGAAATATCCAATCGTGTAGGCGTGACAATGAACAATTTTATATTCGTGATGCTGAGCAAAGAAAACTGCCAAATCTTTTTGAAATTTAGGAAGGTTCAAATCCTCCCGGAAAGACAGTTTGTAAACATGTCCACCCATTTTTTCAATTTCATCATCGTAAAACTGTTTTTCCTTATAAACGACCAAAAAATCAAACTGTACTTTCGTTCTGTCAATTTTCCGGTATATATTCATCAACAAAGCCTGCGTACCGCCAGCTTCCATTCGCTGCAAGATATGCAAAACTCTTATCGGCTCTCCCATGTATTCTTCCTCCACAAAATCTCAAAGAGATTTGATTTTTTGAATCAATTTATTCGGCAGCACAGATTTCAACCGTGCTTTTGGCTGAAAGCCAACCTTTATATTCTCTATAAAGCCTGGTTCATCGATGCTCTTATAGAAAGTATCTCTAGTCACAGGCCTGTTGCTCGGCTGCACCAGATTATGCTGCTTCACCATGCCCTCTTCCAACGTTGCTTCTTCTACTTCTGCAAGAACTCGCATCATTTCAAAGAGCTTTTGACCTTTTTCGGTATTTACAAATACACTGGACACGCCCTTTGGAGAATTGAAGCTCGGATGGCTCTTTGCAATTCCCCAGAAATCACCCACTGTCAAATCTCCCACACGGCTCGTATTCGCATAAGCACACTGATAACAGCTCTCTCTATAGCAGTCGCCATCCATAAAATGTTTTCCATAGCGATCAAGGGAGAGTGTCTTTGTCTTTGTCTTTGTCTTTGTCTTTGTCTTTGTCTTTAGCAGGTATTGTGTTCCCCAACCTCTCTTGTCTTTGGAACGGAAGTTGAAATAGATTACTCTGCCAGCCGTCTGCTTGTTCTGGTATTCCAGATACTTTTTGAAGAACTTCGGCGAAGGCACACCGTGGCAAATCAGGTCAACTGTATATAGATTTTCTGGATTGCCACCCAAAAACGCATACAGACCTGCAATCTGGCAGGGAGTACCTGTAAAAAGTACTGTTTTTCCCTCTGACAAACGCTGTTTGACCTTTGCATAGCTATCTTTCGGGTCAGACTGAACATACTTAGAGGACTGCAGTTTCTCTCTTTCTGCTTCATCTGTCACTTCAATGTGGCTTACTGCCAGCTGCTCATCATAGGCAGCACCATAAACCACACCGCCCATTTGCAATACAGTTTTCGCTGCACTATCCGCCGCACCGCCAGATGCAGAGCGCATAATATCCACATCATTTTTATTGCGCCACGCCCAAACTTTATGTGGCTCATTCCGATGAAATTCCATATTTTCTACTGGACACTTTTTCAAGCACACCTTGCACTCGATGCAGCTTTTTTCATCAACAGACGGATACCAAAATCCCTCTTTGTTTTCTACCATAGAGATACAGTGTTTTGGGCAGCTTTGCTCACAGCTTTTACATCCCACACATTTCTCTTTTATCCTCGATATGTTCTCCATTTTATTCCTCTAAATTTTTTCTCAGATACTCCTTCGCCACTTCTCTATGTGCTTTCAACTGCTCATCAACTTTCGCATAATCAATCGCCTTTTCATTGATGTTTTCTGTATCTTCAATTTTCGTTGTCATCCGATTGGCCAGTCCCAGTCGCTTTAGCAAATCGCTCAACTTTTCTTCATTACCATAGCTGTTACCTACACTCTTGCGAATCAATGTTGTAAACGGCCGATGTGTGATCACCGAGAAGATGCTGCCGTGGAAGGTATCGGTAATAACTTCTTCTGCATTTCTGAAATAGGCCAGAACCTCAAAGGGTGAGCAGTCCACAAATCGGTCTGCACATTTTTGGATACCACCAATTGCATATACCTTCAAATTCTTTTTCTTTGCATAAGCAGCAATCCAATCTGCCTCATCATTGGAAATACGACCTGCATACGCGTACAGAATCAAATACTTCTCATTAGTCTGAACCTGTGGGATTTTGTCGCAGCAATTCATGTAATCATAGGTCAGAACCGGATCCAGATTGTACACTGGTTCTTTCCCAGTGAGCTGTTCTACAATAGTTCCTGAATTAGCATCTCGTACAGAAATCGCGTCAAACTTCTTCAACAAAGCTCCGACTTCATTGGCCTTTTTATACTTTTCCAGCTTTTCCAATGTGGTATTACCGAAAGACGCTGCATAAGTGATAAGTTTCTTCGCATGGCTATTTTTTCCAAACAATTCTGGCGAATAGCCTACATTGGAATTTTTTTGAATACAGTTAAAAACCTCGTCACTGCCAATCACAAGACAATCCACTGTCGGATTGTAGTTCATTTCATCCGTAATCCCTAAAAGTGGCATATACTTTTGAGCGAAAGACTGTTTATATCGGATGAACGATAATTTGTGTGCAAGAGGAGCCCGATACCGAAAGGTTTCCAGCCCCTTTTCTATCTTTCGGACAACCTTGTTTTTACTATCTGCATTTTCTGTAATTACTGGAGCACCTACATGGTAGTCCACAAATTCTACATTACAGCCAACTTCCTCAATTAGCTGCTTCAATGCATATGCCTGCAAAAACGAACCGTAGTTTGCAATGCGCTGCATCGACATGATTCCAACTTTTCTCATCCACCCATCCTCAATACAATTCATCTACCAGTTTTTCAAGTTTTTCGTTAAACTTTGCATTGTTACTGCTCATACCATGCCCATGCCAGCAACAATCTGATCATAGTTCGTTATGATATCTCCCAATGTTTCAATATCTTCTACCGGGATAATCGTTCCCATTCTCTGAGCCACGTTTCTCGCAAACTCCACCTGATGATCGTTCACATGCTCATTGAACTGATGCTGACGCGGCACAACAATAGGAGTCTTACCTATCTGTAGTGGCATGATAAAACTTGCCGGGCCACCGTGAGTGATTACAATACGGGCGTCGGCCACATTTTTCACCATCTGCTGATATGGAATCAGCTTACTCCACTGACAGTATTTCGGCTCGTATGTACTAAAACCAGTCTGGATAATTACATCTTCGTTTATAATGCCGTCTTTCTTTAATTCATCTATTTTCTGAATCAGCCGATTAAATGGCTGCTCATGTGTTCCTACCGTCACAAAAATCATTTTCTCGTCCCCTACTTAGAATATGCTTCCAAGGTTAACCGCCTTTGGATAAACCTTTTTCTGCTCTTCCCACTGCACAACAAACTTGTCCACAATGGGGTAAACCATCTTTCCTGTCATTGTCGGTTTATCAATTCGATCAAAAACCTCGATGTAGACCAACTTTGCGCCCATCATTTTACCAATATAAAAAAACGGGACCGCAACTGCTGCACCGCAGGAAATAATCAAGTCTGGCTTTTCCTTATGTAACACATTCCATGCAATCTTGGTATTCTTAATAAGAGCCTTTAGACTCCGGTTTGTCGGATAATAACAAGGATACATTTTTTCACCTTCAAGCAGACTTCTTGCATCCTCTTTATCAAACGTAACCCAAAAATGATCCTTGTTTTTCCAAAATGGCTTTAACATATATAAATGTGTCAGGTGTCCTCCTGACGAACCAACTAAACATACTTTCATGTCCTCTGATCTCCTTCATCCCAAGATTTTTTATGTACACATCCCGAAAGATTGTATTTCCTTTTTATAAGTAACTGTATTCACCACACTCGGCTAAGTGTTTTCTTATACTGTCGTATCCAACTACCCCAGCAATCATATTTCCCTTGTTTTCTACTCCATAAAACATCCGTTGAGTACACTCGTTTCTATTTCTCTATAGCCGAAGTGTTGATTTGTACGGTCGAACCCCGTATACCCTGCAATGATGTTTTTCTAAGTGTTGGATTGTTGAATCGAACCCTGTCGGCGCATGAGTTTTGTTAAAACTGCATATATCATCCAGTCCAATTCTCACCATTCATTGTTCGTTATGAACAAATCGTTCACTCTCACCGCACAAAACATGTATTTATCATCACCATACATGCTCTACTCAACAGCTGTTTTATGAAGTAGAAATCATCTGTTTTTTTCTATTTTTCATGACTCAACAAACCGTTATGATGTAGGTGTCATTAGCGGGTCAGATAGTGTACTCAACAGCAGCTTCAGACGTTAATGACAAACTCATGGATTTTTGTTGTTTTCTCCTGTTTTCCGCCATTTCTATGATTCTTCTGAAAAAGATGTGCCAATTTTGTGCCACAGGGGTCAAAAGTTCGACGTTTTGTATAAATATCCAGCATTTGCAGTTCATACAGCTGTGAAATATAACCAATTTCAGTGCCCCATATAGTGTGCAAAACAGGTTCTTTTCGACGATACTACGTCAATACGGTTTGTTGAGTAGACATTTATCTACTCATCTAACTTTAGAATGTTTTTTCCAATTTTCTTTTAACAGCAAACAAGCCCACGGCGGATCACTCAATGGCAATCCACCGTAGGCTCGATTCGTTCTCCTTGATTTTTTACTTGCTGCTCATTTTGTGGGTCAAAACAGAGCTGCGCCAAAACCTCCCACCTATAACTTCTGGATTTTAGCATCTCCGCAGCCTGTCAGCAAATAAATACTTTTGTTGAACGAGTCGAGCCGTCAAAACCCTTTAGTTATCGTGGTATTTCTTGGTTGACCCTATTATATCTCTAGCCCCTTTTCTTTCAATGGTTGGAACAGATTTCTGGCAGATCCCTTCGTATTCCATTTTCCGATCATGCTCCGCACCGCTCACATGATGTCCCGACCGGTTATAGCAGGTCACTTGACATCCATCTCGGGCCATTCTTGTGCAAAGCTCTTTTACGACGATTTCGATCCCGCCTTCTCGCGAAAGACGTTTTTGGCCGAACATCGCCACCCTGAGTTTTTCTTCCATTATATTCTCTCCCACCATTTGTTCTTCATCGCTATCTCCAGCCCCTCATTTTTCTTCCTTTTTTGCAGGGATCCTGTAATAAATCTCGTGATTTTGTCCGAGAAAAAACGAATTCTTTGTTCCTCAATGCATTTTGTTACTGTTTTCATTATATTTTAATCATAATATTCTCATATAAAATCACTATACACATATATGCTATTTTAATATATTTTTAATTTCTTGTAAACCTCTCACCTCCATTTTCGTCATATTTCAACATTATCCATGCTAAAACTTTATTTTTCTATATCATTTTTCTTTCCCCATCTTTTCCCTTTTCTCCCAATCTCTAAACAGGTAGCCAAACCAACCTGTCAAAGTGCATTGCGAATATTCTTTTATCTTGTCACACAGCAACTTCTTCCCCTCTCATCCAACTCCAAACGTACACCCATGCTCTTCTCCCCAGCACCGGATCAGATCCCGCAGAAATTCTTTATATTGCTCCGCAACCTCTTCCGCCTTCACCTTGTTTCCTTCTTTCTCCCTTTCTTCAACAATGTAAGAAATCACCGACTTTCCCTTCTCTGAATCCACAATATGTGTAACAATTCCCTCCATCTCTTCTCCCATTGCACACCCGGCGTATGGCCAAAGAAAGTTTCGGATTTCAACTCCATAACCCCACAACGGAATTCGCGCATAACAGATTTCCAGCCCTGCCTGTTCAAGATACCGCTCCTCCGGATCCCAGATTCCAAGCAGCGGATACTCTTCCATCGCCATGATATCGACATAGCTTTTGAAATCTGTTTCCGAAATCATCTCAATCGTACGCCAGAATTCCCGAAAAATTCTCTGTTTCATTTGCGGCGATACCCGAATCCCCTGCTCTTTCTTATGATGTACCCGGAACTCCATCTCTTTTTCATCCATTCTCACAAGGAACATTCTGTGAAAAAACGGAAACAGCTCTCTTCTGTTTTCCGTCAATGGTATTTCCACCACGATCTTCTCGGTTTCCGGCAGTTCCCGTACCTCTCCGACGAATGGCTCCATTTCCACGAATGGTTCCCATCCGACATACGAGTTCGAAAAGAACGTACGCCATACCCGTTTTTCCGTTTCATCCATCTCACAACTTCTTCCCGGTATATCCAGTACAATTTCAGGTCTGAAAGGAAATTTCAAAAAGAGCTCCAGCGTTTTCACCCCGGAAAACGTATTTTCCATTTTCCATTTCTGAAAGATTTTATCAAGGCCTGAATTCAGCATACAATATCTCCACATGGCCAAATTGGAAACTCGATACTGAAATTCCGGCCGCAATCCGACCAGCCCCTGCAAAGCAGTTTCTCCTATATACTCATAAAGTTCTCTGGTATACCTCCACACGGAGCAAAACGGAAAATACTCCCGATAAAAAGCTAAACTTATTCTCTCTATCAAATTTTTATATTGATAGAAACTTGTTCTTCCATTCTCTTTAAAGCTTAATCTTTCTTTCCAGATGCCAAATAGCCGAATGCCCGCCATTTGAAGAAAATGTTTTAAAAGTTCCCTCATCTGATCGTTAAAAAACGTCCGATAGAACTGTTCATCCATTCCCTTCCAGTCCATTTTCCATCTTTTCATCATTTGATCTATCAGCAGAAAGATATGGCGTGCCTCCTCTATTGTCACCGGCTGTTTCCACAGTTTCAGGCTCCTGTCCAGCACTTCCGTGATCAGAAAATAGGTCAGTGTCTTTTTTGTAAGCGTTTTATAATTACTTTCATCTCCATTCCCCCAGTATTTTTCCTTCAGTCTGCGGCTTTCTTCCCATAACTCCTGAAATGCAATCTCTTTCTCCTGGAAAACCCTTTTGGCCAACGCATCCAGATCTGCGGTCAGATTTTTAATTTCCTCATCGCGATAAAATTCATCCAGCATTGCCACATACATCTTTCTCGCAAATGTCGAAGCATCCTCTACCATTTTCTCCAGCTTTCTGCGCGCTTCTGCCGTCAATTTCATTCTCGCCGCATCAATCCATTCATTACCCGCCCCGCTTAAGATATCCATCTGTTTCAGATACAGACACTCACTGCCCTTTCCGGATTCTATTCTTTCCGCCAGTCGAATTCCTTTGTAGCAAATATTATATCGTTCCTCTGCACTTGAAAAGCCAAAGTTTAATGCACAGTCATTCTCGCGGTCCCAAAGTTCAAACGATTGATAGTCATCAGAAAAAGCAAAACGATACCGCTCAGATGCAATGCGCTCATAGAGCAGCGTATTGATCTTCTCTGATCTTCCAAGCTCATTATACCAGGTGGACTGCACCAGTGCAGGCGTTCCCCATTCTTCTTCCATCCGAATCGGAACCATCGGTGTTACACAAAAGCGATTCATGGTTTCTACAATCGCCTGGCGAACTTCGTCCTTCCATTTTTCCAGAAAGCGTTTTCCCTGCAGGATCCCTTCAAAGTATTCCTTTCTGTCATCGGTCAGAAAAAAAGAAAAGCGAAATTCTGACCCCCGGGGCAATGGCCGGTCGATCTTTCTGCAAAAGGCATAGCCGCCTTTTTTCCCGGAATGCAGCGTCATCTCATTCGCCTTACCCTCGCTGTCCGATTTTGTCCGGATCGTCAGGGAATCTGTCACGGAAAATACGGTATGCAATCCTATGCCAAATGCTCCGGTCGGCCGGAGCCACGCCGGCATCTGTCGGATCTCATTCTGATACTCTTTTCGTTCCGGCCAGCTTCTTCCTGTCGTCAGAATGTTTCTTTTAAATTCCTCCATGCCGATTCCGATTCCCTTATCCCGGATTGAAAAAGAAACTCTCCCTGTGTCGCTGTCATAATCCGTAGAAATGACAATTTCATGATTCTGGAAAAGATCAGGGAATTCCCTTTCCACATCAAAGGGCGAGGTATGTTCCGAAAAAGCAAAGCCACTGGCACACAACGTTCGGTAAATCTGCAGCTTTGTAGCATCCAGCGCATTTTGGATGAGCTCTCTTACAAAAATCAGCTTATTGTTCTGATACATGCTGATTCCTTCGATCAGCTGGAATGCTTTTTCCGCCGAGAAAAGAAACTTCAGATTTTTATGCGTGGATTCGGATTCTTCTCCATCAATTAAAATCCGGTATCGCAATTCTGGAACGGAAATCCATTTTCTGTCCGGAAACAGTTCCGCAGCATGCAGCTTACCGGAAGTAACTTCCTGCTCCATCCAGGATTTCCAGTTAATATGCTCTTTTACGGTATTCTGAAAGATCCGTTCCACTGTGGAATCACGCTCCGTTTTTTCCATTTTCTTCAGCCAGTTATCCTCGCATTCTCTTTGTATCCTTTCATGGCTGACGTTTACCTCAATATCAATGACTTCTGAAGACAGATGCAGCGTTTCTACACTCTTGTGTTTAAAGTAATGTGCTAGATTTTCTTCCCCCAGATTACCAAATACTTTTATGCCGACGCCATTAAACCGGTTATTGTCCATATCGCATAAATCGCCTATGCGAATCAGATATGCAATCATTCTGGGATGAAACTCCTCTGTTCCAAAGGAATCTTCAAACACCATTTTGTTTAATACATCTTCAAATGCCCAATTGTGCGCCATCGAGATCTGGTAAATATTGTGAATCATTCGGTCCGGCAGACAGGAATCGTCGATCGAAAGCAGGGTTCCAAACGCACTGGCCCTGGCATCTGTCACGGTTTGAATCCGCTGCCCATGCCTTGGTCGAAAATATTCCATCAGAACGACCGTAACTGCCTGACGGATTTCCAGTATCGAATCCACCTCTCCCGCTTCTGCTTTTGCAATTTTCCGTGTAGCTTTTCCTACTTCATCTTCTCTTTCTCTGCTGTCCGCAAGAAATCCCTTAAACTCTTCCGTTTTCCACAATTCATTCACTTCTTCATCCGAATAAAGCATACCCGTATCGTGCATGTAGGCACACATCAAAAGTAAGAAGGAATCGACTCCCGACAGTCGTTTTATCATCTTCTGCCCAAGAATCTTTTCGATCGCAGAGACAATATTCATGGAGTGCGTGGCATCATGTGCACTATAAGTTGGAAAGGAAGTACCAACCGAAGATAAATATCTCCTAACCTTCTGTTTCTGAATTTGAAACACGCTTTCCAGATTTTTTAAATTCTCATCCGTTTCCGCAAGCTCGTGCAGATGACTTTCCAATGTTATTTTTTTCTTTTTCATTCGTATCCCCCTGGCGTTTTGCCTGTCCATCCCATCACAGGAAAATTTCTCTGTTTCTTCTGCTTTTTATTTTTCCTCTGAAATCCGCAAAAAGGAGACGACCTTGTTTTTCCTGTCGTCTCCTTACAAATCACTCCATCTTATTCCATTTCCTGTCTTCTCAGCACATCAAACGCATCCATCTCCACCCCAAGGTCAATCCAGAGCTTCTGCTTCGGATGCGGTGCGCTCTCCATCGCATTCCCTTCGTCGTCCCAGATTCCGCGCACAGTCACAACCACATTATCCCCGTTCGGTTTCATCACTTCAATCTCTTCCCCAACAGAAAACTTATTCCTCTGCTCAATCGCATATCGTCCCCGCTCATCCCGTTCTCCGACGATTCCAAGGTACGTATACTCTTTCATATACGTATTACTGTCATAAATCTGGCTCTCATGATCCGGTTTTCCATAAAAAAATCCGGTCGTGAACTGCCGATACGTGCAGTTTGAGATCTGATCTCGATACCAGTCCATGTTCTGCTCATATTTTTCCGGGCTTTCCAGATAGTCGTCGATGGCTTTCCGATACGTTCTCGCAACCGTTGCCACATACAGCGCCGTTTTCATTCTTCCCTCGATCTTGTAGCTGTCGATACCAGAATCCAGCAGGTCCGGGATATGCTCGATCATACAGAGATCTTTGGAGTTGAAGATGTAGGTTCCGCGCTCGTTTTCGTAGACCGGCAGATATTCGCCCGGGCGGGACTCTTCCACAACGGCATACTTCCAGCGGCACGGATGGGTGCAGGCGCCCTGGTTCGCATCTCTTCCGGTGAAGTAATTGGAAAGCAGGCATCTGCCCGAGTACGAAATGCACATCGCACCATGAATAAATGTCTCAATCTCCATCTCATCCGGAATATGCGCCCGAATCTCTTTGATCTCCGCCAGTGACAGCTCTCGCGCCGTCACGACGCGTTTTGCGCCCTGCTCGTACCAGAACTGATAGGTGCCATAGTTCGTATTATTCGCCTGGGTACTGATGTGGCGCTCGATCTCCGGGCAGACCTCCATGGCGATGCGGTACACGCCCGGGTCCGAAATAATCAGCGCGTCCGGTCCGATCTCTTTTAATTCTGTAAAGTAAGCGCGCACGCCCTCCAGATCCTGGTTATGCGCCAGAATATTTGCGGTGACGTAGACTTTTACGCCATGTGCGTGTGCAAACGCGACGCCTTCTTTCATATCTTCCATTGAAAAGTTCTTTGCTTTTGCCCGGAGTCCGAAGACCTCGCCGCCGATGTATACGGCATCTGCGCCAAAGATAACGGCTACTTTTAACACTTCCAGGCTGCTGGCCGGGACCAGTAATTCCGGTTTTCTCATGTTGTTTCCTCTCTCATCTTTCTATCGTTCTGCTCTGTCGGAGCTTTCTTCTGCCTTTTGCTGTTTCATCGTAATTGCAATTCCATCCCCCAGCGGCACAACCGATGTCAGCAGCTCCTCGTTATGGGTCAGTTCAAACAGATATTCCCGCATTCTTTTGTGAATCGTCCGGTTGCGGCGCTCAACGGCAAAGTGTGATTCGATCACATCGCCGTCCTGCAGCACATTGTCGGTAATCAGCACGCCTTTTTCATCGAGAAGGCGTAAGACCTCCGGCAGGAAATGGATGTACTGCCCCTTCGCGGCATCCATAAAGATAAAATCATACGGCCCGTCCAGGGTTTTCAGCACTTCTGCAGCGTCTCCCGGGATCAGTGTGATGCGATCGGCGAAGCCGGATTTTTCGAAGTTCTCCCGTGCAATCGGGATGCGTTTTTCGTAATTTTCTATTGTGGTAATCTCTGCGTCCGGTTCGCCGTACTGTGCCATGAAAACAGCAGAGAATCCTACGGCAGTTCCTACCTCCAGGATTCTCTTTGGCTGTTTTATCTTTAAGAATACTTTTAAAAAGCTCTGCATTTCACGGCGAATGATCGGCACCCGGTCCTGTTTGGCCGTCCGCTCCAGATTTTCCAGAAACGGGGTGTGGCCGGTGTCCAGGGAATTGATGTAGGTTACCATTCGTTCGTCTATTATCATGTAAGATTCCTCTTGTTTTGCAAACGTGCGTTATTCCGCAGGCGGCTGTCCTTCGGTGTTGATGCCCGCCAGAATTTCCAGCATTTCATCGACGGTCTGTGCGGTGTTCAGCACGTAGGAACCGTCCTTGATGCCGCCGTAGTAGCCGGACAGGCGGTACTGGACTTCGAAAACCAGAAGGCTTTCGTCGATCAGTCCGTTGTCTTTCAGGAGTTCGCCAAGTTCTTTCGCCTCCATGCCGGAACGCACCTGTACGGTGACTTCCTTTCCTTTTCCTCTGGATGCGACTGGCTCCTCGGCAAACACGTCATGTCCAAACTGATATGAAGTTTTCGCTGCCAGAATGATCACAAGAATTACGCAGACGTAAATGAGCAGGCGCACGGTTCCTTTCGCACCTGTCAGCGCTGCGCGGTATCCGGCATCCCTTTTCTTTTCGGACATGGGCGCTCTCCTTTTGATTTTCGGTTTTAGATTTCCGGTACTCCGATGCGGATTGCCTCTGAAATGCAGTCCTGCACCTTCTGTACCATCTTACAGACCTCGAGTTCCGCTTCAAGATAGGCGTTTGCTTTCTCGCTTTTTCGGAGTGCGTAGGAATCCCGCTCGAGGGAATCTACGGCGTCGTAGAGGTCTACGTTTTCTGACTGCTGCAGTCGATAATTGCGGATTCGATAGTCATCGACCCGGCTTTTTAGTTCCGGGTCTTTTTCGAGTTCCTGTTCCATACATAAGTAATTCTGATATGCCCTGCTCTCCCGCATTTCTTCGATGAGCGCGTTCAGGCACTCTGTTACTTTGTCCATGGTATTTATGCCTCCATGATGATCGGAAGGATCATCGGTCTTCTCTTTGTTTTCTTCCATACATAATCGCCGAGGGCATCTTTGATCGTGGATTTGATCTTGCCCCAGTCGGAGATATTTTTGGAAAGGCAGCCATCCAGCGCCTCTTCTACAACTTCTCTTGCCTCGCCCATCAAATCCTCGGATTCGCGTACATAGACGAAACCGCGGGATACGATGTCCGGGCCGGCCAGAAGCTGGTTCGTTCTCTTTTCGAGAGTCAGTACAACGACCATGATTCCGTCCTCGGACAGATGCTGGCGGTCACGCAGGACGATATTTCCTACATCACCAACGCCGAGTCCGTCGACCATGATGGCTCCGGTGTGGACTTTGCCAGTTACTGCTGCGCCGTCCTCATCGAGTTCCATGACATCACCGGAATACATGAGGAAGATGTTCTCTTTCGGGATGCCGAGGCTCTGTGCTACTTCTGCGTGTGCTTTTAAGTGGCGGTACTCGCCGTGTACCGGAATGGCGTATTTCGGTTTTACCAGGGAGTAGATCAGTTTGATTTCCTCCTGGCAGGCATGTCCGGATACGTGAACGTCCTGGAATACCACGTTTGCGCCCTGTGCAGACAGTTCGTTGATGACGTTCGAAACGGCTTTTTCATTTCCCGGGATTGGGTGGGAACTAAAGATCACGGTGTCGCCCGGCAGGATCGAGATCTTTTTGTGCAGGTGTGCCGCCATACGGGACAGTGCCGCCATGGACTCGCCCTGGCTTCCGGTGGTGATCAGGACAAGCTGCTCGCCGGTGTAGTTTTTCATCTGCTCCACATCGATCAGGGTATTTTCCGGGATATTGATGTAGCCCAGCTCCTGCGCGATGGAGATGATGTTGACCATACTGCGGCCTTCGATGACAACTTTACGGCCGTATTTATAAGCAGAGTTGATGATCTGCTGCACACGGTCGACGTTCGATGCGAAGGTTGCGATGATGATTCGGGAATTCTGATGCTCGGCAAACAGGCCGTCGATCGTCTTTCCTACGGTCCGCTCGGACATGGTAAAGCCAGGCCGCTCTGCATTGGTACTGTCGCACATCAGTGCCAGAACGCCTTTCTTTCCGATCTCTGCGAATCTCTGCAGGTCGATGACATCACCAAAGACTGGTGTGTAGTCGACTTTGAAGTCTCCGGTGTGGACAATAATGCCTGCCGGGGAGTAGATGGCCAGTGCTGCTGCATCTGCAATACTGTGGTTTGTTTTGATAAACTCAATGCGGAATGCGCCCAGGTTGATGGACTGTCCGTGTTTGATGATTTTCCGTTTTGTGGTGCGGAGCAGGTTGTGCTCCTTTAATTTGTTTTCGATCAGGCCAATCGTCAGTTTGGTGGCGTAGACCGGCACGTTCACTTCTTTTAAGATGTAAGGCAGGGCTCCGATATGGTCCTCGTGGCCGTGGGTGATGACGAAGCCTTTGACCTTATCGATGTTCTCTTTCAGATATGTTACATCCGGGATGACCAGGTCGATACCGAGCATGTCGTCTTCCGGGAATGCGAGTCCGCAGTCTACGACGATGATACTGTCCTCATACTCGAAAACGGTGATGTTCATACCGATCTGTTCCAGACCGCCAAGCGGTATAATTTTTAATTTACTTCCATTATTCTTTTTCAAATAGCACCTCCGCGCATGTTTTCCAAACGATTCCGTTACCGGTACGGCTTCACGCACGCATCCCCTGAGCGTCACTTCAGGCTGATGGAGCATGTCCCGCACCTGCAGGATTTGCCCTTTAAAGCGCTGTCCCGGTCCCGCTTCGTCTGCGTCCCGGTATGGCTTCAAAACGGCTGGTTCAATAGGTGATGTCTGCCTCGTCATCCAACATGGAAGCAAATACGCCGGAAACGGCATCGAATTCGGTGTCGTCTTCTACCATAACATACTCTGCCTCTGCGTCGGTGTCGGTGGAGATATCCTTCAGAATATAGGCATTTGCCTCATCGTCCTTTGAATCGGATACCAGAATATAGTTGACTCCATTGATTCTGGTCTGCTCTTCCACGTAAAATTCTTCTTTGCCGCCATCATCTGTTACAAATGTTATTTTTTCCATACAATATTCCTTTGTTCAGTTTTCCTGTGATTCCTTCTGATGGGAAAGATAGTCCAGATATCCCTGCAGGATAAAAACAGCTGCAATCATATCTACGTACTCCTTGCGGTTTTCCCTGCGGATTCCGGTTTCCATCATGGTGCGGTCTGCTTCGACCGTTGTCAGCCGCTCGTCCCACATGACAACGGGCAGACCTGTCCGTCTCTCCAGCATTTCTTTGAACTCGAGAGATTTTTCGGCCCGCTCTCCGATGTCGTTGTTCATATGTTTCGGGAAGCCGAGTACGATTTTTTCCACGCCGTACTCTTTTGCTATCTCTTCAATCCGGGCCAGCGTCTGGCGCAGCTTATTCTCCGATTTTCTGCGGACAATTTCGATTCCCTGCGCAGTAAGACCCAGGGCGTCGCTGACTGCCACCCCTACTGTTTTTGAGCCGTAATCTAATCCCATTATTCTCATAGTAATTACGCTCACTTCCAGGATTCATTTTTGATGTACTCTTTTAACAGTTCCTCTACCAGCTCGTCACGCTCTACTTTCATGATCAGGCTTCTGGCCCCCTTGAAGCTTGTAATGTACGTCGGATCGCCTGACATGATATAGCCTACGATCTGGTTGACTGGATTATACCCTTTTTCTACCATGGCGTTGTAAACGGTTTCGAGTACCTCTTTTACCTGAATCTCCGGCTCTGTTTTTACTTTAAAATATTGTGTGTTACTTAATCCTGACATTCTTTTCACGTCCTCGTATTTATTGATATCATTTATATTCTAATACATGTTATGGGAAATTTCAATCGTGAAATTGCCCAACTATTTGAATGTTACAGTTCACTGCATCTCAGCGAACTGTAACATTCAAAGCCCGCATGGAAAATTTTGCTTTGCGAAGGGGCGGCAGCTATTTCTGATGTTATTTTATCCCTGAAAACGCCGCATTATTCATATGAATTGGAAGTAAAAATCATTTCCAGGATTCTCTGGGCACAGGCGGTCAGGTCTTTTTTCTCGAGATACTGGTCATTTTCGGCACTCAGCGCATCCAGGATTTCGCGGCGGTCGGTGTCGGTTCCCGGCATCACAAGATCATTTCCGGCGGCGATGCATTTTGCGGCGGAGGAGCCTCCGTCGGCGTTTGTTGTGGTCCAGTCGGTCATGATGATGCCGGCAAAGCCCCATTCCTTTCTTGCAGCGATCGTGCACAGATCATAGCTGTTGGCGGTGTGGACACCGTTTACCTTGTTGTAGGAGGTCATGATCGCCTTTGGCTGGGATTCTTTGATTGCAATTTCGAAGCCCTTCAGATAGATCTCACGCAGAGCGCGCTCGGAGACGATGCTCGATACGCCGCGGCGGTTTTCTTCCTGATTGTTGCAGGCGTAATGTTTGATGGTCGTTCCGACCCCGTACCGGCTCTGGACGCCTCTTGTGAGGGCTGCCGCCATTTTTCCGCTGACAAGCGGATCCTCAGAATAATATTCGAAGTTGCGTCCGCAGAGCGGATTGCGGTGGATGTTCATGCCCGGTGCAAGCCAGAGGGTCACGCCGAACTCCTCCAGCTCTGCGCCGATCATGCGGCCTACTTCCTCGAGAAGCTCTGTGTCGAATGTCTGCGCCAGAAGCGTTCCGACCGGGATCGCACTGCAGTACTGATAATAATCTTCTCCGTCGGTGTGGAGGAATTCGGTTCCAAAAATACGGTTCTCGAGACGCTGATACATGTTCATTTTGTAAACACTGCCGTCCGACGGATTTTTCTGATAATGGGAGGTGATGCGGATGCCTGCCGGCCCGTCAGCCAGAATGGCATTGGCAACACCGTATTTTTCCAGCAAGGAGGCGGTTGTCTCCCCGGCTGCACCCGGTACGGTAACGGCAGCGGCTCCGATGATTTCTTTGCTTCCGCTGCTGCGGCCGCAGACAAGAGCCGTTTTTTCTTCCGGTGTCAGCTTCTGAGCGAGTTCGGCGGCTTTTTCCCTTGCCTTGCGCCGTCTTTCTTCCCATTTCTGCTGTTCTGCTCCACATTTGCAGTTTCCGGCGTCCTCTTTCGCTCCTGTTGTTTCTGCTTCAAATTCACAGCCGTTGGCATCGCATTCCTTTGCTTCTGCTGCATTTGTTTTTCCGAATTTCAGAATTTTATACATTTCTTCGGCACTCTTTCCATCGTGGATCAGACCTTTTTCGTCCAGGAACAGCAGCGGGATTTCTGCTTCCTTTTCTTCCCACATCTGCTCCCGTTCTGCTCTCCAGCGCTCCTCTTTTTCCTCTTCCGGCTGAATTTCCTTTAATGCGTCGAGCAGCGGGCAGATGTTGGTCAGATGCTCGGTTTCCACGGTTTTATCAAGTGTCAGTCTCGCAGCCAGGGTTACATCCCGGCTTGAGGTTCCGACCAGAAAATCATAGTCTCCGGCCTCCATACAGTATACGGCTTTGCCTGTCCGGTAGGATTCCAGCAGGACAGTTGGTACCTTAAGGTGCAGTGTCTCGGATTCTCCCGGCTGCAGCAGTGCTATTTTTCCAAAAGCGACCAGACGTTTTCTCTCTTTTTTCAGTTTTCCAAACGGGCAGGCAGCGTAAATCTGTACAACTTCTTTTCCGGCACAGGAGCCGGTGTTTGTTACTTTTACGGTTACTGTGATTGTTTTTGGCTCTGCATCCGGCTTCCACGCTGCATTTTCTGTTGCTACGTCAAAGGTCGTATAGGACATTCCATATCCGAACGGATAACGCGGTTCCACCTCAAAGCTGTCGAAATAACGATAGCCGACGTAAATGCCCTCGTAATATTTTTCTTCGATGATGTTTCCGTTATTATGGCTGAACGTCGCGCTGGACGGATAATCCTCGTAGTGGCAGCCCCAGGTGTCGGTCAGCTTTCCGCTTGGGGTGACGGCACCGGATAAAACATCGGCCAGCGCATTGCCGCCCTCCATGCCTGCCTGAGAGAGCATGACCAGCGCGGCAATGTTGTATTTTTCCAGGAAGGAGACATCCATCACACCGCCGACATTTAAAACAACAATCGTGTTGTCATAGCACTCTGTGATGGCTTTCAGTTCTTCCTCTTCCTGCTCCGACAGGTAATAGTCTCCCGGCTCCGCCTTTCGGTCTGCGCCCTCACCGGAAACGCGACTGATCACGTAAATAGCGTCTGCCGCATCCGTTTTTGTAATGGCGCTGCCCTTTGGCATCTGCATCGGATGGCTGGCATGTGCACGGTAGAGGGAATCGAAATTACCCGGCTCGGAAATCTCATAGATGTAAGCTTTCCATTCCGCATAGCTTTGCTCGTACGCGGCATCGTATGCGTCAAGCCATGCATCGGTTGTGACGGTAAATCCGGCATTTCGCAGACCCTCGTCAATGCTCACATTGCTTCGGTTATTCACGGAACCGGAGCCCGTGCCGCCTTTGATGGTGTGGCGGGCGCCGCCCCCGTACAGTGCCACGTTACTTCCTTTTTTCAACGGCAGAACTCCGTTGTTTTCCAGCAGCACGATGCCCTCTGCAGCTGCTTTTCTTGCAATGACGCGGTGCGCACGCTCCCGCTCTGACTCCGCCTGATTTCTTGTCCCGGAAATCCCTCTTGTTCGCAGTTTCATCTCGTAAAAATCCTCCTTTTTCCCCACAGGCAGATCTGTTGTCTGATTTTTTCCACAGAAACAAACATATTTGCCTCATTTATCCTCTATTATAGCTTATTCTCCACACTTTCCTAGATTTCTTTTTGATCTTTTCTGGGTAGATTCTGACCAAGGCAACAATACGGCTCTTCCGAAGTTTTCGATTGAATTTTTTCCGCCATTGCCCTATACTGATAATAGATAAGTAACAACGATTCGGAGGATTTTAGTTTTATGCATATGCCAGAAATTCAATCTGTTTTAAACGAGAAGAACATCTCTTTTTCTTATGTCGAAGAGGACAACTGCGGAAGCATCGACTTTGAGCACCGCGGTCTGCGGTATCATATCTGGGAATTTGCAGACGATGTGGAGCCGGTCGGCGTGGAGACCAATCTGCGGTATGCAGGGCGCGATGAGGAAATCGAAGGCGATTACGATACGATTCTCGCAGAACATTTAAAGAAAGAATTTTAAGCGATTTCATTTCATTTTTGGGAAAAGATGTGTATTTTATGACGCCAGTTCTTCAACCACAGCTCGAAAAAGTCACGCTGGAACAGTATGAAATGCTTCCAGAAGAGAAACGCTTCGAAGTTTTTGACGGTGTCATCTACGACATGGCAAGCCCTTCGCAGGTTCATCAGGCACTATCCATGCAGCTTTCTACACTCATCAATACTTACATTCTTCGCAAAAAATCATATATTTTCTAACGCTGCCAGAAACAGCTCATAGAAGTCATCTTCCCCTTCAAGCGCCGGGGAATTTTCTCCGCCGCCATTGGTGCTGCGTTTGATTTCTGCGTAAAATTCTTCACCTGCCATGGCAAGATCCATTTCATAGATGGAAACGCCATAGGCATGGCAGATTTCGCAGAATGCGTGGATTGGATTCGGATTTTCCCTTGTCTGAAGCAGTTTTTCACGCAGAATGGGGTCTGCCTTTGCTTTTTTCTGCCAAGCTTTTGCCTGCACTGCAGGGAAGTTCTTTCATCGCCATGATTGCTGTTCTCAGACATCTGCGAGCCGTAACTTTTCTCAATCAGTTCGTTTTTTGTCAATAAATGATTTCTTGACGCTTTCAGATCTCTGTGATACAGTAATGGCAGAAACGAGGTGATTGCATGAAAAACACATTTGAGCAGCAGATTTATGAGATCTTTGGAACAACAGATCTGAAGGAGCTGCGCAGGCTTTCCAAGGACGCGGAACAATACCAGCAGTTAGCCCAAAAAGAAGCCCTGCGCCATGCAGCTGGAAGAAAACCTGCTTTTTCGCTGCCACAAATCATTCAGATGGCTGCCTTGCAGCAGCAGGGAAAAAGTATTGCCGAGATCGCGCGCACCTTTCAGGTCAGCAGGCAGACGGTATACAATCAAATCGCCCGTGCCCACTGTTTCAGCACGGATCCCGATGTCAAAACGCGGATGTGTTTTCTTTACCGCGATCAGCTTTGCACAACGATTGATATCGACTTCCGTCATGAGAAAATTGCAATCCAGAATTACACAAAAAAAATTCCGCTTCGTGCCTTTGGCGTTGTGGAGCATCCGACCTGGGATGATTTTACCTGGTTTCTGGAAAGCCGCTGTTTTCCCAAAACACGCGATCATGCCAAAGATATTTTAAAAGAAATGGGACTTCCCTTTTATGATCCGCTGCTTATCATTGAAAAAACAGATGGGCGAATGGCCGGTGACGAGCAATGGATCCTGATTCTGAAAAATAAGGAGGCACGCCATGGAACAGATCCGTCTTGATCATCAGCTGCCTGTCAAAAAAACAGATCACACCTCAAAAGGGGACCAGCTCAAGTGGAAAATCGGTAATATCTGGTACAAATCCGACTATATGGGATATGAGGGACTCTCGGAGACACTGGTGTCTCATTTACTGCAAAAAAGCACTCTTTCCCATCCGTTTGTCCTGTATCAGCCTGTTCGGATTGCATACCGCGGCACTCTCCGCAGTGGCTGTTCCAGTCCTGATTTTCTAAAAGCAAATCAGATGCTGATCCCATTGGAAAAACTGTACCGCCAGAATACCGGAGACAGTCTGGCAATCACGCTTGCTGCTTTTTCAGAACCGGCGGAACGCATTCGTTTTCTGGCAGATCAGATGGAACACATGACGGGAATTCAGAATTTCGGTGCATATCTGACCGCTATGCTGGAAATTGATGCCTTCTTTCTAAACGAAGACCGGCACACCAACAACATCGCTGTTCTATATGATACAGAAACAGAGCAATATTCTCCAAGTCCTCTATTCGATCAGGGTTTATGCCTGTTTGCAGACATTAGCAATGACTATCCTCTGGATCTGCCGATGGATGTCTGTATAGAACGCATCGAAGCCAAACCTTTCAGCTCTGATTTTGATACACAGCTGGATGCTGCGGAGGAATTATACGGTATCCAGCTTCACTTTTCCTTTACTGCAAAAGATGTCTGCACGGAACTGGATTCTCTGGCCGATTACTATCCTCTGGAAATCCGCCAGCGTGTTGAGCAGATCATACGCCGACAGATGCGCAAATATGGATATCTGATGCGCAGTTAGAGTCGAAAAGAAAACAGTACAGAAAAGTCCCCACGCTGTGTGTGTCTTCTGTACTGTTTTCTTTTTTGACCTTTTTACACGATCTTATGCCATTTTCTTAAATACCGGAATCGAATCGATCGGTGCAGCGGCACGGATAGTCTGTCCGCCTTCGTACACTTTTCCGTCTCTGGTGTCTTCCCAGCGTCCTTCCGGAAGATATACTTCACGCTCAAACTCGCTCAGATGGAAAATCGGCGCTACCAGGTATTCGCTTCCGAACATATACTGATCCTGCAGCTCCCAGCATTTTTTGTCATCCGGGAACTCGTAGAACATGGTACGGATCAGCGGAGAACCGTTTTCGGATGCTTCGTCATACAGCTGTTTGATGTAATCGTGCATGCTGATGCGGATGTCGTAATATTTTTTCATGATCCGGTAATTTTCTTCTCCATAGCTCCACAATTCATTGGACTGGCCGGTATACAGGTAGCCGCCGCCAAAATCACGGTCATCGAGCGGTGGAATGTTGTGCGGTCCGCGATCGCCGTGCATACGGAAAACAGCAGAGTAAACGGCAAACTCATACCAGCGGATCAGAAGCTGCTGGAAATCCGGGTCGTTGACATCATCTGTCATAAAGCCGCCGATATCGGTTGTCCACCATGGAATGCCGGCAAGACCCATATTAAGGCCGGCCTGGAGCTGATCATAGAAGGCTTCAAAGGTACTCGGCACATCGCCGGACCATACAACATTTCCGTATTTCTGGCTTCCGGCCCAGGCGCAGCGAAGCAGGTTTACAATATTTTCTTCTCCTTCTGCTTTCATGCCGTCATAGAAGACACGGCTGTACAGCTGCGGATAGATATTGCTGCAGGAAAGAGCAGGTCCGTCGATATAGCGGTAATGATCGAAATCGTAAACGCCGAAATCCGGTTCTGAGTTGTCCAGCCAGAAGGCATCGATTCCAAAATCATAATAGTTTTTCTTGCAGACTTCCCAGACGTATTTTCTGGTTTCCGGGTTGAACACATCGATTTCCACGCAGTCCCCCTGGAAATCATACGTCTGCAGGGCGCCGCGCTCTGTTTTAATCAGCAGGCCGCGGTCCAGCATCGGCCAGAAATTCTCGCTCTTCCGGTCTACGCTTGGCCATACGGAAACGATAACTTTGATTCCCATGGAATGCAGTTCGTCCACCATGGCTTTTGGATCCGGCCAGTATTTTTCATCGAATTTCCAGTCGCCCTGTACGGTCCAGTGGAAGAAATCGATGACAATCTGATCGATTTTGATGCCTTCCTTCTGGTAGCGGCGTGCCACTTCAAGCACTTCCTCCTGCGTACGGTAGCGCAGCTTGCACTGCCACAGGCCCATACGGTCCTCCGGGAATTTCGGCGCGCGGCCGGTCACTGCGGTGTAATTTTCCAGGATCTCTTTCGGTGTATCAGCTGCAGTCAGCCAGTAGTCCATATCTTTCGTCGAGCATGCGGTCCATTCGGTATAATTCTTTCCGAAGGTTACCTGTCCGACGGCCGGATTGTTCCACAGCATGCCATATCCTAAGCTGGATACGGCAAACGGTACACTGATCTGGGAGTTACGCTGCGCCAGCTCCAGGGTACATCCCTTCAGATCCATGTATTTCTGCTGATACTGACCCATTCCGAAAATCTTCTCTTCGTCGTTGCTCTCAAATTTCAGGTTCAGGCTGTATTCGCTTCCGCCGATCACACCTTTCCACTCACGGTTGACCGTTTTTAAGCAGCGGCTCTCTTTGCTGATCGTTCCGTCGTAGCACCGATGATATTCTCTTAAAATTTCCTGATCTTCTTTGTAGAAGGTGATAACTCCTGCAAAGTTGACCACAGCACGGATTTTTCCATTGGTGATCGATGCGCTGGTTCTTTTTCCCATGGATCCGTCGATTTCCAGATGATCGACTTCAAACTGCTCTGCTTTTGCCTCTGTTTTTTCCGGCACTTCGGTCAGTGCCCAGTCCTTTCCGAAAAATCCCGGAAGCATGGTTGCGCGGACACGTAAGGAATCTTTTCCCCACGGCTCAATCCGCAGTGTTTCTCCGTTTGCCTGTGCAATTAACACACCATTTTCTGTCTGAAAACGCATTGTTTTTTCCTCCTTTTTGTTTCAATCCACAGTCGGTAATTTCACAGAGTCTGACATGCCAGCAGAATGCTGACTGTGGTTTGCCTCATGTCAGTGGGGGATACCGATTTCTCTCCGCCCGCCACTGCTGTTAACTTTCTTATTTGCAATTCATCTCACCACCTATAGAGGTGGGAGAATCCTTGCTATTATTTGTTGAAAGGAGAGGTCACAGAAAAATTTGCTTTTCCGTGCCTCTCCCTCCCTATATTCTTACATTCCGATGCTTATGCAACAACAACTTCGCTTGCATCTGCTGCCAGAACAGCTTCTTTCTTCTCATTTCCGACGAAGACTTCTACTTTCAGTTCGGTATGTGCGCCTTCTACGGATACTTTCACTGTGTCGCCGTCTTTGACTGCTTTTACGGTGAATACATTGTTTCCGTGGATATCCGGAACTTTTGTCTCGGCTGCGTCTTTTAACTGATATACGCAAACAGTTGCGTGGTCAGCGTAGTCGTAATCCGGTTTGGTGTCGCAGTTTCCTCTTACTACGATGCTGTTCTCTCTTACATACAGCGGCATGGAGAAGTAGTCGTAGGTTCCCTGATACCATCTTCCGCCCTCTTTTGTCTCGCCGGTCAGAAGCTCAGTCCAGGCGCCTTCCGGCAGGTAGTACTGTGCAACTTTATCCTCGCGGAATACCGGTGCAACCATAAGGGCATCACCTAACATGTACTGCTGATCCAGATACGGAACGGCCGGGTCGTTCATGAACTCGAATACCATCGGGCGCATTACCGGGGTTCCTTCCTCGTGTGCCTCTACAGATTTCTGGAAAATGTACGGCATCAGCGAGCATTTCAGGTTGGTGAAGAATTTTACTACGTCGCAGGACTCTTCGTCGAACAGCCACGGCACACGGTAGCTTGTGGATCCGTGCAGACGGCTGTGGGTAGACATCAGTCCAAATGCGCACCATCTCTTGTACAGATCCGGTGTTGCGGTGCTCTCGAATCCGGAGATATCATGGCTCCAGAAGGAGAAGCCGCTCATGGCGAAGGAAAGGCCGCCGCGCAGCGTTTCTGCCATGGACGGATAGTTTGCAGAGCAGTCGCCGCCCCAGTGTACCGGGAATTTCTGGCTTCCTGCTGTTGCACTTCTTGCAAACAGAACTGCCTCGTTCTCACCTTTTACTTCTTTTAACAGGCTGAATACTGCCTGGTTGTACAGGTATGTATAGTAGTTGTGCATTGCCTGCGGATCGCTTCCGTCGTGGTAAACAACGTCAACCGGGATTCTCTCGCCGAAGTCGGTCTTAAAGCAGTCTACGCCGCAGTCCAGAACAGTTCTCAGTTTATCGGTATACCATTTAACCGCATCCGGGTTGGTAAAGTCCACAAGGCCCATACCTGCCTGCCAGTTGTCGGTCTGCCATACGCCTTTTCCGTCTGCTCTCTGCAGCAGATAGCCGTTTGCAGCGCCTTCTTTGAAGAATGCGGTTCCCTGTGCAATATACGGGTTGATCCATGCACAGATGTGAAGACCTTTGTCGTGATATTTCTTTAAGGTTGCGCGAATATCCGGGAAGCATTTCTTGTCCCACTCAAAATCGCACCAGTGGAATTCGTGCATCCAGAAGCAGTCGAAGTGGAAAACGCTCAGCGGAATATTTCTCTTTTCCATTCCCTCGATGAAGGATGTGGTAGTCTCTTCGTCGTAGTTTGTGGTAAAGGATGTGGACAGCCACAGACCAAAGGACCACGCCGGAGGAAGTGCCGGGCGTCCGGTCAGCGCGGTGTACTCGTTCATGATCTTCTTCGGTGACGGTCCGTGGAACAGATAGTATTTGATTCTTTCGCCCGGTACGGAGAAGCCGACATACTCTACTTTTTCACTTGCTACTTCGAAAGAAACGTTGTCGGTACTGTCAACGAGAATACCGTAGCCGTTGTTTGTCATGTAGAACGGTACGCATTTGTAGCCGATTTCGGATGCCGTACCGCCGTCCTCGTTCCAGGTGTCTACAACCTGTCCGTTTTTTACGAATGGAGTAAATCTCTCGCCAAGGCCGTATACGCACTCGCCGACGCCAAGGGAGAGCTCGCTTACCATATATGGCTGATATTTTTCGGTCATGTAATTCTGGGCTGGCAGCATGGTGCTCTGCTGACGGTCCCATCTGATATAGGAAAGGTTGCGGAAGCCGCTTCCGGTCAGAACTTTTCCATCTGCCTCGAAGGTGTAAGCAAAGACACCTTTTCTCTGTACGCGGACCTGTACGCTTCCGGTATCAAGAACTGCCTCATCCTCGTTGATCGTTACAGTTACGTCCTCGTATACGCTCTCTGTTTTGTCGAAGGACGGAACTTTGTTGTCGTAGGCTTCGTAGTGCCATGCCTCCATGGAGATGGTGTCCGGTGTATGTGCTACGAACTCAACGGTGATGGTCGGCAGGTTCAGGGTCATGCCTCTGTGCTCGATCGGACGTGTGGTAGCCAGGATACGCATACCGCCTGGAATCTGCTCTACTTCATAAGCCTGCATTGCATGGGATGCATTTGCTTTTTCACTCGGAAGCCAGTAACCTTCTGTGAATTTCATCTTTTCATTACCTCCTGATTTGATGCGCCCGAAACAGAGGATGAAAAGCACTCTCTTTTCATCATTTTTTACAGAATTCCTGTTTCAGGCTGACGTTTTTTGGTAATTTTATCCTACCACACTTTTCCTGTCGAAAACAGGGAGGATTCTGTGAAAAAATACGGCGATATTATCTTTTTTCCGGTTTGAACCTTTTTCTGGTTCCAATATGCAAAACGGGAGTGTGTCCCGCAAAAGTATCCTGTTGCATTTCCAATTACTTTTGCCTGGACACACTCCCATCTTTCTTCTTTTGTTTTTTCTTTATGCCACAATCAGATATGCAACAACTGCCAGCAGGATCTGCAGGATCACAAAGCGGATCACAACCTGACTGTCGGACCACTTGTATTTCAGGCGGACATGGTCATGCAGCGGTGTTCTTGTATTTTTGAGGATTGCGATTTTCAGGAAACGGAGTAAAAATACTTTGACAAGGCCGATTCCTCCGTCGACGATCATCACGCCTGCCATCAGCAGATATAAGAACGGATGGCGGGACTGCATGGCAAGGATGGCGATGTAGAAGCCAAGTGCTCTCGAACCGGCGTCTCCCATCAGCATGCTGCTCGGCGAGGTGTTGAAATACAGGTACGCGAGAAGCGCTGCCACGAACAGGTAATTGGCTACGGTGAAGCTTCCAAGGACATCGTGGAAAATCATACTGAACGCGAAGATAACCACACAGGAAAGGCTCGCGCAGAGTCCGTCGACACCGTCGGAACAGTTTGTAACGTTGATCGAAATCCAGATCAGGATGATGCCGAGGATTATGTAGACCACTTTCGGAATGGTAAGGGACATGCTTCCGAAGTAGATCGTGGTGGAATTGTAATTCACAAAGGTGATGACGGTCACAATGGAGATGACGAGGTCAATCGCGCCTTTTTTGTAATCGCTCCACGGGGTTTCGGATGCATCATCGAGGTAGCCGCTCAGCATGATGCAGACGAGCAGGATCGCGTAGATCACATACTCGGCGCCAAGAGGCAGGAACAATACGCTTCCGATCAGGAAACAGATGACGATCACGAGGCCGACACCGCGCAGTTTTCCGCGGGAGAGGCCGCCGTTTACGGCAAATTCTCTGCCGTGATCGCTCGGCAGAAAGGAAAATGGATGCTTTAACGCCAGAAAGGTCAGCAGAAAGGTGACCACGATTCCCAGCATGGCGATCTGGCCGGGATTTAAAAAATTACTCCATACTTGATACATACGTTTTCTTCCTTCACTTTTCTTTAGATTGAGTTTGCACGAAGCCGTATGTGACGTGGCTTTGTGTTCATTTATTATAACAACTTCATACAAAAATTGCTATACCCAATTCGGGGGTTTCGTGATAAGATAGTGATACACTAAGTTGAACAAAAAAGGAGTTTTTTATGCCACGCAAAGATCATCTGCCGCGCCAGACACGCCAGGAACACATCACGCTGCAGCCGAACCGCAGCATCGAATTTCGTGTAACCGACGATTTCGGCAGTTTTTCGCCGCCGCACTGGCACGACGCGCTGGAAATTATTTATATTCTGGAGGGTTCCTCCATTGTCACGCTCTCGGACCGCACAAAGACCGTCCTTCCGGGTCAATTTCTTCTGATCAATTCCGGGCGTATCCACACGGCGCGCTGTCCGTCCACGGGAAACCGCTCGATTCTGATGCAGATTCCGGATGCGTTCCTTGCGAACTATCTGCCTGATCCGTCACAGCTCTGGTTCTCGATTGACTACGACAGTACGAATCCGGAAGTGCAGAAAAATATCAGCCAGTTCCGGCGTCTTCTGCTTTCGATGATGCAGCTTCATGAGAAAATGCCCGACGGCTATCTGCTGACGTTCCAGCGGGAGCTTTTTACGTTTCTCGATCTGCTCTACACGAAATTTTCTGAGAAGAGCCCGCTTGCGCACCACCCGATGAGCTCCCGGACGCAGACACGGCTCGATACGATTCTGACGTACACGCAGGAAAATTACCAGCGGCCGATTACGCTGAAGGAGGCTGCCGATGTTGTCTCGCTGCAGCCGGAATATTTCTGCCGGTTCTTCCGCCAGAACATGGAAACGACGTATCTGGAATATCTGAATTCCTACCGTCTTTCCCGCATCTACCGCGACCTGATCGCCACGGATCTGCCGGTCGGCACGCTCGCGGAAAAGCATGGCTTTACAAACGATAAGCTGTTTCACCGCCTCTTCCGCGAGCGGTTTCACACGACGCCGCTGCAGCTTCGGAAGGCAGCACGCGAGAAAGGATCCTGATAGCTTTCGCTGTTTTTATATCTTTGAGAATGGGAGTTTAACACGATGACAAAAGAAGAACTGGCGCTTGCCGTCATTGAACGTTTGAAACAAGAATATCCTGACGCCGACTGTACGCTCGACTACGATCAGGCGTGGAAGCTGCTCGTCAGTGTCCGCCTCGCCGCACAGTGCACCGATGCGCGGGTCAATGTGGTGGTGGAGGATCTCTACGCAAAGTATCCTGATATCGATGCGCTGGCAAACGCGACACCGGAGGAAATCGAGGAAATTGTGCGGCCATGCGGTCTTGGAAAGAGCAAGGCACGCGACATCAACGCCTGCATGCGCATGCTGCGCGACGAGTACCACAGCCAGGTGCCGGATGACTTTAACGCACTTTTGAAGCTCCCGGGCGTGGGACGGAAAAGTGCGAACCTGATTATGGGCGATGTATTCAAAAAGCCTGCGATTGTGACGGATACGCACTGCATCCGGCTGTGCAACCGCATCGGGCTCGTGCATGACTGCAAGGATCCGAAGAAGGTGGAGATGGCACTCTGGAAAATTGTGCCGCCCGAAGAAGGAAGCTCGCTCTGCCACCGGTTTGTGGAGCACGGACGCGAGGTCTGTACTGCGCGGACGACACCGCACTGTGAACGGTGTGTGCTCGCGGATATCTGTGAGAAGAACGGCGTAGAAAAATAGCATTTTTCCATGCGTTTCCATGCGAAAAAGGCTTTTGCATACCGGACAGATTTTTCTGATTCTGTCCCGGCTGCAAAAGCCTTTTTGTTTCTATTTTTTATACGACCGAAAGAAGTCCGTCAGCGCTTTCAGCGTTTTCCCGAGCACCTGCACTTCCTCTTCTCCGAGTTCCGCCATCACGGCATCCGTCATCTGCTCGTGGAATTTTGCGTGATGATGGAATGCCTGCCGTCCCTTTCCGGTCAGGTGGATGTAGACGATCCGGCGGTCCTTCTCGCTGCGCTCCCGCTCGGTGTAGCCTTTTTTCACCAGACTGTTCATCGACGTTGTCAGCGATCCGACCGTGATGTCGAGCTTTGCCGCGATCGATGACATATTGCCGCCCTCCAGGCCGACGGCTTCTATGATGTGCATATCGTTGTTCGTCAGATCCTTGAAATCCTCGGTAATGATCGCCTCTTCTTCCAGTTTTTGTATCTCGTGAAACAGATGGACCAGTGTCTCATTGATGATTTCTCTGTTATCCACTCCTCTTCCCCTTTCCGTCTGTTCTGTCCCTTCTGAACAGGGTTCCGCTCTTTCTGTCTGTATTGTATCAAAAAAGTTCCGGACAAACAATACCAAAAACTGCCTGGGAAACGGCGGATCGCTCCGTGCCGTTTCCCAGGCAGTTCTGTTATGTTTGATTCAATTACATCTGCCCTTTTTTCTTTAACCGTGCAAAGCAGATCATGAAAAAGCAGATGCCGTATACGGTTGTGATCGGGGTGGACATGCCGACGAAGGTCAGGTTCGTATTCGGCAGGTGTGAGAAGAACAGCGCCAGCGGAATACGGATCAGGCAGGCGGAGGTGATTCCCTGGATCATAACCGGGATGCTGATGCCGCGGCCGTTGAAGTATCCGATGCTGCTGAACAGCACACAGGTCAGAATACATTCCGGTGCGAAACCGCGCAGGTAAGCGGCGCTCTGCTCGATAACGGCCGGATCGCTCGTGAAGATTCTGGAGATGACACTTCCACCGAAGAAACCGATGCAGAAAATCACAACTCCAAGAGAGCAGCCCGTTGCGATTGCGGTGAGGAAGCCCTTCCACGCGCGGTCTTTCTTTCCGGCTCCGGTGTTCTGTGCCACGAATGCTGACACAGACTGCATCACAGAGGACGGGATCAGCATGATGAATGAGGTCAGCTTCTGCGCCACACCGTATCCGGCGGACGGCATAAGGCCCATGCCGTTGATGATCGAGTTGATCACAAGGAAGGAAATCTGTACGGTCGTCTCCTGCAGCGCGATCGGCACACCGACGTTCAGGACTTTCTTCAGCTCGTCATGGTCGATGCGGCAGTCTTCTTTTTTGAATTCAATCGGCAGATTGCCTTTTTTCAACACACCCATGGAGGCGATGACAGAAATCAGCTGCGCCAGAACCGTCGCAAGCGCTGCTCCCGCAACGTCCAGTTTCAGCACACCGACGAAGAACAGATCTCCGGCAATATTGGCTGCGCAGGCGATGCCGACGAATAAAAGCGGCAGATTTGCATTACCGATTCCGCGAAGCACGCTGCTGATGACGTTGTACGCGATGATGATCAGAATACCGCCGGAACAGATCCGCAGGTAGAGGACGGTTTTGTCAAAAGACTCCGCCGGGACCTGTAAAATATTGGCAATCGGACCTGCGAACAGCTCCAGAATCACCGTCATGGCGATACCGATGATGGCGAACAGAACAATCGAGGTTCCCACGGTTTTGCCGGCCTTATCCGGCTTGCCCTCGCCGATGTGCTGGCCGATCATAACGGTCGAACCCATCGCAAGGCTGGTGATGATAAGTGTTACCATCTGCATGAAGTTGCTTCCGGTTCCGACAGCGGAAATACTCGACGCATCGCCGAACCAGCCGACCACGAGAAGGTCGACCGCACCGTAAGCCGCCTGCAGAATCAGCGCGCCGAGCACCGGCAGCGCAAAGCGGATCAGGGACTGGAAAATCGGTCCCTCTACAAACGATACTTCTTTCTTATTTTCTTTTGCCATTGTTTTTCACTCCTTTTATTCCCGGCATCGTTTCCTGCATCCGTGTGATTGCATGCACAAATTCGTCCACCACCGCGTCGTCCAGATCTGGCAGGCGGGATGCCCATTCCCCGTGAAAGTGCGTCACGCGGAGTTCCACAAACTCTTTTCCCTCTTCGGTCAGTGTCAGGTTGATCACGCGCTTATCTTTTTCATCCGCCTGTTTCACGAGAAGATTTCTCTCCTCCAGTTCCTGCACCAGCTTGGTGATGCTCGGCAGCGTTGTGTTCATATAGCTGCTGATGTCGCTGACGCGGCAGAAGCCCTGCTTTTTCTGAATCTCATTCACCGCATCCAGCACATGCACCTGCCGCGGCTTCATACCGTCCGGCAGGTCCGGGAGCTTCTCGATCAGACGCTTTGCATCAAAACACGCATCCAGGAACTGCTTTAATTTTTCCTGTGTCATGGAAAATGGTCCTTTCTTCTTGAAATTTAGTTATCTTTAGTAATTATCTTTGATAAGTATAGCAGGAAATGAAAAAATGTCAAGAGGGAACTGATGATAAAAAAGAGCTGATTGAAAGTTCTGGCAATGCGAGATTCTTTCATCAGCTCTTTTCCATATCCATTTGTCACTGTTCAATGAGCTGCATTTCGGTGCCCCCCGCCGGATTTTATGCTTCTGATCGTCTTTTCCAGTACCTTCATCTCAACCGGTTTTGAAACATGGGCATTCATACCGGCTGCCAGAGAATGCTGAATATCCTCAGAAAACGCATTGGCGGTCATAGCAATGATTGGAATTGTCTTTGCCAGTTCATGGGAGCTTCTTCGGATTGCTTTTGTTGCCTCATAACCATTCATAACCGGCATCTGCACATCCATCAGGATCATGTCATAATCCCCCGGAGCAGACTGCTCAAATGCCTCTAAGACCCTTTTACCATTTTCACAGATTGTACACTCTGCACCCTCAATCTTTAACAATTCCATCAGGATTTCTGCATTCAGCTCATTGTCCTCTGCACACAGAAACCTCATTTCTTTCAGGACATTGCCAGCCGGTTCATCCTTTTCTGCCTGTTCTGCTGAAGAAACAAATCTATCTTCTGCTATTCTCAGATCTATAAGAACCTCAAAACAGCTTCCCTGGCCCAGTTCACTCTCCACATCAATGGTGCCTCCCATTGCTTCAACCAGATTTTTAGTAATAGCCATTCCAAGACCAGTTCCCTGTATCTTATTCGTCATAGAACTTTCAGCACGAGTAAAAGCATCAAAAATTGTATCTTTGAAATCTGCCGACATTCCCATGCCATTATCGCTGACTAAGAAACGGTACTTTGCGTAGACAGATGATTTTGTCTCACATTCTTCTACCAGAAACTGAATTTTTCCACCTTCCTGCGTGTACTTCACTGCATTAGAAACCAAGTTGCTGAAAATCTGCATCAGATGAACCTGATCTCCGTTCACCCACTCGTGCCGGATGTTTTCTTTTATGATTGTAAGAGTCTGATTTTTTTCGTCTATCTGTGAATGGAATATGGTATTGAGTTCTGTAATAAAATCCAAGATGGAAAAATCGGTATACTTAAAAACTGTTTTTCCTGCCTCAATTTTGCTCATATCCAGAACATCATTAATGATTCCTAACAGATGCTGTGATGAAATGTCTATTTTATCTGCATACTCTATTACTTTCGCTTTATTACCGGCATCATGTCTGATCAATGATGTCATGCCGATAATTGCATTCATTGGTGTACGAATATCATGTGACATATTGGACAGGAAATCTGTTTTCGCCTTATTTGCATTTTCAGCGGTCTGCAAGGCTTCCGTTGTAATGTTCTTTGCTTTTTTCAGTTTTTTATTGGACTCCTCCATTTCCTTCATTGCCTGCGTCTGAATCTCATTATTTCTTTTTTCGTATTCAGCTTTTTGCTCAGCAAGACTGCGTCTGGAAATACTGTAGAATAATCCGGCAAAAAGCAAAAGTATAAAACCTGCCATGAGTATTGTTTCAAACACTATTGTTTTCTGATAATCTCTCAGTACATTATCTACAACACTTTTTTCTACAATACAAATCAGCATGGTGTTATTATTTTCTATCGGACAGTATCCCAGATAGTAAGGTTTGTCACTTTCCACAAGTTCTACCCCCTGTTCTCTGCCATCCAGCTTTTTTTGAAGAGAATCAGCCTCTTCCTCAGTGATAGCCTGATCTCCTTTTAAATGCTTTAACAAGAAATAGTTCCTGAAAAATTTATCTTCTTTCTGATTTGTATAAGTAATATTTCCGTCGTTATCCAGCATAAACAGATACGCATTCCCGTTATAGCTTTTCACACTTAACATGGAATCTAATTTTGAATGATCATACAAGGTTCCAATTGCCGTATAAGTTTCCCCCTTAATCGTATATTCCTGACATGGAATTGCAACCAGATAACCATCTTTTTTCTTCTGGTTGTAATCAAGAGTAACCAATTTTCCAATATTATATCCGTTCCTCAAATCCAACAAAAGTTTACTTGGCATGTCAACCCGAAGTTTTGTTCCATCAGTGGTTATTGCCTTTCCATTTTCCTGGAGAAATATAAGTGTACTTTCAGATTCTTTCTGCCATGCCTCAAAGAACTTCTTGTTTCTATCCAGTTCAATAGATCTCACTCCCTCTTGAGTAAGAAAATCCTCAAGCATATGCAGCCGACTGTAGTATCCATTCACCTGCAGATCATAGGTCTGCTGTATCTGTTCAACAACTGCTCCCATACTGCTTTTCCCGTTTTCTGCGATATAGCTGTTCATCCTGTTCAAAAGGAGCTTTACAAAAATTAAGTTTAAAAAGATAAGAATTAAAAAGAACAATGGTACTATCATCTTTTTTCTTTTTGTTTTCGCCTGTTCTGTTCCCACTTTTATTTTTCAACCTCTATATAATCTTCCGGTGCTGACGGCTGCTGTCCGTTTTCCATTGCTGCGGTCCATGCACTTGATAATGTTGTGTTACCAAGCCGCCTGATCTCACATTCCGGATTTATTTTTTTCAAAACAGACATTGTGGTTTCTGTAAGAAGAATAGAGTACTCCTTTTCTTTGTCGATTTTTTTCTTATTTACTTCTATGTCCTTTAATGAGAATCCGTTTTCCTCCTGCCTGACGATTATTTTCATACCGGATGCAATTGGTAATTCATATTTATTGGTTATATGGAATTTCTCATCAGAATCAGCAAGATATTTCTCCGCAAGTTCATAAATCTCTTTGCCATTGATTTTTGCCAGGTATAATGGTGTATCTGAACTCTTTGCTGTCATCAGACCAACCCGGCTGCAGGTACACTCCCCTTTGTAAATGGAGGAAGTAAAATAATAATATGGTGCCAAAGCCAGCTGAGCATCCTTTTCTTCTCTAATCGTAGTTAAAATAGAAGATGCCGCATCACGACCGTTTTTATCATTTAGCGAAATGGAATATTCATTTTCAAAATTAACTGTGGTTTCTTCTTTTGAATCCTTACTGTTCATTGTGCTGCGAAAAGCATCATAAGCCTGTGTTTCATCCATTTCCCCTGACAATAATCCGTGAACAGCCTCAAGACTGGCATAAAATGATTTTTGAGCAGAATATCGGATATAAACAGAATTATTATTAATTTCATCTTCCAGTCCAGGTACATCTTCCATCATGTTTGGAACATCTACATTTAATGAAATTACACCCTTTCCATCTGCGATCAATGTTTGTCCTTCTTTTGAAATCATACACTCCAGGACATCGAATGCCAGGTCCAGTTTTTCCTGATCTTTTTCCAGTTCTTTGTTAAATGCAATATTCAGAGAAGGGGTCATATTTATAAAAGCTTCATCCGAAATCTGTGAAAAAAACGGTATACGAGTTAATTCTGCATCCATCTGTTCCTGAAATTCCTGCATAAGTGCCGGATAACCATGAAACATTGCTGCTTTTCCCTCAAGGAACATCTGCGTTGCAGTATTAATATCGACGCTGATATCATCACTTGTAAAATGTGAGTCCTTCAAAAATGTATTGGTTTCTGAAAAAATACGTTTCCATAACGCATCATCAAACGCGATATCCCCTGATGCACTTTCAGCTGAGCTTCTCCATTCGATTCCATCCAGACTCATGAATTCCCCAATTGCACCTGTCTGAATCACCTCATGAGCAGACCAGTCTTCTGCAAGATCCAGGGAATACGGTTTTATACCATTATCATAAAATTGCTGGCATGCCTGTGCATATTCCTTATAGTTTTTCGGTATCTTGATTCCATACTGTTCAAACAATGTCTTGTTGGCAATAATCGTCTGCGGTATACCGCAGATAGGAAGCCACTGAATCTCATTTTTTGAATTTTTATAATATTGCAATGCATAGGAGTAATACCTGGAAACCACGTCATAAGAAGCAAAATCCATTAGATATGGCTCCAGATCCTGTGCATCTTTTCCAGAAAATCGACGTACGGTTATGATATCCGGCAGTTCACCATGTTCCTCAAAATAGCTATATAAATCGGTATCATTGTTACCGGTAATAAACTCAATATCCTGATCTGGAAACTGCTCATGGATATAGGGTACAATATTTTTCATTAAACGATTTTCCCACAGATACACGGTAAGGTGATCGTCATTTTTAGATACTGCTTTTTGAGATTGTCCACAGCCAGACAAAACAGTAATTGCTAAAAGCACACCTGGCAGTAATGCTGTCAGACATTGTTTTGCCTTTTTCATCCTCGTATTTTCCTCATTCTTTCCTGATAAAATCATTAATTCAATAATTGGGAAACAATTACAGCCAGTTTTCCAGAACATCATTCAGCTTATTCATATCCAGCGGTTTCGCGATATGTCCATTCATGCCTGTATTTTTTGCCAGCTGTACATCTTCTGCAAAAGCATTTGCTGTCATGGCAACAATCGGTAGTTTTCCCTGTTCACCCGGAAGGCTCCTGATTGCTGCGGTTGCCTCATAACCATTCATGACAGGCATTTGGATATCCATAAAAATAAGGTCATACAAGCCTTTCGGTGAAGCTTCTACTTTTTCAACTGCAATTTTTCCATTTTCTGCCGTTTCCACTTCCGCCCCGGTCATCTGCAGAATTTCAACAGCAATTTCTCTGTTTAACTCATTATCCTCGACCAGCAGAATTCTTTTTCCTGTGTAATCTGCTTCAGACAGCTCATCCAGATAATTTCTTGCTGTTTTTTCTTTTCTGCCAGAAGTAAACTGCCGCAATGTAGCCGTCAAACGGGAACGGAACAGCGGTTTTGCAATAAAAGCATCTACGCCTGCAGCCTTTGCTTCTTCTTCAATCTCACTGAATTCATAAGATGTCAGTACAATAATGGTAATCTCTTTCCCTATCCGTTTCCGGATCTGTCTGGCTGTTTCAATTCCGTCCATATCCGGCATTTTCCAATCTAAAATAACAGCAAAGTAATCATTTTTTAGCTCATGATGTGCATAACAGCGCTCAACGGCTTCTCTGCCGGAGAGAACCCATTCGCCTGTAATTCCAATCTCCTTCAATGTGGCAACTGTACTTTCACAGCATGTCTTATCATCATCCACAACCAGAACAGGTAGATTCATCAGATTTCTGTCCTGTTCTTTTTCTTTTTCCTGAAGTTCCAGATAAATTGTTACTGTAATTTTAGTTCCCTTATGTAAGGTGCTTTCCACTTTAATATTACCATTCATCAGGTTCACAATATTTCTGCTGATTGCCATTCCCAGACCTGTTCCCTGGACTCTGGTTGTCCGATGGTCATCTGCGCGGCTGAAAGGATCAAACATGATTTTCTGGAATTCCGGTGACATACCGATCCCATTATCCTCAATCGTAAATTCATAGCATCCAAGTTCCGAAAATCCATTTGGCTTTTCCTCTATGGAAAAAGTAATATTCCCGCCATCCGGTGTATACTTGACCGCATTACTCATCAGATTCACAAATACCTGCTGGATCCTCAGGCTGTCACCACAGACACTCTCATGTTCAATGTGATTAATGTGTATATCTAAATTGTGTTTATGTTCATCAATCACCGGTTTTGTGAGTGTTATAAGATTATCCACCAGATCTGGCAGATTGAAATCCTCCTGTGCCAGCGTCATTTTTCCACTTTCAATACGTGCCATATCCAGCACTTCATTAATCAGCCCCAGCAAATGACGGCTTGATTTTGTAATTTTACTGAGACATTCAATGACTCTGTCCTGGCTCTCAATATTTGCTCCTGCAATTGCTGTCAGGCCGACAATGGCATTCATCGGTGTCCGGATATCGTGGGACATATTGGAAAGGAATTCTGTTTTCGCACGGTTTGCATTTTCTGCAGACCGGTAAGCCTCTTTCAGTGCCTGACGGGATTCAATCTCTGCTTTCTTCTCCTGTGTCACATCCATGGATGCCAGCAATACCTTTTCCAGCTTTCCATTCTTCCATTCCAAGGGAATATAAGAAGCGATTTTATAAGTCTTTTCATCCAGGCTGCAATACTCAAACTTATAAATATCATTTTCACTTTTCAGTTTTTTCCGAATATTATCCGGGGCTATCAGGATATCTATAGCTTCCAATGGTTCCAGTGTCTTATATTTTTCAAGAACCTGCATCTGAAAATCATGATAAAATCCCAGAGGTTTATATATCATCTGTCCATTCAGATTGTAGAATTCATATCTGTCATTTTCCAGATCACAGACAACAAAGCGGTCAACCAGACGCACAATACTCTGAATTATCTGCTCCATGGAAGCATTATCCGCTGCCATCTGCAGATGCCGTGCGCTCTCTACCTTTGCCTCTGTGATATCACGCAGAAAGATCATGGCATATTCTGAGTCCTCGATCTCGCCGCGTATGACCACATTGCGGACCCATCGTTCTTCTCCATTCAGAGTGATACGGCACTCTAAAGCCAATTCGGTTTCCAGACCCTTCAGCCTTTCTGCAATATAACCACGGTCGTAAAAAGAGGATACCGCCTTCTTATCTGTCTCCACAACATAGGAATCCACAAAATGACGGATCAGTTCATCCCATGTATGACTCTGTTCAAAGACTGTCATCAGGGACGGTTCAACCTTAAAGGTATCAAAAGTATTCGCTTCCAGATTTACATAATACTCACACAGGTCTGCTTTCGTAAAAGCCCGGTGGAAAGCAGCAGATTTTTGTGCCTGCATGGCCTCTTTTTTTTCCGCATCAATATTAATAAAAATCCCGGCAATCCTGCTGGCAGAACCATCCAGACGGCGTATTACTT
>ERZ791914.320-NODE-320-length-51046-cov-8.027417_pt1 | contig 51046 bp, 47 predicted proteins | sample MGYA00510140_ERZ791914 | MGnify/ENA primary metagenome ERZ791914 (study PRJEB30046, sample SAMN00792079) | human gut metagenome | study: EMG produced TPA metagenomics assembly of the A metagenome-wide association study of gut microbiota in type 2... | reverse complement strand
GCTCGCGCCTTTTCTTTCAGTTATCCAACTCCGCCTCGTGCTTGAGGATCGCGCCGGTGGCCGCGTTGATCTCGTAGCTGTACTCCATGCCGCCGAATTTGAACTCGACCTCATAGACGAGCGTGCCGTCCTCGTCGTCCAGCTCGATCTCCATGTCATACGCCTTGTTCTCGCTCACGCCCGCGTGGTTCAGGGCGATGGACTTCGCCTTGGCGTGACCGATGTCGCCGGTGGGCACAGTAGGCTTTGCCGTCTCATCCCCTACAGGGGCCGTGGTCAGCAAGTCCTTCTGCCCGCTGAGCACCTTCCCCGTGTAGGCGTCCACCAGATACTCAAACTCACCCCATGCCGTGTGCAGCTCCACCTCATAGTGCGCGGGGACTTCGTCCAGCTCGGAATCGACCTCCGCCGTGACGGAGTCCAACGCCGTTGTCCCGGCATACTGCTCCGCGGCGTAAGCGGCGGCATCCTTACCGATGGGCATGGCGGGCGCGCCCGCCTCGGCGAGGTCCTTCAGCTCCTCCACCGAGAGCTTTGCCAGCGCGTCAAATTTCAAAGCGGGATTCAGCGCAAGCACACGGTTCACCAGCGCCGCCTTACCGGTGGAAATGCTGTTTTCCCGCGCCTGCTGCTCCAGCCCTGCGTCCTGTGTAAGCGTCTGCGTCAGAACGGATGCCTTTGCTTCGCTGGTCTGCAAAACGCCGTCCACGGTGCTCGTCAGCTCCCGCTGGAGCTTTTCCGCCCGCGCCGTGTCGTTGTCCTCCACCGAGATCATGATGGCGGAGGAAATGCTGTTCAGATAGCCGTTCCGCACCAAGCTGCCCACGATGGCGTTCACCGCCACGTCCAGCTTCGCACCCTTCAGGTCTGCACCGTCGCCCATATCCGCAAGGATGGCCTTCGCATCCTCGTTGAGCGGTGTGCAGACCAGCACCTTTTCGCTCTTGCTGACCTTCAGCTCAATGCTGGGGTTTACATCCAGCGACACCACGGACGCCACCGCATGTGCCTGCTGATAGAACACGCCTCCGCCGCACAGCAGCATCACCGCGAGGCAGGCAGCCACAAGCGTTGTCCATTTTCGATTTACCGTTTTCTTTGTTGTCATGGGAATTACCGTTCCTTTCCGCGCTTCACAGCGGGAGAGAACGCCGCTCATATCATCCGGCGCGGTCTTTTCAAGGGCCGAGGCCAGCCTCTGCTCCATTTTTTCATTGGTCATCAGGCGTCATCTCCTTCCAGAAAGCTGCGCATCTTTTTCAATGCTCTGTGATATTTCGACAGGACGGTGGGAAGCGGCAGCTCCAGCAGCGCCGCGATCTCTCTGTGCTTCATGCCCGTGACCGCGTGGAGCAGCACAACGCGCCGCTCCTCATCGTTAAGGTTTGCCAATGCGCCTTGCAGCAGCGCGCGCTCGTCGGCGTCCAGTCCGCACTCCTGCGCGGGAATGGCGTCCCATTCCTCCTCGCTGAGGGCGGCATGGCGTTCCTCGCGCCGCAGACGCATCAGGCACAGGTTGCGGCACACGGTCAGCAGCCAGCCCATGGGTGAGCCGGTGGGGCGGTACTGCTCCGCGCAGTCCCACACCTGCACATAGATGTCCTGCGTGAGATCCTGTGCGTCCTGCGCGTTTTTGAGATAGGAAAGCGCAAGACCGTACACCGCTGTGCGCGTGCGCTGATACAGCTCCGCCAGCGCGTCACGCTCTCCGCCGGCAATGTGGAGCAACAACTGCTGCAGCTCGTGTCGATCCTCTGCCGGCGCATATTCGGTTGTCATCAGCATACTGAGCATGGGCTTTTTCTCCTGTCATCCGTGTAATGCACGGAAAGGGCGTTTTATTGCATTTGGACTTAAAAACTTTTTTGATCAAGCTCCGCTGAGCACCTCGTAAACGCGGACAAGCGCTGCTGTCTCACAGATAAAGCGAACTGTCAGCTCCCGTCCCCCCCACCACGTCCTCTGCGGCGTTGTGCGCTGCCCCATCTCCTGCTCCGCCTCCGCTTTGGCTGCGCGGATGGCTTTCTGCGCGGAGAGCCACCAGCCGTAGGCGCCGCCGTACAAGTCCTTTTTCAGTTTCCGCAGCGCGGTCTTGTACGCCTTCTCCGCTCCGCTGGGGCCGTTGTAGTTGAGGTAGATCGCCAGCTCCTGAAAGGTCATGCCAACCTCGTCCGGCTGACCGATGCCAAGGTAACTCCGCGCCAGATTCAGCTCTCTGGGCGTCAGCACCTCCTCCATCCGTTGGAGCAGAAGTGTCCGACGCATGAGGCGATCATAGGCCACGGCGGGATCGCCGCCGCAGCTGACGGAGAACACATCGTCACCTAACTGCCGCGCACAGCACAGCGTGCGGTATTCCTTCAACAGTGTCTCAGCTGCCTTGGAGGATACCTTCAGCTTTTCGCATACCGCCTTGGTCAGTTCCGATTCAGATGCATCCTGGGCCTCGGCGCAAAGGTGCGCCACAGTGCGGAGTTGGCTGCCGCGGCTGGTTGGAACGGACAGCGGAAAGGCGTATCGTGCGGCATAGTCGGACAATGCCGCTTCTATCGCGGGCGTCGCATAGGTCAGCAGCCTCGTTCCGTAGGCGGGATCAAAGTGCCCCGCCGCGTCCAGCAGCGCCAACGCCGCCTCCTGCTTCAAATCCTCCATCTCACACCACGGTGTGTACGCCCGCGCCAGTTCGGTGAGGTAACCCTCGTTCTGTGAGATAAGCCGCTCCGCAGCGTTTTTGTCTCCGGCTTGTATTCGCAGAGCCAGCTCTTCATTGCAGGGGCCGTCCCCGGCAACGGTGTACATATTTTTCGCCACGGGAACGCCCCCCTTCCTCATTTCAGCCGCTTTTCTGCCTCCGCGTAAATATGTTCCAATTCCATGTCCCGCGCATATCCGTCAGCGGCATAGTCGTTGTCCATCAGTGCCTTGTCCCGGTAGCTCCCCGCCAGATACAGTGCCTCTCGCCGCAGGTCATCGGAGATCTTCCCTCTCTGGTGATGCTTGCGGATGGTGTCGGTGCGGGTATTGAACAGGCGGTAGACCGGGTGCTGTTTGTTCTGCTCCTTCTGGTGCATCATCGCGCCGTACTGCCGGCAGGTATAGCGATTGTCCTGCGGGGCGACGCCGTCGCAGTATTTAGGGATGTGGCCGTTAGTGGTCAGAAAGTATCTTCCGCAGCCTTGGCACTGGCTGGGCGCGTGGCCGTGGTGCAATCCGTTCATCAGGTCATAGGTGTAGAAATCGGTCAGGCGCGGAAAAATCACCCGTTCTACAAACACCATTTCTTTTTCGTTTTTAGGACTGCGGGCAAACACATAGGTGGAGGACAGCTCCGGGTAGACCGTGAACGGCTCCATATCCAGGCCCTGTAAGCCCCGCATCTCATTCCAAAACTGCTCGCTGTTGAAGCAGTCATGCGCGGCCACGGCAAAATGCGTTTCGTTCCGTTTTTTCAGCCGCCGCAGATAATCCAGCTCAAAGAACCGCCCCGCTGCATAGAAGTGATACATGGCGATAGGGATGCGTATGATCCCGACGCAGAATCTCAGAAACTCTGTCTGGAACTCCGAATCGGGCGTCCGTATTTGCAGGAGGTTTCTCTCGTCAAACAGGATATTGATCCGGCGCATTTCCTTCTCGTAGTCATTATAACAAAAGGGCGGATACTTCCAAAGCAGTTCTGTCAGATACAATATCCGTTCCCGCAGCTGCGGGAATAGCGCCGCAGCCTCCTCATCGCTGCCCTGTACCACCACAGGGAACAGGAAGGTCGGTGCGCCGCCGGTCTGTATCAGCTCCGGCAGTTTTTCTTCAGGAATGTTCAAAACGGACGCAGCCATAAATCCCGCCGGGAACTCCTTCTCCTGATAAAAGATCTTGTCATTCCAGACATCCATTGTGAACTGCGTGAAATCGTTGTTCTGCCGTGTTCCCAGTGGCATAGCTTCGCCTCCTGTCCCATATCCATTTCGTGTCTGTCTTGCGATATTCTCATTTTATCAAAAATCACAGAATAATCAAGTGAAAGGGTTAGAGCCTCGACTGCAGCGAGGTCTCTGCCCTTATCCTTTTATTCGGAGGTTTTTTATGTCTCAAATCAAACGACTGCAAACCATTGACGCGGATACGCTGCAAAGCACCGCTTACGAACCGGTCTCCTTCGTGATCGACGATCTGCTGCCACGGGGACTGCACCTGCTGGCAGGCGCGCCGAAGATCGGCAAATCGTGGCTGGCGCTGTGGCTGTGTCTCTGCGCCGCGCAGGGCAAGCCGCTCTGGACCTTCGCCACGCGCCCCTGCGAGGTGCTGTACCTCTGTCTGGAGGACAGCTTTCAGCGTATCCAGAGCCGCCTCTTTGATCTCACGGAGGACGCGCCGCCCACGCTGTACTTCGCCGTCATGTCCCAGCAGCTCCATAACGGGCTGGTGGAACAGATCGAGCAATTCTTGAAGGAGCATCCGAAGACCAGGCTCATCGTCATCGACACGCTCCAGCGCATCCGCACCGCGGGCAATGACGCGAATCCCTACGCCAGCGATTATCGGGACATCGGCGTTCTGAAAGCGCTGGCGGACAAGCACCGCATCGCCATTCTGCTGGTGCATCATCTGCGGAAGATGAATGACGATGATCCCATGAACATGATCTCCGGCACCACCGGACTCAGCGGCGCCACCGACAGCAACTTCGTCCTCCGCAAGAGCAAGCGCAGAGAGAACACCGCCACGCTCTACTGCACCGGACGGGACATCCCCTACCGGGAACTGGCACTGGAGTTCGATGGCGAGGATCATGTCTGGAAGCTGCTGTCAGATGACTGCGAACAGACGGAGCAGCCCAGCGAGCGGATTCTTTTTCTTCTCTCTGAACTGCTGCGCCGGCAGCCGGAGATCAGCGCCCCTGCCAAGGTGCTGTTGAAAAAGATCGACCCTGCCGGTACAGAGGGACTGACTCCCAACAGCTTCTCCCACCGAATCCGCAAAAGCGTTGACGCTCTAAGGAGAAACGGTATTACGGTATCCTTCCGCAAGAGCAACGGCGACCGGCTGATCTGCCTGAAAAGGGTCGATGGTGTCGATGATCCCGCTGCCGAGAACATCGTCACCATCGACCCTGAGAACCCGCCGTGTTTCGGCGTGTGAGCCGCTGTGTGCGCGGTTAGGGGCTGGGGTGGCGTGTGTGCCCGACGAGGGGAGATTCAGCCCACACAGGGCGAGCACTGTGGCGGCATAAAAACGGTAAATACGCCGCCGTGACCCGCGGGCGTCCAGTGTTTCAACGGCATGAAGCGCACGCCGAGGGTAATGATACCACCCCCCCACATAGAAGTGCCGAAAAAATGCAAAACGGGAGTGTCTTATCACCTCCCCCAACAGGGCTCCCGCCGAAACCCAGCGAAGCGGTTTCGGTGGGAAGAGGACAAGCGACAGAGAGAGCAAGTCCTGCCGCTTGCGGCGGGACGAGGGATTCGTCGTCCGCTCGGACGACGGCCAGCATCGCATTTGTCTGGTCTGCGGCAAAGCCGCTGCCCTGCCAAACGCACCGGGCGGGGCATGGCCCCACACCCCATTTTCGGGCAGAAGCCCACACCCACTTAAAGCCCCCCCAGTTCTCCGAGGGGATGAGAGAAATCATTTCAGAAAGGTCATTGATTATGAAAAAAGATATCAAATTCAGCACACGCATGGCGTCCGCCGACCGTGAGAAGATCAGGGCGCTGGCGGCGAAGGCCGGAATGTCCATGAGCGACTATGTCACCGCCTGCTGCCTCGGCAAGCGGATCGTTGTCATCGACGAGCAGAAAGAGCTGCTCCGCCAGCTCAAGGGCATCGGCAGCAACATCAACCGCCTCACCGTCCTCGCCAACATGGGCAAGGTGCAGATCATCGGTTTGGAGAAAGCTGCCGGTGAGCTGTCCGAGGTCAGCGCCGCGTTGCGGGCCGTCATGGAAGGTCGGTGAGCCGTATCGCCATCATACATTTTGTGAACTACAAGCGGGGCACACAGTCCCGCGCCGCCATGCGCGGCGTGATGCTCTACGTCATGCAGGAAAAGAAAACCGCATGGGAGGGCGCGCCGCTCGTCAGCGGCATCAACTGCCAGCCGCAGAGCGTCTACGACGATTTCCTGAACACGAAGCTGCTCTACCACAAGGACGGCGGGGTGATGTTCTACCACATGGTGCAGAGTTTTCCGAAGGGTGCAGAGGTCGATCCCCGACAGGCCCACGAAGCCGCGCGGCGGCTGGCGGAATACTTCGACGGCTGCGAGGTGCTGATCTGCACCCATGTAGACCGGGAGCACATCCACTCCCACTGCATCATCAACTCCGTCAACTTTGAGACCGGCAAGAAGCTGCACATGGCGAAGGAGCAACTGCAAGAGTTGATGCGGCGCAACGATGCGATCTGTCAGGAGATGGGCCTGCCGGTCTTTGACGCACCAACGCAGCAGGCCCGCGGCATGAGCGGTGCGGAGTATCATACGGCGCTCAAGGGACAGAGCTGGAAGCTGCGGCTCATGAACACCATCGACGAGTGCATGAAGTATGCTGCCGACCGGGACGCCTTCGTTTCCCTGATGGAGTCCGAGGGCTACACCGTCCGCTGGGAGGACACCCGCAAATACATCACCTACACCACGCCGGATGGCATGAAGTGCCGCGATAACAAATTACACGAAGAAAAGTATTGCAAGGAGGCCATGGAACATGAATTCAGAATACGGGCAAAGCTCGTCCAAAGAAAACTCCGTCGAGCAGCGGAAACCAATAGCGGAATTGAAGCGGCTGAATCAGCCGCGCAGCGCATCGGCAAATACACTGCCGCAGATGATGCAGCCCATCGTGATCCAGTGCGATCTGCCGCAGACGATAAACAAGCTGGCAAAGCAGGCGGACGGAATAAACTGGGAGCTGGAGGAAATTCGGAAGACCCTGCCGGAGCTGAAAACACGCATCGACCTGACGCCGGTGCAGAAGTCGCTCACAGAGATGCAGAGATCGCTGACCGAGATGAACAAACTGCTGGAACGGGTTGGGAATCTGAGCGAGAAGTATTCCTGCAAGTGGATTCGGTGGCTGCCGGACTTCAGCCTGCTGGTGGCTCTCAAGTGGATAGCGCTGCTTTTGGTGATCGGTGCGGCGGCACTGGCGGGATGGTATGGCGCGGCGGCGATCCGCAGCCTGTTCCTCTGATTCCCGCCGTGGCTGGGCTGGCTGCCGCAGGGACACTACTGGATGAAGATGAGGACGCCGAGGAAAAGCGGCGGCGCATGGAGGCGAAGATCGCCGCCGAAAACTTCGGCGCGGTGGTCGGACTCGCGGCAGGCGCAGCTCTGGCGGTGAAAGAAAAATTGGATGAGCAGGCTGTGCAAGAAAAACAGCAGCAAACCATGGGAGGACTCTAAAAATGGCAAGCATCAAGCAACTGGACGAGCGGCGATATAAGATCACCGTCAGCAACGGCTACCGACCCAACGGCAAAAAAATCAGCAAGGCAAGGACCATCCAAGTCCCGCCCGGTGTCCCCAAGCGCGGCATCGGGCAGTATGTCGCCCACGCTGCCGAGGAATTAGAGCGCAGCTTCAAGACCGGCTACGCCGAGGACGGCGAGATGACCTTTGAGGAATTCGCCTCCCGCTGGCTGAAGCGGCAGACGAAATACGCCCCCAGCACCATCGCTGCATACCGGCGGATGCTGGAGGTGGTGTATCCCATGATCGGCGGCATCCGCCTCAATAAGCTCCGACCGATGGCACTGGAAAATATGCTCTCCGAGCTGCGCAAGCGCAAGCACCACGGAAAGCACATCAACGAATCCACCGCGCAGCGATACCTCTCTGTGGTCTCCGCCGTACTCAGCGACGCTAAGCGCAATGAGATCATCGAAAAGAATCCCGCGCGGATGTTAGACCTGCCCACACCGCAGCGCACGGTGCAGCGCATTCCCACGCGAGGCGAGGTGGAGAAGCTGCTGGACGCGCTGGCAAAGGAGCCGCGGCACTACCGCCTGTTCTACCTGCTCTCCATGTACACCGGCTGCCGCCGGGGCGAGCTGTGCGCTCTGAAATGGTCTGATTTTTCCTGTACCAAAAACGGTCTGCTGCTCACCGTCAGCCGCTCCCGCAGCAGCGTTCCCGGCAAGGGCATCGTGGAGGGTTCTACCAAAAACGGCAAGAGCCGCGAAGTCTATCTCTCCTCCGACCTGCGGGGCATCCTCCTCGCCTACAAGCACCGCAAGCAGATGGAGGCGGACAAGCAGCGCCGCAGGCTCAGCCCCTACCTCTTCACCGACGAGCAGGGGCAGCTCATCCACCCGGACACCTTCACCAAGCGGCTGCGGAAGATCTATGACGCCATCGGCTTTCCGCGGGAGTACCACCTGCACACCCTGCGGCACTACTTCGTGACCTCGCTTCTGCACTGCGGCGTGGACAAACAGACGGTGGCAGACCTCGTGGGTCATGCGGATACCGGCTTTCTGGAGCGTACCTACTGCCACCCCCAGCAGGCGCAGAAGGAGCAGGCGGCAGACTCCATGCTCACCATGCTCCGCCCGGACGGCGAGCAGATCTTCAATCTCGCCGCCGCCTTTTCCTCGAAGCGGCGCAGCGCATGATTGTTGCTTTCGTAGAAAATCATTTTTCCTCAAAATTAAGGATAGCTTTATCTATGCGCTTACGGTATGTTGTGCTTGCAAAATAAGCCTCAACTGTACCGAGGTCAAAAGAAAGAGAGGTCATTTTTATGGCAAGCATCCGCAAGCGCGGCAGCAGCTATCTCATCGTGGTCTCCATGGGCTATGACTACAACGGCAAGCGCATCAACCCCCGGCAGAAAACCGTCCACCCTCCCGCAGAGCTGACGCCCAGGCAGGTCGAAAAATGGCTCAACGAGCAGGCAGTCCTGTTCGAGCGGGACTGCCGCCACACGCCGCAGCCCGTCCAGCAGCTCACGCTGGCAAAATACATCGACCTGTGGCTGACGGACATCGCGCCCGGCAAGCTGGCAAAGTCCACCATCCGCCGCGACCGGCAGGACATCGAACGCATCCTCCCAGCATTGGGTCACTACAAGCTCACCGAGCTGCGGCCGGAGCACTTCCGGAATTTCTACGCAGAACTGCGAAAAGTCATCCGTCCCGACACAAAAAAGCCACTCTCCGAGCACACCATTGAGGGTGTGCACGCTACGCTGTGCAGCATCCTCTCTGATGCTGTGGAGGGTGGCTTTCTTTCGCATAATCCGGCGTGGCGCACCTACCGCTACGCCGGGCGCAAGTGTGAAAAGAAGATCGCGGACGAGGAAACGGCACAGAAGATCATCGCCGCGCTGGAGGGTGAGAGCATTAAGTACGAGACCTACTTCAAGCTCATCATCGCCACGGGGATGCGGCGGGGCGAGTGCTGCGGATTGAAATGGTGCGACATTGATTGGGAGCAGCGATCCATCCACATCTGCCGCAACGCGGTCAAGGTGACAGACGAGGAGATCTTCGTTAAGGAACCCAAGACCCGCGCAGGTGACCGCTATGTGTACTTCTCTGCCGAGATGGAAAGTCTCCTGCGTGAGTACCGGCAGGAATGTGCATACATCACCGAAACCTATGACCAGCGGCAGCTGACCGATGATGATTTCCTGTTCCGCCGTCAGGGGGCGCGGCTCCCCATGACGCCCACCACCTTCACCTACCGCTTCAAGCTGATCCTCAAGAAGAACGGCCTACCGCAGGAGCTGAACGTCCATTCTCTCCGGCACACCGCCGCCAGTCTGATGATCGCGGGCGGCACGGATGTGGCCACGGTAGCGGGCATCCTCGGTCATAGCCAGCCCTCCACCACGCTGGATATTTATACCCACGCTTTCGACAAGAATAAGCAAACCGCAAGTGCAAAACTACAAAAAGGGCTTGAGATATAATAATTTGACATCTTTGCGTGGCACTTCATGATTGCTGGCAACTTATAGTACGGGGATAAACGGATTCCGAATCGTCCAAAATGTGAGAACTCATGATTTGACTTCCAGCATACATGAGATACTTTATACCACTTGCCACAGCCATCTCTTCAGCAGCTGTCTGCTTTGCCTTAACCACAGTATCATCAATCTTGTTGTCACCTTTGACCTCGATAAGCTGATAGGAGCCGTCTGTCATCTTCGCAAGGAAGTCAGGATAATACTGGCGGATTCTGCCGGATTCCGGGTCATAGTAATGGACAGAGAGATCGCCCTGATTGGAGGTGAACATACCTGTGAAGTACACCTCCGCAACTTTGCCGCTTGTAATATACTGCATGAAGCATTCCTTCTCCGGCTTTGAGTCAAAACAATAGGTGTCGGCGTGGAAGCTCTTTGCGATTTCTTCAGGTTTAAAACCGGGATAACGATTTGTAAGCACGAGGTCATCCTTTGCGGAGAACTCATAGTATCCGGCATCCTTCGGCTCGTGCAGCAGCACCAGTTCTTTGTCCTCAGTTTTCAATTCCGAAGTGACATCAAACAGCGCATGAAATACGGCAGGGATAATATAGTCATCCAAAACAGCGTTATAGCGGTTGACCGCCTCGAGAACCGTATCGATCCCGTCAACGGATTCTCGAAGAATTCTGGCGGCGAGGATGCAGGAAATATTAAGATAACGGGCCACTTCTCCGGCGAGAGAAAATTCGCTATAACGCATATTCTCCTTGAAATGGTCGATATTCTTCTCTTTAACAGAGGTGTCAAGGGCGAGGCTGTCTCTCTCGTACATGATGCTGGCATACTTGGAGAAGTCCGCATCTGCCAGCTTGAAATCTACCGGCTCGGAGTATTCCTTTTCGTGGAGCGTATACTCGTGCCATACCCGCTTGAGCGTGATTGTTCTCGGAGGAGGAAGCACCCGTACCTGGTATTTGTGTCGGTCATCCTTGGATGGATTCTTGATGTCTTTGATCTCCATATTAAAGTTCTTGTGGAGCTCATCATCCAGAGTGTCGTAGTTTTCCTTGGAGAGAAATACAGCGGCAGTCAAGCGCTCGTCTGTGATTGCACGGAGACAGCGCATCGTAGCCTGGAGAACAAATATTTTCGACTTTGGACTACGGAAAAGAGCCACGCCAAAGAGAGAACGGCAGTTCCAACCTTCCTTGCCTTTTTCAACAAGAATAATGAACTGCTTTTCATTTCCTTCCGAGCTGGGAACATCGAGATTGTTGAAATCTCTGATGTCATCGTTTTTCGTGTACTTCGCATCGCCGACATTCAGCAGAATCCTTGAGGCAGGAATGCCGAGGTCAGCCAGGATTTTCTCCAGAACCGGCTTGACTTCCGTTGCCGCCTCTTCTACGCCGGAAGCATAGATAGCGAGTTTCGGATTCAGTCCTTCGTAGGTCTTTCCGCCATACCGTTCCCAGAAGGTTCTCACTACTGCGGTCAGAAACTCCTCATTCTTGACATTTTCAAAACCGATGGGATCAGCGTCTTTCAGGAACCCGTTCCAAATGGATTCACGCAGGCCGTATGCGTAGACGACCTCCGGCAGGAGCTGGTTCTTGACATACGGTGTACCGGTATAGTTGTAGCAGGCCACAATGGAGGTGTTTTCCGCAAGCAGATTGATGGTGTCTCGCAGGCTGGTCTTATTGGCGCCGCTCGACCGGATCTGTTTTTCCAGATCTGCACCGAAAAGGTGGTGCGCCTCATCGACATAGACACCGAGCTGCGGCAGACGGCAGAGCTTCTTGAAACGCTGGTTGTCCATCAGCGTGGTGTCATCCCACGCATCATCGTCATCGTTGTCTGCGCCGTATACGGCAGAAAGCAGTGATCCGGTACCGGCAAAGAGTGTCTCCGTAGGCGTGGATTCCTTGCGCTTTTTCTTTACGATGATCTTCTGCGTATTGGAAATGATAATATTGAAATCCGAGTCATCAATAGTGTGCAGAATCGTTCCGGCCTCGTCAAGAAAGTGAAATTTGATGTTGGAATCGAGCACACGGGCATACTCCGGCGGCACGACCTTCGTTTTGTCAAAGGTCATGATCTCACGGAGCGACTGGAGGACGGTCTTATCCGGTGCGAACACGAGCGCATTGTGGCAGAAACGCTTGTCCCTCGGATACTTTTTCGCAAGCAAGAATTCATAGAAGATGCAGGTGGCCATGAGGATGGTTTTGCCAAGTCCCATCGTAAGTGCGTAAATGTAGTTTGGATAGCTCTCACGGTACTTCTTCATCTGCTTGAAGAGCGTGTCGGTCTGCTTCTCCGTTGGAGCATCAAAAAGACGAATCTGACCGTTTCTTTCCAATGCATAATAGGATGCGTCGGAGAAGCGGTCTCTTCTGTGACGCCAGTCGTCGAACATCTCATAGACCTGCTTGTTATTCATGAATTCCTTCACAAAAACATACATCTCCAACGCCTCAAACTGCGGCTTCCGCAGGAAGGCGTGGGGATTCTCCTCGCCGTCATTATAGGCGAGGAATTTTCTCGTGAGGTCATTATAACGGGAGCGAATCTTTCCTCGATTCGTAGAGTAGTAATACCACAGCTGCTCGTTGAAGGAAAAATTCGGATCAAATCCTGCAGGCATTTAACGCACCTCCACTTCCAGCGACTCGGAGAGTAGGTCGGTGATTTTGACTTTGATGGTGCCGGAACCTTCCGGAATGTCGTAGATACCCTTTACCAGTTCACTCTTGCCGGGGACATCGGTCACGGCAGGCTGCATCACCACGCCGTCGTAGTTCCAGTCGATCATAACGGAATCGACCAGCTGACGCCAGTCCTCCACGTACTCTTTCTGGAGGGAGAGCTTCTGCATCAGGTTCATCGGATAGAACGCACGGATGACCAGCTTGCCTCCCTCACGGACGATTTCGGCCTCGGAATCTCTCTTCAACTGGAGGTCTGCCTTATCGCGGAGGATGTCCATGATCTGGATATCTACCTTATAATCGGTCAGTTCCTGCTCCATTGCGCCTTTCAGGTCAGGCTCGTGTCCCATGCAGACGATGGTGATGCGCTCCACGGGCTGATTCGGATTTTCTTCCTTGCGCTTTTCGTAGGTTTTATACGGAAGATTCGCAAGAAGCTCCTTCAGGTCTGCCTTGGTGGCAATGCGGTTGACGGGCATGATCTTCACCATCCTGCCGTCCAGCTCACCGTCCCAGACATCGCTCTGCGGGAACGGCTGGATTTCCAGGGCGGCGATGAGAAGGTCACGGGCTTCCACGGGATTGCGGAAGAAGTCATAGTTGTTGACATTGTAGACCTCGAAACCGGTGTATTTCGTGTCATCGGCCGATCCCATACTGGTCTGGCTTTCTTCCAGTTCTTTTGCTACAGAAAGCAGACGCTTGGTGGTAGTCTGGATCGCACCGAGGTTGATGTCTGCACCGATAAAGCGCCTGCCCAGTTTCATGGCAACTGCCTGCGTGGTTCCGCTGCCCATGAAGCAGTCAAAGACTATGCCGTCTTGAGGGCAAGAGGAGATGATTATTCTTTCAAGAAGCCTTTCTGGTTTTTGCGTAGGATAGTCCAGTCCCTCTTTGTCAGAGTTGTTTATTTTATCCAAAAGCCAAACATCATCTATCGGACGACCATCTTTCATTGCTTCTTCTAAGAAGCGTTTGACACGCTTTCCGCCTCCTGCGTCCGAGAGCACATATTTCTTTCCCGTTTCATCATCGATGAGTATTTTTTGCTTTCTGGCCTTAGCATACGCTTCAGGAGATTCCCATTCCAGAGTGAAAGGTTCGAAGTATGGTGAATCCGTTTTGGAGTAATACAAAATTGTGTCGTGGCGTCTGTTAAAATAAGTGTTGTTTTTTCGATTCCACCCGCTGTATCTCCAAATAATGTCATTCTGAAAATGGGTAGCACCAAAGACTTCGTCCATCAATAAGCGAATATGATGTGCCTTGTGATGATCAACATGAATGTAAATTGCGCCCTGATCAGAAAGCAATTCTCTCATAACAAGCAATCTTTCATACATAAACTGGAGATATTCATCGTTTGTCCAAATATCCCCGTATTGTTTCTCTTCAAAAGAATTGACATCGCTTTCTGCTGTGCCTACACCACGTACCTCGATTTTCTTTTTATAGTCTGCCTTGCTGTCAAACGGAGGATCAATATAAATGAGGTCAATTTTCCCGCGATACTCCTTTAACAGATGGCTCATGACCTGGAGATTGTCTCCCCAGAAAATCTTGTTGATCCAGCCGTTCTGCTCCTCACCGTAGGACTCCCGCAGCTGTGCAGGATAATACTGCGTGGAGCGGTAGGGGCGCTTGCCCGTCCAGCGAAGTTCAGGGAACCCCTTTATCGTCGGTCTCTGTTCAAATTCAAAAGTAAGCTGCTCATCCATTGTTATCAAACCCTCCATCGGTTATTTGTTTCTGCAATAGAAACGGAAGTCACAGCCAGCGCAGACCTTCGGGTCATCGGCACAGTGCCGGAAATCCTTCTTCATGATCTTATGTACCGTATCATCGAATGACGCCAGCGTTCCTTCCACGGCAGACTTTGTATACGGATATGTGATCGTCGGGACGCCGCCGTCCTCTCCGGTATAGTAGAGGTGCATCTTACTGACCTTCCGCCCGGTACGCTCCTCCACGAGATGGGCATAGATATGAAGCTGCCGACGGTACCGCTCAAGCCGATCCCGCATTTTCTCCATATCCGGTTTCCGTTCGGCTTTGAAATCCACAATCTCGACCGTGTCGCCCTCACCCCGGATCAGGTCGACCTTGCCTTCAATGATATAATCCGGCTTCACCAGAGAAACATCCACCTCTGCTTGCTGGATGGCAGACCAGTCGCCGTGCTGCCGCTCTACATAGCGGAGCACTTGCTTCAATGCCGCCTCGCGCTGAGGACCGGCGAGGTAGGTGTGCTCGGTTTTCGTCAATGACACATAGTTGGAGGCAAACCAACGGTTCACGTTTTCCTCGGTGATCGTCTGCTCCTCGTGCCTGAGTGCAGCACGGTGAACATCCTCTATCGTCTCATGGACAAGCGTACCGAAGAGCATAGCGTTGGCACGGACGGGCATGAACTCCAGTTCGCGGTAGAACTTGTACTGCAGGGCGCAGGTCTCATACACTGTGATGTGCGATGTGAACGAGTAGGTGCTCTTGACGTTCACGGCCTTCACGGACTTGAAGTTGAACTCCCGGATATCAAATGCTTCGCTGTCCACGGACTGAAGCTCGTCATAAACCTCTTTGAAGTAAGCGCTGGGTGTCCGCTTGTCCTCATTGCAGGTCAGTATCAACAGATCCTGCGCACGGGAGAAAGCCGTGTAGTACAGACGCCAGAAATCAAAGAATTTTGTGACCTCATACGGTTCAAATGCCGGGCGCTTGAAGTAGCGATCCTCTATCGTCATCATAAGGTCGTTTGTGGTTTTTCTCGGCACATTTGTCAGCGAATCCACAAAAACAATCGGGAACTCCATCCCTTTGGACTGGTGGATCGTAAGGAATGAGACGCAGCCGCTCGGCGCATACTCGGAATCATCCTCATACTCCGTGATACCGCCGTCATAGAGCAGGCGGAGATACAGATTAAAGAGCAGTTCCGTATTGGCATCAATGCCGCGTTTCCCGCGATACTTGTCGGCCGATAAGACATCCACCCGGTGGAGGTATTCAAATTTTCCGATGATCTGCGTCAGCTTTGCCAGATTTCGAGCTGGTCGGATATCGACAACGCCGACATCCATATCTGTATCCAGAATACCGGCAAAAGGCTGAAACTCAAACATCTGATACATGAGCCCACAGTAGGCGTAGTCCGTTGCGTCGGTCAGGCTTACATGGTCTTTTCCTCGGCGGCGTATCCATTTCAGCAGGTCGGTGTGCTCCGGCTGCATCAGATACTCATTCGCCAGCATGATACAGTTCCGATAATAAGTCAGGTGCTCAGGCTGTAAAAAGGTATACTCCCCGTTTTCCAACCCCTGCACATAAAACGGGAACATCAGCATAAGGCAGCCGAGCGCCAGTCGTATTTCGTCACGCTGGAAAAACATATCCGAACGCGGTGAGTAAACATTGATATGGTTCTCCTCAAGAAAACGAGCAAGAGCAGTCACCCTCGGATGTTTGACTGAGTTGAAGAGAAACGCTATCTGATTATAGTCCATCAGCTTGCCGGATGTTTTCAGGTTGTTGATAAACTGCAGGATCTTCTCATGCCATTCATCCTCGTCATTCACACCGGCTAATTTCACGACCGCAGGGCTGTGAAGTGCGGATTTTTCATGAGGTTCAATGCGTTTTTCATATCTGAAATTTTCCCAGCGAAACTTGAACTTTGCACCATCCGTGGTATCCATCCATCGGTTATAAAAATCAACGATGTCGCTGTTGGAACGATAGTTGATGACCAGCGGGATAATACGGCATTCGCCATTGGCAAACTTCTGCGGAAATTCCAGGATGTTTCGGATGGTTGCACCGCGGAAACGGTACAGGCCCTGGTCATCGTCTCCGACCACGCAGATATTCTTTCTTTCCCCGGCGAGGAGAAACACGAGTTGCTCCTGAATATAGTTCGTGTCCTGGTATTCATCGACCATGATATGCGTGATCGCAGAGCGAAGCTCATTCAGAATGCCCTCGTTATCGCAGAGAAGCCGATATGCCTCTATCTGGATGGAGGAGAAATCCATCAGATTCGCTTCCGTAAGAATTGTGCGATATTCCTGAAGCATCCGACCGAGTGATGCAATCGATGGGTCATGGTCAGACATCAGCTCCTCCGGCGAAACCAATTCTTCGGAAAGGTTGTTTACAAAGTTACAGATCGTTTCGGCTTGCTTCCATGCGCCACCGTTCGGAAGGACGATTTCAATCTCCGGAATACTTCTGAAACGATGGATATTCTGAAATACCATATACTGCTGGTCAAACGAATCCATCAAGCGGTAGTTTCGGCGAAGCCGTGTATATTCCAAATGCTCTTTCAGCATACGAAGGCAGAGCGAGTGGAACGTACCGATATACATTTCGTTGATGTTTGCCGTGATGTTTCGATTTGCAAGCTCGTTTGTAATACGTGTTACCAGTTCCTTCGCAGCCTTTTCCGTAAATGTGGCAATGAAGATGCTCTCCGGCCTTACATTGCATTCCTCTATGAGGTAGATTGCACGCTGCACGAGCGTATATGTTTTGCCGGTTCCGGGACCTGCCGTTATGAGGACAGGACCGTCTGCAGCCGCTATTGCTTTTCGCTGCCCGTCATTTGCGTTTCCAAAATCAAACATAGCTGATCACCACAATTCTTCATTGAATGATTCGTAAGCGCTTAGCTATACTACATGATTGTTAAAGTATACCATTATTTTAATCTATCAGCAACCATTATTCGTTTCTCTTGATGAACAGGCAAAGCGCATAATACCGCTATTCAATCACTTAAACGCGCAAGTCAGGTACCGCCTCCATCTGTTGCTAATAAAAATCCCCAAAAGCTATACAGCTTTTAGGGATTTGGTACGCCCGACTGGATTCGAACCAGCGGCCTACAGAGTCGGAGTCTGTCACTCTATCCAACTGAGCTACGGGCGCATATTTGGTTGTGGGTTTCTGCGATAGTCGTCAAATAGTAGTCAACGACCACGCATTTTTCCTCTGCCGTTCCCGCAAACGCAGGTGCGGCAAGGCTTTGCGCCATATCTCAACTGGAGATGCCTGAAATGTCGGAGTCTGTCACTCTATCCAACTGAGCTACGGGCGCATATTGGGTTGTGGGTTTCTGCAATAGTCGTCAAATAGTAGTCAACGGCCACGCACTTTTTCTCTGCTGTTCCCGCAAACGCAGGTGCGGCAAGGCTTTGCGCCATATCTCAACTGGAGACGCCTGAAATGTCGGAGTCTGTCACTCTATCCAGCTGAGCTACGGGCGCATATGGAGCAGAGGGAGACTTTCCCCCCTTGCGACTAATTTATTATACCATCTTTTTCGGGAATGTAAAGAAGAAAACTGCACAAAAGACAAAAAAGATTGTTAAAAAAGTTGACAAGTTCTGGAATTTGGAGTACAATTCAGAAAGACGAAAACAAGCGGTAGGGGAAAGCGGGCTGCGGCCCGGCTCCTGCCGCCGGCAAAGAAGAAGGACGCATATGAAAAAACAAAAGGTCTCGGATGCGGTGATCCATCGTCTGCCCCGCTATTACCGCTATCTGGACGAGCTGCATAACAAGGGCGTGGTACGCATTTCCTCCAATTCGCTGGGGCAGAAAATGGACATCACCGCCTCTCAGATCCGGCAGGATCTCAGCTGCTTCGGTGAATTCGGGCAGCAGGGCTACGGCTATAACGTGGCGGAGCTGCGCTCGGAGATCGGCCACATTCTGGGCATCGACTCCGGCTACCGGCTCATTGTGGTGGGAGCGGGCCATCTGGGCCATGCGCTGCTGCAGAACTTCGACTTTCAGAAGGTGGGCTTTCAGGTGGATACCGCCTTCGACGTGTCCCCGGCGCTGATCGGTACCAAGATCCACGACGTGACCATCCGGCCCATGGAGGAGCTGGAACACTATGTGGAGGAGTACCACCCCAACGTGGCGGTGCTGACCGTGCCTCAGAGCGTGGCCCAGCCGCTGGCGGATCGGCTCATTGCTCTGGGAGTGAAGGGCTTCTGGAACTTTACCAATGTGGAGCTCTCCACCCAGACCAAGGGGGTATTCTTCGAGGACATCCACTTTGTGGATACCCTCCTGACCCTCAGCTACCGTATCTCCCGGCCGGAGGAACTCTATTAAGGGGCGGATCATACTATGGAATGAGACCTGCGGGTCCAATTTTCATAGGAGGTCACGTTCTTATGTGCAATCAGAACTCCTGCTTCGGCGGCTGCGGCTGCTGGATCATCATCGCCATCATCATCCTGTGCCTGTTCTGGGGCGGCAACGGCTGCGGCTGCGGCAACACCCAGAATAACAACGGCTGCGGCTGTGGCTGCTGACCGGGCGGCCCCATAGGGGGCAGCGGAACACATGAAAGGGACGCCTCCGGCCACGCCGGGGGCGTCCTTTTGTGCAGAGATCGTACCATCGATGAGTAAAGAAAAAGCGCCGGAAGGACACGCTGTCGGGCGTGCTTGCGCTTGCCCACCGAGAGGATAAAAGCAGAACAACGCCGGTGCTTGCTGACAGCAGACACCGGCGCTGTTTCATGTTCGGTCGTTACTCACCGAAGTTGTTCTGGATCAGAGATACCAGAGCATCCACGGCTTCCTTTTCATCAGAGCCGTCAGCGATGAGGGTGATGTTGGTTCCCTTCACAATACCCAGGGACAGCACGCCCAGCAGACTCTTGGCGTTGACCCGGCGCTCTTCCTTCTCCACCCAAATGCCGCTCTTGAACTCGTTGGCCTTCTGAATGAAATACGTAGCGGGACGTGCGTGCAGCCCCACCTCATTCTGAACGGTAATTTCCTGCGTATACATCAAACCAGCACTCCTTTATTCGCAGTCTTCAAGCCGACTGCTACACATACTATTATAACGGATAACGGGGAGAAAGCAATATTCAATCGCCACAAAAATTTGTGGCGATTGCAGAGAATCAAAGAAAAAATTCGTCGTTCTACACGAAAGCGGCTTATTTCAGCTCCACCACGGTGACACCGGCCTCACCCTCGCCGTAGCGGCCCAGCCGGAAGCTTTTGACGGCCTTGTTACGCTTGAGGATCTCATGGACGGCCTTTCGCAGAGCACCGGTACCCTTTCCGTGGATGATGGTGACGGTGCCCAGCTTGGCCATGACGGCACTGTCCAGATAGTTTTCCACCACGCTCTCGGCCTCCAGCGTCTCATAGCCCCGGATATCCAGCTCCGAGGAGGCACGGGACACGGTGTTCAGGGTGGCGGCGGAGGAACTGGGGGCGGGCTTGGACTTCTTGGGAGCGCCCTCCAGCAGGCGCACCTGCTGGGCCTTGACGGTCATCTTCATGCGGCCCGCCTGCAGCAGCAGGGTGCCGTCGCCGTTGACGGCCAGCACCGTGGCGGCCATCTTCACGCCGGGCAGCTCCACCTGATCGTCCACGGCGATGGGCCGGGGCGGTGTATAGGCAGGCTCCTGCTCCTCGTCCCGCAGGTGCAGCTGCTCCTCCGCCGTTTTCAGATGGTGGCGCACGGCGGCCTTGGCATCGTTGAGGGCCTGCACGTTGGCCTGCTTCTGCTGCTCCTTCCGCAGCTGGTCCAGCTGGGCGAAGATCTCCTCCGCCTGCTGCTGGGCCTGCCGGACGATGCGCTTGGCCTCAGCCTCTCCCTTGGCCCGTGCGCTCTCCTTGCCCTTTTCCATCTGCTCCCGGAAGGTCCGGGCCTTCCGGGAGTCCTCCTCCCGCTGCCGCCACAGTCGGTCGGCCTCGTTCTGGGCCTTCTCCAGCCGCTGGCGCTTCTCCTCCAGCTGGGTCAGCACGTCCTCGAAGCGAACGGAGTCGCTGTCCATCTGGGCCTGTGCCGCCTGAATGACGGACTCATCCAGCCCCAGCCGCCGGGAGATGGCGAAGGCGTTGGACTTACCGGGGATGCCGATGAGGAGTCGGTAGGTGGGCCGCAGGGTCTGTACGTCGAACTCGCAGCTGGCGTTCTCCACCCCCGCCGTGGTCATGGCGAAGGTTTTCAGCTCGGCATAGTGGGTGGTGGCGGCGATGAGAGCCCCCTGATTCCGGGCCTCCTGAATGATGGCGATGGCCAGAGCCGCACCCTCCACCGGGTCTGTGCCGGCGCCCAACTCGTCGAACAGCAGCAGACTGTGGTCGTCCACTTCATTCAGGATCTGGACGATGTTGGACATATGGGCCGAGAAGGTAGACAGGCTCTGCTCGATGCTCTGCTCATCTCCTACGTCCGCCAGCACCCGACGGAACACCCGCACGGCGCTGCCGCCGTCGGCGGGGATGTGCAGGCCGCACTGGGCCATCAGGCTCAGCAGTCCGATGGTTTTCAGGGTCACGGTTTTGCCGCCGGTGTTGGGGCCGGTGATGACCAGGGTGTCGAACTGCTCACCCAGCTCCACGGTGATCGGCACCGCCTTGGCTTGATCCAACAGGGGGTGCCGGGCCCGGCGTAGGGCAATACCGCCCCGGCGGCGCACCTCCGGGCGGCTGGCGTTGAGCTGATAGCTCAGCTGCGCCCGTGCAAAGATCACATCCAGCTGCACCAGAATATCGTAGTCCCAGAGGATGTTCTCCATCTGGCCGGCACACTCAGCAGAGAGCTGGCGCAGGATGCGGTCGATCTCCTTCTGCTCACGGGCCTCCAGCTCCTTGAGCTCGTTGTTGGCCTGCACCACGCCCATAGGCTCCACGAACAGCGTGGCACCGGAGGAGGAGATGTCGTGGACCAGACCCGGCAGACTGCCCTTGCACTCGGCCTTCACCGGCACCACGAAGCGGCCGTCCCGCTGGGTGATGAGGGCCTCCTGCAGGACCTTGGCATAGGAGGGGGAGGAGATGATACGCTGCAAAATCTGTCGGCCCTTGGTGGCCGCCAGCCGCATTTTCCGGCGGATATCCGCCAGCTCGCTGCTGGCGGTGTCGGCAATGGTCTCCTCGTCCAGAATGGCGGAGCGTATCTTATCCTCCAGATAGCGGTTGGTGTGCAGAGAGGAGAACAGCCGGTCCAGCACCGTGGCCTCCCCCTGCCGCTGGGCGTCGTATTCGCTGACCCGGCGGCTGGCGGTCAGTACGCCTGCCACATCCAGCAGTTCACGGGTGTTCAGCATACCGCCGTGGTCGGCACGGGTCAGGGCGGCGGATACATCCTTGACCCCGGAGAAGGAGGGGCTGCCGTGGAGGCCCAGCCTCTCCTTGGCGGCGTCGGTCTCATCCAGCAGATGCAGCACCTCCTGCGTGTCCGTGGCGGGAGTCAGGCGCAGGCACCGCTCCTTGGCGGCGTCGCTGACCGCCTTGGCCGCCAGCTTTTCCAGCACCGTCGGGAGCTCCAGTGTGCGGATGGATTTTTCAAACAAATCAGTCATATGTAGGTTCCTCTTGCGGCAAAATGGATTTATAGTAGTCCAGCGTCCGGAAGCTGCGCTCCAGCTGGGCGGTGACATAGACCTCCGCCGCCTGCCCCAGCTGGCGCAGGGCGGGGGTATCCAGCGTGAAGCTGTAAAGCTTCTTATCCGGGCAGTACAGCACGTGGCGCAGGGCCGCCAGAGCGGCGGGGGATAGGGGCATGGCCAGCCCGCCCTTTTCCCGGCAGGCGGCGCAGCACACCACCCCGTGGACGGCGTCCAGCACCGGCTTCTCCGGCTCCGGCCGCCCGCACACGGCGCAGCCGTCAGCCAGAGGCTCGAAGCCCGACAGCGCCATGAGCCGCAGCTCGAAGGCGGGCTTTACCAGCTGGGGCGGCTTATGCAGGACACTGAGGGCGTACAGGGCATTCAGCAGCAGCCGCAGCAGCTGCGACGTGTCCTCCGTCTGTGCCGTGGCGTCCGTCAGATCGGCCAGATAGGAGGCAAGGCTCAGAGCCACGAAGTCCGTCCGCAGGCCGGTGAACAGCTCCAGCGTCTCCGCCTCGTCCAGCATGAACCACTGACCCTTTTCGTAGATGGTCAGCTCCGAATAGGCCAGCAACTGACACGCCGCCGCCAGACGGCTGTTTTTCCGCCGGGCGCCCCGTGCAATGAGGGAGATCTTCCCCCGATCCGGGGTCAGCACCGTCAGAATTTTGTCCGTCTCCCTGGTCACGGTTTCCCGCAGCACCAGTCCGGCGGTGACGATGGGTTGGTTTGGCATGATTCCTCCTCCCACCGGTGCAGCAGATACAGCTCCGGCGCTCCGGTCTCCAGAAAAAGATTCCAGTAATCGCACATGATCTCCACCCCCGGCATTAGCTTGCCGCCGCCGGGGCGAAACATAAGTGGTAAGTTTTAGGGTCGGCTCATGTTTCTAACGGGAATTACTGTTCGTTGTAGCCCTGTGAACGGATGAAGTTCACATTGTCCCGCCAGTTTTCCTTGACCTTCACCCACGTTTCCAGATAGACCTTGGTACCCATGAACTTCTCGATATCCTGCCGGGCCAGCGTGCTGATGCGCTTGAGCATATCCCCGTGCTTGCCGATGATGATGCCCTTGTGGCTGGCCTTTTCGCAGTAGATGGTCACGTCCAGGTCGATGATGCCGGAGTCCTCCCGCTCGGTGAAGCGGGTCACCTCCACTGCCGTGCCGTGGGGGATCTCCTTATCCAGACACAGCAGCATTTTCTCCCGAATGATCTCGGCGCAGACCTGTTGATCCGGCTGGTCGGTGGTCATGCCGTCGGGGAACAGCTGCGGTCCTTCCACGGCGTACCGCTGCATCTGGGCCAGCAGCTCCTCCAGACCGTCGCCGGTGCGGGCGGAGATGGGGATGATGGCGTCGAAATCCGGGTAGACCTCGCTGTATGCGGCGATGACCGCCAGCAGATCGTCCTTGCGCTCCACGGTGTCGATCTTATTGATGCACAGTACGCAGGGCAGCTTCTCCTCCCGGATGCGCTGGAGAAGGATCTTCTCCGGCTCTCCCACGTGGGGGATGGGCTCCACCAGCAGCAGGGCGGCCTCCACACTGGCCAGACTCTCCCGTACGACCTTCACCATATAGTCCCCCAGCCGGGAGCGGGCCTTGTGCAGGCCCGGCGTATCCAGCAGGATGAACTGGGTGTCGCCCCGGTTCACTACACCGTAGATGCGGTTTCTGGTGGTCTGGGGCTTGTTGGAGACGATGGCGATCTTCTCACCCACCAGGGCGTTGGTGAGACTGGACTTGCCCACGTTGGGCCGTCCGCACACGGTGATCATAGCGGTTTTGGTGATGGTGTTTTTCTCATTCATAAGGTGATCCTCAGCTTTCTGTGAGCAATTTTGTTATGTTGTGATGGATGGTAGTGTAAACTGGTAAGTGACAGAGTTCTGCCAGCACTCCTCGTTTGTCAGGTCCTCCCCGATCACCTCGCCGCCCATGCGCTCATAGAAGCTTCGAGCATTGAAATTTTCCGGAACACAGTGGCAGATGAAGGCGTTGGCATGGTGCTCCCGGCAATATGCGCTCATGAAATCAAAGGCTTGCCGTCCGATCCCCTGTCGCTGGTATTCAGAGACAATATAAAGGGATTGCAGGGTGATCACGTCGGTTTTATTTATCGTCAGATAGCCGATATTTTGCCGACCCTTTCGGATAAGGTACACAGAGTATGCCGGGTGATGGACCCTCAGCAGTTCCATTTCCCTGTGCCGGTCCCAGTCAAATTCATCTATCATGGAATCGGGGTAGATGCCTCGGTATGTGGTGCTCCAGATCCTTTGCCGCAGGCCGATGATAGACGGCACGTCCTCTTCGGTTGCCTCGACAAACAGCTTATCCTCGGCCATGATGCAGCTCCTTCCGCAATTTCCGGTGATCCTCAGCTTTCTGTGAGCAATTTGGGGTGGGAATAGAGGGGCACTTACGCCTCGTTCCATTCATCCACCAGCTGCTTTTCTTGGTTTTCTTGCGGCCTTTCTCACCGCTCCAGACCCAGCAGGGCCATGATGGCCTCCTCTCTGGCCCGCATCTGTGCCTTCATAGGCCCCTCGTCCAGATGGTCGTAGCCCAGCAGATGCAGCACCGAGTGGGTTACCAGATAGGAGAGTTCCCGCCGCTTGGAGTGACCGTACTCCCTGGCCTGCGCCGCCACCCGCTCCATGGAGAGTACCATGTCCCCCAGCGGGATAAGGCCCGTGCCGGGGTCGGCGTCCTCCGGGCCGGGCAGCTGGCCGGGGGTCAGTTCAAACTCCGGGAAGCTGAGGACGTCCGTGGGGCGGTCCACCTGCCGCAGCTCTCGGTTGATCTCGTGGATGCCGTCGTCATCCGTCAGGAGCACGTCCACCTCGCAGGGGGCCGTGAGTCCCTCCGCCGCCAGCGCCGTGCGGATGGTCCGGCGGATCAGGGCGCAGTTGGCATCGTTGGCGGCGCCGGGTACATCGGCGGTGATGGGGATGTAGTGTGTCTTTCTCATTTGCGCTTCTCCTCGAATCGGGCGTAGGCCTCGATGATCCGCTGCACCATCACATGGCGCACCACGTCTTGCTGGGTCAGCTGGCAGATGCTGATGCCCTCCACGCCCTTGAGAATTTTCATGGCGTCCTTCAGGCCGCTGGGCTTGTCCCCCGGCAGGTCGATCTGGGTGATGTCGCCGGTGATGACCATTTTGGAGCCGAAGCCCATGCGGGTCAGGAACATCTTCATCTGCTCCCGGCTGGTGTTCTGGGCCTCGTCGAGAATGATAAAGCTGTCATCCAGCGTCCGGCCACGCATATAGGCCAGCGGGGCCACCTCGATATTGCCACGCTCCAGATATTTCTGGTACGTCTCCGCCCCCAGCATATCGAACAGGGCGTCGTATAGAGGCCGTAGGTAGGGGTCCACCTTGCTCTGGAGGTCGCCGGGCAGGAAGCCCAGCCGCTCTCCGGCCTCCACGGCGGGGCGGGTCAGGATGATGCGGTTGACCTGCTTGGCCCGGAAGGCCGCCACGGCCGCCGCCACCGCTAGATACGTCTTGCCGGTGCCGGCGGGCCCCACCCCGATGGTGACGGGACTGTGGAGCACCGCCTGCACATACTGCTTCTGGCCGATGGTCTTGGGCTTGACGGGCCGGCCTTTGGAGGTGATGCAGATCACGTCCTGCGTCAGCTCTCCGATGCGCTCGGACTGGCCGCTGCGGCACAGGCCGATGACGTAGCGGACGTGCTGCTCGGTAATGGACTCCCCCTTGCCGGAGAGGGTCAGCAGCGCCTCCACCGCCTTGGCGGCCATCATCACCTCCTCTGGCTCCCCGGAGATCCGCAGCTCCCCGTCACGGTTCACCACCGTCACATGGAATTCCGCCTCCAGAAGCCGGATATTTTCATCAAACGAGCCGAACAGATTGATGGCCTCCTCCATCCGCTCGATGCTCACACGCTGTTCCATACGGGACAAGCCCCCTTATCTCTGTGTAGTCTCCGTTTCCGGCAGCGTCACGGTCTGGCCGATCTGCTCCAGACACTCCGCCTTCAGCACCACCGTCAGCCGGTCCCCCTGCCGCACAGCGGCGAAGCGGGTGTCGGTGACGGTGCTGCCCTCCGGCAGCCGGGCCGACAGCAGGGCCAGCAGCTGCTGCTCTCCCTCCTGACGGGCGCTCTGCTCCGTGCGCTCTGCGGCGGCGCCCTCCCATGCGGTGATGCGCTCCTGCACCAGCGTCAGAGGCAGGCGAAGCCCTCCGGGCAGGGTAAACGGTTTATAGTATGTTATTTTATCACAATCCACCCCGGTGATGCTACCCTTTCCGTAGAATTTTATCCGGTGTTTTCCGATATCCAGCGCCCAGCGGCTGTGGCTGCGGCTTCCGGCGGCGGGCTGCGTGATCTGCAGCGGTACGCTGACCGACAGCTCATACCACGTTCTGGCCCACACGGCCCCCATGCTGTGGACAAACCGTGCGCCGATATGTTCTGTTTCTGACACCCCGGAGATCAGCAGTTGTCCCTCCGTGACGGTGGTCCCCGGCAGCACCATGGCCTGCCCCTCCAGCGCCTCCACCTTGGTGATAAGGCCCGCCCTCCGGGCCACGATGTTGGTGACGGCGCTCCGATCTGCCGCCTCCGGCGGACGGTGCCGCTCCACCACCTGCACATGGGCCACGCAGCCCCGGACGTTCACCGCCAGCCACGATACCTCCGGCAGGGCCAGCAGCACATGGTTGCGCATGGTCTCCTGATCGATGCGCAGACCCGGCGACCCCACGGTGATGCCGTAGTCCTCCAGCGCCCGGAGAATGGTCTCCGTGGGGACGGTGTCGTTGCCGCTGACCTGAAAATCCCAGATGACGAGGTTGCCGCCGAACATCAGCACCAGCGCCAGCACCGCTCCGGCCAGCAGCACGTACCGCCGGCGCAGACGCCGCCAGAACACCGGTACGCCGCCGCTGCGGCACAGGTGCAGGCTGCCGCCGGCGTCCTCCGCCGCCTGCCGCAGACGGGGCAGGTCTCGCCCCACGGCCCGCAGGGTCAGGCACACCGGCGACTCCCATGTCAGCTCCCAGAAGGGGATGCCCCGTGCGCCGCAGAGGTTCAGCACCCGCTCCGGGCAGCCGCACTCGATCCGCACCAGCACCTGCCCCTGTAAAAAATGGACGATCTGACGATACATGGCCCCTCCTATGTCAGCAGCTCAATGGCGGTGATGGTGCCGCTGATCCGCAGCTCCCGGTCCGTCATGGCCAGCAGTTGCAGCTCCCGGCCTGTGATCCGCACCGTCATGTCGGCAGCGGCGATGTCGATGACCTCCGTGCTGTACCGCAGCACGCCCCGGTGCTGTTCCATATAGAACTGGCGGTCCCCCACCAGCTCCATGCGGCCCACCCCCACTGCCAGCTCCCCTGGCAGATCCAGCCGGTCCATGACCTCCAGACCGGCACGGGCCAGCCGCTTTTTGTCTCCCATGAGGCATCCCTCCCACGGTGGACTGTATGCGTACCGCCGGAAAAACTTGCCTGTCCGTGGCATGGCCCTCCGCCTGCCGTCATAAGCTGGCAGGGTAAAGGGAGGTGAGGGAGCATGGGCTTGGCACTGGGACTGCTGGCGGTCATGGCGGGGCTGCTGGCGGCATCGGAGACGGCGGCACAGGCGGTGCGGGAGGGACTGGCCCTCTGCGGCGGCTCGGTGATCCCGGCGCTGTTTCCCTTCCTCGTGGTGTCCCGGCTGTTTGTGGCCACCGGCAGCGCGGCGGCGCTGGGGCGGTTGCTGGCCCCCTTGACCCGCCGGGTGCTGGGGGTCTCCGGCCCCGGTGGTACGGCGGTGCTGCTGGGTCTGCTGGGAGGCTATCCGGTGGGCGCCCAGACGGCGGGAGAGCTGGTCCGCACCGGGGCAGTCTCCCGACAGGAGGGACAGCGGCTGCTGCTGTTCTGCAACAACTGCGGCCCAGCCTTTGCCTTGGGCGTGGCGGGGGGGGGCTGCTTCGGCAGTCTCCGGGCCGGGGCATGGCTTTGGCTGATCCATGTGTCGGCCGCCGTGCTGACGGCTTTGCTGACCCGCAGCACCTCGTCCCCAGAGGGACGGACTTCGCCGTCTGCGCCGATGTCTCTGGTCTCCGCCTTTCCGGGGGCCGTCCGGGGAGCGGGGGAGGGGATGCTCCACGTCTGCGGCTTCGTGGTGTTCTTTCTGGTGCTGACCCGGCTGCTGACGGCCCTGACGGGGCTGGAGCACCCTCTTCCGCTGGGACTGCTGGAGCTTACCGGCGGCATCCTGCGGCTCTCCGGCGCACGGGGGGACTTCGTGCTGGCGGCGGCACTGATGGGCTGGGGCGGCGTGTGCGTCCACTGTCAGACGGCGGCGGTGCTGGAGGGGAGCGGACTCCACATGAGGGGTTATCTGTCGGCAAAGGCAGCGCAGGCGGTTCTATCGGCGGCATTGGCTGTTCCCGTAAGCCGCTGGGTGCGGTAAAGGGTTGCTGCTTTCCCCTATGGCGGACAAAAAATGGCACCCGCATTGGTCGGGTGCCATTTTTTACAGGTTGTCGCCGCCTGAAAATACAGGCAGCTGCCGCTCTTATCTGCGGGCCTTGTCGTAGGGGATGCCCTCCGCCTTGGGGGCACGGGACTTCTTGGAGGTGAAGGCCAGCACCAGCAGGGTGATGATGTACGGAAGCATCCGGTACAGGTGGGAGCTGATGCCAATCTCTGCCAGCCAGTACACACCGTCGTCGTTGATATCGATGCTGGAGTAGGCGGCGGCGATGCATTTGAACAGGCCAAACAGGAGGGAGGCCCCGGCGATGTTCAGAGGCCGCCAGTTACCGAAAATCATCACGGCCAGCGCCAGAAAGCCGAAGCCCGCCACGTCGCCGTTGGAGGAGCAGTTGGCGGTGGTCAGGGCGTACACAAAGCCGCCCATGCCCGCCAGCGCACCGGAGATGGTGGTGCCGATATAGCGCATCTTGTAGACATTGATGCCCAGAGAGTCCGCCGCCTGAGGATTCTCACCGCAGGCCCGCAGCCGCAGGCCGAAGCGAGTCTTATAGAGAATGATGGACAGGATGACGAACAGGATGATGCAGACGTAGGTAGCCAGATAGACCTTCACCAGAAACGTCTCGCCGAAGAAGCCAAGATCGGTGTTTTTGTCGATGCCGAAGGTGGACTTTCGGATCATGAACCACGTAGCGGAGTCGCCGGTAGCCAGCTGCAGGGTGTTCTGGTTGGCAATGATACGCACCAGAAACAGCACCAGAGCCGGAGCCATCAGGTTCAGGGCCGTACCGCCGATGGTCTGGTCGGCCCGCAGGTTGATGGAGGCGAAGCTCAGCAGCAGGGAGAACACGGCGCCCATGGCTGCCGCCACCAGCATAGCCAGAAGCTCCAGCCCCTGCATAGCCACCCAGTTCCCGGTCTGTTGAGCGGCCAGCACGGCGGCGCTGCCCTGCATCAGGCGCACGAACAGCACGCCGATGAAAGCACCGAAGATCATGATACCTTCCAGCGCCAGGTTGATGATACCGCTGCGCTCGGCAAACACGCCGGCCAGCGCCACGATCATCAGGGGTACTGCATAGATCAGGGTCTGCTGTACCAGAAATGTCATGCCTGATCGCCTCCTTCTGCGTTATCGCTGTCTGTGACAGCGGCCTCTACGGGTGCTTTCTCCTCCTCCGGCAGCAGGGAGGTCTGATCCTCCACGGCGGCGCCCTGAGGGATGGGAGCCGTGTCTGCCACGGCGATCTTTTTCTTCTTCCGGCCGCTGAGCATCATGCGGATCACCAGAGAGAAAGCGCTTAGATACACGATGACGGCGATGATGACGTCGGTGATGTACTCGTTGTAGGCGGTGAGGTTGGTCAGCTGCTGGCCAACGATCTTCAGCATGGCCATGAAGATGCCGGCGAAGATAACGGCGATGGGGTTATTCAGCGCCAGCAGCGCCACGGGGATGCCGTTAAAGCCCACGGCGGGCAGAGACTGATAGGTGGACCAGTAGAACTCCGTGTTGCCGGACAGGTAGTACAGTGCCGCACCGGCTCCGGCCAGCGCACCGGCGATGGCCATGGACAGCACGATGTTGCGCTTATCCTTGATGCCGGCGTAGCGGGCGGCATGGCGGTTGGCGCCGCAGGCCTGCAGCTCGTAGCCCAGCGTGGTCTTGGTCATGAGGATGTACATGGCGATGGCCAGCAGAATGGCCACCAGAATACCGGCGTTGACCTGAGAGCCGGGGAACAGCTTATCCAGCCCCAGCTTGGGGGTGGCCACGCCGTTGAAGCTGGTCTTATAGATGTAGCCGGACTTGGTGTTCTCCACGGTGTTCTTGAAATTGCTGATGTCGAACATCCACGTCACAAGGTTGGCGGCCACCCAGTTGGTCATGATGCAGGCCAGCACCTCATTGATGTTGAGACACGCCTTGGCCAGACCCGGCAGAGCGCCCCACAGAGCACCCGCCAGACAGCCGCCCAAAAAGGCCAGGATCCAGATGATCCAGGTGGGGACGGAGGAAGAGGGGATGCTCAGGGCGATCATCAGCGTCGCCATGGTGGAGATCAGGTACTGGCCGGGAGCGCCGATGTTGAACAGGCCCGTCTTGAAGGCCACGGCCACGGAGAGACCCGTCATGATCAGGGGCGTGGCCCGGAACAACATATCGCCGGTGTTGACGGCGTTGAAGCCCCAGGTCAGCTCACCGGCGGCGTTGCGGCCGGTGCTGAAGATGCCGGCGAAGATGATGCGGAAGCCGTCCCACGCGCCGGAGAGGGAGATCTTTTCATTGAAGCAGCCCACCAGAATGACGGCGATGCCGCCCACCAGCAGACCCGCAAGAATGGAGATCAGGGACGCCAGCACCTTTTTGGTGCCTTCCTTTTGGTACAGAGTGGCTGCGGAATGCTTCACGCCTCATCGCCTCCTTTGTTGTCACGCTTTGCGCCGGACATATACAGGCCCAGCTCGGATACGGTGGTCTTTTTGGGGTCCAACTGGCCCACGATCTCCCCCTCGTACATGACGAGGATGCGGTCGGAGAGGCTCATGACCTCGTCCAGCTCCAGAGACACCAGCAGCACCGCCTTGCCACGGTCCCGCTCGGCCACCAGCTGGCTGTGGATATACTCGATGGCGCCCACGTCCAGACCACGGGTGGGCTGAACGGCCACGATCAGAGACTTATCCCGGTCCAGCTCACGGGCGATGATGGCCTTCTGCTGGTTGCCGCCGGACATACTGCGAACCACGGTGATGGGGCCCTGACCGCTGCGGACGTCGAATTTCTCGATCAGCTGCTGGGCGTAGCTGCGGACGGCGTCCCGCTTGATGAAGCCCCCCTTCTCGAACTGTGGCTCCTTGTACCGCTGGAGCACCAGATTCTGTTCCAGCGTGAAGTCCAGCACCAGACCGTGCTTGTGGCGGTCCTCCGGGATGTGGCTGATATACTCGCCCCGGTGGTGGATGGAATAGTGGGAGATGTCGTGGCCGCAGACGGTGATGCTGCCGCCGGAGCTCTTGTCAAGGCCCGTCAGACCGTGGATGAACTCCGTCTGGCCGTTGCCGTCGATACCGGCGATGCAGACGATCTCACCGGCCCGCACGTCGAAGCTGACATTATGTACGGCATCCTTCTTGTGCAGGTGGGAGGGGACGGTGAAGTTCTTCACACTGAGCACCACATCGCCGGGATGGGCCTCGTCCTTGTTGACCTGCAGCTGTACGGGGCGGCCCACCATCATGTTGGACAGCTCCTGCTTGTTGGTGTCCTTGGTGTTGACAGTGCCGATGTACTTGCCCTTGCGCAGCACCGTGACCCGGTCGGCCACCGACATGATCTCGTTGAGCTTGTGGGAGATGAAGAGGATGGACTTGCCCTCCCTGGTGAGATTCTTCATGATGAGCAGCAGTTCATCGATTTCCTGAGGCGTCAGCACGGCGGTGGGCTCGTCGAAGATGAGGATCTCGTTGTCCCGGTAGAGCATCTTCAGGATCTCCACACGCTGCTGCATACCGACGGTGATGTCCTCCACCTTGGCGTCCAGATCTACCGCCAGACCGTACCGCTCCGACAGCTCCTGTACCTTTTTCCGGGCCTCCTTCTTCTGCAGGAAGCCCATCTTCGTGGTCTCGGCACCCAGAATGATATTGTCCAGCACCGTGAACACGTCCACCAGCTGGAAGTGCTGATGCACCATGCCGATCCCCAGCGCTGTTGCGTCGTTGGGGTCATTGATCTTTACTGTCTGTCCATTTTTTCGAATCTCGCCTTCTTCCGGCTGGTACAGCCCGAACAGGACGGACATCAGCGTGGATTTACCGGCGCCATTTTCCCCCAGAAGGGCGTGGATCTCGCCCTTCCGCAGCTGAAGGGTGATGTCGTCATTGGCCTTGATGCCGGGAAACTCCTTGGTGATGTGAAGCATTTCGATCACATACTGAGGAGAATTTTCCATGCCGCCACCTACTTTCTCAGGATTTACAGACCCATACAGGTTGTATATACAGACTATTATAACGGCTCACGCCGAGAATTGCAAGGTTAACCGAAGGATTTGATGGAACAAATGCACGGAATGTTCTGTATCTTAGGGTTGACATCTGGTGATTTTTGCTTTACGATACATTTATATTGCATGATATATTTCCCGGTAGGTAAGGCTACCGTAGGGATATGGGCTGCTGCCGCAGAGTGGTGGAGACACCATGAGAGGGTTTGAACAGGCGATATCGAAACCAAGGTATCATCTAATGCAGCTTCACCGCCCCACGATGCTAAAGCTTGTTACGGTGCTCAGGTCACGGCGGTGACCCGATCGCAATGCGACCGCAGCAGGCAAACGCCGGCTGCGGGATTTTTTATGATGCGGGGAAGGAGGAGCCGATATGGTAGACTACGAGGAAGAGCTGGACCGGTATCTGGATGAAATCAAGGAGCTGGCCCGAAGTAAACAGTACGCCCGCCTGCGGGACCTCTTTCTCCCCATGGAGCCTGCCGACATCGCTCTGCTGCTGGAGGAGTCCGGCGGGGAGCTGATGCCCCTGCTGTACCGGCTGCTGCCCAAGGAGCTGGCGGCGGAGGTGTTCGTGGAGCTGGAGTCCGACTCTCAGGAGATGCTCATCAACGGCTTTTCCAACACCGAGCTGAAGGAGGTGCTGGACGAGCTGTATCTGGACGATGCCGTGGACATCGTGGAGGAGATGCCCGCCAGCGTGGTGATCCGAATTCTGGATAAGGCAACGCCGGAAATGCGAAAATCCATTAACGAGATTTTGAAGTACCCGGAGGACTCCACCGGCTCCATCATGAACATGGAGTTCCTGTCCCTGAAAAAGGACATGACGGTGGAGGACGCCTTCAAGCGCATCCGCCGCATTGGCGGCGAGCTGGAGACCATCAACATCCTGTACGTCACCGATCCTACCCGCCGCCTGCTGGGGGTGCTGTCGGTACGTGACCTGCTGCTGGCGGAGGAGGATGACCTCATCGAGGACATCATGGATCCCAACGTGGTCTGGGTCAGCACCATGGACGACAAGGAGGACGCCGCACAGGCCCTGAGCAAATACGGCTTTCTGGCCATGCCCGTGGTGGATCTGGAGAACCGTCTGGTGGGCATCGTCACCGTGGACGACGCTATGGACGTTATCGAGGAGGAGACCACGGAGGACTTCGAGAAGATGGCCGCTATGCTGCCCTCCGACAAGCCCTATCTGAAGGCCGGCATCTTCGCCACGTGGCGAGCCCGTCTGCCGTGGCTGATGATCCTCATGCTGTCGGCCACCTTCACCGGCATGATCCTCAACCACTATGAGAGCGCTCTGGCGGCGTGTCTGGTGCTGAACTCCTATATCCCCATGCTCTCCGGCACCGGCGGTAACTCCGGTACGCAGGCCAGCGTGGCGGTCATCCGTGCCTTAAGTCTGGACGAGGTGGATTTCTCCGATATCCTGAAGGTCCTGTGGAAGGAGCTGCGGGTGTCGCTGCTGTGCGGCTCGTGTCTGGCGGCGGCCAATTTCGTGAAAATGCAGCTGGTGGACCGTCTGCTGTTGGGCAATGCCGCCGTGACCCCCGTGGTGTGTCTGGTGGTGTGCCTGACCATCATGTTCGTAGTGGTATTCGCCAAGTGTGTGGGCTGCTCACTGCCGCTGCTGGCGGAGAAGATCGGTCTGGACCCGGCGGTGATGGCCAGTCCCTTCATCACCACCATCGTGGATGCCACCAGTCTGCTGATCTATTTCCGCTTCGCTTCGTGGCTGCTGGGCATATAGACGCATAAAAAATCCGTTTCAAGACAAAATAGAGTCAGGCTTTGCGCCTGACTCTATTTTTCTGGAGGAACGTATCATGAGCAAGAACTGTACCAACGACGGCTGCAACTGCACCCCCAACTCCGCCATCAAATGCAGTGTCAGCAACTGTGCCCACCACTGTCAGGATGTGGATCACTGCGGCCTCACCAGTATTCAGGTAGGCACCCACGAGGCCAACCCCACCATGGACCAGTGTACCGACTGCCAGAGCTACCGCAAGCTGTAACGGCACACCGCCCGGTGCGCCGGGCGGCTACATAGGAAGGAGGGAGGGCCATGACGGATCGCATGAAATACGCCCTGTCCGGCGCTGCCGCCGGGGCGGTAAACGGCCTGTTCGGCGGGGGCGGCGGTATGGTGCTGGCCCCGGCCCTGACAGGCTGGTGCCATATGGAGCAGAAACGGGCGCTGGCCACCTGCGTGGCAGCCATCCTGCCTTTGTGCCTGCTGTCGGCGGCCATCAGCCTGTGGCGGCAGCCGCTGGACTGGATGCAGACCCTGCCCTATCTGTTGGGGGGACTGGGCGGCGGCTTCGTGGGAGGCCGCCTGTTTCAGAAGGTATCCAACCTGTGGCTGCGGCGCATCTTCGCCTGCTTTCTGCTGTACGGCGGCGTGAGGTATCTCCTGTGACGGCGTGGCTGCTGCCGCTGGCGGTGGGCTTCGCCACCGGTATCCTCTCGGCGTGGGGCGTCGGCGGCGGGACCCTTCTGCTGCTGTGCATGACGTTGCTGCTGGGGGTGGACCAGCGCACCGCCCAGACCATCAACCTGCTGTACTTCCTGCCCACCGCCGGTATGGGGCTGCTGTCCCACGGGAAAAGTGGCCTGCTGGAAAAGTCGGTGCTTCGCAGCGCCATCCCCGCCGGACTGATAGCGGCAGCGCTGGCGGCATGGCTGTCCTTCTCTGTGGATACAGAGCTGCTGCGCCGCCCCTTCGGCGTCTATCTGCTGGCGGCGGGTATCTGTATCCTTTTGCAAAAGCCCACCAAGCCGTGACCGGCGATCCCCTTCCACGACAAAAGACAGGCAGTGCCTCCGGCACTGCCTGTCTTTTCTTTGATTTTCTATGCAGCCGTCAGGCGTCGATGCCCCGGCTGGTGAGGTACTTCTTCACCATCAGCGCCACCTTGAAGGTGATGGCGTCGTCAAACTCCCGCAGATCCAGACCCGTCAGCTTCTTGATCTTCTCCAGCCGGTACACCAGCGTGTTCCGGTGGACGAACAGCTTCCGAGCGGTCTCGGAGACGTTCAGGTTGTTCTCAAAGAACTTGTAGATGGTGAACAGCGTCTCCTGATCCAGCGCATCGATGGGGTTCTTCTTGAACACCTCCTGCAGGAACATCTCACACAGGGTGGTGGGCAGCTGATAGATCAGGCGGCCGATGCCCAGATTCTCGTAGTTGATGACATAGCGCTCCGTGTCGAACACCTTGCCCACCTCGATGGCGATCTGGGCCTCCTTATAGGACTTGGCCAGATCCCGCAGATGCAGGGCCAGCGTACCGATGCCCACGAACACACGGCTCTCGCCGTCCTCCCGCAGGGCCTCCTCAATGGTGGTGGCCACCTTCTCCAGATCCTTGTTGGTGGTGCTCTCCGGCATCTGGTGGATCAGCGCCACGTCCGTCTCACCCACGCTGATGACGAAGTCATTCTGCCGGTCGGGGAAGAGATTCTGCACCACCTCCAGAGAGATGCCCTCGCTGCGGCCCTCCACAGGTCGGATGACGAATACGCCGCGGGGTACCTCGGCGGCCACGTGCAGCTCCTTGGCCCGCATATAGATGTCGCTGATAAGGATGTTGTCGGAGATGATGTTCTTGATGAAGGAGCCCTTGTCGTGCTTCTCCTCATAGTACGTCTTGGCGGAGTTCAGGGCCACGCAGGCCATGGCGCACACGGTGCGGCCCACGCTGTCATCGCCGGTGGCGAACACGGCATAGTCAAAATGTCCGCCCCAGCCGGGCAGCGCCTTGAAGGTCTTGCCCTCCAGCGCAATGCAGCCGCCCTCGGCGGAGTCGATGGCCTCCACATATTTGGCCCACTTCTTGCCGATACCCGTCAGCTCGCTGCAAGCGATGACGGTACCCTCGGCGTCAATGACGCCCACGGTGCGATCGGTGGTATCCTTGAACTGTAAAACGACGTTCTGAAAAATTCTCCCGGACATAGTCAGTCCCTCCTGATATAGAGCTGATGGATATTTTGTGCAAACTACTTAGTCTCACGCTCTATTATATCGTCAGAATCACGATTTTGCAAGTATTTTCTTGTATTTTTCACAAAAATTTTGGGGCATTTTTTGGCGTTATGTCGAGGCATTCAGTCCACATATGTCAAGAAGGGTGTGTATCTCTCCATCGGTCAGGGGCCGGAAGGCCCCTGGCGCCAGCGCTTCATCCAGCCGCAGCGGCCCCATGGAAAGCCGCTTCAGGTACGTCACCGGTTTTCCGCAAGCGGCCAGCATCCGCTTCACCTGATGGAATTTCCCCTCCCGCAGCGTCACCAGCGCCTCCTGCGGCGAGAGGAGCTCCAGCCCCGCCGGCAGGCACTCCAGCCCGTCGGCCAGCACCATCCCGCCGGCGAAGGCCGTCGTGTCCGCCGCCGTCAGCACGCCCTCCACACGGGCGTAGTACACCTTGTCCACGTGATAGCGGGGGCTCAGCAGCCGATGGGTCAGCTCCCCGTGGTTGGTCAGCAGCAGCAGTCCCTCCGTGTCCTTATCCAGCCGCCCCACTGGGGATAGATCCCGTTTGCGCAGCTCCGGCGGCAGCAGGTCCAGCACCGTCTGCTGCCGTCCGTCCACCCGGGCCGACAGGACCCCGGCGGGCTTGTGGAGCATGAGATAGGTGTACCGGCGGCAGTCCAGTGACTGACCGTCCACCAGCAGGCAGGCGGCGTCGGCGTCCACCTTTTCCTCTGGGGAGGAGGCCAACCGTCCGTCCACCACCACCCGGCCCTGCCGCACCAGCTCCTTTACCTCCCGCCGGGAGTATTTGCCCGTTCCGGCGATGATCTTGTCCAAGCGCTCCATAACCAGCCCTCCTGCCGCAGTTTTTCTCATTATAGCATATCCCACCGGGAAACGGAATAAGCTGAGGACAAAGCGATGGAAAAAACGAAAGGAGCTGCGTGCCTGTGAAGCGCTGTCTTGCGGGGCTGTGCCTGCTGCTGATGCTGCTGACCGCCTGTACCGCCCGTCCCTCCCAGACCCCGGTGACCGCCAAGGACGATGCCGCCCGCCGGGCATGGTTGGAGCAGCAGGGCTGGCAGACGGAGGAGCAGCCGGTGCGCACCCTGACGGTGCAGCTGTCGCTGGCAGGGCAGGAGGACTATCTGGCCCTCCAGCAGGAGGCGGGCCTGCCCTTGGCGGACTACGACGGTCAGACCGTCACCCGCTGCACCTACACCGTCACCAATTACCCCGGCCGCACCGGAGATGTGCAGGTGAACCTCTATCTCTGCGGCGACGTCATCGTGGGTGGGGATATCATGGCATTGGGGGAAAACGGCTTTCAGGCATCCCTCCTCTATCCGGCGGAGAACACATAGAAAAATGGGAGGAAGGGCCTTTGCCCCTTCCTCCCATTTTTCAGTACTCCTCGCCCAGCGTAATGATCTGCGCCCACAGCACCGGCCCCACGGCCCCGGTGGGGTCGAAGCCCAGCTGCCGCTGGAGGGTCAGCACCGCCTGCTGAGTGGCGGGGCCGAAGATACCGTCCACCACCAGACTGGGCAGAGTCTCGTCCTCCCGACTGATCTGGTTGAGCCGCTCCTGCATCAGGGCCACCTGTTCGCCCCGGTCGCCCCGCACCAGAAACCGTCCCGGATAGACCTCCCCGGCGAACTGCCGGTAATCCTCCGGCAGCTCCGCCAGCACCTTCCGATAGGCCGTCTGCAGAGCGTTCCACGTCTCCCGGCCCACCACGCCGTCCACTGGCAGACCGTAGACCCGCTGGAAGGTGTACACCGCATCCAGCAGCTCCTGATCGAAGTCGTCGGACAGAGAGATCATGGGCAGTTCCGGCAGAAAGTACCCCAGAAACGCCAGATAGAACCGCACCGTCCGCACGTCGATGCCGCTGTCTCCCAGCCGCAGATCCTCGGCGTACCGCCGCTGCACCTCGGGGATGGTGAGTCCCTCGCTGCTGAGCTCCGACAGCTGCTTGACGCCGTTGTAGATCTGCTTGATCTTGTACCATGTGGCCTTGCCCACGATGCCGTCCTGCGCCAGATTGAAGATCTGCTGAAAGACCCGCACCGCCTCCTCCATGTCCTCGTCAAAGACGAAGCTGTCGTCCAGCGCCGGGATGGCGGGGTAGTTCTTCCCGATGCGGTTGAGCTGCCGCTTCAGGGTCTGCACGTCGTTGCCGGCGTCGCCCCGCCGCAGGGGCCGCCCCGGATAGGAGGCCACGTTCCCGCCTACCGGCGCATTCATCACCAGATTGATGTCGCCACCGTAGTAGTACTGCAAAATTTCGTAGGGCGTCATGCCCTCCTCCGCCAGATCCACGCTGCCCCATTGGGACAGGCCACCGCACCGGGTCCGCACCCCGTCGCAGAACTGGGCGAACAGCGGCTCTACACTGCCCTGCCGCACGATGTAGTTGTTGAAAATATCGTCCACGATGCGGCTGATATTCTCGAATATGTCGCCGTCCTCCACATAGGCCTGATCGTACCGGGTGGTGGAGGTGATGTCGAAGTCGTACCCTCTGGCCCGGTAATACTCCGTGTACACCCGGTTCAGGGCGTAGGAGATCTGGGCCAGAATATTGGCTCGGATGGCACTCTCCGGCCAGGTAGGATAAATTTCGTGGGAGGCCACGTTCTTGATGTACTGGGCGAAGGGCACCACCACGTTCCGGGCGGACTCCCCCGGCGCCCCCAGATGCACCGTGATGGTCTCCGGCACCACGGGATAGGGATAGGGCATCATGCACGCTCCTTTCTCACACCACTGGCTCCAGCATCACCGGCAGGATGGTCTCCACTCCGTCGAATACCGTCGCCGTCCGGCCAGCCACCGGCTGGAACATGGGATGCTGTACCGACACCTGATAGTCCAGCCCGCTGAGGGCGGCGGTGTCCGAGGCTTGAGACCAGGCGAAGGGCGGGGCGGGCAGGCGGATGCCGGATAGGATACCGGAGCCGTCGGTGACGCCCCGGTAAAATATGTGTTCCTCCGTGCCGAAGGCCCGGCTGATGACCACCTGCGCCCCGGCCACGGGGAAGCGACCGCCGCCGCAGGTGACCTGCACGCGCAGGCCGCCCCGGTCCGGGTGGGTCCTGAGGAAAACGTCCACAGGTGTTGGCTGTGCTGACTGCATAGGCAAAGACCTCCTTTTTTCCTATCCTATGCAGCTTGCTTCGTCCCGTGCCAAAAAAATTCCCGGAACCGGGGGAAGTCCGGTTCCGGGAAAGAAAAGCGTTATTTCTGGGGCAGATATATCCGCCGTGCAGGCCGAAACCCCAGCATCTCCCCCACGGGGACGGCCACGTCGCCGGTGGCCTCCTCCGCCAGAGTAAAGACCATCACCATCAGTGCTGCATTGGGGAAGGGGCAGAACTCGCCGGGGTTGGTCAGGGAGATCAGCAGCATCCCCAGATAGCTCAGAGCCAGCGCCCGGACAAAGGGCGTTTTTCCGGCCCGCAGCAGGGCGATACGATCCCGCATCAGCACGCTGTAGGCGGCAATGCCCACCAGACCCATGCTGCCCATGATCTGGGCGATGCTGTTGTGATAGAACACCATGCTCCCCTCCACGCCGGTGAAGAGGTCGCTGTTGCGCTGGCTGATGAGGCCGATGCCAAACACGGGGTTGTGCAGGAAGTCCGTGATGCCCCGCAGGAACAGCTGCACCCGGACGGAGTCCCCCTGATGGAACAGATGACCGTCCTCCATGCGGCTGTCCATCATCAGCGACAGCAGTTCCGGGCCCACCAGCACCGCCAGCACCGCACCGGCCACGCACAGAGGCAGCACGGCCTTCCGGGGAATGAGGCCCCACCGCACCAGATATACGAAGCCCAGTCCCAGCAGCGCCGCACCGAACAGCAGAGCGCTGCGGCTGCCGGTAAGGGCCAGCCCTGCAGCCTGCACCGCCACCCCCAGCAGATGGGCGGGCTTTTTCAGCGACAGATAAAAGGACATGGGCAGGGTAGTCAGCAGCAGCGCCGTGGCAAAGTTGCGGTACTTGAGATAAAGGGTGGTATGTACCTGCAGAAATTCCTGCCACCGCGCGGCGTAATCCAGCATCACCAGACACGCCATGCACACACCCAGCACGCAGAAGATGGCGGCGAACCGCCGATGCAGGTCGTAGCCCTTGGAATAGGTCAGGCACGACCGCAGAAGCACATAGAGAACCAGCATCCCGCCGCCGAGACACCCGGTGTAGTACAGGCTCAGCGGCTGAAGCAGCTGATGCATGGACAGGATCCCGCAGCCCCCCAACAGGGTGGCCGCCGACACCAGCAGCAGCCCCGTGGCGCTGCGTCCCACCCGGAAGGTGACGGGCCAGACCATCAGGTGCCAGATCAGCGCCGCAAAGAACGGCGCCGCCAGCACAGCGCAGGGGAGGAAATCCCCCAGACTTTCATATCGCTGGGTCGACAGCAGAAATACCAGCAGGAACGGCGTCACCGACGCCAGCAGATCCCGGCAGAACACCAGCAACCAAATACAAATCCCCAGCAGGGCCATGGCCCCATAGACCGGCTGACGCAGAGCGGCAAAGCCCAGCGTCACCCACAGCAAAAACGGAAAATAGGCACGGCTGAGCCAAAACCGCTGGCTTAGGCCGGACAGACGGCGGAAGCCCCCATAGCAGCGGCGCTGCAGACGGGGCCAAAAGCCGCTGTCCTCGTTCAGTGCGCTGAAAGACAGATCCCACATAGAATTGTTTTACTCCTTTTTTCATCCAGACAGGTACATGGACGGCTTCCCTTCCCTCCATGCACATACCAAAACAAATGCTCCCTGAAAAATGTGAAATTTTTGTGAATAATAGGTTTTTTAGGGAACCTTTTTACCGAGGTATATACCGCCCTTCTCTGGGCGTAAGCGGTACTATACCACGTTCCGGCGGGAATGTCAACGGGAGAAGCAGTCGGTTTATGAGGAATGTCCGTCCGGCTGTACTAAGAAAAATCAACGTCTGCCGCAGACCGGCGGCAAAAGAGCCTGAAAATTCCCTGAAAGAAGGGAATTTTCAGGCTTTTCACAGAAAATCCACACAAAAATGGCTGGTTTGTATAACTGACTAACATTTTTGTCACTTTTGGACGCCCTGTCTGGTATCGAAGTACCTATAGGACATCCAGCTCCGGCAGCCGGTCCAACGCATAGGTGATGAACCGCTTGGCGGCGGGGGAGACGTGCTCCTCCTCCGGCAGGGCGATGCCCAGATGTACCGACTGGGGCGGGTCCAGCGGCAGCACCGCCACCCCGTCCGCCAGATCGGCGGTGAGGATGTCATTCAATAAGGTGATGCCCAGCCCCGCCCGCACCATGGCAATGGCGGCCCGGCTGTCGCTGGTGGCGAAGCGGACCTTGGGTCGGATCTGCAGCTGCTGGAGCATCCGGGAGTTATCTGTCTCCTGTCCCGGCAGAAACTCGATGAAGGGCTCCTGCCGCAGCCGCTCCACGGGGAAGCGGTCCGCCTCCACCAGCGGGTGGGTAGGGGGGAGAATGGCCATCAGCTGGTCGTCCTTCAGCGGCACCCACTTGTGCCGTCCCGGCCGCTGGCTGATGAGACAGAAGTCCGCCCGCCGGTGATCCACCAGCTCCCCCAGTTGGGTAGAGCTGCCCTCCCGCAGTTCCACCCGGATGCCGGGATAAGCGTGATGGAACCCGGCAATGACCTCCGACAGCCACGGGTAGAAGGCGGCGTAATTGGTGCCGGCCACCACCCGGCCCACATCCAGCCCCTGGATCCGGTGGGCCAGCTGCTGGTACTGCTCGTCCAGCTCCGCCATTCGCCGCATCAGCGGCAGCAGCTCCTGACAGGCCCGTGTGGCGGATACCCCGCCCCGCCCCCGGTGCAGCAGGGGAAAGCCCGTCTCCCGCTCCAGACTGTCCACCAACCGGCTGATGCCGGAGGGGGTATAGCCCAGCGCCTCGGCGGCGGCGGACAGACTCCCCTCGTGGAGTACAGTGAGCAAAACCCGGCATTTTTCGGTGTCCATGAAATTTCGCTCCTTCTTTGACATTTTGTCAAACGAAATTTGAAATAGTATCGCTTTACGCAAGGATACACCAAGTGCTATACTCTGTCAAGGGTAGGAGAGAAACCCCCGATTAAGAACGGACAGAAACCTTCGGAGGAACAGGCATCATGACTCAGAAAAAAGCGGAGATCCTTTTGGCGGCAGTTATCGCAGCACGGGCTACGTCCCTTCTGTTCAGCAAGATCGCCATGAACGGCATGGGGATCTTCAACCTGCTGGCGGCCCGGTTTTTGATGGCCTTTGTGCTGCTGGCGGTGGTGTTTTTCAAGCGCCTGCGCCACATCAAGCGCCATACGCTGGTGCGTGGCGCCATCATGGGCGCTCTGTTCTTCCTGATGCTCTCCACGGAGCTGACGGGGCTCAAGAGCACCCCCTCCTCCACTGTCTCCCTGCTGGAGAATACCGCCATCATTCTGGTGCCCATGGCGGAGGCCGTGCTGCGGCATAAGCTGCCCAAGGCCGCCACCGCCGTCAGCGCACTGGTGGCCATCGGCGGCGTGGCACTGCTGACCGGCCAGTCCGGCAGCTTCACCCCCGGTATGGTGCTGGCGGTCATGGCCGCCGTGCTGTATGCCGCAGCCATCATCACCACCGACCGCTTCTCCCACGAGGACGATCCCCTGACCCTGGGCATCGTTCAGGTGGGTACGCTGGGCCTGCTGGCGCTGGTGTCCTCCTTCGTGTTCGAGGCGCCCCACCTGCCCCAGTCCGGTACCCAGTGGCTGATGATCGCCGGCCTTGCCGTCATCTGCACCGGCTTCGGCTTCACCCTCCAGCCTGTGGCCCAGAGCCACACCACCGCCCAGCGTGCAGGCTTGTTCTGCGCTCTGAGCCCCGCCTGCGCCACCCTGCTGGGTGCCGCCGTGCTGCGGGAGCACATCAGCGTCATGGGAATGTGCGGCATCGCCCTGATCCTGCTGAGCCTGCTGGTACCGCAGCTGTGGCAGCTGGCGGAGAAGAAGGGCATCACCCTGCTGCCCCGTCATGCCGTCCCCGCCGTGCGCCGGGCCTGAGATATCATAAACTATATACCATTAGGTGTCCTTTCGTTGGAAGGAGCGCCGGAAAAGCCTTTGCCTTTTCCGGCGCTCCTTCTTTTTGCCGGGAAGATCCCCCTCGGCCGCTTTTTTACGCAGATTTTACACGAGGAGACTTTTGCCCTTTACACCGCCCTTTTATCATGGGGACTGTAGCAAGAAAGCAAGTCCAAACATGAAAAACGAAAGGAGATCTTCATATGAAAAAGATCATCAGTATCCTGCTGGCCGCCGTTATGGTCATGGCCCTTCTGGCCGGCTGCGGCAGCAAAAACAAGGACAACACCAACGACAACAACACCCCTAACAATAATCAGACCACCGAGCTCAGCGGTTCCGTGGCCACCAACGGCTCCACCTCCATGGATAAGGTCATCGGTGCCCTGCGGGAGCAGTTCATGACGGATCACAAGAACGTCACCGTCACCTATGATCCCACCGGCTCCGGTTCCGGCATCGAGGCCGTGAAGAACGGCACGGCGGACATCGGTCTGGCCTCCCGCAGCCTGAAGGACGAGGAGAAGGCCGACGGCCTGACCGAGACGGTCATCGCCCTGGACGGCATCGCCGTCATTGTCAATGCCCAGAGCAAGGTCACGGACCTGACCGTGGAGCAGATCGCCAAGATCTTCACCGGTGAGATCACCGACTGGAGTCAGGTGGGCGGCGACCCCGGCGCCATCTCCTGCATCGGCCGTGAGTCCGGCAGCGGTACCCGTGACGGCTTCGAGTCCATCACCGGGACCAAGGACTCCTGCAAGCTGGATCAGGAGCTGACCTCTACCGGCGGCGTCATCGAGGCCGTGGCCGGCAACCCCAACGCCATCGGCTATGCCTCCCTCTCCGCTGTGGAGGGCAAGGACACCGTGAAGGCCGTCACCGTAGGCGGTGTGGCCTGCACCGAGGCCGCTGTGCTGGACGGCAGCTACGCCATTCAGCGGCCCTTCGTGCTGGTGACCAAGGACGGCACGACCCTGTCCCCGGTGGCACAGGCCTTCTTCGTCTTCGCCACCTCCAAGGACGCCGCCTCCCTCATTCAGAATGCGGGTGCCGTGCCTACCGCCAAGTAAAAACGAATCGGGAGGCCCTCATCTGCTGCGGCGGGTGAGGGGGCTTCCCCGTCATCGGGAAAGGAGAACTCTATGGAACGGACAGCAGGCAAAAGCCTCCGCACCCGCAGGGCCATGGAGCAGGCCATCCACCTGATCTTCCTGCTGTGCGGCATCGTGGCGGTGGGCTTCGTGCTGTGCATCAGCGTGTATCTGGTGATCTCCGGTCTGCCGGCTATCCGGGAGATCGGACTGACCAAATTCCTCTTCGGCAAGGTGTGGGCGCCTACCAACGCCACCACCGGCCCGCAATTCGGCATTCTGCCCTTCCTCCTCACCTCTGTCTACGGCACGGCGGGAGCGCTGCTGCTGGGGGTGCCGGTGGGCCTGATGACCGCCATCTTTCTGGCCAAAGCGGCCCCGCCCCGTCTGGCGGCGGTGATCCGCACGGCGGTGCAGCTGCTGGCAGGCATCCCGTCGGTGGTGTACGGCCTGGTGGGCATGATCGTGCTGGTCCCCGCCATCCGTCGTGCCTTCGGGCTTGGCTCCGGGGCCTGCCTGCTGGCGGCCATTCTGGTGCTGACGGTCATGGTGCTGCCCTCCATCATCAACGTGGCGGAGACGGCCCTTCAGGCCGTACCACGGGAGTATGAGGAGGCCAGTCTGGCGCTGGGCGCCACGGAGACGGAGACCTACTTCCGGGTGAGCCTGCCTGCCGCCCGCAGCGGCGTGGCGGCGGCGGTGGTGCTGGGCGTAGGCCGTGCCATCGGAGAGGCCATGGCCATCATCATGGTGGCCGGCAACGTGGCCAATATGCCGGGGCTGTTCACCTCGGTGCGCTTCCTCACCACCGGCATCATCTCCGGAATGTCCGATGCCGCCGTGGGGAGCCTGTATCAGCAGGCGCTGTTTTCCATCGGGCTGGTGCTGTTTCTGTTCATCATGCTCATTAACGTCCTGCTGAATGTCTGCATCAAACGCAAGAAGGAGGACTGAGCCATGAAGCAGAAATGGTCGCTTCGCCGGAGACTATATAACGGTGGGATGCGGGGGCTGGTGTGGCTGTGCGCCGGACTGACCTGCGCCCTGCTGATCTTTCTCATCGGCTATATCTTTTATCGTGGCATGCCGGGCCTCAGCTGGCAGCTGATCTCCGGCCAGACCAGTTATATCCGCAATACCGTGGGCATCCTGCCCAACCTATTGAATACGCTGTATATCATTCTTGTGGCCATGGCGGTGGTGCTGCCGCTGGGTGTAGGCGCCGCCATCTACCTGACGGAGTATGCCGCCAGCGGGCGGCTGGTCCGCATCATCGAGTTCGCCGCCGAGACCCTGACCGGTATTCCCTCCATCATCTTCGGACTGGTGGGCATGATGCTGTTCGTGCAGAAGCTGGGCCTTCAGGCGGGAATTCTGGCCGGTAGCCTGACGCTGGTGATGATGATCCTGCCCACCATCATCCGTACCACGCAGGAGAGCCTGAAAACCGTCCCCCAGTCCTACCGGGAGGGGGCGCTGGCGCTGGGTGCCGGCAAATGGCACATGGTCCGCACCGTAGTGCTGCCGGGAGCGGTGGACGGCATCGTCACCGGCTGTATTCTGGCCATCGGCCGCATCGTGGGGGAGAGCGCCGCCCTGCTGTATACGGCAGGCTTCGGCATGGCACTGGTGAGTCTCTTCGACTCCCTGCACACCTCCTCCGCCACCCTGACGGTGGCTCTGTACGTCTACGCCACCGAGGGCGGGGAGACGGCGCTGGCCTTCTCCATCGCCACCATCCTCATGGTGCTGACCCTGCTCATCAACCTCACCGCCGGGATCATCGGGCGGAAGCTGAAAAGGAAGTGAACGACAATGGACCCCATTCTGCAAGTGAAGGATCTGGACCTGTGGTACGGCGCTCATCAGGCGCTGCACAGCGTCTCCATGGACATCCCGGAGAAAAGCATCACCGCCTTTATCGGTCCCTCCGGCTGCGGCAAGTCCACATTTCTGAAAACCCTGAACCGCATGAACGATCTGGTGCCGGGGGTGAAGATCACCGGCGAGGTCCGCTATCGGGGGGGAGATATCTATGCGCCGGGGACGGACGTGTGCCGCCTGCGCCGTGAGATCGGCATGGTGTTTCAAAAACCCAATCCCTTCCCCATGAGCATCTACGACAACATCGCCTACGGTCCCCGTACCCACGGCATCCGCAGCAAGGCCAGGCTGGACGAGCTGGTGGAGCGCTCCCTGCGGGGCGCCGCCATCTGGGACGAGGTAAAGGACCGGCTGAAGAAGAATGCACTGGGCCTTTCCGGCGGCCAGCAGCAGCGCCTGTGTATCGCACGGGCGCTGGCGGTGGAGCCGACGGTGCTGCTGATGGACGAACCCACCAGCGCACTGGACCCCATCTCCACCTCCCGCATCGAGGAACTGACCATGGAACTGAAGGAGCGCTATACCATCGTCATCGTCACCCACAATATGCAGCAGGCGGTGCGTATCTCCGACCGCACGGCTTTCTTCCTGCTGGGTGAGCTGGTGGAGTACGGCGCTACGGAGCGGGTGTTCTCCGCCCCGGCGGAGAAACGGACAGAGGACTACATCACGGGGAGGTTCGGATAATGAGAAGCCGGTTTGATGAACAGCTGGCCCAGCTGGAGCGGGAGCTCATTGAAATGGGCGCACTGTGCGAGGAGAGCATCGCTCTGGCGGCTAAATCGCTGGGAGACGGCAGACTGGCCCGTCAGGTGGCCCCGCTGGACACGGAGATCGACCGCAAGGAGCGGGACATCGAGTCCCTGTGCCTGAAGCTGCTTTTGCAGCAGCAGCCGGTGGCACGGGATCTGCGGCAGATCTCGGCGGCCCTGAAAATGATCACGGATCTGGAGCGCATCGGGGATCAGGCGGAGGACATTGCCGAGATCGTCATCAGTGGTCAGGTCAACGAGGGGGAGGAGCTGCTGCGGGATATGGCCGCTTCCACCATAAAAATGGTGACGGAAAGTGTTGACGCCTACGTGAAACATGATACAATGTTGGCGGAAAAAGTCATCGCAGAGGACGATATTGTGGATGGCTGGTTCGACAGGGTGAAGCATACGCTGATCCGCCGCATGACCACAGACCCCGGTGAGGGGGAGCGGGCGGTGGACCTGCTGATGATTGCCAAATATTTTGAGCGCATCGGGGACCATGCGGTGAACGTCGCCCAGTGGGTGATTTTCTCCGTCACCGGTACGCACAAGGAGGGATAGCATGATCTGGTGCGTAGAGGACGATGCCAGTATCCGGGATATCGAAGTATACGCCCTGCGTTCCACCGGCTTCGAGGCCTGTGGCTTTGCCGACGGTGCCGCCTTCTGGCAGGCCCTCCAGACGGAGGAGCAGCCGGAGCTGGTGGTGCTGGATGTGATGCTGCCCGGCGTGGACGGCATGGAGCTGCTGCGTCGGATGCGGGCCTCGGCGGCCCTGCGCCGCATCCCGGTAGTGATGGCTACCGCCAAGGGCGCAGAGTATGACAAGATACAGGGGCTGGATCTGGGGGCGGACTACTATCTGGCCAAGCCCTTCGGCGTCATGGAGCTGGTGTCCTGCGTCAAGGCGGTGCTGCGGCGCTGCCGGACGGAGCAGGAGCCGGTGCTGCGGGCCGGGGGCATCGTACTGCACCCGGAGGAGCGCATCGTCACGGTGGAGGGTCAGCGAGTGACGCTGACCTATAAGGAGTTTGAGCTGCTGCGGCTGTTCCTGTCCCATCCGGGCATGGCCTTCACACGGGACCAGCTGTTCAACGAGATCTGGGGCATGGATTACTGCGGCGAGACCCGGACGGTGGATATGCACATCCGCACCCTGCGCCAGAAGCTGGGCAGCTGCGGCAGCATGATCCAGACCGTGCGGAATGTGGGATACCGGCTGGAGGTAGGCGCATGACAAGAAAAATTTTCCGTTCCATTCTGCTGGTGGCGGGCGTAGTGCTGGCGGCGGGCATGGTCATCATGACCGGCTGCCTGTACAGCTACTTCGGCGGTGTGCAGGAGCAGCAATTACAGGATGAATTGAGCCTCGCCGTCAGCGGCGTGGAAAACGGCGGTACGGCCTATCTGGAGCGCCTTCCGGCGGAGCGGTTCCGCTTGACGTGGATCGCCTCCGACGGCCGGGTGCTGTATGATACGCAGGTGACGGACGTGGCCTCCATGGAGAACCACGCCGGCCGTCAGGAGGTGCAGGAGGCCTTGGAAAACGGCAGCGGCGAAAGTAGCCGCTACTCTGATACCCTTTTGCAGCAGACCCTGTACGTGGCTCGCCGCCTGACGGACGGCACGGTGCTGCGTATCTCCGTCAGCCGTGCCACCGCCGGGATGCTGGCGCTGGGAATGCTCCAGCCCATGCTGGTGGTGCTGGTGGCGGCGTTGATCTTCGCCGGACTCATGGCCGGGCGCCTGTCCCGCCGCATCGTGGATCCCTTGAACCGGCTGGACTTGGAGCATCCGCTGGAAAACGACGCCTACGAGGAGCTGGCTCCTCTTCTGAGCCGCATCAACTACCAGCATAAGGAGATCGACGCCCAACTGAGGACCCTGCGGCAAAAGACCGACGAGTTCACCCAGATCACCGGCAGTATGCAGGAAGGGCTGGTGTTGCTGGACGAGAAGGGGACGGTGCTCAGCATCAACCACGCCGCCTGTAAGCTCTTTCAGGCGGACGAGGGCTGTGTGGGCCGTGACTTCCTGACGGTGGACCGCAGCCATGAGTTGTGCCTTGCGATGGAGACAGCCCGGGAGAAGGGCCACAGCCAGCTGCGCTGCCAGCGCAATGGCCGGGAGTACCAGCTGGATATGAGCCGCATCCAATCCGGCGGCGAGATGGTGGGTACAGTGCTGCTGGCCTTCGACGTGACAGAGCAGGAGTACGCCGAGCGCAACCGCCGGGAGTTCACCGCCAACGTCTCCCACGAACTGAAGACCCCCCTGCAGGGCATCGTGGGCAGCGCCGAGCTGATTCAGAGCGGCATGGTGAAGCCGGAGGATATGCCCCGCTTCGTGGGCCATATCCACGACGAAGCCTCCCGCATGGTGACGCTGGTGGAGGATATCATCCGCCTGTCCCAGCTGGACGAGGGGGAGGCCATGCCCACGGAGACGGTGGACCTGCTGGTGCTGAGTCAGGAGGCCGTGGCCAATCTACAGGATGCCGCCGCCAAGCAGCAGGTGTCCCTGTCGGTGGACGGCGGCCACGCCCCGGTCATCGGCGTGCGGCGGCTGCTGTATGAGGTGATCTTCAACCTCTGCGACAACGCCATCAAGTATAATGTCCCGGATGGCACCGTGAAGGTGCAGGTGTCCTCGGAGAACGGCACCTCCTCCGTCACGGTGTCGGATACCGGCATCGGCATCGCCCCGGAGCACCAGAGCCGGGTGTTCGAGCGGTTCTACCGGGTGGATAAGAGCCACTCCAAGGCCTCCGGCGGCACGGGGCTGGGCCTCTCCATCGTGAAGCACGCCGTGCAGTATCACCACGGCGACATCCGCCTCACCAGCAAGCCCGGTGAGGGGACTGTCATCCGGATCACCTTCCCCGCAGCGGCCCAGTGACCCGCTGACCCAACCTATAAAAATCAAAAAGAAATGCGCCGCATCCGCTCCGGCGGAGCGGCAGCAGAGGAAAGTCATATGAAAAAACGACGCAGTATCTCGCAGGAGGCGGACTCCTTGCCGCCATCGTTGTGGTGCTCCAGTTTGCGGGCAGTGCCATTCGTCTCGGCCCCTTTTCCATCTCAATGGTTCTGATTCTCATCGTGCTGGGCGCCGCCCTGTACGGCTGGGGCTGGAGGCACTGCTCTCTGGTACGGCCCAGCTGCCGGATATCCGCCTGCGGATTCCGGATCGGGTGATCTGCGGCTGGACGGAGGAGAGTCTCCTCAGCGGCGCCCTATATAGGGCTGCCGCCATGACGGAGGGTCTGGCCCAACGCATGGAGCAGGAGCTGGGCTGTCCCTGCACACTGGTGTTCACCGGCGGTCTGGGCCGCTTCGTGGCGCCCCTGCGCCGCCGGGAGGCCGTCTACGACGAGGATCTGCTGCTGCGTGGCCTGTGGAAGCTCTGCACCGCTAACTGCCCATCGGCAGATAAGCCCTGAAAAACGATCGAGATACAAAAGGAGGCTGGGGACTACGAGTCCCCAGCCTCCTTTTTTCTGCCCCACCACCGGGAGAGCCGGCCTTACGGAAAGAACACCCGCACCGCCCATGCGGCGGCAATGAAGGCCGCCGCATCCGCCGCCAGCGCCGCCGGAATGGTGTGGCGGGTGCGGCGGATGCCCGCAGCACCGTAGTAGACCGCCACGGTGTAAAATGTCGTCTCCGAGCATCCCAGCATCACCGCCGTCACCCGCCCGATGTAGGAGTCCGGCCCGTACTGCTCCATCAGCTGGCTGCCCACCGCCAGCG
>ERZ791914.318-NODE-318-length-51593-cov-58.090884_pt1 | contig 51593 bp, 49 predicted proteins | sample MGYA00510140_ERZ791914 | MGnify/ENA primary metagenome ERZ791914 (study PRJEB30046, sample SAMN00792079) | human gut metagenome | study: EMG produced TPA metagenomics assembly of the A metagenome-wide association study of gut microbiota in type 2... | reverse complement strand
GATAACTGAGTCCATTTTTTTAGATGAGGCTATTATGTTACAGCCCCTTTTTTGTACCGCAAAAGGGGGAATATGTATGTTTATCATCGATAGTATCATAAGTGGCATGATGGCCGTCGCCGATGTCATCTGGGGCTGGCCGATTCTGATACTGACATCATTTGTAGCGGTTTACATGACAGTCCGGCTCCGGTTTTTCCAGTTCCGCCATTTTGGCCTGATTATGAAAGAAACCTTTGGCAAGATTTTTGATAAAGGCTCTGGCGAAGGCAATATCAATCCCTTCAAGGCAGCCTGCACGGCCCTGGCGTCTACTCTGGGGGTCGGCAATATTGCCGGCGTATCCGTCGCTATTGCCACCGGCGGTCCCGGTGCCGTATTCTGGATGTGGTTCATCGCCATGCTGGGCCTCATCGTCAAGTTCTCGGAAGTGACACTGGCCGTAGCCTATCGTGAAAAAGATCCCGACACGGGCGAATGGCACGGCGGATTTCCCTGGTTTGTCAAAAATGGCCTGGGAAAGAAATGGAAATGGCTGTCCCTCATCTGGACGGTGACTCTGGGCCTGGGCATGATGGTCGGCCCGGCTGTACAGTCCAACGCCATTGCCCAGTCGCTGAGCGGTTCCTTCGGTATCTCTCCGTTGTACATCGGCATTGCCGTCGCTGTCCTCATGGGCCTGGTCCTGGTGGGCGGCCTGAAGAGCCTGTCTAACTTTGCCAATGCCGTCGTTCCCTTTATGGCTATCATTTATATTGCTGTTTCTGTCGTCGTCATGATCGTCAATGCATCGGCCATCCCGGCAGCTTTTGCCATGATTTTCCATGATGCCTTCACCGGTACGGCCGCATCGGGCGGCTTCCTCGGCTCGTCGGTCATGCTGGGCATCCGCTGGGGCCTGGCACGGGGTATTTTCTCTAACGAAGCCGGTACGGGCACGGCACCGCTGGTCCATTCGTCGGCAGCAGTCAATCATCCGGTCAAACAGGGCCTGTGGGGCGTTTTTGAAGTATTCTTCGATACCATCGTCGTCTGCACCATGACGGCTATGGTCGTCATGACCTCCGGCGTCTGGGACAGCGGCGCTACCGGGGCAGCTCTTACGGCAGCGGCCTTTGGAGAAGGTTTTGGCGGCAACGCCGCAGCAGCGGGTATGTTCATCGCCGTCGTCATCGCTTTCTTCGGATTTACGACGGCTGTCGTCAATGCCTACTATGGCGGCATCTGCCTCAACGCCCTGGGCTTTAAAGGGGCATCGGTCAAGGTATTCTATGCGCTGGCCAGTATTTTCGGCATCGTCGGCGCCGTCGGGGCCCTCAATACGGTCTGGTCCACCTTTGATTTCTTCTTCGGCGTCTGTGTCCTGTGCAATCTGGTCGTCATCTTCGTCATGCGCGACAAAATCGTCCTCCTCGTCCGGGACTATGAAGAACGGCTGCTCACCCAGTCCTGGGACGCTACGGCTGCTGATGCGGTCGAACGCCTGGGCCTGATGGAAAAACCGGAAGACGCATCGTCTCTGCGGGAAGGCGTCAAAATTTCGTAATCATTCTTTTACCTGAATCTCCCCATATTCCCAGAAAAGACTGCAGTTTCTCCTATCCGGGCAGGAGCTGCAGTTTTTTCTATGCTATAGCAAAGGAGCAGATAAAATTTCTTTTGTCATTTGTGTTTGTGTAGTATACTAATGTATGTAAACGAGAGAAAAGGGGATGTTTGATATGACACAATTTTCAAAACGCTGGTCGGATCCGGCACTGGTGGCGACCTGCGATGTCATGGACCGCTTATTCCAGCCCATGACGGCGGCAGACGGCATTGCCTTCAGTATCGGTTCGCCTGCTGTCGAAGCGCTTCCCGTCGATGCGCTGCGGGAAATTTCCCAGGACGTGTTCCGCCGGGATGGCCGTGGCATTGAAGCACTGGCCTACGGCACCAAAATGGGGATCCGCGACCTGCGGGAAATCATTGCCAGTGACCTTCTGGCACCGAAGGGCGTGCATACTTCGGCTGATAATATTCTCATCACTGCCGGCGGGCTGGAAACGATGAAGCTCCTGTGCGATATCTTCCTCGATCCCGGCGATGTCATCCTCGTCGAATCGCCGACGTTCGTGCACTGCGTCATGATATTCCAGATTTTCAACGCCGTCTGCATTCCCTGCCAGATGGACGACGACGGCCTTGTTATGGAAGACGTAGAAGCCAAAATCCAGAAATATCATCCCAAGATGATCTATACGGTGCCGACCTTCCAGAACCCGACGGGCGTGACCCTTTCCCAGGACCGCCGGCAGAAACTGGCAGAACTGGCAGCCAAATACGATGTCATCGTCATCGAAGACGATCCCTACCGGGACATCCGTTTCCAGGGGAAAGACCTGCTGCCCATCAAGACGTTCGATGAAGCCGGCAAAGTCGTCCTGGCCAACAGCTTTTCCAAGATTTTTTCACCGGGCAGCCGTCTCGGCTATGTCGTAGCGCCTGATGATATCATGGAAAAAATCGCCTATGCCAAGGTGGCGACCAATTCCCATTCCAGCAAGATTTCCGAAGTCCTGGCAGCGGAATTTTTCAAGCGCGGCTATTTCCCGGATCACCTGAAGAAAATCTGCGCCATTTACCGACAGCGCTGCGCTGCCATGATGGAAGCCCTGGACGCCTATTTCCCGGAAGGGACGAAACATACCCATCCCGACGGCGGCCTCTTTACCTGGGCCGAACTTCCCGGCGATATCGATACGACGGAGCTCTTAAAAGAAACGATGGACAAACTCCATATTTCCTTCGTCGCCGGCCGGGGCTTTTACGTCGAAGGCGGTGATGCCGGCAAGAACTGCATGCGCATCAGCTTCGGCGCCGTACCGCCGGATAAAATCTACACGGGCATCAAACGCCTGGGCGATTATATCAAGACGAAATTATAACAGAATTAAAAAATTAAACAATAATCCACAAGATGTAACGTTTAACTCACATAACATTTAAATAAACGCGGAAAATGCCCTTGACAGGCGCCTCTCTATTGCGTACAATATGCCCATACCTCGTTACTATAACGAAGCAGAATAAGTAACTATGCACAACGGAAATCTGATGACGGGAGAAAGTAGTGTGTCTGGTCCCATGACAGAGAGCCGGCGGTTGGTGTGAGCCGGTATGGGCTGGCAGATGAAGGTCCTCCCCGAAGAGCGGTGCTGAATCAGATTAGGCGCCTACGGCTGTTCCCCGTTACAGGAAACGCGTATGTTGGTACGTTGTAGAGAGCCCGGTTGCAGAAATGCTCCGGGAATCAGGGTGGTATCGCGGATTATACTCCGTCCCTTGCAGAAGGGGCGGAGTTTTTTTGTTACCTCTTTTGACAGCTCTGCATTCCAACAAGATTATTTTTTTATGGTAAAGGGAAGAGCGTTTGAAATATGAGGTGATGATGATGAAACTGACAGGCGCGCAGGCTGTGCTGGCCTGCTTGAAGAAAGAGGGCGTTCCCGTTGTATTCGGTTATCCCGGCGGAGCGATCCTTCCTCTCTATGATGCTATGTATCAGGATGGGTTCCGTCACATCCTGACCAGTCATGAACAGGGTGCCGTCCATGCCGCCGACGGCTACGCCCGCGTGACAGGCAGGCCCGGTGTCTGCATCGCTACATCCGGACCGGGCATCTGCAACATGGTCACGGGCATTGCGACGGCTAATATGGATTCCATTCCTATGGTCATTATCAGCGGACAGGTATCGGCCGGTCTCATTGGCCGCGATGCCTTTCAGGAAGCAGATATTTCCGGTATTACGTCGCCTATTACCAAGCATAATTATCTGGTGAAAGACGCAAGGCAGATTCCCCGGGTCCTGAAAGAAGCCTTTTATATAGCTTCCACCGGCCGGCCGGGACCGGTCCTGGTCGATATTACCAAGGATGCTCTGGAAGCAGAGATTGATTTTACCTATCCGGAAACTGTATCGCTGCCGGGGTATCAGCTGGAACCGGTAGGGCAGGTCTATGACATCGACCGGGCAGTCAGCGCCATACAGCAGAGCAAGCGGCCTCTGCTGCTCGTAGGCGGCGGTGTCATTCTGTCGGAGACGACCGGCGCGCTGCAGCAGTTCATCGGGGAAACGCAGATACCCGTCGTGACGACTCTCATGGGAAAAGGCGCCGTCCCGGACAGTTATGACCTTCATCTCGGCATGGGTGGCATGCACGGATCCTATGCGTCCAACATGGCCATTACTGAATGCGATCTGCTCATCGCCATGGGCGTGCGCTTCGATGAACGCCTGACCAGCCGGGCCGATACCTTTGCTCTGGGAGCACAGATTATCCAGTTCGACATCGACGATGTGGAAATCGGCAAAATCATCGACGTCGATCTGGCCGTAAAAGGGGACCTGCGCTGGTCCCTGCCTCTCATGGCAGAAAAAATCAGGGAGCAGTCCTTTGATTATCAGATGGCCTATGCTCTCTGGAAGGACCACGTCCGCTCTATGAAAAAGACTCATCCCTTTGCCGTGCCGCCGAGACCGGGCTATATTTCTCCCCAGTCTGTCTTTGAAACTGTCCGGGCGCTGACACGACCGGAGGATACGATTGCCGTTACCGATGTGGGCCAGCATCAGATGTGGGCGGCTCAGTTTTTTGATACGGAGCAGCCCCGCCATTTTATTTCTTCCGGTGGACTGGGCACCATGGGATACGGTCTGCCGGCGGCCATGGGAGCCAAAGTCGCGTTCCCGGAAAAGACGGTCCTCGTCTTTTCCGGCGATGGGAGCATCCTCATGAACTGCCAGGAACTGGCTACCTTGTCCCAGTATGGCATTGCCGTCAAAGTCATCGTGCTCCACAATGATACCCTGGGCATGATCGTCCAGCTTCAGGATTTCTTTTACAATAAGCATTATACGCAGTGTACGCTGAACAGCCGCAAAAATCTGCCCATGCTGGCCGGATCGATGGGCGTCCGGGGCTATCACATAGAAAGAGAAGACGACCTTTTCCCCGTGCTCCGGGAAGCTCTTGCCTGTGAAGGGGCGGCTCTCATCGACATTGCCATTTCCAAAGACGAAAGGGTCTATCCAACCGTTCCCGGCGGCAAAGCGCTCTGTGATATGATACTGGGAGGTGAGGCACGATGAGAACACAGCATCTTGCTATATTGTGTGACAATAAACCGGGCGTCCTGACCCATATTGCCGGACTCATCAGCCGCAAGGCCATTAACATCGAATCACTGACGGCAGGGTACACGGAAGAACGGAATGTGACCCGGTTCAATATCGTCATCAGCATCGAAGACGATAAGGAACTGAAGCAGACCATGAGCCAGCTGGCAAAACTCATTGACATCATCAAGATTGTCAACCTCGATGAGGAGCCCTTTATCAGTTATGAACTGGCTATGATCAAAGTACGCTATGATTCTCCCCGAGCGAGGGAGGAATTGTCGGGACTGGCCGATTTGTTTCATGCCAAAGTCGTCGATGTCAATCTGAATTCCCTGATTCTCCGCGTGACCGGCCGGGAAGACCACGTCGATGCCCTGATTAAAGTGCTCTCGCCATACGACGTACTGGAAATCGTGCGTACCGGGACCATTTCCCTGTCCCGGGGGCTCGTGCCGGTCAAGGAGATGTAAAGCACGGCAGGATTATGCAGGGCTGGCTGTACCGGACAGATGCAGACGGAGCTGCCTCCTATGAGTCTATCGGCTCAGGGGTGGCAGCTCCGTTTGTCTGGCCTATTCTGTTTTTTGCTTTCTTACTGATACATATCGGGCCGGCGCAGTTTGAGGAAAGGCCGTTCTTCCTTGGCTTTGCGGGCCAGGCTCAGGTCGAGGTCGCAGGCGATAAGCCGTTCCTGATCGTCCCCTTTGGCCAGCAGGTTGCCCCAGGGGTCGATAATGAGGGACTGGCCGGCAAAGTCCATATCGCCTTCTTTGCCGACGCGGTTGCACATGGCGACGAAGGTCTGGTTCTGATAGGCCTGGATGCGCATTTCCCATTCAAACATTTCCAGCGGTTCGGCTTTCGTGTTGGCCGTCGGCACGATGACCAGATCGGCGCCCTGGGCGGCACAGGAGCGGATGCTTTCCGGCAGATGGCGGTCAAAGCAGATGACGATGCCGATTTTGCCAAACTCCGTCGTAAAGACCTGGAAGCCTTCTTCCGACGGCGTATAGTAATCGCATTCGTAGAACTGGGGCGCCTGGAAAATATGGACCATCTTGGAAATGCCGGCAATGCGGCCCTGGCAGTCGAGGAACAGGTTGGCATCATAGGGCTTTCCCTGCTGTTTCAGATAGAAATTAGGAGAAATATACATATCGTGCTCCCGGCATTTTGCCTGGATAGCCTGTACTTTCTGGTCCGTATCTTCCATCAGATACCCTGTGGCATCCTGTTTTTCATACTGGGCAAAAAACGGAGAGAATTGCACTTCCGGGAAAAACAGCAGGTTGCAGCCCGCCGCTTTATCGCAGAAATCCAGTGTTTTCGCAAAATTTTCGTCCATATCCTTCGACATGGACATCTGAGCCATTCCTAATCGCATGACCTTCATCCCCCTCTGATATACAATAACTGAATTTAATTCTAGTATACCATAGAACAGAAGGGAAACATATACCTTTTGAAAGGGCAGAATGGTTTGCAGTTTGGAGAACACATAGTATATAATAGAAGAAAAACAATAGAACTATTCTAGGAGGATCAGCACTATGGCAGATAAAAAAATGTATGCATTGTTTAAGACCAATCACGGGGACTTCACGGTCGAATTATTTCCCGACAAAGCTCCGATTACCGTCGCCAATTTCAAGAAACTGGCAGACAGCAAATTCTATGACGGCACCATATTCCATCGTATCATCGCCGATTTCATGATCCAGGGCGGCGACCCACAGGGGACGGGATTTGGCGGTTCCGATGAAATGATTCCCGATGAATTCGGTCCCGGCCTCGATTTCAGTGAACCGGGCGTCCTGGCCATGGCCAATGCCGGACCCAATACGGGCAGTTCCCAGTTCTTTGTGACCGTCGTTCCGACACCGTGGCTCCAGAATCACCACTCCATCTTTGGCAAAGTGGTAGAAAATTATGATGTCGTAGAAGCCATCAGCAAGACGGCGACGGATTTCCGGGATAAACCGCTGGAAGATGTCGTCCTCGACACCATTGAAATCGTTGAAAAATAATCAGACAGACCGGGCCTATTATACCTATGTCGTGCGCTGCGCCGACGGTTCGTACTATACGGGATGGACCTGTGACATCCAGCGCCGGCTGGCCGCTCACAATGGCCGGGGCGGAGCCCGGTACACCCGCAGCCGCCAGCCCGTGACCCTCGTCTGGAGCCAGGCCTTTGCGTCGCAGCATGCGGCCATGCACTGGGAATGGGAAATCAAACAATGGCCCCGCGCGAAGAAAATAGACCTGATTCAGACGCAGCAGAGGCTGCCCGAAGAAGAATAGGGGATGGATTCGTGTGAAAACATGGAAAAAATGGATGACTACGCTGGTACTGGGCACGTCCCTGGTGACGCTGCCCGTGGGGATGGCAGCCGCGGCGTCTGCCGTGGAAACGGTGCTCTATGGCGCTGCTGCAGCGGCTCTCATCAAGCAGCAGCTGGTCAGGATGGATACGCAGATGCAGCCGCAGATGCTGGCCCAGACACAGGCCAAGACCGGCGTAGTGGACAATTATGAATATGAAGACCGGCTGGAACGGATTGCCGACAACCTCGTCCGGACGGGCATGATCAAACGCAATTACGATGTCTATGCCAATCCCAGCAAGGAATTGAATGCCTTTGAAACCGTGGGCGGCGTCATTTCCGTCAATCAGGGCATGATGGATACGCTCAATGACGATGAACTGGCCTTTACCCTGTGCCATGAAATGCAGCATGGCGAACGGCACCATGCCATCAACGGCGTCATGAAGAGCATCGGCGTCTCCGTTGCCGTAGACCTTGCCTTTGGCGGCCATGCGGAAATGCTCGACGTGCTCCTCGGCGGCATCGTGATCAATTATATCGACAACGAAATGGTGACCATGAACCAGGAAAAAGAAGCCGATGCCTACGGGTTCGAGGTCATGAAAAATACGCCCTATAATGTGGGCGGTGCTCCGTCGTCGATGCAGTTCGTCTATGAAAAGTACGGCGACCTCTATCAGGAAGGGTTCAAACGGGTCATCAATCCCAATAACCACCCCCAGATGACAAAGCGCATTGAAATGCTGGGCCGCCGCATGACGCGCTGGTCCGGCAATCACGTCCAGGTAGGGGGCGACATGGTCTACGTCAACGCCCAGCCCGTAGTAAGCCCTGCTCCCTATGGGGATTACTCGCGGCGTCGCCGTGCCTTCCTCGTCGCCGGGAATCTGTCCCGTGTGACCCATACGATCTACGGGGAAGCCCAGGATGACAAGAAGGTCCAGACGACTCCCGTCGCTTCTGGCAAGATCAAAGGCATGGACCTGACGGGCAACGATTGGCAGATCCTGCAGAATGGCAGTGAGATTTCCGTTCAGGGCCAGCACATCATGGATTGTGCTCCCGGCGATGACGGCGCGGCCATTGTCCGCAACCTGAACCAGGCATTCCGGGCGAAACCGGCCATGCTCTCTGACAAAGAAATCCAGAAGCTGGACAAGAAATGGAAGAGCCAGTATGGCTACAAGGCGCCGGCTAAAAAAGATAAGGCCGGAGCACAGAAAACAGAAGATCGTTCCTGACAGGGGATATGTATAAATTGTTTTAAGGGACGCTGCACGATGCGGCGCCTCTTTTTCTCTCTGTGTGTCCCCGTATTGTATGATGTCTGTAAATAGTATATAATAAGTAATGATTCGTGATTTCATTAGAAAAGGAGGCGGGATGATGCGCCATAAAAGTATGCTGATTTTACTGTTACTCTTATCATTTACCCTGGGCTATGGCGTCCTGGCTACGACGGCGCGGCAGAATGCCCATCACGGGCCCATCGTGTCCCCGCCTCTGGAAAAAGCACAGAAGCTGTATGTCTCCCACAGTGTCGGGGAAGATTTGGAAAAGCCTCTCCTCCTGCGTCATTATTCTGAAGCGGCGCCGGCTCCGGTCCATCCTATCCTGCGCTGGACCCGCGTAGATGGAGCCGTCATGTACGACGTCCAAGTCCTGCGCCAGCTGGAAGCGGATGAAAAGACGGGGGACATTGCCTACGAACCGGTCATGCCGGAGCAGCGGGCTTATACGAACGGCATCGAACTGGCCCTGCCGGACGATTTCCAGGATGACTGTTTCTATTACCGCGTCTATGGGCTCGATATGGAAGGCCACCGGGTCAGCGACTATTCGGCGATAGAAAAAGTGCCCCTGGACCGCATGTCTCCCTTCGTGGAAAAGCCGGAACTGTTGTCCTCGTATAATACGGGAAAGGGGACGGTCCTGCTCTATCCCGTCTACGACTGGCTCCCTGTACCCGGGGCCAGCCAGTATGAAGTGGAAATACTGGACGCGGCGCCGGAAAATCCCGGAGGCGTAGAAGCGTCACAGCACCGCATCGACGTGTACCGGACCGAGGCGGCCCAGAAGTACGATCCCCGGCCGCGGTATGGGAATCATCCCTTTTACTGGCGTGTCCGGGCCCTGGATGAAAAGGGCGGTCCCGTCGGTGTCTGGTCCGATGCCCAGCCGTTTTTGACCGACCCGGATACGCACTATGAAGTAGCGGCCCTGGGTGACAGCATCAGTCACGGTGGAGGCAGCGTTTCCTATTCGCCGACCGATTGGGATTTCAGTTATCTGTCCTATCTCGATTTTTCTGTGGTCAATCTGGCTCAGAGCGGCGATACGAGCACCATGACCAAAGACCGGTTTGAAGCCGATGTCCTGCCCTTCAGGCCGAAATACCTCCTGATCCTCATGGGATCGAACAGCCTGCGCAACGGCCTGGGTGCTGACGTCGTCATTTCCGATATGGAAGAGGTTCGCAAAAAATCCCTGGAGCACGGCATCCGCCCCGTATTCCTGACAGTGCCGCCAGTCAATCCCGACAATATCAAACAGACTTTTGACGATGAAACGGCTTCCGACTGGCAGTGGCAGATCGGCCGCGTCAACCGTTATGTCCGTTCCCGGGTCCACATCGATATTACGCCGGGAATGTACGATAATGAGGGGCGTCTGCGGACGGAACTGGCCCTCGACGGCCTCCATCTGGACCCTTCGGGAAAGAAGCTCATGGCGCAGGCCATCAACGCGGCCTGGCCGGATATCGAAGCCCTTCCGGACAGCGCCTGGGATGAATGACGGGAACGATTTGTGATGCTTCCCGTGCTTGTGGTATAATACGGAATGTGAGCTGAAAGAGTGATTCTGACAGCAAACATGATATCTATATGTCGTTCTTCACTGTAAAGGTGTCTGCACAGCAAAGGCGGAGTACATGTATGACAAGGGACCTCTGTGCTTTCGGCATGGAGGTTTTTTTTCAGGTAATGCCATGAAACGAATACTAACGAAAATACTGACAATCGGTGCCCTGCCACTGCTTCTGGGCATATGCTGGCAGCTGGGAAGCACGTGGCACTGGTGGGGGTCGTATATCGTCCCGCCGCCGGAACGGGTGTGGACCAGCTGGCTGCAGCTGGCCTCTTCCGGACAGCTGGCCCGTCATGTCGGGGCCAGTCTGATGCGGGTCCTTACGGGATTTGCCATTGCATCGGCACTGGCCCTGCCCGGCGGCATATGGCTGGGCCTGCACCCGGCGGCCCGCCGCGTCTGTCATTCCCTCCTGGAATTTCTGCGGAACGTGCCGCCCCTGGCCCTGCTGCCCATGCTCATCCTGTGGTTCGGCATCGGCGAGGCCAGCAAAATCATCATCGTCGTCCTGGCGACATTTTTCCCCATATTCCTCAATACCCTCGATGGCATGTCCCATCCCGATGAACAGCTGCTGGAAATGGGCCGCGTCTATGGCTTGTCTTCCCGGGCCATTTTCTGGCATATCCGCCTTCCCCAGGCCCTTCCGGCCATGTACACGGGACTGCGCATCGGCCTGGGATACAGCTGGCGGTCCCTCATCGGGGCGGAAATGATTGCCGCCGCGGCAGGACTGGGGTATCTCATCCTCGACGGGGAAGAAATGGCCCGTCCCGACATCGTGCTGGCCGGTATCCTGACTCTGGGCATTCTGGGAATCGCCGCCGATGCATTCATGAGATTTCTGGGCCGGCGCTATCTCTGGACAGAAAGGAAATGGCATCATGAGTGATATCCGCATAGAGAACCTGTCCCGGTTCTATACCCTGCCCGATGGGAAACGGGTCGCCGCCCTGCACGATTGCAGCCTGTCTGTACGGGACGGCTCGTTTACGGTCATCGTGGGAAAGAGCGGCTGCGGCAAGACGACGCTCCTGCGCCTGCTGGCCGGGCTGGAACAACCCGATGAAGGGATCCTCGATTTCGGCGGGCCCCGTCCCCGGACAGGGGTCATGTTCCAGACGCCGCGTCTGCTTCCCTGGCTGACCGTAGAAGAAAACGTATGCATCTGGCAGCATGGCATGGGCGGATCGGAAGAACTGGCCGGGCAGTATCTGAAAGATTTCGGCCTCGACTCATTCCGCCAAGCCTATCCGGATCAGCTGTCAGGCGGCATGGCCCAGCGGGCCGCCCTGGTGCGTACCCTGTCGTGCCGGCCCCGGCTGCTGCTCATGGATGAACCCTTTGCGGCCCTGGACTATTTTACCCGGGAAAAACTGCAGGACGAGCTCATGGACCAGTATGTACGGCAGCCCATGACTATCGTATTCATCACTCATGACCTCGATGAAGCGGTCCGGCTGGGACAGGACATCCTGGTCATGCACAAGGGATGCTGTGGCGGCCGTGTGAGAAACGACGAAGAATATCCCCGGCCGTCTGTTGCCGGACGGCTGGCAATGAAAACAGACATTTTGCATATTCTTAATGAAGAAAAGGAGAATCGTATATGAAACGAAGCGTAAAACTCGTACTGGCAGGCCTGGCCGTCGTCATGGCCGTAGCAGGTCTTGCCGGATGTGGACAGGACAAGGCCGGCGGGACGGCAAAGAAACCGGAAACGATCAACATGACCTATGTCAAATCCCCCCTCAATATTCCCTCCATTATAGAAAAGAAAGATCAGGTATTTGAAAAGGCATTCAAGGATGACGGCATTTCCATCACCTATTCGGATCTCGATGCCGGCCCGAAACAGACAGAAGCCCTGGCTGCCGGCAAAATCGACGTCTGCCATGCCCTGGGCGGGACCAGTGCTATCCTGGCCAAGGCCAACGGCATCGACCTGACCGTCGTCGGCGTCTACAGCCGGGCACCGGAAGCGTTCATGATCATGACCAAAGACCCATCCATCCAGTCGGTCAAAGACCTGAAAGGCAAGAAAATTGCCGGGCCGAAAGGCACCATCCTGCACCAGCTGCTCCTGGCGGCACTGGCCAAAGAAGGGATGAGCGCCGATGACGTCCAGTTCGTATCCATGGGCATTCCCCAGGCAGCGGCGGCCCTCAGCGGCGGCAGTGCTGATGCGGCACTGCTGGCAGGACCGGCGACACTGAAAATGAAAAACGACGGTGCACGCACCCTGACGACGGGCAAGGGACTCCTCGATGCCACCATCGTCATAGCCATGCGCAGCGATTTCATCAAACAGTATCCCGATACAGCAAAGAAATTCATGCAGACCCATGAAAAAGTCGTCAAAGACTACCTGGCAGACCCGCAGAAATACTACGGCACAGCCGCCGCAGAAACAGGCCTTACGGAAGACCAGGTACAGGCCATGGCTGGATGGTACGATTTCAACCCGGCCATCACCGATGCCGATATAGAAGACCTCGTAAGGACCCAGGACTTCCTCATCGAAACAGGCATGCTGGAAAAAGACCGCAAGATAGACATCAAAGCGCTCTGCCAGCCCGTTGAATAAAGAGGTATATACAAAAAGGGGCTGTAACAAAATGGGTTAAAAGCTCATTTTGTTACAGCCCCTTTTTCTACGTCTATTATACGAAAACAATCAGGTTCGTCAATATCCTCGTCAAGGTAAAGGGCTCCCTTTCTTTATCGTGCAGTCGTTCCATTTCTGTGGTATAATGCATACATAGCATGCACGTTATGAAAATAATTCAGACAGGTGCGCTGAGGTGGTGCATCTGTGATGGGAGTGTATCCATGGAAAAGGAAAAGATGGCAAAACTGGCCGGCGGCGTTGTCGTAGGTGCCGCAAAGGGCAGTGTGGGCATGGTGCGCAATGTCCGGGGACTGACGTACCGGCAGCGGGATTTTGACGCGCTCATCGCCAGGCTGCGCGACCAGTCTCTGGAATATCAGGATATCCAGCATCTGATAGCGAAAAGTCAGCTGCAGGGGGAAACGAAGCGGGATATGATCCTCGATTCGATTGGCCTTAGCCTGCCGAATTTCTGGCAGCGCCTGCTGGGCTGGAAAATCCCCGATGACCTGCAGCAGGCCTATGAGCTGGCCTATCCCGACAAGGCGGCAGATATGGATTTCCGCAGTGCCATAGAAGGAATGGATGAAGACCAGCTCGATGGATTTGTAAACGGGCTGAAGGGAAAGTTGTTTGAAATACGCTATACGGACTACTTGAACGATGGGCACCTGCCGGCCGGGTGTCATGCTGAAATGGCCCAGTCGGCGACGCAGCCCGGGTGGGATATTGCGATTTATAATAGTGATGGCAGTATCAATGACGTACTGCAGCTCAAAGCGACAGAATCGGCCCAGTACATAGAAAATGCCTTTGAACGGTATCCCCATATCGATATTGTCTCCACCGACGAAGTCTACAGCCAGGTGACCATGGGAGATATGTCGGCTCATCTGATTAACAGCGGCATTTCCAATGAAGAACTGTCCCAGTATGTGCTGGAACACGTCGATGCGGCAGAGGCAGTGCAGAGCGACAGCCTGTTCCCGTCGCTGATCCCCTATATCCTCATTGCCTATTCTGTATCCCGGAAAGTGGAATTATCCGACTACCGGAAGGGAAATGAATTTGGACGCCGGTCCGTCCTTTCCTACGTGTGCCATGCCCTGGGCGTCACGGCGGCGGTCTTTACCCACACATGGTGGCTGGCCCCGGTCACGTCAGTATCACTGCGCCTGGCCAACCATTACGGAGAAAAACGGGCCCTGGCGTATCAGTCGCTGAAACGGGCGGTCAACACAAATGAGTCCGTGCTCAAGCGGTACAGGGATTATAAAAAGAGGATATTGATAGATTGGTAATCGGACCCACGGCCGGGGCCTTATTCCCCCTGCCTCGCCCGGTATGGCGCCATCTGCTTCGTTGTCATTAGTCACCATAGCCCCGCTATGGCTCCTTCTTCCGCCTCGCATCTGGCACCATCCCGGGCGATTCAGGATGGAAACCGTCCCCGGTCGTGGGTCCTGTATGCTGATTTTTGAGAAAAGAGCCGGTTCATCAAACTGGTTTCTTCATCAAACTCCAAACTTCAAACTATCCCTGCCCGTCCCCGGTCGTGGGTCCTTTGTTGCTAAGTTTATATAGAAAAGCCGGTTTGACGAACCGGTTTCTTCATCAAACATCAAACATCAAACATCAAACTCCGAACTTCAAACTTCAAACTATCTCTTCCCGTATATGGAAAATGGGCTGTCCCGGGTGTTTCTTCCTGGGGCAGCCCATTTTCTGGGAGTAGAGTATATGAGGTGGTTTTACTTTTGTTTGATGAAGTCCGGTGTGGTCAGGTAGCGGTCGCCGTTATCGGGCAGGAAGGCTACGACAGTTTTGCCGGCGTTTTCCGGGCGGTTGGCAATCTGGGTGGCTGCGTAGAGTGCAGCACCACCGGAGATACCGATGAGCAGGCCTTCTTCCTGGGAGAAGGCTTGTGCTGTGTCATAGGCCTGGTCCGTCGTGACGGTGAAGACTTCGTTGTAAATCTTGGTGTCCAGTGTTTCCGGTACGAAGTTGGCGCCGATGCCCTGGAGTTTGTGCGGGCCGGCATGGCCTTCGGACAGGAGCGGAGAATCGGCCGGTTCGACGGCTACGATCTGGACGGACGGTTTCTTTTCTTTGAGGTACTGGCCTACGCCTGTGAGGGTGCCGCCTGTGCCGACACCGGCGACGAAGATATCGACCTGGCCGTCTGTATCTTCATAGATTTCCGGGCCCGTCGTTTCTTTGTGGGCTTTCGGGTTTACAGGGTTGGTAAACTGGCCGGGGATGAAGGAGTTGGGGATTTCTTTTGCCAGTTCGTTGGCTTTATCGACAGTTCCCTGCATCCCTTTTTTGCCTTCCGTGAGGACGATTTCACCACCGTAGGCGGCAATGAGGTTGCGCCGTTCGACGGACATGGTTTCCGGCATGGTGAAGATAGCACGGTAGCCTTTGGCGGCGGCGACAGCTGCCAGGCCGATACCCGTGTTGCCGCTGGTCGGTTCGATGATGACCGAACCTTCTTTGAGGATGCCTTTCTGTTCGGCATCTTCAATCATGGCTTTGGCGATGCGGTCCTTGGCAGATCCGGCCGGGTTGAACATATCCAGTTTGACCAGGACTTTTCCCTTGACGCCGGATTTTTTATTGAAACGCTGTGGTTCTAAGAGCGGTGTATGACCTACTAATTCCAAAGAGCTTTTATAAATTTTACCCATAATGACATCCCTCCATAAAAATTGGACAAAAATAGTATACATTGAGCGCGTGCCTGCAGACGTGGATACGGTTTCCCCCCGATGATGCAAAAATCCGCCGTCTCGTTCAGAGGCGGCGGACCGTGGTTCCACTCTGGTTGCAGTATAACTGCCACTCGGTACCGGTAACGGCGGCTGCCGGAACAGGATACTTACAGTTCCCCTGTTCAGCTCGCAAAGGCATTCGCTGCAATACGTGCCGGGCAGGCTTTCAGCCTATGGCCTGCGTTCTCTGACGACCGTTGTTACAGGTACTTGGTTTGCTCATCGCTATCTCAATGTTTACGATTATAGTACACTTTCCATTTTGATTTGTCAATAGAAAAAACCAAAAAATCACTAAAAAGGTGGTTTTTATTTTATGGACAGATTTTTTGTGTATAAATTCAGCTGTATATATAAGTTGATATAGATGTGTGGTATAATAGGACTAATACTAAGGGAGGAAATAACATATGCTTGTTCGATTCTCTGTACGGGGCTGTCTGTCGTTTTCTGATACGGTGACGCTGCGCCTCGTGCCTTCCGACCATAGGCGTATCAAAGGTACGCGGTATGAAAGTTGTTTTTCTGCCGTGTCGGAGTATAAAATCATGCGCTCCCTGCTGGTATTCGGCCCCAGCGGCGCCGGCAAGACCAATCTGCTCATTGCCCTGCAGTTTTTGCTGGACACCATCCTCGAAGGGTGGACGCCGGCGCTTCTGCCTTCAGGAAACGGCCCCGTGTCATTTGCCATTTCTCTGTATGATGAAACCAGTGACCGTTCTTACGACTACAGCCTGTCCTATACGGCAGAGGGCATAGAGGAAGAGAGCCTTTCTCTGGGCGGCGCTGTGCTGTATGCCTACAGCAGGAGTGTGCTTGAATGGCATGGGCCGGGAGATGCCCCGCGCGTCAGCAGCAGCGAAGATATCCTCGCCCAGACGGCGGCCTTTCTGCCAGAAAGTGAAGGCCTGCGCAGGATGGCGGCAGCGGTCCACATCGTGCGGGAACGGGACATGACGGTCTGGCAGCAGATGCCCATGCGCCTGTCTGAGGTAGAATGGAAATACTGGCAGTCAGAGGAAAGGGATATCTTGTTTCTGCTGCAGCTCATCGACCCGTCCATCTGCCGCATTTCCTATACGGGAGATGGCGATACGGCCGAGGTCCTGCTATGGCGTCACGGCGAGCCCCGTCCCTGCCGGCTTTCCGATGAAGCGGCGGGCCTGCGCAAGATGGCGGCCCTGGCAGCCGGACTGGCCCAGATGCGGCAGGGCAGTACGGTCATCATCGATGACCTCGATGCCTACTGGATGACACCGGTCCTGCAGCATCTCATCCGCGATTTCGTCCATCAGAAAGAAAACAGGGGCCAGCTGCTGGGTGTGACCCATGACCTGCTGCTCCTGGATAACGACCTGTTCCATCCGGAACAGCTCTGGATCGCCCGGCGCGGCCCTCAGGGCAGGACGCAGATGTGGCCCATCAGTGCCTATCATCTGCGCAGCGAACGGCGCCGGCTCTATGACGCATACATCAAAGGAGAATTCAATACATACCCGTTTCAGGAGGCGGTACGATGAGTATACAGATAACCTATCTGGCTCACAGCGGGTTTGCTGTGGAGACAGCGACGAAAGTGCTCGTATTTGATTATTATCAGGATGAACAGCGCATCGTGCGCCGCTATGCCGACGGTGAAAAGCCGTTGTGGTTCTTTGTCAGCCACTGGCACGGCGACCATTTCAACCGCCATATCATCGATTTTTCCCATAAAGCACAGGCCTATATCGTCAATAAGGACGTACCGTTCCGGCAGGCCCCGGAAGACAAACTGTATTCTATGGAAGTCTATGATACGCGGCGCATCGACGATGCCATCGTGACCCAGTTCGGCTCGACCGACGAAGGCGGTTCCTTCCTGGTCCGCACGGACGGGCTGAGCCTGTTCCATGCCGGAGATCTGAACTGGTGGCACTGGGATGGCGATACCGATGAAAATAACGAAAACGCAAAACGCATGTTTGACGCCGAAATGCAGAAACTGGACGGACTCACCGTCGATGTGGCCTTTTTCCCCGTCGATGCCCGCCTCGAACGGGCCCGGGAATGGGGCGTGTCGGAATTTCTGAAGCACGTGACGGTCAAGCTCTGTCTGGTCCCCATGCACTATTTTGGCGCTCCCTGGCAGCCGTCGGAGGCATTCCGTAAGGCCTGGCCGGATCAGCCACTGTGGATTCCTGTCCATAGCGGAGATACAAAAATACTGTGGTAACACAGGTACACTACACGACCGGCATGAGCCGGAGGAGGAACGATAATGACCCAATTTGAGACAACGACAGGGCAGGCGCGGAGTCATATTGCCAATTATATACTGATTATCGCGGCGCTGCTCCTGCTTTTTTCCTATCCTTTCCGGGACTTGTTCTGGGGAGGCCTCATCATGCACCTGTCCGGTGCGGCCCTCATCGGGGGACTGGCTGACTGGTATGCCGTGACGGCCCTGTTCCGCCGGCCCCTGGGGATTTCTTTCAAAACGGCACTGATCCCCAGCAGCAAGGAACGGATCGCCGAAACGGCCCGGCATATGATCGAGAGTGAAATCCTGACCGTCCCCAATATGTACCAGGTACTGAAGCATCATCCCGTCCTGGAAGCAGGCCTTTCGTACCTGCACACGGAAAAGGGATTCCAGTCGGCAGAACGCGTCCTGGGGCACGTCCTCAACACGTTTTTGTATACCCTGGACATGAAAAAAATCGTCGAAGCCTTTTCCGATATGGGCGCCGATGCCATTGAAAAAATCCGCGTAGCACCGATTATGGGCAAGGCTCTCCAGACCGGCCTGGTCGGGGAATCGGGAAATGATTTCCTGGATTTTCTCATCTGCACCCTGGAATCGATGACAAAAAGCGAAACGGCCAAACGGTACATCGCCGATATTTACCGCGAATCCCTGCGCCAGTATGAACACCGGAATTTCGTCTATGCCCTCATCGTCAAGGCGGCCCTGGCCAGTGATATGTTCAGTCCCGAACGGGTGGCAGCCAACTTGCAGGAAAAATTCCTGGCGGTGCTGCAGGAAGCGAAGAAACCCGATTCGGAAGAACGCAAAAAAGCGATGCAGTTCATCTGGCGTCAGGCCGAACAGCTGGAAGTCAATCCGGCCTGGCAGGAACGGCTGGAAAGCTATAAGATGCGCCTGTTCCACCACGTCGTTTCCCGTCCGGACATGAAAGAGGCGTGGCAGCGCTACGTACAGGACCCGGACCGGCAGAACCGGATCTGCCGTACGGCTGCGACCTATGCCATCGAACGCCTCGAAGGCTGGAAGAGCAGCGACCTGCAGGTAGAACAGATGAACCGCATGGTCCTGGCTCTGGCAGCAAAGGAACTGAAACGGCTCCAGACATGGTTCGGCGCGACGGCAGAAAAAGAAATCCTGGCCTATGATGCCCAGGAACTGGCCGATGCACTGGAAAGCCGCGTATGGTACGACCTGCAGATGATCCGCGTCAACGGGTCGCTGGTAGGCGCCGTCCTCGGGGCCTGCATCTTCCTTGCCATGTACGCGTTGAAAGGAGGCTGGTAATATGACATACCGTCAGCGGGCAAATGCCATCCTGGCCTTATCTTTCCTGTGCTTTGTCCTGGTATTCTGGTGGTGGTACAGCCATGAAGTGGGCATTCTGGGAGAACTTCTGTTTTTCGTCATCCAGTCGGCCCTCATCGGCAGCATTGCCGACTGGTTCGCCGTGACGGCCCTCTTCGAACGGCCTCTGGGATTCCCCTATCACACGGAACTGGTCTACAGCCACCGCACGCAGATCATAGACGGCATGACCCATGTCGTATCAGAAAAACTGCTGCAGCCGGGCATGTGGAAAGACAAATTGTATACCGTCTCCTTCGTAGATAAATTTACGAACTGGCTGGCCAGCGGCGGCCGGGAAAAATTCCGGGCCCTGTTGTATGAAGTCGCCCAGCAGGCCTATGAATATGGCCGCCAGAGCAAGAATCAGCAGTATATCGCAGCCCATATCCGGGCCTACCTCAAGCGGCAGCCTCTCCTGAGCTTTCTCCAGGACCGCATGATCACCATGCTGGAAGACCCGGACAGCCAGATGCTGACCGACATCATCGGCCTCATCAAGGACTGCGTGCGCAGCAAGGAATTTGAAGCCGTCCTCGTCAAGGCTCTCGACGAATGGATGGCCGAATCCCGGACGGCTCCGCACCTCATCATGACGTTGAATAAATTTACCGGCATGGTCGATACCAAAAAAGTGGCCAAAGACGTGCAGAAAGGCATCATCGTCTGGCTGGAACGGTGGGAACACGCCGGCGGCAAAGAACGGCAGTGGCTGTGCCAGAAGCTGGAACTGCAGATGTATGCCATGAACGGCCAGCTGACCTACACGGTACAGCGCTGGCAGGATCAGTTTGTCGATTCCCTGCCGGTAGAAATGTGGCTCACCTCGACCCAGCGCGCCAGCCAGGCTTATTTTACGACGGGCGTAGAAGGAAAAGACAAGCTGCAGAACCTCCTGGAAGGGGAATTCATGCATTACCTCGACTACTGCAGCCAGTATCCGGAAATCAAAGACTGGATCGACGATCAGATCCGCCGGGGCTGTGAAGTCATCCTGGAACACGAACACTCCCTCATCGGCGTCGCCGTGCGGGAAGTTCTGTCCGGCTTTGACAAGAAGAAATTCAACGCCTTCCTGGAAAGCAAAGTCGGGGAAGACTTGGCCTGGATCCGTATCAACGGCGCCATCGTCGGCGGTACCCTGGGACTCTTCGTCTTCGTCATCCTGAAAGTCATATACGAACCCTTCTTCGTACCCTTTATCCGTAACTTATTTATGTAATCGTAGGACCCACGGCCGGGGACTTGTTTCCCTGACGTGCCGCGGCGTCTGGCTTATTTACTATGCCTCGCCGGCTGGACCATCATCTGCGGCGTCGTCGTCAGTCAGCGTAGCCCCGCTACGCCTCCCTCCATCCTCCTTGCATCTGACGGCCCCGCCGACGATGCCTGACGTAAAACGCCAGCCGTCGCGGCACTAGGATTGCTAATTTTAGTATAAAGAGCCGGTTCGACGAACCGGCTTTTTTCATCAAACTTCAAACTCCAAACTTCAAACTATCCTTTCCCGTCCCCGGTCGTGGGTCCTTTGTTGCTGAGTTTATATAGATAGTGCTGAGTTTATATAGAAAAGCCGGTTCGACGAACCGGCTTGTTTGCTGTCTGTGGCCTGCGAACGGCGGCTTTTTCCTCAAACATCAAACTTCAAACATCAAACTATCTTTTCCTTGTCATAAAAAACCAGAATATTTGTATAAAAGACTGTTCAAATTCACAAATAGTGGTATAATATGTAATGTAGTTTTATAAAAATTCAGTCTTAAAGAAGGACGGTCTTATGAATATTCAGCAGCGGGTGTTTAAAAAGTTATTTGGGCGGTTAATGCCGCTTATTATGTTCTTATATTTTATTTCCTTTGTAGACCGGGCCAATATCGGCATTGCGTCGTTGACGATGAATCAGGATCTGGGCATCGGCACGGCGGCCTATGGCTTTGGCGCGGGGCTCTTTTTTATCGGTTATTTCCTCTTTGGCCTGCCGAGTAATGTCATCCTGGCCCGGCTGGGGGCACGGCGCTGGATTGCCGCCATTCTCTTCGTCTGGGGCCTCATTTCCACGAGTACCATGTTCGTCCACAATGCCGTCGAACTGTACATCGTGCGCTTTGTCCTCGGCGCGGCAGAAGCGGGCTTTTATCCCGGCATCATTTATTATCTCGACCACTGGTTCCCCCTCCAGGCCAAGACGCGGGCCTTCAGTTATTTCCACATGTCCCTTGCCATTTCTATGTGCATCGGCAATGTCCTGAGCGGCGTCATCCTCGGCATGGACGGGCTGGCAGGACTGGCCGGCTGGCAATGGGTCTTCCTCTGTGAAGGGCTGCCGGCGGTGCTCTGTTCCTTCGTGGCCTACCGGGTCCTCCTCGATTCGCCCCGGGACGTATCGTGGCTGACGGAGGAAGAAAAAGACTGGCTCGTACAGAAACTGGCCGGCGAACGGGCGACGAAGCCCATGGGCAATTCTACGTCCATGTGGAGCGTCTGCACGAAACCCCAGGTCTGGCATTTTGCCCTCATTTATACGACCCTCAATATCGGATTTTACGGGATTTTATTCTGGCTGCCTCAGATCGTCAAGGGCATGGCCGGCACGAATAATATGATCACCAGCATCCTCAGTGCCATCCCCTGGATCACGGCCATCGTGGTCATGGGCTTTGTAGCAGGTTATGCTGACCGGTCGCAGAAGAAAAAGAAATACGTGGCCGTCCCCATTTTCCTCGGCGCCCTGGGCCTTCTGGCAGGGACGTATTTCCATAATTATCCCGTCCTGGCCCTGGCCTGCCTGTCCCTGTCAACGGCCTGCTGTGAATGTCCCGTAGGTCCCTTCTGGACTTTTCCGTCGCGTATGTTTGACGGCGTCACCGGGGCAGCTGCCATTGCCATCATCAACGCCATCGGCAATCTGGGCGGCTTTTTCGGGCCCTACTTGTTCGGCCTCGTCTCGACGGGCAGCAACTTTACGACGGGCTTTGTCGTCCTGGCTTCGATGATGATCATTTCTTCTATCCTGGCCATGCTTGTCAAGGAAAAGTAAATCAGCTATGATATAAAAGTCCGGACAGAACGGATAGCCTGTCCGGGCTTTGTGTATACAGAAAGGGAGCCTATGAGATGAAACCATATCAGAAAATTACCAAAGACATCATACAGAAATTAGTGGATATACTGGGAGAAAAGGGCGTTTCCACCGATCCGGACCGCCTCGTCCAGTACGAACGGGATGAAGGGGTGGAACGGGAATTTTTCCGTACGCCCGATGCCGTCGTCTACCCGAAGACGGCCGAAGACGTGGCAGCGGTCCTGCAGCTGGCCAATACGGAAAATATCCCCGTCATTCCCCGGGGAGCCGGGACAGGCCTGGAATTTGGCGCTGTCGTCAATACCTACGGCGGTATCATCCTCAGCACAGAAAAGATGAACCGCATCCTCGAAGTGAACGGGGAAAAACTGTACATGGTCGTCGAACCGGGCGTCCGCACGGCTGACGTACAGGCCGCCGCCAAAGCCCAGGGACTGCTCTATGCCGGCGACCCCTGCAGCGGGGACTCCTGCTTTATCGGGGGCAATGCCTCGACCAATGCCGGCGGCAACCGGGCCGTCCGTTATGGAACGACGCGGGATCAGATTTATAGCATCGAAGTCGTGACGCCCCTGGGGCAGATTACCCATCTGGGAAGCCGCCTGAAAAAAGTCTCTACAGGCTATCCTCTGGAAAAAATCGTCATCGGCTCCGAAGGTACTTTGGGCATCATTACCAAACTGGTCCTGAAACTGGTGCCCCTGCCCAAATACAGTGTCAACGTCCTGGCCATTTTCAAGACTATCGACGACGCCATGTCCATCGTCAATGCCCTGCCCAAAGCCGGAATCGAACCGACCTGCCTGGAATTCATGGACAACGATTCCGTACGGGTCACGGAGAAATTCCTCGGTGAAAAACAGCCTCATTCCGATATTGGAAATTATATGATCATCCAGGTAGACAGCAACGACGAAGACCGCATCGATGACCTGTGCGTCGCCCTCGATGAACTCTGTCATGACCACGGCGCCATTGACGTCTTTGTCGCCGACGCCGAACGGATTTGGAAAGTGCGCAAGAACTTCTCCGAAGCATCGACGACAGACAGCCCCATCATGGTCATGGAAGACTTCGTCGTCCCTGCTGACGAACTGGCCAACCTCTTGAAAGAACTGGAAAAAATCAGTGCCGACCAGAAGACCCCGGTCCGCTCTGTAGCCCATGCCGGCGATGGCAACCTGCACCTGGACATCCTGAAAAAAGACACTCCCGACGACCAGTGGCCGGCCAAAGTAGAAGCCTTCGAAAAAGCAGCCTATGACGCCGTATACCGCTTGGGTGGCCGTATCTCCGGAGAACACGGTATCGGAGAAAAGAGAAAGAGCCTCATGGCCCACTATACAGACCCGGTAGAACTGGCCCTCATGAAAGCCGTAAAAAAAGCCTTCGATCCCAACGACATCCTAAACCCGGGGAAAATATTCGATGTGGAGTAGGAGATAGTTTGAAGTTTGGAGTTTGACGAAGAAACCGGTTCGTCGAACCGACTTTTCTATATAAACTCAGCACTACAGGACCCACGACCGGGGACGGGAAGGGATAGTTTGAAGTTTGGAGTTTGAAGTTTGGAGTTTGATGAAAAAAGCCGGTTCGACGAACCGGCTTTTTATACTTAAAAATAGCAATCCTAGTGCCGCGACGTCTGGCGTTTTACGTTCAGGCATCGTCGGCGGGGCCGTCAGATGCAAGGAGGATGGAGGGAGGCGTAGCGGGGCTACGCTGACTGACGACGACGCGGCAGATGATGGTCCCGTTGGCGAGGCATAGTAAATAAGCCAGACGCCGCGGCACGTCAGGAAACAAGTCCCCGGCCGTGGGTCCTTTTATACGCCGGTCCCGTCGAAGGCCGGGATGAATCCTTCGCTGGCGCTGGATTTTTCTTGTACGAATCCGTCTTCGATGCCGCTGTCAAAGAGGTATTGTTCGGCTTCATCGTATTCTTCGTCCGTCAGGGGCCGGTCGATTTCCGGGTATTCGCTGGCCCGGCCGCAGGGGATGTACTGGCGCATGAGGCTGAACAGGACTTGTTCCGGCTCGAAGTGGCCCCGTACCCAGTCGATGACGCGCTTTGTGTTGTCTACGTGGCCAGGCAGGATGAGATGGCGGATGACGACGCCCTTTTGGAGCATGCCGTCGTCGTCCAGGACATAGGGGCCTGTCTGTTCGTACATGGCGAGGATGGCACGGGCTGCTATGTCCGGATAGTCCCGGGCACCGCTGTAGCGTTCTGCCATGGCGGAGTCCATGTATTTCAGGTCAGGCAGGTAAATCTGGACTTTCCCTTCGAAGGCCCGGATCGTTTCTACCCGTTCATAGCCGCCGCAGTTGTAGACGACCGGTACGGGAAGCGGCTCCGACAGGCTTTCCAGGATGGCCCGCGTATACGGCGTGGGGGTCACGAGATTGATATTGTGCGCTCCCTGGGCGATGAGTTCGTGGTAGATGGCCTGGAGCCGGGACACCGTGACGGGAATCCCTTTGCCATCCATGCTGATCTGGGAATTCTGGCAGAAACAGCAGCGCAGGTTGCAGCTGGAAAAAAAGACCGTGCCCGATCCGCGGCTGCCGCTGATGCATGGTTCTTCCCAGAAGTGCAAGGCTGCCCTTGCCAGCACCGGCTGGAGCGGGCTGTGGCAGTAGCCGGGAAGGTCCGGGCCGATGCCGTCGCTTTTTAGCGGACGGACGACATGGCACTGACGGGGACAGTCCATGCAGGGCTGTGTTGTATTCATGAAAATCACCTCGAACCTACTATATACCAAAAAAAGGACGACCGCAAATGCGATCGTCCTTTTCTATTACCAGACTAGATTATGCCTGTTTGAAGTCTTTCGGGCAGGTCTGTTCGGCAAAGCGTTTTGCTACCGGATCTGTAGCGACCAGTTCCTGGAGTTTCTTCAGTCCTTCTTCTTCTACCGACTTGGTAGTCGTGTAGCTGGCCGGAACCGTCTTGGAGAGTTCCAGACATTTCTTGAGAGAACTGATACTTACGATGATGACCAGGATAGCCATGATGGCAGATACGACGAACAGGAGCATTTCGCCCTTCGGCAGATAAATGTTGAACATGTTGAGGAAATCTGCCCAGAAGATAGCGACAGTAAGGAATGCCCACGGAATACCTGTAACCCAGATGTAGCGGGCTTTACCCATGCTGCAGATAACAACAGAGGAAATAGCCAGGGTGATGATGGCGAGCAGCTGGTTGGATACACCGAATATCGGCCAGATCGTGGACAAGTTGCCTTGTACGAGGATGTAGCCCCATGCGCCGGAGATAGCAGCCGATGCGATGATGGCACCCGGAGTCCAATGGGGATCGCCGAATTTGGTCCATACACGGCCAACGAGTTCCTGCAGCATGTAACGGCCAACACGTGTGCCGGCATCGATAATTGTCATGATGAACAATGCTTCGAACATGATGCAGAAATGATACCAGTAACTCATGAGAGAATCAAGACCAGGGATGTTGGAGAAGATGAATGCCATGCCGACAGCCAGCGATACAGCACCGCCAGGACGATGGGCAACGTTTTCACCAACCATTGCGTTCAACTGCGGCAGATCGACGACCTGCATGCCGAGAGCATTGAAATGTTCGGCTGTGGAGTTGATAGCAAAGTAATCATTCGGAACAAGGGATGTAGCTGCGATGAGGGCCATCATAGCTACGAAAGATTCGGTCAGCATAGCGCCATAACCGACAGGAACGATGGAGCGTTCGTTCATCAGCATCTTCGGAGTTGTACCAGTAGAAATCATGCAATGGAAACCGGAAACAGCACCGCAGGCGATGGTGATGAAGATGTACGGAAGAACCGGGCCAGTGATGACCGGGCCGCCGCCAGCGCAGAACTGGGTCAGGGCCGGCATCTGGATGGTCGGGCCGACGACGATAACGCCGATAGCCAGAGCACCGATAGTACCGATTTTCATGTACGTGGAGAGATAATCACGCGGAGCCAGGAGCAGCCATACCGGAAGAGCTGCGGCGACGAAGCCGTAGATGATCAGGGCGATATCAATTCCGTGGCGGCTGATGGTGAAGATCGGAGCCAGTGTCGGAGAAGCCTGTACAGCAGGACCAACGATAACAGCCAGCAATGTCAGGACGACACCGATGATCGTGCCTTCCTTGATTTTGCCAGGACGGAGGAACTGCATGTAAATCCCAATGAACAGAGCGATAGGAATCGTCATGCCGATGGTGAATGTACCCCAGGGGCTGTCATGCAGGGCGTTGGAAATAACAACGGCCATACCAGCCATAGCGAGGATATTCAGGAACAATACGGCAAAGGACGTAGCCAGACCTGTCTTATCACCAATCTGGGCTTTTGCGATTTCAGCGATGGATTTGCCATCGTACCGCATGGAGCAGAAGAGGATAACACAGTCATGGACAGCACCGGCGAGAACACCACCGATGAGGATCCACAAGGCACCGGGCAGATACCCGAACTGGGCAGCGATGACCGGGCCTACGAGCGGGCCAGCACCAGCGATAGCAGCGAAGTGATGACCAAATACGACGTACTTATTCGTCGGTACATAGTCATGACCATCTTCGAAACGGAAGGCCGGTGTGACATTGTACTGGTTGACCGTCAGGACTTTGGCACCAATGAAAGCGCCGTAGAACCGGTAAGCCAGTATGAACACTAATGCAGAAATAATAACAACAAACAAACCGTTCATACAAAAAACCTCCTTCTTAAATAGTAGCACTATTCTCTGCGGGAAGATAATAAATGAGAGGACCCGCAAAAAACATACCCTGTATCACGCCTTAACTATAAGTCTTTACGCCAAAAAATTCAAGAGCCTTTCTTCCTTCAGTAGACAAAAGGGCGAATACGCAATCTTAAAATGCTAAAGATTTATGCTATAACGACATGACATGATTTACTTTTGCCGTGTTTTTACAACAATCTTTGCATGTTATATGATATTAGGTACTATTATTTATTACAAATTTATATAGAAAAGTGCCGTATGACGTTACACTTATACATTGAATATGAAAGGAATGACAAAATTATATAATGAAATATTTTATATGCATTATAAAAAATGTAAGTATAACGTTTTAGTAGTTAAAACATTCTGATAATGAGAACGAAGGGGGTACACAGCCTCTGGAGAACCAGAAAACAAACGACTGGTTCTGAGAGAGACTCTCTTTTTACGACCGCCCTTCCTGTGATATACTATAAATATCACGTGAAGGAGGAAACGACATGGATGCTGAATTACAGCAATTTATTTCAATGATAGAACCAGTGGACGGGGATTTTGCCCGTTCCTATGAAGAAAAACTGGCTGTTTCCGGCCGGGCCGACACGGTCTTGTGTCACCTGGCAGGACGGCTGGCAGCCATACGGGGCAGTGCGCGCCATGATCTTTTGAAGAAGGCCGTCGTCCTGTTTGCGGCCGACCACGCCGTCGATGGCGGCAAGAACGAATCACAGGGCAAAAACAGCAGGGCCGACGCCCTGGAAATCGCCAGCGGCCGCGGCCCCATCAACAAAGTCGCCCACAAAGTCGGCGCCGGCGTACTGCTCCTCGATATGGGACTTCAGGAAGACATTCCCGAATCGCCGGGCGTCCAGGTACTGAAAGTCATGGCCGGGAGCCATTACTATGGAAACGGCCCGGCCATGTCGGAAGACGACATGCTCGATGCTCTGTACAGCGGCGTCCAGATCGGCCAGAACCTGGCCGACGAAGGCTATACGGCCATCGGCATCGGCAATCTGGGAGAACGGGCCATCCTGACGGCCTTTATCCTGACGGCGGCTTTTTACCGCTCCCGGATGACGGACCTTGCGGGATCGCTAAAAGCCAAAAACCAGATGAAACGCCTCGGCGCCGTCCTCCGTACCCACGGCCTCGACTGCGCCCGGCCGCTCGAACTGCTGCAGAAAGCAGGCGCACCCGATATCGCCGCCATGGTGGGATGCATCCTGTCGGCGGCACACCGCCACGTCGCACTGGTCTTTGACAACGCCGTGACCGGATCGGCCGTCCTGGTGGCGCAGGCCCTGCAGCCGGCTGTGACGGGATACGTATTTCCCTCGGCGGCTTATGCCGAACCGGTGCATCAGATGCAGATGGAATACCTGCACATGAAGCCCGTCGTCAGCGATCCCGGCAAAGATGACCAGGGCATGGGATCGGCCCTGGGCCTTTCCGTACTCGACGCGGCCGTAGAATCCATGAAAGAAGACTAGAAAAGCCGATGCCCCCTGTGGGGATAGGCGGTAGTGTAATTCCTGCGTATACTACTATATATAGGAATATAAAAAAAGAGGTGCTATAAATCTATGAAAACATTGTATCTTGACTGCTTTTCCGGCATCAGCGGCAATATGTTCATCGGCATGCTGATCCAGGCCGGCGTTCCCTTTGAAGAATTTCAAAAAGCCATGGCACAGCTGGGACTGGACGGCTATTCCCTGATCTGCCAGCCGGTCAACAAACTGGGCATCCAGTCCGTGTATTATAATGTCCTCCTCGACTCGGAACAGGACCATCACCATCATGATCACGAAGAAGGCCATCATCACCACGATCACGAAGAAGGTCATGACCACCATGATCACAATCATGAACACGGCCATCACGACCACGACCACCACGATCACGGTCAGTCCGTAAAGACGGCGGCTTCCCTCATCGATGCTACGGGCCATCATCACCATCATCAGCACCGGGGACTGGCAGAAATCACGGCTATCATCGAAGCCTCTCCGTTTACGGAAGACATCAAACAAAAGAGCCTGGCCGTATTCCAGGCACTGGCCGAAGCCGAAGCCAAAGTACACGGCGTGCCCGTCAGCGACATCCATTTCCATGAAGTGGGCGCCATCGACTGCATCCTCGATATCGTAGGGACCATCTGGGCCCTCGATTACCTGCACATCGAACAAATCGGCACATCGGCCCTCCACGTGGGGAGCGGATTCGTCCGCTGCGCCCATGGCATCATGCCCGTACCGGCACCGGCAACGGCGGAACTCCTGGCAGGCCTGCCCTATTACTCGACGGACATCGATGGCGAACTCGTCACCCCGACGGGAGCCGCCCTGGTCAAGACACTGGCTTCCTATGCCGGCCCGCACCCGGAAGAACTGATCCACGAAACCACGGCTTACGGGGCAGGTACCAAAGACCTGGCTATCCCCAACGTCCTGCGCGGCTTCATCGGCGAATGCAAGAAGTTCTGAGACGGGAAGCCCAAAAAGGAACCAGACAGCAGCGACCGGTGTATCCCCATGATGCGGAGACGGATTGAATAGAATACCAATTGGAAAAACCTGTTGCACATAGCGTGTGGCAGGTTTTTTTGCGTCCTGCAGGGAGGAGGCGGATAACATAGATATATATTTATTATGGGTTTATGTTATAATATTATTATACAATAAATTCATAAACAATTATCAAATAAGTTATATGAGGGAAATAGATGGGAACATATATTGGGCATACTAGCGAAGAGGGACGACAGCAACTGCTGATAGATCATTTGAAAGGGACCGGCCTTTTGGCAGAACGATTTGCCAGTATATTTGATGCGGCCGAATGGGGGAAGATGGCCGGGTTATATCATGATACCGGGAAATATAGCGCGGCTTTCCAGCAACGGATCCTGGAAGAGGGACCGCGGGTCGATCATTCTACGGCTGGTGCCTTACTGATGAAGAAAATAAAGAATGGTCCTTTGGCTCTCTGTATTGCCAGCCATCACAGCGGCCTCCTCAATATAGGAACGAAATTATCGAAAGCCGATGACGGTACCTTGAAGGGGCGGCTGAAAAAAGAATTGAAAGGCAAGCTGGACTATTCGGCTTATCGGCAGGAATTGCCTGAACCGCTGCCGATTCGCAAGGCACCGGCCTTTTTATACGGAAAAGACCAGTTTTATTACTCTTTCTTCATCCGTATGCTTTTTTCCTGCTTAGTCGATGCCGATTTCTTGGATACGGAACAATTCGTGAACGATGGCAAGGTGCAACGCGGCGGATTCGCGACGATGCAGGAACTTCACGATTTATTTTTTGCTTATTATGCAACATTTGGGGAACCCACTACGCCTATCAATCAAAAACGGCAGGAAATTTATCAGCAATGTCTGGATGCAGCTGAAAAGGAACCCGGTATGTTTAGCCTGACCGTTCCGACCGGCGGCGGTAAGACCTTGTCTTCCTTGGCTTTTGCCTTGAAACACGCTGTAAAGTATAAGAAACAGCGGATTATTTATATCATCCCTTATACGTCGATTATTGAACAGACTGCTGATATTTTCCGCAATATCCTGGGAGATGGTAACGTCATCGAACACCATATGAATGTCGATTACGACAAAGATTACGATAAAGATGACAATAAAGAGGATAATGACAAAAAGGAAGATGATGGCTTGAATCGCAAAAAGCTGGCGACTGAAAACTGGGATGCGCCCGTCATTGTGACGACGAATGTGCAGTTTTTTGAATCCCTCTTTGCGGCCAAGACCAGCCGGTGCCGCAAGGTACATAATATTGCCAATAGTGTCCTCATCTTTGATGAAGCGCAGATGCTCCCTGAGCCTTATTTGCGGCCGTGTATCCGCAGTATAGGCGAATTGGTGGCCAATTATCGCTGCACAGCTGTATTGTGTACGGCAACGCAGCCGAGTTTGGAAACGTATTTTTCCCAGATTGGAGAAGGCCTGAAAGTGCGGGAAATCTGCCCGGATACACAAGGACTGTATGAATTCTTCAGGCGCGTCACTTATCGATTCATGGATGTAGATTCTTTGGAATCCTTGGCAGCGCAGCTGAAAGAGCATGAGCAGGTCCTGTGTGTCACTAATTCCAAGAAGGACGCTCGGGACTTGTATCAGATGATGGCGGGCGATGGATGTTATCATTTGTCGACCTTCATGTATCCGGCTCATCGGCGCCGCGTCTTAGCAATCATCCGTCAACGCCTTAAGGATGGTTTGCCATGCCGGGTCATTTCAACCAGCTTGATTCAGGCTGGCGTCGATGTCGATTTCCCTGTTGTTTATCGTGAAATTGCCGGCCTGGATAGTATTATCCAGACAGGCGGCCGCTGCAATCGGGAAGGGAAACAGCGGACCGAAGACAGTACCGTATATATTTATGATTTGCATAAGCCTATGAACCGGATCCCTGCTTTCGTGCGGCGCCCTATTGAAATAACCCAGATGGTGGCGAAGCACCATGCCGACATAGCCAGTGCAGAGAGTATTAAAGCGTATTTCGACCAGCTCCATTACACGATTGGCGAAGACCAGCTGGACAGCAAAAATATTTTAAAACGATTAGAAGTAAATACTCCGGACTTTACAGAGATTGCAAAAGATTTTAAACTGATAGAAGAAGATAGCAGACCTGTTTTTATTCCCATAGATGATGACCTGGATAATCAGAAAATCCTGACACAATTGAGAGCCGGTGTTTGTAACCGGTCCATACTCCGTAAGGCCAATCAATATATGGTCAGCGTCTATGAGAACCAGTTCGAGAAACTCTGGGAAACGAATAAGCTGGACGCATTGGATCTAGGATTGTACGTACTGAAAGATCCGATGAGATATGACCCGGATACAGGGCTCGTCGTCAATATGGAAGATGGAATAGGCATCTTTTTATAAATTGAGGAGATGATGATATGGCAATACGCGTAGAGGTTTGGGGAGATTATGCCTTGTTTTCCCGGCCGGAAATGAAAACGGAACGTGTCAGTTATGATGTCATGACACCGTCTGCAGCACGAGGCATCATTGAGGCCATTTATTGGCATCCCGGACTCAGATGGATTATTGATAAAATCTATGTCCTCAGTCCTATCCAATTTACCAATATACGCCGTAATGAAGTTAAGGCAAAGGCCAGTGCCAGAGCGGCCAAGCAGGCGATGACTAAGAAAAATGTGGCGTTGTATTTGAGTACGAAAGAAGAAATACAGCAACGGGCTTCCATGGTACTGTGCAAGGTGCATTATGTCATCGAAGCGCATTTTGAATTGACTGATAAGGCCAATGCTTCTGACAATGCAGGAAAGTTCCAGGATATCATCCGCCGCCGCCTGAAACGGGGGCAATGCTATCATACGCCTTATTTTGGCTGCCGGGAATTTCCTGTCAATTTCCGGGAATATGAATTTGACAGTGTGCCGACAGCCTATGCCGGGGAAGATAAGGAATTAGGGTATATGCTGTATGACATGGATTATTCCGACTTAAAGCACATACGGCCTATGTTCTTCAAGGCGACCTTACATAACGGGGTCCTGGATTTGCGGGATTGTGAGGTGCACTCATGATTTTACAATCATTGGTAGATTACTATGAAACCTTAGCCCGACAGGGTGCTATTGCCAAACCAGGATGGGGAAACTATAAGATTTCTTATGCTGTGAATCTGAATCAACAGGGCGAAGTCATCGGCATCCTGTCTTTGGAAAAAGAAGTGATGCGGGGAAAAAAGAAGGTATCTGTGCCTACCACCCATATGCTGCCGGAAGGCGTGAAAAAAGCATCGGGCATCCGGCCTCAGTTCTTATGGGCTAATGCCGCATATTGCCTGGGCCTGCCCAAGGAAAATAAGACGGCGGATATGACGGGAGATGCGGCAACAAAATGGGAAAAGGATAAAAAACGGAGTGTAGCTTGTTTTGAAACGATGAAACAATATCATTTAGATATCCTAGAAGCTGTCCACACGCCGTCAGCAGCGGCTTTGAAGCGCTTTTTTACGACGTGGAATCCGGAAACAGCAGAAAATCATTCCGTATTGAAACCGTACCTGACCACCAACCTATTAACAGCCAATGTAATGTATGCTGTTGAGGGCGTCTTTGTTCAAGATGATGAAACCATCAGGAACGCCTGGGATGCCCATTATAATCAACCATCTGATGATGCTGTCAAAGGGCAGTGTTTGGTCACAGGAAAAATAGGACCCATTGCCCGCATCCATCCTAATATCAAAGGCGTCCGCGGTGCCCAGTCTTCGGGAGCTTCCTTAGTATCCTTTAACGCAGAGGCTTTTGAATCATACGGTCATTCTGGTGGACAGTGCTATAATGCTCCTGTCAGTAAACATGCCGCTTTCGCCTATACGACGGCATTGAATCAACTCATTGCCGATGAAAAGCATTGCAAGGTCATTGGCAATACGACTGTCGTCTATTGGGCAGCCAATGGGGAAGAAGCCTATCAGGATTTGCTTCATAGCGCCGTTTTTGAAGATGATGACACTGTTGATGATGAGACACTTGATGCCTTGTTTTCTCACATCCAAAAAGGGATGCCCTTTGATTTTCAAGGAGTTCCCATCCATCCCGATACGCCTTTTTATATCTTAGGGTTATCGCCAAATGCAGCCAGACTCTCAGTCCGTTTTTTCTTACAGGATACGTTCGGTCATTTTATCGACCACGTGCGCAAACATTATGAAAGACTGGAAATCGTCGTGCCTCAGCAACATCGGGCTTATTTGCCATTATGGAGATTGTTGGGAGAAACGGTGAATAAAAAAAGTAAAGATAAAGCGGCCTCACCGATTTTAGCAGGCGCCGTGACGCGGAGTATCCTCTCTGATACGCCTTACCCGCAGGCTTTATACAATAGCGTCATGTTGAGAGTCAAAGCAGATCAAGATGATAAAGATAAGCATATCTATAAAATTACTGCTGAAAAAGCCGCTATCATCAAGGCCTGTTTATTGAAGAATTTCCCGAAAGGAGAGAAGGTAACTGTGGCGTTAAATGAAGAAAGTACGAATACGGCCTATGTATTAGGCAGACTGTTCTCTGTATTGGAACAGATTCAGGAAGAAGCCAATCCCAATATCAACAGCACCATTAAAGATCGGTTCTTTAATAGTGCTGCTGCGACCCCGGGATGGGTATTTCCGATTTTATTGAAAATGGCTAATCACCATTTACGCAAATTGAATGACAGAAAGGGATTGAAGATTAGTCTAGAAAAATTACTTACAGAGTTGGAAGGGAAAATCGAGATGAATGACCAGCCAATTCCAACCCGGATGAACTTGAGTGACCAGGGCTTATTCATTTTAGGCTATTATCATCAGACCCAGAAACGGTATGTGAAGAAGGAGGAAAAATAAGATGTCAGAACCTATTAAGAATCGCTATGAATTTACCATCTTGTTTGACGTAGAAAATGGCAATCCCAATGGAGATCCCGATGCTGGTAATATGCCGCGCGTAGACCCGGAAACGGGATATGGTCTGGTTACCGATGTCTGCTTGAAGCGTAAGATACGCAATTGCATTGAAACGATTTGCGAAGATAAACCTGGCTATCGTATTTACGTTAAAGAAGGCGTTCCTTTGCAGCGTAGCGATAAAGAGGCTTTAGCATATGTGGGCATTGATGAAAAGACCGATATTAAAAAGATGAAGAAAGATGATCCGGAACTGGACCGTAAAATCTGTGACTTTATGTGCCAAAATTTCTTTGACATCCGTGCCTTTGGCGCCGTTATGACGACCTTTGTCAAGAGTGCACTCAATTGTGGCCAAGTTCGCGGTCCTGTTCAGTTGGGTTTTGCCCGCAGCATTGATCCCATCATGCCACAGGAAGTCACCATTACCCGTGTCGCCATCACGACGGAAAAAGACGCTGAAAACAAAAACACCGAAATTGGCAGAAAGTACATTATCCCCTATGCGTTATATCGCGTAGATGGCTATGTATCAGCTAATCTGGCCCGAAAGGTGACCGGCTTTAGCGAGGAGGATTTACAGTACTTATGGAAGGCTATCATTAATATGTTTGAATACGACCATTCTGCGGCCAGAGGGAATATGGCCGTCCGCGAACTCATCGTTTTCAAACATGATAGTGAACTGGGCAATGCCCCGGCCTATAAACTTTTTGATACTATTCATGTTCTGAAAAAAGATGGCATCATTGCTCCCAGAAACTATACGGACTATAATGTCACTGTAGATGAAAGTAAAATCCCGGAACACGTTACGTGTACCCGGATGATTTAACCAAGAGAAAAATGCGGTGCGAAGCAGAATCACACATAAAATATATCGGAGCTTCGCACCCGTCTTGAGTTCTATAAAAATAAGCAATACCCGGATAATTGACTCAAAAATTGAACTGCTATTCAATCGGTTCGCAATATGATTGATGAGAGAGCAGATAGTAACTGAGACAATTTGAAGGCTGTCGCACCCTTCACGGGTGCGTGGATTGAAATCCCAGGGTCTTTAGGAACGTCGTCTTGCCGATGCCGTCGCACCCTTCACGGGTGCGTGGATTGAAATTATTTCTGCATCTTCCATTGCCGCATTAATTGCATGGTCGCACCCTTCACGGGTGCGTGGATTGAAATAATAACTTTTGATTCTAAAGGCGTAGGTGCAAAAGGTGTCGCACCCTTCACGGGTGCGTGGATTGAAATATTTTATCCGCCGTGACAGAATTAGCCGCGATTTTAGTCGCACCCTTCACGGGTGCGTGGATTGAAATTTTTTTACGGAATCAAAGTTATATCCCATGTTCTGCGTCGCACCCTTCACGGGTGCGTGGATTGAAATATAGGTCTGCGTATAATCCGTTGGAATATCAAGGAAGTCGCACCCTTCACGGGTGCGTGGATTGAAATGTCGTTTTCATCGAGCGTGTATTTGTCGCAGTCGATGGTCGCACCCTTCACGGGTGCGTGGATTGAAATAAGCAAAGAGATGAGTGAGCGCACCTTTTTTAGTGACGTCGCACCCTTCACGGGTGCGTGGATTGAAATCACCATGAAGTAATCCCGAATATGAAATGTGATGTCGCACCCTTCACGGGTGCGTGGATTGAAATTTTTTCCGGTCAGCAATCCGCCCGATTTCCAGGCGCGTCGCACCCTTCACGGGTGCGTGGATTAAAATAAGACCAGCGATATTATCGTGGAAAAAGACGAAGAGTCGTGCCCTTCATAGGTGTATAAATTCTGTATAAAAGTGCATCCTATATGAAGAAGTGAATCGAGTCTTAGTTTTATCTTTTCAATGGATTATCATATATAATAGTTACAAATTATAGGTATTTAAATATGTGAAAAGAGGTATATTTTATGGGATATGATGAAGATGATTTTTTGATGATTTCGGGTATACAACATTTTTCATTTTGTCCACGGCAATGGGCTTTAATCCATATAGACCAGGTTTGGGATGAAAATATTAAGACGATAGAAGGTAATATCGTCCATGAAAATTGTCATAATCCGGATTTTGTAGAAAAACGTGGCGAATTTCTTATTTCTCGCGGAATCCGGATTGCTTCGAGGACTTTAGGTGTAACCGGACAGTGTGATGTGGTGGAATTTCACCGGGGCGATAATTGTGGAAGTTGTTTGTATGGACATGATGGCTTATGGATTCCGTTTCCTATTGAATACAAACGAGGAAAAACGAAGGATATTAATGCAGATCGTCTCCAACTATGCTGTCAAGCTATGTGTTTAGAAGAAATGTTGGGTACTCCTATATCTCAGGGCGCTTTATATTATCATGAAACACATAGAAGAGAACTCATTGAACTGACAGAGACCTTACGTCAAGAAGTTAGAAAGATGCTGGAAACGATGCATGATTACTTTAAACGTGGGTATATTCCTAAAGTACGGCCTAAAAAGGGCTGCCCCAGTTGTTCTTTGAAAGAAGTCTGTTTGCCCGCTATTTGCAAAAAGAAGTCTGTCCAATCGTATTATGATGCCATGTTAGGAAGTGATAAAGTATGAGAAAATTATTGAATACATTATATGTCATGACTCCGGAAACGTATCTGGCTTTAGAAAACGATAATATTATCATTTTACTGGATGATAAAGTTTTGGGAAAATTTCCAATCCACACGTTGGAACAGATTGTTTATTTTGGCTATAAAGGTGCGTCTCCGGCCTTGATGGGGGAATGTGCTAGAAGAAATATAGGTCTTTGTTTTTATCGCCAAAGTGGCAGATTTTTAGCTAGAATAGTGGGTACGACGCAAGGAAATGTTTTGTTGCGAAAAGAGCAGTATCGCTGTTCCGATAACGAAACACGAAGCTGTCAAATCGCTAAATATTTTATTATTGGAAAAATATTCAATGCCCGGAGTGTACTGGAGAGAACAAAACGGGATCATCCTATGAGTGTTGATATACAATCTTTGAAAGAAATCAGTTCGTCGTTACTTCACTTGGCGAAGAAGGCCAGGAAGTGTTGTGATTTAGATAGCTTGCGCGGTTACGAAGGAGAAGCGGCCAGTTTGTATTTTTCGGTATTTAATAATCTGATTTTACAAAATAAGAATATTTTTTCTTTTGAACAACGAACTAAACGGCCACCTAAGGATCCTGTCAATACGTTACTTTCCTTTTGTTATACTATTTTGGCTAATGACTGCGCATCTGCTTTGGAAGCAGTAGGGCTTGATGCTTATGTAGGATTCTTGCATCGGGACCGGCCAGGACGTATTTCATTAGCCTTGGATTTAATGGAAGAACTTCGTAGTATCTATGCGGATCGTTTTGTTTTAACTCTGATCAACAATCGCAAAATCAATGCTGGGGCCTTTGAACAGCAAGAAAATGGGGCGGTGTTGTTGAATGATAAAGGTAGGAGAATTTTCCTGACAGATTGGCAGAATCGTAAGAAGGATATCATCAAACATCCCTTTTTGGATGAAAAGATACCCTGGGGATTGGTTCCTTTTGTGCAAGCTCAATTATTGGCTAAGGTATTGCGTGGTGATTTAGATGTATATCCTTCGTTTCTATGGAAATGAGATGATAAGAGTATGTTGGTATTAGTAACTTATGATGTCAGTACAGAAGATGACGCCGGAAAACGGCGATTGCATCAGGTTGCCAAACAGTGCGAAAAGTATGGCCAACGGGTACAGAATTCAGTTTTTGAGTGTTTGTTACAACCAGATGAACTGGTTTTGTTGAAACATCAGTTGCTTAAAATTATGGATAAAAATAAAGATAGCATCCGATTCTATAATCTCGGTAAAAAATATCAATCAAAAATAGAGCACTATGGGGCTAAAAATACTTATGATCCGGAAGACATATTGATAGTATAAGGAAATCGGATTGACTGAAAGGAAAGGCATTTTCTATTTGAGTGTCCGTGCGGTGAAATAGTTGATAATTTCTAAATGAGAGATTAAAAGAACTCGATACATACGTCAGTAAAATCTGTGACTACTGTGGGAAATGAGGCCGGTGAAAGTAATCACACCCTTCTAGGTGCGTGAATTGAAATACACATCAAAACAAATTACTTGTTTTAGACATAAACCTCTTCCGTATATGAAAGCGGAAGAGGTTCAATGCTCAAAAACTATATTAATTTATTTTCCCTGGCAATATCAGCAACGGCTTCGACGGAAAGTTTCATGTACCGGGCAATCTGCTCAAAGGATAACCCGTCTTTGAGCATTTCGAGTGCGGCTTCCCGTTCTTTTCTTTCAGAATTCCGCTTTTCTTGTTCAACGCCTTTTTCTATGCCCTTTTCCATGGCTCTTTCATAGATACGCCGATTCCCAGAATAATCAATCAGATTGGGGACAGGCGACCGTATGACAGGTAGCCGCATGATAGACGCCGACATTTCTTTTTGTCCTTTCTCGTGATGAAATGCGAGTATGTGGAAAAAGTGTTTTGATTTGCCTCAGCGTTTGTATTATAATAAAAGGCGGAATAGTGTAAGACCATCTAGTACCCATTTTAAGGAGTTGTTACGAATGAGATTTACAGAAGATTTAAAAGCCCGTGTTTCCAAGGCACAGAAGAAAATCGTCCTTCCGGAAACCAATAGCCGTCGTGTACTCAAAGCTGCTGAACGTGTACTGGCTGAAGGCTATGCACGCATCGTCCTCGTTGGCAATCTGGACCAGATCAAAAAAGATGCTGCCAAATTCCAGATCGACCTCACCGGTGTAGAAGTCATCAATCCGGCTACCTACTACCGCATGGATGAATTGTGCCAGTATTTCGCAAAACGCCGCGAAAAGAAAGGCATGACTGTAGAAAAAGCTCATGAAATCATGATGAACAACAATACTTTCTTTGCTGCCGGCCTCGTCGCTCTCGGTGAAGCTGACGGTGTTGTTTCTGGTGCTGCTACGACTTCGGCTGACGTTATCCGTGCCGGCCTGCAGGTCATCGGACCCCGTAAAGGCAACAAGACTGTATCCAGCGCCTTCATTCTCCTGACCAACACTCCGCAGTATGGTGATAACGGCATCCTCGTCCTCGGCGACTGCGGCGTTATCCCGTATCCGACAGCAGAACAGCTCGCTGATATCGCCTGCATCTGCGTAGAACGTGCACGCCGTACGGTACAGATGCTCAACCCGAAAGTAGCTCTCCTGTCCTATTCGACAAAAGGCTCCGGCTCCGGTGAAACCGTCGATACGGTCCGCCAGGCTGTAGAAATCCTGAAAGAACGCAATGTAGACTTCGATTTCGATGGCGAACTCCAGGCCGATGCTGCCCTCGTTCCGGAAGTCGGCGAACACAAGGCTCCGGGCTCAAAAGTTGCCGGTCATGCCAATGTCCTCATTTTCCCGAACCTCGATGCTGCTAACATTGGTTACAAGATGGTACAGCGTTTTGCCAATGCAACGGCTCTCGGACCTCTGGTACAGGGTCTGGCAAAACCGATCCTCGACTTGTCCCGTGGCTGCTCCACCGAAGATATTGCTGACGTCGTAGCTGTATGCTGCTCCGATGCTATTTCGACAGACATCATGGAAAAAGAAGCGGCTAACGCATAATCTGTGAAAGTATAGTAAAAAAAGAGGTTGTCTTTAAGGCAACCTCTTTTTTGATGCGTCCGGCCCGGACGCACTGGTTTTCTAACTGCTGCAAACTACAAACTGCAAACTATCCCTTTCCTATCCCTCAGGCCATAGGCGAGGACTGGCCGATGATTTTTTTGCCTTCCAGGAACAGGACCGTCGGATTGGGGACTTTCTTTTCGATGAGATCGACGGCTATGCGCAGGCATTCCTGGCCGATTTCGCCCATGGGGATGTCGATGCGCGACAGGGACGGCACGGTGTAATCGTTGATTTCCGGCATGTTGATGCCGATGGTGAATACTTCTACGTCCTGGGGGACGGCAATTCCCGTTTCGTAGCAGGCAAAGAGCATGCCATGGGCCAATACGTCCGATTCGCAGAACATGGCTTTGGGCATGTTGCCGGCCGATGCCAGTCGTTTGCAGATTTCAAAGGCGCTGGCAGAAGATGTTTCGCACAGGTAGATCCGGTCTTCGCCGATGGGGTATCCGGCTTCTTCGTACGTATCGAGGAAGCCCTGCATCCACTGGCGCATGATGGGGAATGTCGTATCATGGGTCAGGACGCCGGCGTCGTACAGTTCTTTTGCCAGGAAATGGCGGGCGACGCTCTGGCCGACTTTGTAGTTGTCCATGGTGACGCTGCTGAATTTCGGCGATTCCCTGTTGAATAAGACGACCGGGCAGGGCGGCACATAGGTCGTATTGAGAAATTCCATATCCGTATTGGACATGTTGGCGATGATGATGCCGTTGAAGAAATCGTTTTGTGTCGATTTCATCTGTTCTTCCAGATGATCTACTTTATAGGGGATAACGGTCAGGCGGATATTCTTTTTGAGATTCATGATTTCCTGCTGGATGCCCAGAGTGATGCGGGCCAGGTAGTTGATACGGAAGTCCGTAGCCCAGTAAAAGGCGATGGCGTAGCTGTCTTTCTGGGCGGCCCGTAACTTTTTGGCAGACTGGTTGGGCACGTAATTGAGCTGCTGTGCAATGGCGTAAATGCGGGATTGTGTTTCTTTGGAAATCTTTCGTTCTTTTCCCTTACCGTTCAGTACGATAGAAACGGTAGCGATAGAAACGCCGGCTTCCTTAGCAATATCTTTGATAGTTGACAATACAAGCCCCTCCCTTTTAATCCACCTTCTATTTTGACATAAAAAAAGGGAATTTTCAAGTTGTTTTATTGTTGTAACGGGATTGGCGTGTTTTTTATGTCCGTTTCCGGTATGATATAATAAAATGAAAAGAATGGAGGGAATAATATGACTGGTATTGATGCACATATTTCATCGGCCCATATGGTCCTTTCCCGGGATCTCAATCCCCACGATACGCTCTTTGCCGGGCAGGGCACGTCGTATATGATCGAATGTGCCTTTTTGGCGGTGCAGAGTTTTCTCCGTACGCCCCATATTGTCTGTCTGGGGCTGGATGGACTGCGCTTCCTTCATCCCGCCCATAAAGGGGACACGATCCGCGTAGATAGTTCCATCGTCTATGCCGGGACGAGCGGTGTCGGCGTGTATATTACCTTGTCGCTCCTGCCGGATGGCCCGGTGGCGGCGTCGTGTTTTGTTTCTTTCGTCCATATCGACGAAGCCACGGGCCGTGCCGTTCCCCACGGTGTGACCCTGCCGGAGCTCCCGGCTGAGCTTTCCGCCCGGCAGAAGCAGTATCTGGCCTATAAGGAGATGACGAGACGATGAATTTCAAGGACGAAGTAGAAGAACGGCTGCGCAATCTGGCCAAGCCGCCCGGCAGTCTGGGCCTTCTGGAAGAACAGGCGAAGAAGGCTTTTCTGGCCTGGGGATATTTTCCCGGCGAATTTGTACCGAAGCACATCATTTTTGCCGCCGACAACGGGATCTGCCGTTCCGGGGCGGTAGCCCAGCTGCCGGAGATCACGTACATGCAGAGCCGCCATATGGTAGAGGGCTCGTCGGCTGTCACGTGTTTCTGCCGCTGCAATCAGATTCCCTGGGAGGTCGTCGATGTCGGCATCGACAGTCCCGATGCGGTCGGGCTGGATTATAAGATTGCCAGGGGAACGAAGGATTTTTCCAAAGAGCCGGCCATGACAGAAGAAGAGCTGCACAAGGCCTTTGATGCCGGAAGGGAACGGGTGCTGGCGGCAAAGCGCAGCGGATATAATTTCCTGTCCTTCGGGGAAATGGGCATCGGCAACACGACGACGTCGTCGGCGGTCCTCATGGCCATCGCGCCCCGCGACGCGGCCAGTCTGGTCGGCTACGGATCGGCACGGGGCAATTTCCGCCTCCTCCTGCACAAGCGGGACCTGATCCGCAGGGCTCTCGCCTCTTACGGGCCGCACATTTCTGGCGCCGCCGATGCCCTGCGCTATGTGGGAGGGTTTGATCTGGCGGCCCTGGCATCGGCCATGTGTACCTGTGCCCGGGAGCGGATCCCTTTTTATATCGACGGGTTCATCACGGCGGCGGCTCTGGCCGCGGCGGTACAGATGATGCCCCAGGTGTCCCGGTTTGCCCTGCCGTCGCACATGAGCCGGGAAGCGGGCATGTCCGTAGCCCTGCACGCTGCCGGCATCGATGATTATGATGTGCCGCTGTGGGCCAAACTCTCTCTGGGGGAAGGCACGGGGGCCGTCCTGGCTGTGACCCTCCTGCGGTCTATGTTCTATGCGGTGAATCACATGGCGACTCTCGATGGCATCAATGCCGATGCGGAGCAGCGTCATGCCGATACAGCAGGGAAAGGAGACATGCATCATGGAACTACACGTAGATGAAGAGGTGCGGCAGAAGGCCCGGGCCATTTTTTCCCGGCTGGGACTTTCTGAAGAAGAGGCCGTTACGCTGTTTTATAAACGGACCATCGCCGAAGGACGCCTGCCTTTCGGACGGGCGGAGAACGGAACGGGCCGCATAAAGAAGAAGCGCATGAATGAACGTTTTGCCGAGTGGGATACCCGCTGAGACGTTGCAGCCTCTCTTTCTCTGTGCTACAATATTTTGTACTGCCGGAAGGGACGGAACAGACTCTTTCGGAAGTGGATTGTATGCAGAAAAATACAGTGCAAAACAAAGGAAGTAGATAGTGTGTTCAATCGTGTAAAACGCAGGGCCTTTGTCCTCCTCCTGGGGGCGGCCTGTATGATGTCTTCTGTTGCTTCAGCCCAGATTTCCAATGACCGCATCGCCATCGGCGGCGTCGGCCCGGGATGTACGCCGGAGTACGTAGAAAGTGTGTACGGCCCGCCGACAAGCCAGGAACAGGGCAGCAACGGAGATCAGACCTATCTGGAATACAATTACAATAACGGCTATATCATCGGCTTTGATGGCTCGGGCAGCCAGGCCGTGGCCGTGACCTGCACGACGGACAATCTGGCGACGCCCGACGGGGTCTCTGTCGGCATGGAAGCCAGTGTCCTTTCGGACAAGTACGGGACAGCGGACCATATTTACAATTTCAATGATAAGTCCCTCTATGTGTATGACGGCACCGATGGCGAACAACTGGCCTTCGACGTGCAGAATTTCTATATTGTCAGCATCAGTGCCCGGATTAATTAAAAAAGACGAAACTGTGCGTATACGGCTACCGGGCCTGGCCTGGAGTATGATATAATAAAACAAATAGTACCAATACAGGCAGGAGCAGCCCGTCAGGCTGCCCGGATTGCCAGGAAAAGAGGAATGGAGATTGCGTAAGACCATAGTGACAGCACTTTGTGCGCTGGCCCTGTCGGCAGGGAGCGCATGGGCGGCCGGCACCGATACAGCCCCGGCAGAAGAAACGGCATTGCGGACCGTCCCGACTCATTTTTCGCAGCGTACCGAAGAGAGCCTGAACGAACAGGCGCCGTCGGACAGGCGCAGTGACGGCCAGACCGCTCCGGCGGCCATCGTGACCGTGACGCCTACGACGGGTGCGGCTGCGTCTCCTGCTTCGCCTTCACAGACGACGGCCGTATCGGTTACATCGACTGAGCCGGCAGAAGGACCGCAGGTTTCCCAGGAAAAGAAGATCATGCTCAATCTGGCCAGCCGTATCCTGACGCTCTATGAAGGGAAGACGCCTATATGCATGTATCCCGTAGGGGTAGGCAAAGTCAGTACGCCGACGCCGACGGGGTATTATTCGGTCAGCGAAAAAATCCTGAATCCGACCTGGACCGACCCGGATACGGGCGTGAGCATCAGCTCCGGTCCTGACTGCCCCCTGGGCTACCGCTGGCTCGGCCTCTTTGGCAATTATGGCATCCACGGGACGAACCGCCCCGATTCCATCGGCGGCTATGTCTCCAACGGCTGCGTGCGCATGCATGAAGAAGACGTAGAAGACCTGTATGACCGGGTCAGCGTCGGCACGAGTGTCGATATTTATTACGACCGCATCGTCATCGACCGCGATGACGACCATACCATTTCCTATTATATCTATCCCGACGGATACGGCTGGCAGACCGTGTCGGTACAGGATGTCAAGAAGGCTCTGGCCGGCTATGGCGTCGAAGATTTCGCCGAACCGGCGGCCATTTCTAGCAAGATCGCCGCTTCCGACGGCAATCCGACCTACGTGGCCAAGGCCTATGACCTGTACGTCAATGGGAAGAAGCTGCCCAAACGGGCCCTGGGGAAAGACGGCGTCATCTGGCTGCCGGCCTTTGCCCTCTCGACGGCGACCCATACGGAAGCCGAATGGAGCGGCGCGTCCCAGACACTGCGGACCAATCACGGCAGTGGTTCCGGTATCGTCCGCAGCGACGTGGTGTACCTCGATGCCGCGACGGCACAGAATCTCTACGGCCTTGCCGGCGGGCTCGGCCCGGATCTGGTATACCGCCTCCAGTCCCGGCCGGTGGTGACCCTCTACGGCGATGGCAGCCAGAAACCGGCAAAACCGGCACAGCCTGTCCGGTGATTTCTATTTGACAACAACTCTATATCTGTGATATACTCTAAAAAGTTAGGTGTGCAGTTTCACCTAGCTTTTTTAAGTTACCACATTTTTTCTTGACTTAGCCTGCCGGGTATGGTACATTATATAAGCGGTCCTGCGCACGATGCAGGCTTTTACTATGATTTAAGAGAGGTGTAAGGAATGCGTACAGCTATCACATTGGCATGCACAGAATGCAAACAGCGTAACTATCGGACAAATAAAAACAAAAAGAACAATCCCGATCGTCTGGAACTCAAAAAATATTGCCCGTTCTGCAAAAAAGAAACATTACACAAAGAAACGAAATAAGTTTGAAATAAGATGTGCTTAGTCTTATTTGAATGTGAGAGGTTATATGGCAGCTACAGCATCAAAGAAAGCACAAAAGAATAAGAAAAAGGATGCGAACGGCAAATTTCTCCACGGCGTCAAAGTGGAGCTGAAGAAGGTCATCTGGCCGACGAAAAAAGAATTGATCAATTATACCGTTATGGTCATCGTAGCAACCCTTGTCGTCATGGCTATCATTGCTGTCTCGGACGGTGTATTTGCCCAATTGTTCCGGTTACTCCGAAACGTTGTCGGATAGGAGGCCCGTGCATAGATGGAAACTGATAAGAAATGGTATGTCATCCATACGTATTCCGGTTATGAAAATAAAGTAATGCAGACGCTGGAACGGAAGGTCAAGTCCATGGGGCTCGAAAATGTGATCAACCGCATTCTCGTGCCGATGGAAGACGAAGTGGATATCAAGGACGGCAAGAAGCACGTGGTGAAACGCAAGATTTTCCCCGGCTACGTCCTGGTCGAAATGGAAGTCAATGACCGTTCCTGGTATGTCGTCCGCAATACACCTGGCGTAACGGGGTTTGTCGGTTCGGCCACCAAGCCGATCCCGCTGAATCCGGAGGAAGTAAAACGCATCCTCAAGTCCCAGGGCATCGACGAAAGCGAACCGAAGGTCCATATTTCTGTAGAAGTAGGGGAACAGGTCCGCATTACATCCGGTCCTTTTGAAAACTTCATTGCTACCATTACGGAAATCAATGATGAAAAAGGCACCCTCAAAGGCCTGATTGATATGTTTGGCCGTGAAACTTCAGTAGAAGTTGACTATTCTCAAATCGAGAAGAGTCTGGAATAAATACTTCTAATGCGGCGTTAGCCGCGAGTGGGAGATTCGCATGAATCGTCTGACCACATCTTGTAACGTAAGGAGGTGTAACTCACCATGGCAAAAAAAGTAGCAAGAATGGTAAAACTCCAGTGTGAAGCTGGTAAAGCAACTCCGGCGCCTCCGATTGGCCCTGCATTAGGCCAGGCTGGTGTCAACATTATGGCTTTCGTCAAGGAATTCAACGAACGTACAGCTAAACAGGCTGGCTTCATTATCCCTGTCGAAATCACTGTATATGAAGACCGTTCCTTCACGTTCATTACGAAAACTCCGCCGGCCGCTGTTCTCTTGAAGAAAGCTGCAGGTCTGGAAAAAGCTTCGGGCGAACCGAACAAGAAAAAGGTAGCTAAACTGGGCCGCGACAAAGTCCGCGAAATCGCAACGACTAAGATGCCGGACCTCAACGCCAACGACGTTGAAGCTGCTATGAAAATGATTGAAGGCACTGCCCGCAGCATGGGTATTGAAATCGTCGATTAATCGCCGGTTCAGTCCCGTGGAAGGGGTCAATCCCCGCTAAACCACAAAGGAGGAAAAGTTAGATGGCAAAAGTAGGCAAGAAATACGCGGAAGCCGCCAAACTGGTTGACAAACACAAACAGTATGACGTGACGGAAGCAATCGACATCTTGAAAAAGATGGACACAGCCAAATTTGACGAAACCGTCGAACTGGCTGTCAACCTCAACGTAGATCCGAAATATGCCGATCAGCAGGTTCGTGGCGCTCTGGTTCTGCCCCATGGCATTGGTAAATCCAAGACCGTCCTCGTATTTGCTCAGGGCGACAAAGAAAAAGAAGCTCAGGCTGCCGGCGCTGACTATGTCGGTGCTGATGATCTCATCGAAAAGATCAAAGGTGGCTGGCTTGATTTTGACGTAGCTATCGCAACACCGAACATGATGGGTAAAGTCGGCCGTCTTGGTAAAATCCTCGGCCCGAAAGGCCTCATGCCTAACCCGAAAGTCGGTACGGTTACGATGGACGTAACAAAAGCTGTTAGCGAAAGTAAAGCAGGTAAGGTTGAATATCGTACGGATAAGGCCGGCAATATTCATTCCCCTATCGGCAAGAAATCTTTCGATGCAGATAAATTAGTGGATAACCTGACGACACTCGTTGATACTCTCATCAAAGTAAAACCGTCGGGTGCAAAAGGCCAGTACATCAAATCCATCACCGTAAGCTCCACGATGGGCCCTGGCATCCACATCAACCAGTACAGCATCAAAGGTGCTGTCAAAGAAGACAAATAATATCTCTCTTAGCTGTAGACTGAAGGTATGTATAATGGACTTAGGTCCGCCATCTGAGGCTATGAAACTAGCAGGTATTTCAATTTGACTAGTTCGGTCTCATGTCAGTCGCACATGGGACCGTTTTTATTGCTAAGACGATATAAATCCCAGTTCAAGGAGGTGTATCGAACTCATGTCTATGTATGCAAAACATCAGGTTTCTCCGGCAAAAGCCGCTGTCGTAGAAGAAATGAAAGAAAAACTGCAGTCCGCACAGGGTGCTGTTTTCGTTGGTTTCTCCGGCCTCAGCGTAGCTGATGTCACGAAACTCCGCCGTAAGTTCCGTGAAGGTGGCGTCGAATACAAAGTTGTCAAAAACACACTGACCCGTATCGCTGCCGACGAACTCGGTTTCAATGATCTGGATGCAGTTCTCGAAGGTCCGACCGCTATTGCTTATTCTGCAGAAGATACAGTAGCACCGGCGAAAATCCTGAAAGACTTCATCAAAGAAACAAAGACTGAAGCGCTGACGGTCAAAGCCGGCATCGCTGATGGTCAGGTTATTGATGCAGCTGCTGTCGAAGCTCTGGCAAGCCTGCCGAGCCGCGAAGAACTCCTCGCCAAATTGGTTGGCAGCATGCAGGCTCCTATCTCTGGCCTGGTCAACGTACTCCAGGGCAACATCCGCAATATGGTTTATGTGCTTGATGCTGTACGCGCTAAAAAAGCAGAACAGGAATCTGCTTAATTAGCTTACATACTTAAAAACGAATCTAAAAACTGATACTATGGAGGTATTTTAAAATGACTAAAGAAGAAATCATGGAAGCCATTGAAGGCATGACCGTTCTCGAACTTTCCGAACTCGTAAAAGCTATGGAAGACAAATTCGGCGTATCCGCTGCTGCTCCGGTTGCTGTTGCTGCTGCTCCTGCTGCTGGTGCTGCTCCTGCTGAAGAAAAATCCGAATTCGACGTAATCCTCACCTCTGCTGGTGACAAGAAAATCGGCGTAATCAAAGTTGTCCGCGAAGTAACCGGCCTCGGCCTGAAAGACGCTAAAGCCCTCGTTGATGGCGCTCCGAAAGCTGTTAAAGAAGGCGTTGCCAAAGCTGACGCTGAAGCTCTCAAAGCTAAACTCGAAGAAGCTGGCGCATCTGTCGAACTCAAATAATTTCCTCTGTGAAATGAAAAGCTCTGCAAGCCGCATACATATGCGGCTTGCAGAGCTTTTTTCATAGGGGGAGCAGTAAAAAGAGGAAGCCACCAGCCGCCAGCCACCGCGGTACTAGGCTTTCTAATATTAGTATAAAAAGCCGGTTTGAAGTGCAGTGTAGCAGGGCGTCCCCGTGAGGGGAAGCTGTCAGCTTTGCTGACTGAAGGGGCTTTTTATTATCTGAGTTTTTATATCTGAGTCCGTGGAGCGTGGCACGACGAACCGACGTCATCCCTGCACGGCAGAATGACAGGATGCCGGCAAAGATGGTATAATAAAATAACTTAGTCGCTGACCGACTAAGAAAAACGACTAAGATAACGACTAAGTTATTGATATTATTTTGAAGAAAAGAATTACTTAGTTCCAGCTTTAGAGCAGGGAATCATTGAGATGACTATTCCGGAAAAACCGAAAAGTCGTAATCAGCGCTATAGGAAAAAATGACTTAGCCGCTGCCCACCGGCTGCCAGCTGCCAGCCGCTGACTGCTACCTGCTGCTCTTTCATCAAACTTCAAACTATCTTTTCTCTGCGGCTTTTCCCTGCAACCCTGGGGGATAAGCTTGGTTGTCGAAAAAATCATAATTTGATACAATGGGCGTAAAGGGAGGCGGCAGTAGGAATGGAAAAAGATTTATCACTTCAAGGGGAATCTAAGAATGTAGAATATAAGGAACGGGTTCCTGAAGACAGCCAGAAATATATGAAATCTGTTGTTGCCTTTGCCAATGGCGATGGTGGACGAATCGTATTTGGTGTTGAAGATGGAACGATGCGTGTTGTTGGGATTCCTCAGGCTGACCTCTTTCAAATAATGGATACTATTACCAATGCCGTTACGGACAGCTGCGAACCGATGATTATTCCAGATCTTTTTGTTCAGGAAACAGAAGGAAAATCGCTTATCATTTTGGAAATTGCTCCTGGAATGCAGCGGCCGTACTATCTTAAAAAGAAAGGACCTGTAAAGGGAACTTATATCCGGACGGCTGGGACAACGCGTCCGGCGGACCGGGCGATTCTACAGGAGTTACTTTTGGAAGGAGAAAACAAGTTTTTTGATCAACAGCCTATTCCTAATCTAAAAGTAACGAAGCATGATGTAACGGCATTATGCCGTTTTATGAGTGAAACGGCTAAAAAAAACGCATCATCAGATATGCAGCGTCAAGGAATCAAGGAGTTAACGGTTAATCAACTCATTTCATGGGGAATTTTGATTGAAAGCAAAGACCAGCTTATACCGACTTATGCCTATGCGATGTTGACGCATCAGGCTGGGTATCCTCCAGTCGTTCAATGTGCTGTCTTTAAAACGGAAGATAGAGCTGTTTTTGTCGATAAGCGTGAAATTGATGCACCGATTCAGGAACAAGTGGAAAAAGCATATCAGTATGTACTTGAAAAAATTAATATGGGAGCTAGATTCCAGGGGGTCTATCGGCAGGATATTTATGAATTACCTCCAGACAGCATCCGGGAATTGATTGCTAATGCACTTGTTCATCGTAGTTATTTGGAGCCGGAATCCGTTCAGATAGCCCTTTTTTCAGATCGATTAGAAGTTACTTCTCCAGGTGGCCTGATGCGCGGCGTAACACCTGAAAAAATGAAAGAAGGGTTTTCAAAGATTCGGAACCGGGCTTTAGCAAATGCTTTTGCTTATATGAACTTAATTGAAAAATGGGGTAGTGGTTTTCCACGTATTTTCCGGGATTGCCGGGATTATGGTTTGAAGGAACCGAAAATCATTGATTTTGATGGTGATTTGCGCGTTAACTTGTACCGGACAACTGACCAAACGACTGACCAAACTGGGACAAATATGCCTGTAAAATTAAATAAAAAGGAAAAAATTATTTTGTCATATCTTAAAAAGAAACCGGATGGTACGCAACATGAAATCGCTAAAGCAACATCACTGTCTCTTAGCACGATAAAGTATTATATGAAAAAGCTCCAGGAAAAAGGCTGTCTTCAACGTATGGGAACGCACCGGAAAGGATACTGGGTCGTGAGATTCAACTAATGCTATTCCGTCATGGCACCGTCAGGGGACAGGTATCGCTTTTATCCATTCTGCTGACCGAACGACTGACCAAACTCCGAAAACTGACCAAACAACAGACCAAACTGACCAAATAACTAACCAAACTAACCAAACTCAAAAAGGAGAGAATCATATGGAATTACAAGAAGTATCGGAACGATCCGCAGCCATCAGAAAGGCCTATCATGAGCTGGAACGGGAGTATCATGGCTCCGAATGGTCGGCAGAGGAAGATGCCCTGGCTTTCCTGACCGATGCCGGACTGGTAGGGCGGCTGACAATGAGTCATGAAGGGCGCTGGCCATCCGATGCAGAAGACAGGCTGCCGTCTAAAATCGGGGAATGTGTATGGTGGCTGGCCGTTCTGGCTGACCGGGTGGGGCTGGACTTTGCCGATTGTGTGCAGCAGTTTCTGGCAGATACCGAACAGGCACTGAAATAACAGGCAGGGAAGTAGGGAGACCTGGTTCTGACACCTGCTGCTAAAGCGGGCAGAATCGCATTGACGAAGACGACAGGATATGTTAGAAGAGTGCCAATTTCATAAGAACACCGCTTCTGTCACCGGACAGGAGAAATGAGGTGTCTGGGAGTTGTCGTAGGTACGGCATGGTTGCATGCTACAAGACAATTCCTGGACACCTCTGTTTTTTGGGTCTAGTCCAACTTTTGTGGTTGGGCTAGACCTTTTTTTGTGGTCAC
>ERZ791914.304-NODE-304-length-52951-cov-32.811479_pt1 | contig 52951 bp, 42 predicted proteins | sample MGYA00510140_ERZ791914 | MGnify/ENA primary metagenome ERZ791914 (study PRJEB30046, sample SAMN00792079) | human gut metagenome | study: EMG produced TPA metagenomics assembly of the A metagenome-wide association study of gut microbiota in type 2... | reverse complement strand
AGGCCCGCCCCTCCGCCGCTGCCATCGGACATGCAATCCAATGGTCACAGAAATGGAGTCCTCGGACAATCCCGTTTCTGTGATTTTTTGTTGTATCCCTGACCCCAACGTGGTAGGGGCTACCCGGAGGGGAGCCCGTCCCGGCCTGGGGTTCATCAGAAATGATACCCTACCACCACATTGCCTCCGATGCCCTTGTGCTGTCCGGCGTAGGCTCTTACGCTCAGGTTCACATCCCAAGGGCTGTCTTTGGTGGCTTCCAGCTTCCAGCCGGCTTCCGCCATCATGCTGCTGCCTCCGATGTCCGCCTTCCGGATATCTGCCTTCAGTCCGGCGGCAGAAACGGTCCCATTGCTTTCTCCGTCGAATTCGTAATCCCAAGCCAGGCCGCAGTAGTAGTTGTTCCGGCCGGACCGGTTGTTCAGCCGGGCCCCGATCCGCAGCAGGCTGCTGTTCAGGTCATCCAGCTGGTAGTCCGCATCCCCGGCACGGAAATTATCTCCGCCCACATGGGTGTAGAAATACTTCCCGTACACATCCAGATCCCGGCTGGCCCGTTCGGTGCCGCCCCGGCTGGTGCTGGCCACCTGGTCCGTCAGGTCGAAGATATGGCCGAAGCCCACATGGCCGCTCCAGTAATTGCTGTCCGTCTCATACCCATAGGCACCGCCGCTGCGGCTGTGGAGCACGGAATCCGCGTTGTTCTTCAGCTGGCCGAAGTGCAGGGACGCTTCCCCGTAGTTCTTATTCCGGGCTACGTATTTGGCCATGAGTCCGCCGCCGCTGTAGTGGGCATCTCCGCTGCCGGTGTAGCCAGCTCCGTCCACGTCATAATGGCCTTTGCCGTATTCGTAGAAGACCCCATAAGAGAATTCCCCGTTCCGGGTGGCAACATCATTCCCCACCCCGGCCAGGCCGTTCCAGGTATAGGTGGAGCTTTGGCTGCCCGTATCGTATTTGTCCTTGCTGCCTCCGATGCTGGCAAAGGTGAACACCCCGCCTTCCTGGCCGTTAAAGGTATCCAACACCCCTTCCATCCGGTCCCGGCCGGCTGCCAGAGTGCCCAGGGCCGCTTCGTTGGCGATCAGGGCATTGTGGGTCTGTTTGGACGCATCCACTTTGATTTCCGGCTGTTCCTGGGGTTTTTCCACCGTATCCAGCTGGTACACCACATTCCCGTCCTTGTCCAGGGATGCTTCCCCGGTGCCTTCCAGGGCGTTCCCCACATTCCAGGTCCCCTTCTTGGTGGTCAGGTTCCCGGCAGAAAGGGTCTTGTTCCCCTGGGTGTCCAAGAGGGTCATGGCATAGTTCCCGGCCTTGGTGATGGTTTCCAGAGATTTCGCCGTAAAGCCGATGTCTTCCGTATGGACCTTGGTGTCAGCCAGATCGAACTTCTGGCTGTCCCCCAGGGTCAGCACCGTGCCGTCGGTCTTCCAGTCAATGGTCTTGTAGGTGATGGCGTCCAGGGAATGGAGGCCATAATACAGCTTGTTGTCATTGGATAAAGCCAGGCCGTCCTTCCCAGTCACGGTGACTCCGCCGTTGGCATAGGTCCGGGTCACCGGCTGCTGGTATTTGTCCTTTCCAGATTCGTACAGTTTGTCCAGGCCTTTCACCGTAGAAGCTCCGGAAGCATCGATGAGCACATCGTCCTGGATCACGCTGTCTTCCGGGCTGCTGGACGGAGTGAAATGGTCCAGATCCAACGTCACGTTATCCGGCAGGCTCACTGTATCTGTCACCGTCAGGGCCGGCTGGGAGTGGTCTACATTGTAGAAAGCGATTTTATCGAAATTGTAGATGCCCTGGACCTTGCTCCCATGCCAATCAGCCCCTTTGCCGGTGATGGAAGCATTGCCGTCTTTATCCGTGGTCATCTCTGCCGTATAGCCCACATTCAGGGTGTTGCCGCTGTGATTGGTTTCGTGTACATCTCCCGGTCCGTTCCCGGAAATACTGGACGGATCCAGGACAATATCCAAGGGGCTGATCCAGCCATATAGATTGACCTTGCCCAAATCCATGGTGCCGCTTAGGTTGACCATATTGTCCTGAGCATTGCCGCCTTGATAAAGGGCTCCTCCTGCTGCCTGGATGGTTTCTCCCGGGTTCTTTAACAGCTGCAGGATTTGATTGACATCTTCTTCATATCCATCACCCACCGTATCTTTCACCATCGACAGGGCCTGATCCTTTTGGATGGGGATCAGCTTGGCTCCATTCAGGTTCAGCACATTGCCAAAGACGCCAGAAGATTCACCATAAGTGCCTCCGCCCCCCAAGAGATAACCGGTGACCGTGCCCCTTACATCGGCAAAATTATGGGAAACAGTTTCACCCGCCCCGCCGCCTACAGCTATGGCTGTCACGGAAGCATCCTGGCCGATGGAAACCTGATTGCTTTCTGCCGTCTTGGCATAGCCTCCTGCCAAGCCCAAAACTGGTACATCTGCCTTTTCGTCCACAGAAACAACATTTCCTTGGGCACGGTTCGATCCATACCCGCCAACCATCACCATGTTGTTTTCCAGTTTTCCACCAGAGATGGATACCTGGTTGTCCACAACGTCATCACCGTAGCCGCCGGCAATGAATTGAGCCCCTCTGACGGTTCCACTGGTGATGGATACCTGATTCTCGCTGGCTTTTGTACCAGCCCCCCCGAAAACAACTTCTATTTGATGGCTTCCACTGCTGCTGAAGATCACCTGATTGCCGATGGCCTCCCCATTCTCAGCATATCCGCCGCCTGCCCCCTCATCAGAGGTAATGGATGCGCTGCCGGTGACAAAAAGGGTATTCGTCAATGCATTTCCGCTTGTTGTATACCCGCCGCACAGCAGGCTTTCTGTCCGATCCTTATCAACAGTCACCTGCTGCCCTATCACATCCCCAGCAAAAGCCGGCACCGTCCCTGCCAGGATGGCTGCCAGGATGGTGAGGGTCAACGTCTTTCCACATGTTCTTTTCATAGTCGTTTCCTCCTGTATCCTCAATTCCTGCATCTTGCCGTCATTGTATCGTTTTTTCCATCAGAACCGGCAGTTCACGCCGGCTTCCAGGGTCCAGGTCCGATCCACATGGGGCCCGAAGGACCGATCGAAGCTGGCATAGGCGTAAGAGTTCTTCCCTACCCGAGTGGTGAAGCCCAGGCCGGCATTGTACCAGCTGCCGTCGTTGTGGCCGGTGACATCCATGCGCCCGGTCCGGTCCCAGGCACTCACATCCTGGTTCCCCAGGAATTCATGGAAGAAGTCCCCGGTGATATAGAAGCTGGTCCGGTCGCTGACATCTTTCCCCAGCCGGAATCCCAGCCGGCTGATCAGGCTGTCCGTGCCGGCCAGATCCACCTGGGTCCCCTGGCTGGTCCGGTAATCCGTACTTCCCAAATAGGTGTACTGGAGCTGGGCCTGGGGTTCGATGAACCAGTTGGAAGCCAACGGCTTCTTCCGGCCGTATTCGAAGCTCAGGGACCAGTAATCATTGTGGTAGTCCCCCTTCACCGGGCCGCCCATTTCCGGATACAGGGTGTATTCATTCTGCAGCCGGCCGTATTTGGCTACAATGTCCGTATAATGGCCCTTGTCCCCCAGGCGGGTATCGTAGAACCACAATCCGTACCGCTTGCTGTCGCTGCGTCCAGTGACTTCTTTGTAATCTGCAGAGCCATCCATATAGTCCAGGGCAGCCCCTTGGATGTGCCGTCCGAATTTCGTCCGGTCATTCCGCCAGTCGAAGCCCAGTTCCGTCATGGTGTTGTTGGCTTCGTAGAGGGAATCCCGGCCCACCCGGTCGTGACGGATCCGGGCCCACATGCCGTCCCCGTCTCCGCTGTAGCGGGCTTCGCCCAGCCGTTTTTCCAGACTGTCCGTATAGACTCCGTAAATGGCGTTCATATAGTTCAGCTGCATGGATTTCTTGATGACCTTGGCATTGTTGGAAGGCGTGACCACCGCTTCATCCACGAACCAGTTGGTCCCTTCCTTCACCGGGTTTTCGATGGTTTCGGTCTTCAGGTATTCCGGCAGGAGATTCCCTGCATCATCGGTGGTCTGCTTCCCGGCCATGGCATCCGTCATGATCTTTTCCTGATCCGGGACTTCCTTGGTAAACCCTTTACCGGAAAAAGTCGCCGTTACATAGTCGTTGCCGGGCTTGTAGGTGCCCATACCATTTTTGCCCCCGTTGAATTTTTCATTGGCAGCAGTATCCTCCGGGTTGAACTTCTCGTTCTTCACTTTCAGGGTAACGTTGTTGATGCCCTGATCCTTGGCCAGGCTCACATCGAATTTGGCGGCCGGATCCCGTTTGTAATCATCCCCGCCGGTGGTGGCAAAGCGGATGCCCTTCAGTTCTTCCACTTTGGTATCCGGCTGGAGATAGGCTTGGATGTGCTGGACCCCGGACTGGCTCAAATCCCTTACATAGAGCATGTCGGATTTATCCGCATCTTTGGATAAGTCCATGAGGAAGGTGCCTCCCTCCCCAGTGAGCTTGCCGATGGAAACGGATACCCCGTGTCCCTTCCGGGTATCCACCAGCCCCCCATGGTTGAAGTCCAGCGAGGTAATGAAGCTCTTGCCCCGGGTCTGCCATTTGCTGCCAGGATCCATGGTCAGGTTGATGGTACCGGCATTCAAGCGGGGGACGCCGTACATAGCATAAGCCTCGTCTGCTTGATTTTTCCAACCGTACAGATGGCCCAGCGCGGATTTATTCAAATCAGAAGACACGTCCACCTGGCGGGGAGTCAGCTGCCCGGCAGCGTCAAAATCCGCATAATCATCAGCCTGGCCTTCAAAATAGCTGCCGTCCTGGAGATGGAGATTCACGGTGCCTCCATCTTTGGCATAGACATCCCCATACAGTTTCAGATGGCCAGCCAGGTTGATGCTCCCATATTTACGGTCTTTGATGGTTTGAATGGTTGTCTCCAACCCTTTTAGATAAGCTTCTACATATTCTTTTTGACCCTCGTTTATGTCAGGATCATCCAATTGACTTTTATAATATTGATAGTATGCTTCATCAATATGCAGCTGATTCCCTGCGTCTGCGATCACATTGCCATTGATGGTATAATTCCCATCGGGATCATTGAAATTAATCTTTCCCAACATGGGTCCTGCAATGGCGAACTGGTGCAGGTCTGCCGCCTGGTAATCTGGGACAGAGGCGGTATAGGACCCAGCATACTCATTCTCTTTCCCCGTCATGTTGATATCTGCATTCTCTACATTGACAATACCCACGCCCCCATAGAGACCTACGGACAGATCCCCGCCATGGATATCCGAGATTTCCAGATCATGGAAATCCGTGTGGCTGTCATCCATGTCAAATCCAGAAACTCCATACAGGACAGCCCCCACAGCCGACCCTTTGGTGGAAGAAATGTTCCGGATCTGGGTTTTCCCGGTGACCACAAAGGGGAGATCTTTGCTCTGTTCAGGATTGTCAAGGTTTATCATTCCCAGGACGTTTCCCAGGCCAAAAGCAAGTGTCCCATCCGGGCTGTCCGTGGTATTGGCAACGTTCTCAACGGTCACATTGGTCTTGCCGCCCTCTGTATAGGGAGTCAGGTTGACAGCCTGAAGCATAGCCCCATAGAGCGAAAGCGCCGTATCGGTGGTTACGCCATCCACATGGAGCCAATCCGCTTTCAGATTATTTTGGACCATTTGGTGAGTGGCATAATCTTCCACCGGTTCCGAGAATAGGCCATAGAAAGAACGTGCCTGGCTGTCTTTACTGGAAGTAAGCCCGCTGATGGAAATAGTCGGGGCAGCCAAGGTGGAGCTTTGTAAATTGACGCCCTCGGTTGAAGCCAAGGAAGATTTAACGGTAAGGTTGGAAATCTGGATGCCCTTTTCCCCTTCCAGAGAAGACTTAACGATCATTACGGGATCATTGGCTGCTGGGATACTGCTGCCATCCAGGGAAACCCGATCCGCTGTGATATGGCTCTTTTCCATGTAGAGTTCTTCTCCCAGCGTCCAGTCTCCTTTGGTCAGCGTCTTATCCTGGATATGCTCCGCCCACACCGGCACACTTCCCCCCAGTGCCAGAGTCAGGGCCAAGGCCAGAGTCAGCTGTTTCTTGCTTTTCATCCTCATCAAAACCTTTCTTTTTTATTTTTCTCCAAAACAAAAAGAAGCCGGCAGATGGCTTCCTTACAGCAAATCTTATGCACTTATGTATTGAATCCAAGCTGGATAAGTGGCTGCATTTTTGTCTTGTATCCTTTCTTCGCGGACTATTATATACTTATTTTTATCACAATGCAACGTGAAACATATAATTTGCATGATGTTTAAATGCATAGTCAATTTATATAAATTCATCTTGAGTGGACATTCCGTAAAAAAATTACGTATTCGTTACACCAAATAGTCTCTATATCCAATATAATCAAAATATATTGCCTAATTGTTACATTTGTATATTCTATGATAAGCATAAAATTTTTTCATAATTTTTTCTTAGCTTGTGCAGCAGTCCCGCCCAGTCGGCCCGGCTTCCAGATCTTGAACGTAAAAAAAGCTGTGGCAAGCTGCCGGCAAACAACGCACAGCAGCTTCCACAGCCTTTTCTTTTTTCTTTCAAGCAAAACCAGCTAGGCTGGCTTCCATCGGCCGCTGCCCATTGACAGCTGACCGTTGACCGCCTTTCTTACTTCTTCCACAGCCCGTGGAGGTTGCAGTAGGCATAGGCGGATTCCACTTCATCCCCATCCACCAGGGCGAACACAGCCTTGGGAGCATCTCCCGGCTTCAGTTCCTTTCTCTGGTTCCCCTCTTTGGTGTGCAGGGAAATCCATTCAATGTAATGTTCCGGCTGCATAGGATGGAGCACGGAACCAACGGTCACCGTTACGATATTGCCAGAAACTTCGATCACCGGCACATGTTTCTCCTGGGCAGCATCCGTGGTGTTGGGCACCAGTTCATCCATCTTCTGCCCGCAGCACATCACCGGCACGCCGGTTTCCTTGACAACAGCAATGATCTTACCACAATGAGCACATTTGTAGAATTTTTGTTCCATGAATAAGCCTCCTCGCAGAAAAAAACACTTGTTGGTCAACCTTCTGTTCAACCTTCTTTTCAGACAACTCCATCATATCATAAAAAAGAAGAATAAGGAAGAGGAGGAAGGATGCCGAACACTTCCGGCGTGATCACATACCGCCCCAGAGCCGCAAACCGGCTGGGGGCCATCATTCTCCCCAATGGCCCGCTTAATCGATCAAGCTCCCTATCTGCTCTTATACTGATTATAAGTCCGAAAAGAAATCATTCCGTCTGCAGCCTGCCAACTACAATTCCAATTCCTTGCCGATGCGCAAATTCTTTTATTTTCTCAATAGAAAAGAGGCGCTCACTATAAAACTGGCCAATTGCCGCTTACGGAGGCCGGGATGGGCTCCCCTGCGGGTAGCCCCTACTCCGTCTCCGTCGAACAGATGATAACAACGATGTTCTCCGAAGGATGCCAGATGCGGGCTGGCCGATGGCCAGCACCCTCCACTGACCATTTCTCTCCATGAGAATCACAAACATAAATTATGGCAACCGGCCCACCATAATCAAATTGGGTCGCTGCTCGTAGTATTTTAGGTCGGGTACTTTTCGTTCGTGCTCTGCAGAAATCAAGGGAATACTGCTTTTTGGGGAAATCGATTGCGTCCGCTTCAGCCAGCCATTTTACAATCGCTTCTTCATTTTTTCCTTCGCATACGAAAAATAAATATGAGTACTGATCCAAAGCTGACAATGCTATTCCCCCTTTCTTACAAAATCAGCAATCACGTTTTTGGCAGCCTGCAAATCCTGGAAACGGGGGGCTGTGCCACCAATGGCATTTTCAAGAATCACCCTGCTCTTTGACAGCTCATTTCTCTTGATCATATCACTATAGCGAACACAGCTGCAGAAATTCTCTTTATCCCTCCTGGTAATATAGATATTATCCATTCGATCCATAGTATCCAAAAGCTCAGGGTAATGAGTAGAAAAAACCAGACAGGCTCCATAAGGATTGGTCCGAGTATCTGAAAACAATTCCATAAACCATTCCACAATCTTTTTATTGAAATGGTTTTCTATCTCATCAATAAAAACATATCCGCCGCTTTTTAGCGCACCCAAGATCACAGGGCCAAGAGACAAGCCTTTGATAGTTCCTGCTGAAAGAAAAAACAGCAAGCCAGAAGGATCTCCGCCATAAACTTTTCTTTCCTGGTTTTTAAAAAGCAGTTCCGATTTTACTTTACCATCTTCCCCTTTTGTAATGTTCAATTTCTTGATATTGGGATCAAAAACATTTAGAAAGAATTCAGGAGGTGCTCCTCTGAATGCAGCAACGTTAATATTCGTCTCAAGACCCAGAGGATGAATGGTCTCCTTTATATCCTTTATTTTTGAGGCAATACTGTCATCATCTTGAAGGTAAGGTGAATCCATCAATATCTGAGAGCGGAGGGAAGATTGACTCTTTGCAAAATCAAACAAATTTTTACGAGTAACCGAAGAAAAGCTCTTTTCCTGCAGGATTTCTTCCTTATACACAAATTTTAGTTCCCTGTTGGGTTCTTCTGCCGTTATCTGTTCAATAATCTCGGATTTCAGCCGATACATACGATCCCTATGCAGAAAGAACACTTCCCATTCAAAAGGTACATGACTGGAAACAACTTTCACCAATTTACTTTGGATTGCAGGCATATTGAGGCTTTCATGTCTAAACAAAACTTGGGCTACAACAGAAAGCATTTCCAACACCGTTGTTTTCCCTGTAGCATTCAGTCCCGTAAATCCCATAAGGACCTGGGAATAGATACCAGTTTTCAGTTTAAATGCCTTTAGAAGAGTATCTGGTTCATTAGGAGATTTTCGAACAGAATTCCCATTGGTAAAATCAACGACCACGCCTTCCTTAAAAATAGCTTCGTTTCTAAAAATGACTTTAAGCAGACGCATATATCTTCCTCCCTTCTGAATTCAACAACTCCTCCAACCATCTTAAAACCATAAAGCCATTTTACACTTGTACTTTATTAGACAATAATACCACGCAATGCGAATTAAAACAATATTTTTGTTTTAATTCGCATTGCGTGGTTGGATACCAGATGCTGAGCATCTGCCTTTGAACGTAAAAAACCGGAGGCCGGGATGGGCTCCCCTGCGGGTAGCCCCTACTCCGTCTCCGTCGAACAGATGATAACAACGATGTTCACCGATGGTTGCAAGATGCGGGCTGGCCGATGGCCAACACCCTCCACTGACCGTTCTGATCACAACGGAACGGCTGAGATTGGTGAGGTTATCCCGACTCTAAGAAGGAAGCAGGTTTCATAACCACTTAGCCACTGAATCACTTTAATCCCTGAGTGCCCCATTTTTTGTTTAGCCCTTACAACTGGATTTTACCCAGCTCCCTCAAATACTCCCGGAACGCCGGGCCCAGGTCATCTCTCCGCAGGGCGAATTCCACCACCGCCTTCAGATATCCCAGCTTGTCCCCGGTATCATACCGCTTCCCCTGGAAATTGTAGGCATATACATTGCCCTGGTGAGCCATCGTTGAATTAAATATACTTATTTTTTGTATCCTCTGGAAAATATTTTGCTAACTCTTTCACTAGATTTTGAACAGTTGTCCCTGGATCTATTTCAGCAGGTTTCTTGTTGCTCATTTCCTTTAACCTTTTATCTGCCCATTGGATTGCCTGTTTAGGATTTCCGATTTTTGTTAGAATATAAAATAAATCATCCATGTTCTTAGCATAAGACGGATTTCCTTCCTGCTTCAAATAATAAGTCAGTTTTTTCAAATACACTTTGCGAGAAACAGCAGCTGTCAAATATTCAAAATGCAATAAAAACCAATACTCAATGCACTGATTCGACCAGGCCGCATGGTAACGTATTCCATTGCGATCTAACCTTATCCCAATATTGGCTGCATTATTGAATTTTTCCTCCTTAAAATCATCTTTATCAAAAACCAGCCACACGTCTCCCCGTAAAATTCCATTGACAGCAATATACTTTTGAGCTTCGGTACGTAATTCTTCTGTACTCTTTCCAGTTCCTTTAACAATAATTTTCACAACGTTTTTATAAGCAGCGTTCTGGCCGATCAAAGCACGCATTCCTTCAAAATACTTTGGCTCAGTCTTTTTTCCTTCTGTAAAGATATAAAACGTCGTTTCTACGGCTTCCTTTGTACCTATTTTTCTGCTTTTCTTAGTATGACTGATATGCCTCATTATGCGACCTCCCATTGAATCAACTTTTGTACAAAAGGATCCGCACCAAATCTCCCTTCCATATATTGCTTGCTAAAACTTGCGTCGTTCCTAACACTGTTCCCTTTTTCATCTTTGAATTCCGCTAAAGAATACAACTGGGTTTCCTCATCTATATTTTTAGTTGCAAACCAAATCTCATCCCTTCTAAAATTAGTAGAATTCATCGTAATGATATCCTGAGAGGTAAAAATCAACTGTGCTCTCTTTCGATTTACAAGGGGATCCGCAAACAACCTGATGATATACTGCAGCAGCAGCGGATGCAGTTTTGCATCCAGTTCATCTACCACCAGGGTTTTCCCATTGACCAAAGCATCTGCGATAAAAGGAATGCTGTTAAAAATCTTAATGGTCCCACTGGATTCCTTATGCAAATCCAATTCATACTGTGCGTCATTTACATTGTGGACTGTGAAAATCCTGATTCTGCCTGGTTCATCTGTCTGTTCAATTCGATAATCAACAATATCCAGCCCCATTTCCTGAAACATCTGAAGCAATCTGGGTTTTATTGCATCTACGGTCGGAAGAGCCATACGCAGCTCAATCGTATTCAGGTTATAATCTAAAAAATTAATCTTATGTACAAACCATTTTTTTACATCTTCCACCGTCTGGTTTTTGCCATACGTAATCATTAAATAGGAAAGAAGCGTTATAGTATCTGAAATATCGTTCACCTGAGCCTTTTTCAAGTTTCCACTCAACTGGATTTTCTGACCCTGTTCCCGTATAAACACTTTTCGATACTGTCTTCCCGTTATTTTTTTATGGTAAAGCGACTCAAACATGATATTTTCGTTTTGGATAGCAACATTATACTGATATTCATAGACGTCCGTCCTGAAAAAGATTTCAAATTCAGTTGGCTCTTTCTTCATTTCTGGTTGAAAAGCAAAAGGTTCTATCCTTGCACTATAACTTTCCATCCTCATTTGATTTCCTTGTGCAGAAAAAACTGGTCCCATAACCTTGGAACACAAACTGAATAATGCATCCAGTACAGTGGATTTTCCACCTCCATTGGGACCATAAATGACAGCTAGCGGTAGATAACGTTCTCCATCAATATCAGCCAATACGCTTTCCTTATGTTCACCAACATTGGCAGCCTGCATATCCAAAGTAACCTGATCTTTTAAACAACGGAAATTTTTTACACTAAATTGGCAAAGCATCTCATTCACGCCCCTTTATACTTTCCCGTTTTATGAGATTTTTTCTCCTATTTCTTGTTTGTAGTATATCATAGTCGCGAAAGCATAACAACTTTATTCTGCAAAATAAAAAACAGGGCCTGTAAAAGCGTACCTGAAATAACTCTTGGCAGCTTTCACAGCCCTGGCTTCCTTATTTTACTGATTCACTCTTTTCCCAGCTTCTTCAAATACTCCCGGAACGCCGGGCCCAGGTCATCCCTCCGCAGGGCGAATTCCACCACCGCCTTCAGATATCCCAGCTTGTCCCCGGTATCATACCGCTTCCCCTGGAAATTGTAGGCATATACATTGCCCTGGTGAGCCATCACCCGCAGAGCATCGGTCAGCTGGATCTCCCCGCCTTTCCCCGGCCGGGTCTCTTCCAGGATCTCGAACACTTCCGGTGTGATCACATACCGCCCCAGAGCCGCAAACCGGCTGGGCGCCCCGCTGAGCTTGGGTTTTTCCACCATATCCTTTACCCGGAGCAAGTTTTCATCCCCAGTAGGCTTCCCGTCGATGATCCCGTAGGCCGATACCTTTTCCGGAGCCACCACCTGGCAGCCGATCACCGTTCCCCCAGTCTTATCATACTGGTCCATCAGCTGCTTCAGAGCCGGTTCCTCCGTCCCCGTATAGACCACATCATCCCCCAGGATCACCCCGAAAGGCTCCCCATCGATGAAATCCTTGGCACAGAGGATGGCATCCCCCAGCCCCCGCTGGTACGCCTGGCGGGTATAGTGGATCTTCACATCCGAGATCTTCCGGATCTGCTTCAGCTGCTCCAGCTTCCCCTGTTTCAGCAGATGCTGCTCCAGTTCCGGAGAAGAATCGAAATGATCCTCGATGGCCCGCTTGGCATGGCCGGAAATGATCAAGATCTCCTCGATCCCGCTGTCCAGGATCTCTTCCACAATATACTGGATGGTGGGCTTGTCCACCAGAGGCAGCATTTCTTTAGGCATGGCCTTGGTCTCCGGCAGGAACCGGGTCCCAAACCCAGCAGCCGGGATCACAGCCTTACGTACTTTTTGCATGAGGGTACTCCTTTTTGGCAAATTTTATGTGATGTCATTTGCTTTGTTTATTGTAGCATATTTTGAAGACAAAAAGATACTCCCTAACCCTACTGCGTCGATCAAACAGATTTTGATTTCAGCTGTGTCCAAGGTTGCTATTCCTGTAGGGTGCCATCCAAGAAACGGCTTATTCTCGGAAAATACGCTCTGCACTCATCGCTTCCCACATACCAAATATTAACGTAATTTTCCTTTTCACGCATCGTCCAAGACAGTAAGAGGGCCATTTTAGCCGATTCAAATGTTTTTTATTTCTCCACGCTGACACTTTGAATCGTATGCAACTCAAAATATTTTGCCACACCAGAATTCAGCCAATGTCTATTTGCTTTCTGTGGCTTGATATCATCCAATCCATAAGTCGCACAAAATTTATTTTTGGGAGTAATGGGATTGATAAATACATCCAGATTTCCTTTTTCCTTCTCTGCATAGATGATACTTTGATTGTAATCCCATCTTGCAGCATAATCATTGATACCATCACGGGCTTGTTTATAAAATCCGTAGGAACCCAAAACCATCAAGATCAACAGCATTGTCCGTACTTTTTCTATCCCTATAGTCCCCTGCCATTGGTCATATAAAATACCAACTGCAACAATTGCCAAAATTGCCGGGCCAAAAACGACTCGCCCGCTCAGAGTCCCGATAACGCTGAAAGCAACTGACGCAGTAAAGGCACCTGCCAAGTAAAGAACCGCGATTTCTTTTTCCTTGATACGATTCGAAAAGAGTAAAACGCAAAATCCAAACATCAATATAAGAGTTGCTGTTGGATCAAACATCACTAAAATATTGCGAACAATCATATGCACTATATGGAAAATGGATTTGGAATGTTTTTCTGCTGCAAAACGTACAAAATTTCCTGGTGCAAACCATAATAATGCAGCACCAATCAACAGACCGATAACTCCTGAAATTTTATAACCACCTATTTTTCCATACCGTTTCTTATCAAAGCAACAGAACCCGAATCCCATGGCTATCAAGGCAACTGATACGTTCTCATTGGCCCATCCTGCAAAAACTCCGGTGATAAAAACAAGAAATATACCCAATCGTTTTTCATAAGACAAACTGTCATAACAAAGCGATTTTCTCCAAATCCCCAAGAGCAGCAATGGAATCAAGGAAGCCCATAAATAATTTGCAGCTCCTGAAATCCACAATATATCCTGTCCAAAAGCTGGTAAACAAAACAGTAAAGCAAAATGGACATATACAATAGTGGAAACTGAGGGCTTTATTCTGCCAGAAATATTGAACTGAAGCAGTACAATAAGGAAGATGTATCCAATGGTATTAATCTTATTGAAAATAGATTTAGGAACCATTAAAAAAAGCTGAGCCGCAATTTCTCCCCAAACGCGTCCTCCCCACCCCATGTAAAAATGGTAGGCCAATTCCCACAACTGATTCACACTATGGATATTCCGAGCAGCCTGGATTTTCAACAAATCGTCAACCACCCATGGAGTAGGTTTATTCAATCGATAAATAGAAGCTCCAACAGCCAAAACACTCAACAAATAGACAAGCCATTGAAGCCATGGAGTTTCGTTCCATTTTTGTGCGCATCTTGTATATTTTTCATTGATCAATGCTTGAAATTTAGTAATCATATATTGCTGCATCTTCATCCCTGCTCCCTGACAATATAAATCTGCCGTTTCTTCGTTTCGAGGTAAATCTTAGCCACATACAGGCCCATAACCCCCATGGACAGCAAAATCAATCCGCCCAAAAAGGTAATAATGGACACCAAAGACGGCCATCCGGCCACAGGATCCCCATAAGCCAGCGCTCTGATTATAATAAAGGCCAATGCCAGGAAAGAAAAGCCGCACATGATGAAACCCATAATGGACGACAAATACAGGGGTACCGTGGTATAAGCCAGGATACCTTCCACCGAATACTTGAACAGTTTCCAGAAAGACCACTTGGTCTCACCGGCACTCCGCTCCACGTTTTCATAAGAAATCCACTGGGTATGGAATCCCACCCAGCTGAAAATCCCCTTGGAAAACCGGTTGTATTCCGAATCCCGGATCACCGCATCCACCATCTTCCGACTCATCATCCGGTAGTCCCGGGCCCCGTCCACAATTTCCGTGTCAGACAGTTCGTTGATGATTTTGTAAAACAGCCGGGCAAAGAAAGACCGTACCGGCGGTTCCCCTTTCCGGTCCACTCGGCGGGTGGCCACACAGTCCACTTCACTGCCAGGAGCATTGAGGATTTCCCACATTTGGGGAAGCAGACTGGGAGGGTCCTGGAGATCCACATCCATGGTAGCCACAAAATCCCCCTGGGCCGCCTGGAGCCCGGCATACAGAGCAGCCTCTTTCCCAAAGTTCCGGGAAAAAGAGACATAATGTACCCCCTCATCCGAACGTTTATAGAGTTCACGGAGGATTCCCAGAGTCCCATCCCGGCTCCCGTCATCTACAAAGTAATATTCCACCCGGGCCGGAATGGAAGGCTTGATTTTCTCAACCGTCTCATAAAAAATAGGAATGGTCTTCTCCTCATTATAACAAGGGCACACCAACGCTAATGTCTTCATCAGTCATTTCCTTTCAAAAATCCCTTCAAATACTCCCTGAACCCAGTCCCCAAATCATCCCTCCGCAAAGAAAGCTCTACAACAGCCTTCAAGTGCCCCAGCTTATCCCCAGTATCATACCGTTTCCCCTAGTAATTGTAGGCATACACATGCCCCATATGGCCATGACCAGCAGCGTATCGATCAGCTGGATTTCTCCGCCTTTGCCAGGCCGGGTTTCTCCCAGGATATCGAAAACTTCCGAGGTAATCACATACCGCCCCAGGGCCGCAAACCGGCTGGGGGCTTCTTCCTATCAGCTTCAAAACTTAAACGTATCCCGAATCCCCAGCCACTTGGTATCCTTCTCACTGAGATTCAACGGCGTGCCATCTTCTAGATGGTACCCCTCACTGCTGGCGGATCCAGTGTATTCTCCCACTACCAGGGGCCACTGGATGCCGATTTCGGGATCGTTCCAGGCCATGCCCCCTTCGTCATTGGGATGCCAGTAGTCGTTGACTTTGTAGCAGAATTCAGCTTCGTCACTGAGTACCAGGAATCCGTGGGCAAAACCTTCGGGAATCAGGAACTGTTTTTTGTTTTCATCGGTCAGTTCCACTCCATACCATTTTCCATAGGTCTTGGAATCGGCCCGCAGGTCCACTGCCACATCGAATACGGAACCCCGCACTGCACGGACCAGTTTGCACTGGGGATAGCGTTTCTGGAAATGCAGTCCCCGCAGCACGCCTTTGGTGGACATGCTCTGGTTGTCCTGGACAAAATCCACATGGATTCCCGCTTCCTCCATTTCCTTTTTATTGTAAGTTTCCATAAAATATCCCCGGGCATCCCCATGGACGGCCGGTTCAATAATGCATAGTCCCTCGATACCACCGACATTTTTCGTTACTTTGATTTGCATGTTTTTTCCACCTTTCCTGGTTGAAGTGATTAGACAAACCAGTGATTAAGTGATTAAGTGGATAAGTGATTTGTTGTCTTCGATTTTCTTTCTATCGAAAGGATTCCACTTCATCGACAATATCACAAAACCAATTAACCACTAAAGCCCTGATACCAAATCACGTAATCACTTAGCCCACTTAACCACTAATGTTTTAAATCACTTAACCGATAATGCAACCCCCAGCTCCTCCAAATACCGTCTCACCCCATCCCGCCAATCCGGCAGAGGATGGAAGCCCTTTTCTTCCAGCTTGCTTTTATCCAGCCGGGAATTAAAGGGACGTTTGGCTTTGGATAGGCCGTATTCTTCCGTAGTTACTGGAATGACTTTGGTAGTATATCCTGCCTGGTGGAAGATTTCTCTGGCAAAATCGTACCAGGAGATGTAGCCCCCTTCATTGGTGGCGTGATATACACCATATTTCTCGGATTCTATCATATCCACCAGCAGCCGGGCCAGGTCTTTTGTATAGGTAGGCGTCCCGATCTGGTCATTGACCACCCGCAGGGTATCGTGGGTCTTCCCCACTTTCATCATGGTCTTCACAAAGTTGTTGCCATTCAGCCCAAATACCCAGGCGATCCGGACGATAAAGTACTTCTCCAGCAGTTCTTTGACTGCCAATTCTCCTTCCAGTTTGCTTCTGCCGTACACATTCAGGGGCGCAAAGGTCTGGCAGTCCGCTTTCCAGAGTTCCGTTCCCTGGCCGTCAAATACATAGTCCGTGCTGATGTACAGCATTTTGGCATCCAGGTCTTTGCAGGCCTGAGCAATATTTCTGGTTCCCAGTACATTCACCGCCTGCACCTTGGGCTGGTTTTCTGCATCTTCCGCAGCATCCACCGCCGTCCAGGCAGCACAGTGAATCACTCCATCCGGACGGATCTTCTCCAGCACAGCCCGTACTTCTGCTTCGTCGGTAATATCCATCTGCTCATAAGGACCCACGGCCGCAGCACTGCCATCAGCCACTCCATGGTAAGCTGCCGAAGACCCGCTGCCCATCTCCTCATGCCCCCGTGCAGCCAGTTCATTGATTACATCATGGCCCAACTGGCCATTGACACCCGTTACCAGGATTTTCATGTGGTTGTCGCCTCCTTGGTGAGAGGGGGAGGCTAGTGGATAAGTGAGTAAGTGGATAAGTGATTTATAGCACAATCTAGAATAGGCAAACATTTGACCGTGCTTATCCGTAACCACTTAACCACCTAATCACTTAATCACCTAGACACTTACTCCCTTACCCCCTCTTTCCATACATCCTCTCATAATACCCCTTATATTCGCCATTCACGATGTTTTCCCACCAGGTCTGGTTTTCCAGGTACCATTTGATGGTCTTTTTGATGCCGTCGGCGAATTTGGTTTCTGGGAGCCAGCCCAGTTCGTTGTGGATTTTCGTGGGGTCGATGGCGTATCTTCTGTCGTGGCCTTTCCGGTCGGTTACGTGGGTAATCAGGCTTTCCGGTTTTCCCAGTTCTTTGCAGATCAGCTTCACAATGTCGATGTTCCGCATTTCATTGTGGCCGCCCACGTTATAGATTTCCCCTACTTTTCCTTTTTGAAGGATCAGATCAAGGGCCCGGCAGTGGTCTTCCACATAGAGCCAGTCCCGGACGTTCAGTCCATCCCCGTAAACCGGCAATGGCTTGTCGTGGAGGGCGTTGATAATCATCAGAGGAATCAGCTTTTCCGGGAAGTGATACGGACCATAGTTATTACTGCACCGAGAAATGGTCACCGGCAGTCCATAGGTCCGATGGTAAGCCAACACCAACAGATCCGCCCCGGCTTTGGAGCTGCTGTAAGGGCTGGAAGTATGAATGGGCGTGGTTTCCGTAAAGAACAAATCCGGCCGGTCCAAAGGCAGGTCCCCGTAAACTTCGTCCGTAGAAACCTGGTGATACCGCTGGATTCCATATTTGCGACAGGCGTCCATCAGCACAGAAGTTCCGATGATATTGGTCTGCAGAAAGATTTCCGGATTCTCAATGGACCGGTCCACATGGCTCTCCGCAGCAAAATTCACCACCATGTCAGGGTGTTCTTCTTCAAAAAGCCGGTAAACCCCATCCCTGTCGCAAATATCCAGTTTCACAAAGCGAAAGTTGGGATTGTCCATGACCGAGGCCAAGGTAGAAAGATTCCCAGCATAGGTAAGCTTATCCAGGCAGATAATCCGGTCCTCCGGATGTGCCTTCAGCATATGGAAGATAAAGTTGGAGCCGATGAACCCGGCCCCGCCGGTTACGATTAGATTCATATCTTTTTCCCCTTATTATGATTCCCGTAAAATCTTGCCATCCACAACTTTCTGCAAGTACTGTCCGTACGGGCTCTTACCATACTGCTTGGCGCTTTCTTCCAGGATGGATTTGTCTATCCAGCCGTTTGCATACGCAACCTCTTCCGGTGCTGCAATCTGGATGCCTGCTCTGGTTTCTACGGCTTTTACGAATTCGGAGGCTTCGGAGAGACTGTTGATGGTGCCGGTGTCCAACCAGGCGTAGCCTCTTCCCAGGGTTACCACTTTCAGATTTCCCCGTTCCAGGTACATCTTGTTCAGATCTGTGATTTCCAGTTCCCCGCGGGCAGACGGCTTGACCTTCTTGGCGTATTCGCACACTTTGGCATCATAGAAATACAGCCCCGTTACGGCGTAGTTTGATTTAGGATGCTGGGGCTTTTCTTCGATGGAAATGGCCTTGCCCTTATCATCGAATTCAATGACCCCGAACCGTTCCGGATCATCCACATAATACCCAAATACCGTAGCCCCGTTTTCATTGGCTGCCGCCTGTTTCAGATGCTGGGTCAGCCCGGCTCCATAGAAAATATTGTCCCCCAGAATCATGGCACACCGGTCTCCGTCAATGAACTCTTCTCCCAGGATAAACGCCTGGGCCAGTCCATCAGGAGAAGGCTGCACCTTGTAGCTCAGATGGATGCCATACCGGGACCCATCCCCCAGCAGCCGCTCAAAATTGGGCAGGTCTTTGGGAGTGGAAATGATCAAAATATCCCTGATGCCTGCCAGCATCAGGGTAGACAAAGGATAAAATATCATAGGCTTGTCGTAAACAGGAAGCAACTGTTTTGATGTTACCATGGTTAACGGATATAGACGAGTGCCGGAACCACCGGCGAGGATAATACCTTTCATTTTATTTCACCCATTCAATTTTGTGGATATTTTATTTAGCAAAAAGATTATCAGCCAATCTCATTGCAGATGCAACAGTATCTTGCATATCATAGTACTTGTATTCTCCTAAACGTCCTCCGAAACATATATTAGATTGCTGCTCTGCTTTAATTCTATATAACTCATATTTTTTTTGATTTTTTTCATCGTTAATAGGATAATATGGTTCTTTTCCAATATGCCATTCAGAAGGATACTCATAAGTGATAATCGTAGTTGGTTGTGTTCCAAACACAAAATGTTTATGCTCGATTATACGCGTATAAGGAGTTTCCCGATCTGTAAAATTCATAACCGCAATCCCTTGAAAATTTTTAACGGGTAATGATTTATTGGTAAAATGGAGGCTTCTATATTCCAAGGGGCCATAACAATATCCAAAATATTCATCTATAGGTCCTGTATAAATTATCTCTTCCGCTTTTCTCTGAAATTCATCTTTTTTCAGGTTAAAATCAACTCCTGTTAAGACTTCTGCCCCTTCCAACATTTTTTCTATGATTGCAGTATATCCCTCCACCGGAATTCCCTGATACCTATCATTAAAGTAATTATTATCATAAGTATAACGAACAGGCAGCCTCCGAAGAATACTTGCCGGTAAATCTTTGCAATCTCTCCCCCACTGTTTTTCTGTATATCCTTTAATTAATTTTTCATACACATCACGCCCCACTAAATGGATTGCCTGTTCTTCAAGATTTTTAGGCGTCCCTTGGATTTCTCCCTGCTGCCTGGCAATCATTTCCATGGCTTCTTGGGGATAAACAATCCCCCACATTTTATTGAATGTATTCATATTAAAAGGCAAATTATATAACTCACCTTTATAATTTGCAACAGGACTATTGATGAAATTATTAAACTCTGAGAACTGATTCATAAAATTCCATATTTTCTTATTCGAAGTACGAAAAATATGCGCACCATATTGATGCACCGTAATTCCATCGATATTTTGGGTGTAGATATTACCACCAATATGCTTTCTTTTTTCTACGACCAAACAGGTTTTTCCGTTTTTCATCGCAAGATATGCAAATACAGCGCCGAAAAGACCGCTGCCAACAATTAAAAAGTCATACTTTTTCACTACTTTTCCTCCTTTTAAAACTTTTCTTTGAGCTTATTCATAAAAGTCAGGACCATTTGATCTCGTGCAAAAAGTAAAATTCCGCCGTAAACCAAGCTTCCAACAAAAATAATTACTCCTGTATGCATTATAGATGGCGACAATTGTTTATTTAATAACATCACTATGCAAAACATTAAAAGTCCACTAAGTAAATAACGCCATCCCTGCAAAAATATATTACGGATATCAAAGAAGTCTCGAACTAAATAAAATTGAACCGCTGTTACCAGCCATTCTGTCAATACTGTAGCAACGGCTACCCCTGTTGAATAAAAATGGGGTATCAAATAGAAGTTAATTGCAAAGTTAAAAACAGCTCCAATAATAACGGAGAGTGTTAGTTGATTTTGTCTGTTCATGGGTACCATAAATTGGATTCCTGTTACATTGCTTAAACTGACAGCAATCAACATGCTGCTAAGAATGCCTAATATTCCTGCTACAGGTTCATACCCTGGTCCAAAGAACCAGGGTACAAAATTAGGAGCAATTGCAATAAGACCAAAGCACATGGGTATTGTCAAGAAAAAAGAAAAACGATACGAAGCCATCATATATCTTCGAACCGTCTCCAATTCTCCACGTGCAACAGTGGAAGCAATACGAGGGAGCATAACTGTTCCTAAAGATGTAGCAATGGTTAGCAGGATTTTAATGATCTTATCTGCTTGTTCATAGTACCCATTTTCCGTATATGCATCCGTAAAAAAGCCAAGCATAGTTTTATCCAAAACAACATAAATTTGAATAGCTACTTGGGGCAAAAAAAGCTGTAGAATCGGCTTCCAATTTTGAAAAGGATGGATGCTATCAACAGGAACTCTATGAATATAATCTTTCAAGAACAGGCAAATGAGAATCCCTGAAGCCACATTCATTCCACCCATAATATAACAATACAGTACGAGATCATCAGGGGATTTGATGAGTAAAAATAATAAAATGATGTTTGCCAGTCTGACTATAAAATTCCGAAATACGATTTTTCCAAACTCCTCCAGGCCTTGAAAAAACCACGAAATATCAAACAAGATAGCCAAAATGTTCAATGCTTGAACCCAATAAATCCTTGACGTTACTCCCCAAGCTATTCCCAACAGATAATAACTAATTAGACTAATTGCTACTGTAAATATTTGAAAGCCAATGACCTCAAAAAATATACGACTCTGTGCATTAGCATCATTCTGATTATACGCAATTTCTCTCTGAGCATAGTTGGTAATCCCAAACTGAGCCAACAGGACAAAATAGGCTACGATGGAAAAGCTAAAGCTGTACTCCCCTATGCCATCAACACCTAGAGTACGAGAAATATATGGAGTTGTAATAAATGGCGTAATTAGTGTCAATAACTGGTAACTTAGATTGTAAAGATAGTTTTTAGAAAGGCTTTTCATGTATGGGCTCCTTTTGCTCTGACAAAATTATATAAACCATGGCAAGCAGAATCCAAATTGCATAGATTATAATTAGTGAACCATTGCAGCCGGCAACTAAGGAACTTATTACTGAAATAAAAAGACAAAGCGATTTTCTTTTTTGATTATTTTCTATACATTTATCTATATACTTCCAAAGTCTTAAGCATCCATATATAAATGGTATAAATAAGCAAATCAATCCTAAAAAGCCATTTGTTGAAAATACTGTTACATATTCATTCATAGCATCAAAGTTATGCTTTAGCGGTCCCATTTCCCAGTATGCTTTAATCCACTGTTGAACTTCATCACTTTCCAAATCATATTCATCAAAGTGATTAACAACATATGCGCCATTCAACATCGGACCAACCCCAAGAACAGGATATTCCAGTCCAATCTTTATATTCGCCTTTAACAATGCATATCTTGCGTGATTACTCCGCTTATTTGAAGAAGCTAAAGAATTGACATTATCTTCTACATATCTTACAGCTACTTCATTAGGTTCATCCATAATCCCTTTTTTCCCTTCAACAAACATGATTGAACCAATCGATGTGCAAAAAGCAAGTACAGTAACTAGTAGAATAGTACTAAACTGTTTAAGACATTCAGCCCATCGAAATACTACCAACACCAAAGTGGTAAGACCCATAATACCTAGCAACATAGATACTGCGGTCCTAGCATGAGTCAGAAATACCATATAACAAATTATATAAATTACAACAAGAAAATATTTCCAATATTTTGTTTTATTAAAGATTGGTTCAAACAGCAATGGTAGAATGAATGCTATATAATTCCCAACGCGTGAAGGTTCAGAAAAAACCGATCGAAATTGTCCCTTCCATAAAAGTGGAGGCCACCATTCATGAATTTTCCCAATGTCATGAAGTAACGGGTTGACCCGTTTCAAAATAGATGTTGCTACAGATGAACCATGTAAAAAACACACGTCAACAAATCCATATGTTATAAAGATGATAACTCCAGCAACCATACCTTTCCATAATACATTCCACGCTCTTCGAAAATCATTTTTATACCATAAATAAATCATATATGAAAAACCAAAACGGTAAATGAGGTCTAAAATTACAGATTTAATCGATCGAACAAATATCCAGATGGAAAATAACTGTTCATAAGAAATCTTAAAATTATGTTCCTGTAAAAATAATAAAACCCCTGGTAATTTTTCAATTTGAGGTTCTGGTGCATTGATTAGTAAATCCCAATAAGGATAAATATATAGTCCATGAATGGCAGAAGCTCCGGAAAGAATAACTACAATTATAAAAAAGGCTACTACATTACGATTCCAAAAATTAATTGATTTTTTATAAACTAAATACGCTGTAAAGAGAAATCCTAACATAATAGGATAATCGCCCAGCATCAATGAATAAGGACCCCCAAGTCCCCAGAAATTAAAAGAAAATGCTTTTGGTATATTGTCAAATATGACACAAAAAACAATTAAAAAAAAGATACTATCTTGTATTTCTTTAGTGTTATACTCCATATTTCGCCCTATTATCATCACTTCAATACATTTTTTAATGAACGTAAAAATCGAAAGATCAATGTTTTCCTGCAAAATCTCATTAAAGGAATTATTTTTGTTGGATTTATTGATGTAATTCGGTTAGTGATAGATCGTAACCGTATTTGATTTAAAATTATGGGGTGCCTATTTTGCACTCTCTTAACTGTTTTTTCAAGCAAATAATCTTTATCAGGTCTATCTATTCTTTTAATTATTGTATTGTAGCATTCGTTATAATAGTTCTCCATAAACTTTAATACATATAGTTTTTTTAAATTATCACTCAATATAAAGGAATTTTCATCATAAATATTACATAAATCTTCAAAAATGGAAAAATAATCCTCTAAATGTCTATATAATCCATCATTACTGACACTTTGAGTTATCTGTCCCATTCTATAACAATAAGCACAAGAATTATCAAAGCTAATAGTTTCAGACGCTAAATACGCAAAAATTACAAATTCATTATCTGCATAAAAGCACTTTTCTTTTATTTTCATTTTAACGCTGCGTAAAACAGATGTAGAAATTGTTATTTCAGTCATGGGAAATAACGGTGTCTTTTCTTTTTGTACAGCTAGCATCTCTCCAAATTCATATGTATGGTGTAAATTATACTTGATTTCATCATGTTGTTCATATAAATAATTTGGATAGCACCATTTAAAACTATTTATCACCAAATCTGCATCCGTACTTTTTAGCCAATTACAAAGCTTATCAAACTCAATCACATTTACCCAATCATCGCCATCAATAACTTTGTAAAATTTACCCTTAGCAAGTTTCAATGATGCGTTTAAAGTAGAACCATGTCCACCATTTTTTTTATTGATCAATCTAATAGTTCCAGGATATTTTTTTTCGTACTTTGATACTATATCAGCTGTACAATCACTAGAACCATCGTTGACAACAATAAGTTCTAGTTCATTTAAATAACTACTTGTAAGGAAAGAATCAAGGCACTCACCGATCGTTTTTTCTGCATTATATGCAGCAATTGATACTGTTAATAACTTATCCATATAATTATACCTCAACTTACGTCTTTTATTTTTGTACAAATATCTTTAAATATATTTACTAAAAATACGACTTCGCAAATAACCAATTCCTTTTTCTTGTAGAACTTTATTTACCCATTTCCAATCAATATGCAAAATTAAATATAGTTTTTCTTTGCCATGGGCAATTTGCCATAAAGCATGAAATTCTTCTTGCTTATAAGTTCTAGTTAATTTCATAACACTATCATTTCTAGGAAATAAATTAGGTTGAACTATACCTGTTGGCACAGCCTTAAGGTCATGGTAATACTCTGATATATTTCCAAAAGTAGTATTATGGATTACAAAATCAGGGTTTTTATATTTTTCATATGAGAAATTCCCTAGTTCATAGAGAATTTGCTTTGCATTATACTGCCAAGGGTAGATTTTTCCCCAATTATTTTGAGTAATTCGTGAAGCGATTGCTCCCAAATTAGTACTAACACATGGAATACCTAAGCGAATAGGAATAGTTAATGTATAGCTATAGGTTTCAGGACAAACCCCTGGGAACCAAAAAAAATCAATTTGCTTCTCAAGAATCTGGGAATATATACGTTCTTCTTCATATGGGCCGAGTACCGTAATATATTTTTTTTCTTCAGGGCTTAACGTGATATCTGGAATTGTTCCAAATAAAATGAAGTGAAAATCTAAATGATGGGTAGAACAATAAGTTAGACATTCCTTTATTTTTTTACTTCCCTTAGCAGTGCTCAAGTTACCTATAAGACCTATTTGTTTAACAGAAGATTTATTAGAGATCAGCTCAGGATTTTCTTTCATTTCCAACTTGAGATTTGGATAATACCTTTTTACCCTTTCTTCCATATCTACACTGGGGACAATTACAAGTGCAGCACTCTCTAAATATTTTTCCCACATCTTACGCCATTCAATAATATCCATCACTCTACGTTTTGTAGTAGGGCATACTATTTTTCTCCGTGAGAGACATTTTTGACAATTAGCAATACTATTTTCTCCGCAATAATACTCATTCTCATCCGTCATTTTAATAAACGGACAAATCATATAATAATCATGCATTACAACAACAAGAGGGACTCCTAATCTTTCGTGTAATGCTAAAAAATAATCTGGTGCTTCTAACAAATGTTCTACATGAAGAAGTTGGACTTGATAAGCAACCAATAATTTTTGCAGTCGTTTTCCTTCTTTGTCATCAATAAAAAAATGATTACGAATTAAATTTCCCTTTTCCAAGTAACTTACATAAGTAATAGAACCTGTCACCTGAATAAAAAGAATTTTACATCCCTGTTCTCCCCAAGCGTGCGCTAACTCACGTGCATGCCTCAGCGTACCTCCACCATTTACATTAGTTATTAAAACTGCAATGGTTTTAAAATTTTGCTCCAATTCCGCTTCCTCACAAATTTAAATTGAATGGTATTAAATTTAATGATATTAGGTTTCTAATATCATTAAATTTTCTATCGTCTTGACTCTAAAGCATCTTTAGTAGCTTCTAAATATGCATATCCATAATAACGATCAGGCTCAAGATACGCACCCTCTCCCCATTCATTCCATGCATTGATAAAAATTATTTTTTCATCTAATATACACTCTTTTTGATAGCGATTAATAACGTCTTTAAGCCAAGTTTCATATAATGCCGGCGTAGATCCATGAAAGATTCGATTTCCTTGATTATTACGCCGTGGTGTATTATCCCACATTGGCATAACGGCATTATACATTTTCTCTTTCTTAAAATTTCTCCTATAAAACTTTTCTTGTACAATTCTACTATAGCTGTACACTTCACCAATAAATTGTTCATTAACAAATGGTAATCCCTGATTAATTTTACCGTTAAAAGGATAAAGAGACCCTGGCTGAAACTCCGTTTCAGCATCAAAGCCTAAATCTAATACATCATTTTTCTCATCCCCTGTCCAACAACCTAAGATGTAAAGATCTCCTACCTCATTTTGTTGGCAGTACTCTCTCCAATATTCAAGAACAGTTTTACAATTAGGAACACTATGTGGTTTATAAACAATTAGTAGTTTTTTCCCTTGTATAGTTATATATCTATCATCTTTTAAATATTTTATCGTATCATGAATGAAATTCCGATAACTTTCTTCTGTTTCACTTTGCTTCATGATGATTTCTTTAGAGCTGCCAAAGAACCCTTTTGTCCAGCTTTCATTGGCCCAACATAGACAAAAGGGAAAATCTAAAGAAGAATCATTCAAAAACATATCCAGTGGACGTTCTAACAGCCGTTTGCCATCAAACCAATAGTAATACCAGCTAAACCCATAAATCCCATACATTTTAGCCAATTCAATTTGTCTTTGTAGATTATCTTTTAAGCGCAAATCATAAAAACCTAGTTCACCAGGTAAACGAGGTTGATAATGGCCCACATACTGCGGAACAGCTCGAGACACATTGTTCCATTCGGTTACACCTCTTCCCCACCATGCATCATTTTCTGGTGTTGGATGCATCTGTGGTAGATAATAAGCAATCAACTTAGGATCACTGGCTTCTCTTTTATATGGAGTTTCTGTAATTGTCGTATAATCATTACTTCGAGCAGTTGGAATATCCAAAATCTGCTTTATATAGTCATTAATAATAGTAGAATCCGGCTGTATAGATTCAACTCCCTCGTGCCTTACAATCTTTTTAACTTTATAAAAGAAAGATTCTTTCTGTTTTTCCGTTAATAAAGGCAAAGCCCAATAAATATCTTTCAATAATTTGGGGAAAGGCATAAACATACTCCTTTTTTAATGAAATAGGCACGTTAAAATCATACGAAAGTGCCAGTTACGAAAACTAGTTATATCTATATCATCTTCTAGCTCATTACCAGTAGTATTCTACGTAAAAATTTAATAAAAGAAAATATACTTGCAAATGTCATAGTTAGAAAAGAAATCATTTTCTTACTATAAAGAATTCGATAATTTTCCAGCTCCCCCTTTTCTAAATTCCACAAGCTTTGTGATAAGCCACCTGCCCCATAGAAAGGTTTAAAAGAAGCTCCCATAAATTTATCAATAAGGATTCCCCCATATTTAAAACAAAATTCAAGCCAAACCAAGTAATCTTCTGAATATCTTTTCCCAGGCATAAAACGAATATCACTGACATTCTTAGCCATTACATAAGAAGTCCCACCAATAGGATAGTGTTTGAAAAGATATCTGGTTGGACGTATTTTAATAAAATTTTTATCTGTAATTGTTAAATTACTACTACTAAAGCTTTGTATCTTATCTGCAGATATAATAGCTAAATGATGGCAACTAAAACCTACATTAGGATGCCTAATCATAAAACCATACTGGATATCCAATTTTTGAGGATGCCAGACATCATCACTATCAAGGAATGCAACATATTTTCCTCTAGCGATATCCCATCCAGCGTTCCTTGCGTCTCCTGGCCCCTTATTTTCCCTTTGGTACAATACTTTTAAAGCAAATTTATCACGAAAGTTATCTTGAATTTTGGATAGCCATAATCCAGTTTCATCTAATTTTGGACTGCAATCATCTATTAAAATCACTTCTAGTGGCAAAAGTGTCTGATGCGCAATTGATTCAACGGCCCTATACGCTTCCTCACCTGAATTATAAACTGGTATAATTACAGAAACATCAGCTTTTTCAAAGGCCAACCCTTTTTTAATCATTGAGGAGCCCATCTTTCTTTAAACTTTTTTATGTTTACCATGTCGGTTTGCATACTGTTGAATAAATTGATCATGTTCGCGTGAATCATTAGACATAGGAGTAGCAATAATCGTATCCCGATAATTATAAAAATCAGTTCGAATTATACTTTTACTCTTACTCCACACATTAATCGCTGCAATTCGAATATCAATTGGTACGGAAGCAGCTTCTCTTACATATGGAAGTAATGTTTGCATTGAATACCCTGTATCTACAGAATCATCTACTAGAATTACATTATGAGCATTTTTCATTTTCTCCAAACAGTTATCAGAAGGATCCCAAAATACCCTCCGTTCCTTTACAGTTTTATGCAGACCCGATTTTAATTCAATCTGCCTCAAAAATTTTGTAATAAAACGCGGTAACCTTTTTAAAATTACAGCCAACTTTGCTTTAGCGTCATTTCCCTCTCTTTGAGCATAAATCCCAACATATGGTACTTTGAAATATTCTGCAATATCTTTACCGATAAGATAACCACCTTTTGCTACATAAACAACAATATCTGGATGAAAGGAAATTTCAATGTTTTGCGCAAGATGTACACTTTCAATGTGCAAACTTTCTAGCGATAGTTCTAAATAATCCATGAAGATCTCCTTTCAAGAGAAATTGAATAATTCGATCCACCCTTGTAAGATGATGACAAAATGACATACAGGGAGCAGGGAACAAGGAAACAGATTGCAGTGCCTTCAAAAAGTTTTCTCTATTATCAGGAGGAAATTTCACTTCCATATAATTACGGCCTACCTCAAAGTACGTATGAGCATCAGCTCCAATCACCTTGGGAATCTCATATTTTTCTGCGATATGTCTTTGTTCTTCATCATATCTTTCTGAAACATTACGTCCATTATGACATTCAATACAGTCAATCTGATTTTTCAATTCACAAATATACTTTTCCTTTAAGACCGTTTTATATCTTTTTTCATCATATGGATGAGGGACATAAACAACCCCTCCCTGATCTTTGATCATTCTAACAGTTTCTGCAGGAGAACACATGGCAGGAATATTATCATGGATATACAAGCCAATAATTTCCCCACCAGTAGTCATTATTTCTTCTCCGAGTATAACTTTTAGTTTATTCCCGCGTTTTTTACAATATGCTTGAAACTCTTGTGCCCCTTGAATATTGTTATGTTCCGTGATAGCGATATATTGGATGCCTTGCTTTATACATTTATTATAGAGTAAAAAGAAAGGGAGTATACTGTCATGGGAATACTTTGTATGTATATGTGTAAGAACTTTATATGAATTCATCTCAGTCCCTTTCTTTAAAATCTCGATTTCCTTGATATTTTATAACACCTTTTTATTAGAAAATTTAGCTGACTTTCTATTTGAAAACCACTCCAAATTTAATCAAAATCAGCTAATTTCAACAAAAAGGTCTTAATATATTAATTATACCGGTTGGCCATAATTTTGCAAGAAGGGATACAGCAGATTTTGTGTACTTGTAAATGATTGCCCAGCAGCCATCGCTGATACCGGCGATGGCTGCTGGGTGTTATCTTATGTTCTTTATTTTAGCAGAGTTCTGCCAGTTCGAGTAATTCATTGCGATCACTCAATTGAATCCAAATTATGAATCCCCGGTCAACAATATGCAATATTAGATTTGTTTCATCATAATCCATAATTATCGGTTGAATTTGTTTTGCCAGTTGTAATGAAACTACAGATTTTAAAGCCTGTGTCAAGTTTCCCCAATTTAAATCACTTCCTTTTGGATGATTTTTCTCTAAAGACTCTTTAAATTTTCTATATTTAAGTCCTCTTGAAAGATCCTCTATCGACGCTGTCAGTATCGGATAAAGCAGCCATCTGTGCATTTGTAATGATGTATCTTGAAAACCTGTTGAATATTGGATTATAAACGCGCGGTATCGACCAGCAGACTCATTAACTATATCACGAATCAACTGTTGGATTGTTTGGGTATTACATTTTATTTCTTTTGTGTTTCTTTGTGTCGCTGTAATACCATTCAATTCGCATACTCTATAGCATACTTCCTGTACATAATAAACATTATCGAAGCAACTGGAAACAAGCTCATTGACAAATTCATCAGAGAACTTTATGTTTAAATACTCTTGACCTTTATAAATGACTTCTTTTAGATATTTTTGTGGCCACAAATCTGCGTTTACCGATATAACTCGCCCTATTAAATCCCCATTATATGTTATCAGTTTGTTTTCATCTAACCAAACTCCAATAACAATAAAACAAAGCGATGAATTTTCATGAAAAGCCTTTAATTCTATGGCAAAGTCTTTCTGAACATCTGTTTTTAAATAATGGAAATCGTCAAGAACTATATACTTATGAAAACCTACATTTTTCAAGGCATCTATAATATCATTTACATCTTCAGGATCCATTTCCAGTGGCTTAAACTCATGAGTATTTTCTTTATTCCCTTCTAATTCGCAAGACCCCGAAGTACTTAATATACCTAGTTTAGCCCCTATTGTAGCTAAAATTTTAGCTTTTCCACCAATTGTTTTTCTGTTTGAAATCTCAATTTTGTATCCTGCTTTTTTTAGTATGGATGTATTGATTTCTGTCAACGTCATTTTATTATTGCATTGTATATTTATATATTCGTCCGCCCTAAGACAATGTTTTTTTAAGCATGTCTTTCCCTGTTTAGAACTACCAAAAATTATAATATGTTTGTTCCTTTTCAGACTATTTCTAAACGCTCCATCAACTTCTTCTCTTTCAACATAGTTAAGAGGTAAATCCCTTGTTAGTCCATAAACTTCATCCAATTTATAACCCATTTCAAAACTCCTTTCAATCATTCAATTATTGGGATTAACGTACCGTTCTTAACGTCTATGACATCTTTTCTGCAACACAAATTTTGCAAAAAGATTCTCCAAGAGGTGTCAATCTAATGATTCCTTTTTCAATTTCAAATTCCATGTGAGAAGAAACACAATTTTCACGATCAACTTTGACTTTGTCCAATGACTCCAAACTTTTATATGGTTTTTCATCAACATACCACTGCATAAAATTTACGTCAGCCAAACCAAGACGGTTTAGATTAGATAAATGTTCCGGTTGTCCTTCTGTTAAATTTTGAAATTTAATCATTGTAATACCACTATGTTCTATTGCGATATCCTTATGAAATTGATATACATATTGTAAAGAAGAAATCCGTCCTTTTTCATTTTTCCACATAGTATTGATAACAGACAGTCCCTCCGGTTTTCTATAAAATAAATCTCTCATAATCAAGGCTTCAAAAGGATGCAGATTTTCTATAATATGAACAAAAGTAGGATGAATTTGCTTTTGGTAATTTACAAGAAGAGCTTTAGCAATTAATTGTGCATATAGATGACGTATTTCCTCACTATCTATAGAATAATAATACTGATTGATTGCAGGAACAATAACATATCCAAGTGGATTGGTCGTTATATTACTCTGGTCTGTATCTTTTAGGATCTCCATGATATCGTCTTGTAATTTTTGACCTTTCTTTAATTTCGCCTCAGCCCAATTTTCCACAGCTACTGTCAAGGCACCAAATATCTTAGCTCCCAACAAGCCAGCTTTTTTTATAGTCGGACTGGCAAAATCATCATAAGCTTTTTTCAAACCATACGCAATCAAGAATGAAATTGCTGAATTTGGGCTGTTTATTGCATTAACTGCTGTAGTAACTAAATTTTGATCCATGATTTTTCTATCCTTTCTTTTGGAATCTCTGCCAAATGTATTTAAACCTGGTAAATAAACAGCTTCTCATTTTTTATAAAATTATTTTACTATATATTTAACTTGAAGTAAATATATTGCAGTAAGAAATCAACGCTTTCAAAATTCCAAGAAGAAATACATCTCCCTGCAAGATGCATTTCTTTACTAGATTCAGAACTTATTTCAACCCACGTACCCCTGTATTTATCAAGGCACGACAACAAAGCGCAGGGATTAAAAATCAACAAGAAATCATTTCTTGCTTTTCTTACTTTACACGCATGCTGATTTTTTGTCAAATCGGAGCGTGGATGTTAAGGAAATTAAGGCAGGAATGAAGAGCGGGCTGAGCGGGCGACACGGCTGCGCTGGGCTGGTTCAGTTCCTACGGATTTTCAGCAAAGGTTGGTGCGTGCCCGCAGGCGGGCCAACCGGCCTGTGGCTTACAAGGATCGTCACGATTGCAAGTTATTCTGTTATCAGAGACGATCCGTCATAAGCCCTCCTGTAAATTTTGTACGTCGGAAATTAGGAATATATGGTCCTAAATAATTTTCAATTACAATCTGATACGTTCTCTGTATGAAATTCCAGGTTCCTTACACGTATCATCTTGATATTAGTACACTGAAAATCTTTTTCGTTAAAAAGCGCATAATTGACACCATGATGATCCCTGTTAAGTGTGCTGGAGAAACAAATACCATCGTAGCCAAGACTCTTGACAAAATCGGCAATATATTGCGAAGGAAGATAATCCAATACGCTGTCATTTCTTCTCATTGGCTTGGCTATATCCAGACTGATTTCATGCAAAATCTTAACGTTGACAGCATACCAATCCAAACCAATACCATCTGCAAAGGGACTCAGCTGATCCAACTGTCTCAGGTCAACCAAGTTGACTTTACGGGTAGGAGTAAAAGTTGCCACCGTTACATCATCAAAATCTCTTGCTCTGATTTCATGAAGCGTTGTTTCCATCGTATCAGCAAGGTATAAACAAGGAATCCCTTTGGAATTGACTCTTCCCTCTGATGCCTTATCTGGAGGAGGTGCTCCCATCTGACTTTTTGCATACATTTCACCATTACTAATTCGGGAACGATACAATTCAGTTCCCGGGCTGATTTCTAAATGTAGCGTCTCGCTATTTAACAATTGCTGTAATACTTCCAGATTTAAATGTTTATGGAATCTTTGTTCATGCTTTAACGCTTGAGAAAAAGCAATCCAACTTTCTTCTCTTGTAAGACATTTATCCCGTAAAAATTGAGAATCGCCAAGCACGCTCAAACCCACGGAATCTTGAAAAATTGAATCACTTTCTGTATATTCATTCTTGCAAATTGCTAAAATAATCCGACGAATCTGCTCTGTTTCTAGAGCCGGAGAAAATATTCTCCAATCTTCACGCAGCCTGTTTTCTATTTTATCAAACCTCTGCCGATTATTATTTTCCACCTCATCACCAGGCACATACAGACTGATAATCGAGACCATATTTGCTTCCAGGTCATTGCTCTGACTTTTCTCCGTATCATATATCAGAACATTATCCATATCCTGCACATCACAGTGCCCAATCTGATTTTCTGATTCTATGATGGATCGAAGTTGGACGTCTTGAAAACAATCAATTCCTATACGCATTTTATTCAGCTCCATTTAAATAGTGATCCATTAGTTCTAGATGATGCATTATAGAATATTTTTTTACAGTTCCCAAGCCAGGGTATCTGCGATTTTTATTTGTTTCTAATAACAGTTCCAGCCCATGAGTACAAAATGGCTTGTTTTGCGTATACCAGTTGGTCAATTTTTCTATGGCTTCCCCATATTTTCCTGCCGGGTCTTGTATATCCTCATTGGAATCAGAAACAAAATGATGGATTCTTAAATTTAGATTTTTATCGAAATAAACTACATGGATTGCTACTGCCAAAGGAGCAAATCCTGATTCGTTATATTTCGCGCCAATCACAGAGTAGTCAGAAAATCCGGTATATCCCTCTGATTCAATCCCTATATGATCATCGGAAAAAAACTCATCCTCTTTTTCCGCATAATCTTTATTTCGATCTTTCATCGGAAAATGATCCTCCAATAGAATCTTGCCATTCCGAATTTTTCTTTTGAATTGTCTTTTATCAGGAATCAGTGTATATGCCGCTTCTTCACCTTCTCCAAATGCTTGAGTATAAGATGCATAGCAGTCCATATCTTCATTGACAACCATTAAATTGTCGCGTGAAACTTGCTGCAACTTAGCGACAGCACTTTCGTTCATCAAAAAAGCCGTAATCTTTTTACTCTCTGAAATGCTTCCCTCGTATTGCTTCTGTAAATTTTGATCTTTTTTCATCTGGTCCCAAAAAATACCATATTGGGGATTTTCTATTAATGCATAGGACTTGTTCTTTTCCTTAAAAGCTTGCAAGGTTTTTATTAAAGTGGGTGAAAATCTGACCGGTTCAATAACTGGAACCACTCTTTCAGAAATCCATCCATTATTTACAAGGTCACGTAACGCCAGAAGTTCAAATTGTCTTCCTCTCAGATAGGGATAATATGTTAAACTCATTTTTAACCTCCGTATACTCTTGTCAAAAGCTGATTCAATTGGGGCAAACACCGTTCTCCGATTTTATCTGTGTAAACTAGAAAACGCAAAGAGTTCGGTACTTTAACAATAGAGTTTCTTTTTTCCATGCTGATTCGGCTTTTCAGTTCTCTGAGCATCTCCCTTTGTGCAGCTTGTACATCTATTTGAGAAAATAAGGTATAGCAAGTTTTATAGTACGTAAAAGGATCACAGTCGGGTAAAGATTTTCCTAAACGTAAAAGGATTGATTCGAACTCATCTTTGTGCAAGATTTTAAAAATAGTCTCTAAATCAAAGTAATCTCTGTTATCAATTGCCTTTCTTATAGAATGCAGTGCTCCCCTTTGTGTCAAAATCATGATTCCTGTTGATAATGGTACAATCTTTTCTACCTTTTCTACGTTGTTTTCATATGTTAGTACATTTACATGAGAAAAGGCTTTATAGTAATCATGGATTTGTGTTTCTAAACGATCCAGGTTATCCAGTTCCGTTTTTATTTCATAAACACTTCCGATACCGTTGATCATAACAAAATCAGCTTTGGAACGTGCAATTGGAAATTCAGAGAAAGCAACTGTAGTACGTGGATTATGGTTTTTCAACAGTATTTTATTGAATAGGGAATTTTTATAATAGTACTCCGTCCGATATGAATGGGCAATATAAGAATAAATCTGATTAAAAAGTTGATCATAAGTCATACCATCAGGATTCTTGATATACTTATGAATTGCGGTTATAAACAGATGGTCGTGTTGGTGCTCGAGAAGATGTTGCAGCATGGATTTAGAAAAAAATCGTTTCAAGATTAAATCTGATTTCATGCTTTCTCATCTCCTTTTACACATTTATTATAAAGCAAACATTCTTTTACTATTATATCGACTTTTTACTAGAAGAGCAAGGTTGAGGTAAGGAGCCTGCGGGTTTTCACGTTCAGGAGCATCTGCCCCCGGCTGATGGTGTCCTTTGGCGTGAGACGCTGTCTGTGGCGGGGCAACCGGCCTGCGACCCCTACGGTTGGTGCGGAAGGGCCCCTTACACCCGCTATCGCGGGTCCTTTCCCTCTTGCCAGAGAGACACAGCCCTGCGGGCAGCATCACAATGGATTGGCCGATTCCCGCCGTCCTCCTCTTCACTCTGCACTGATTGCTCAATATGCTCCTTTGTGTTGGAGAACGACTCCGAACGTCCTCCATAGCAGCATGATATCCAGCCAGACGCCCCAGTTGCGGACGTACCAGGAATCCATCTGGACCCGTTCGTCGTAGGTGGTGTCGCTGCGGCCATTCACCTGCCACATGCCGGTGATGCCAGGATGGACCATGTAGAAATCTTTGATATACGGCCCATATTTGGGGATTTCAGCGGTGACAATGGGCCGGGGGCCCACTAGACTCATCTGGCCGATGAGCACATTGAACAGCTGGGGCAGTTCGTCCAGGCTGGTCTTCCGCAGCACCCGCCCCACTCGGGTCACCCGGGGATCATCTTTCAGCTTGAATTCTGCTTCCCACTCTTTCTGGGCTTCCGGATTTTCCGCCAGATATTCTTTCAGCTTCTTGTCCGCATCCACGCACATGGTCCGGAACTTCAGACAGGGAAATAGTTTTCCATCCTTGCCGATCCGCTGATGGGCAAAAATGATGGGCCCCCGGGAATCTAGTTTAATTAGGAGTGCCAGCAGCAGAAAGATAGGGCTCAAGACGATGACACCGATAGTGGTCAGCACCAGGTCGAACACCCGCTTGATGAACCGGTTGTAAGGCCGAGCCAGGTTGTTCTTCAGGCTCATGAACATCAGCCGTTCGTTGAACAGGGATTCCACTTCGATGCCGTTCACCGGCAGACCGATCAGATCGGGTACAAAGGCCAGGTTCCGCACATGGGGCTGGATGGTATGGATCAGCCGGTTCAATTTTTCCGGGGAAAGGCCGGGGGCTGCGATGCAGACATCTTGGACCTGGGTCTTTTCGATCACGTCCACTGCCTGGGCAAAGGTCCCCAGATAGGGCAGATTCCCCACGTTTTCTTCCTGAGGCCCGGCATCATCCACATAGCCTATGATATTGAAGTTCAAGCCCACATCGTCCCGGATACCCTGGAGCACAAGATTGGCTGTTTTTCCAGCTCCCACCAGAAGGACGGGTACACTCCCCACCCCGGCCCAGTTCAGGATATGGGCGATGATATACCGGGAAAGGGTCACCAAGACAAGGGCAAAGATCCATAACAGGCCCACAAAGAGCCGGGAAGTGCTGGCGGAAATGTGGGACAGATAGACAAAGACCACTATGGCGCCGATGGCATAGGTACAGCCCCGGCAGATGCATTCCATGAGCTTCCAATAGCCCATGTGTTTCGTATAGATACCTCCCTGCCGGAAAAACAACAGAAAAAGCAGAGGGAATGCCACCCACAGGTTGAGCCAGGGCATGTGGAAATGGGCATTCCCGGTTAGAGCTCCCCGCAGATGGTACGCAAAGAATTCCGCAAGCAGGATCATCAGCCAGTCCGTAATGGTATAGATGGTGGGCAGAAAATAGTTCAGATGATGATGGATAAAGGAATCGGGATGGTTTTCCGAAAAGGCAGTATGAGACATAAATGCGCTCCTTTTACACAGCAAATTGCGTATTTTATATATAATTTTTATTTTACCATATAAATAGAGGAAGATGAAGAAAAAAGGGGGAATTGGTAGGTGTCAACAAGTTCTCGGTGAAATCTTCATCACGGTATAGTTATTCAGAAATGGGGTCAAAAATTTTTCATCGCTGCTTCGAGGTCGACGGCGTGGGGGTTCGCCGCTGGCAAACCCGTCCCGGCCTCCCAGATGGGAAAAGTCCTCCTATACCCGTACTGACCTGACCCCCGCACCTCCTGGCTCCCGGGGTATCGACGTATATCCGCAAAGTGTACCAGCATAGCCAGAGGCCAATTCCGCCCTGCAGGGGTGTAAGCAGAGAGCATCCACTTCAAGCGGATAGCGAGGTCGCTTATACCGTAGCTGAGGACCGAGCTTGCCCGGTGGTGGAGGTATGAGTTCCTAAAAGGACCTAATATCTTGACGAAGGTACGGGAACTATCCACCAGAGATACAGCAATGGATACTGCAATCATCATATTCCTACTTCTGCCGAACACTCCATTGTTTTCGGCCGGTCCTGCAAAACATCGGCTGAACGCCGATGCCCCCATGCGGGGGCGACCAAATCGGCGTTGTACGGTTGTCCAGGGTGGCAATATTTCAATCCACGCCCCCTCGTGGGGACGACGTCTTGTACTGACCGGCTTTCACGTCATGGATGGAATTTCAATCCACGCCCCCTCACGGGGGCGACCCCCAGGCAGAGTTTTATAAGCCAGAGTGAACGCAATTTCAATCCACGCCCCCTCACGGGGGCGACAAGAGCTGGATCACCACCGACGACGGGCTGGCAGGATTTCAATCCACGCCCCCTCACGGGGGCGACGTCCAATAGGTGCTGTAGACAATTGACCCATCAGATTTCAATCCACGCCCCCTCACGGGGGCGACGTTTATTTAAAATCCATTTTTTAAATTGTGGTTTATTTCAATCCACGCCCCCTCACGGGGGCGACCACCCGTGGTGCTGGCAGTCTGCGGTTCATTCTTATTTCAATCCACGCCCCCATGCGGGGGCGACATGGGCGCAGTACTCACAGCGCTTCGGAATCTTATTTCAATCCACGCCCCCTCGCGGGGGCGACGAACATGTTATGCTCCGGCTTTGCTCAGGACAGTATTTCAATCCACGCCCCCTCGCGGGAGCGACAAAAATTGACGTTTGGGATTTTTATAGAGAAATAATTTCAATCCACGCCCCCATACGGGGGCGACTGGCCGTTGATGCCGTGCTTGACTACGGGCACCTTATTTCAATCCACGCCCCCATACGGGGGCGACATAAACCATCTGTCCCGGCCGCCGCCCGGGAAAAATTTCAATCCACGCCCCCTCACGGGGGCGACCCATGCGTCTGTTTGATTAACAACGTCATTTGTTATTTCAATCCACGCCCCCTCACGGGGGCGACATCGCTGCCCTTGTCTACCGGACCAGCTCCCCGAAAATTTCAATCCACGCCCCCTCGCGGGGGCGACCTTCTTTCTTTGTATTTTTGTTTTGAGCTTTCAGATTTCAATCCACGCCCCCTCGCGGGGGCGACGCTATGGGCGGCGTCAGTGCAACGACTTACACGATTTCAATCCACGCCCCCTCGCGGGGGCGACCTGCCCGGATCGGGGCCCTGGCCAAACGGTACCTGATTTCAATCCACGCCCCCTCGCGGGGGCGACCATGGGCATGGTCAGGTTGATCTTTTCGGCCCCGATTTCAATCCACGCCCCCTCGCGGGGGCGACACTCCATGTTAACCGTCGGTGCAAACACACCATCATTTCAATCCACGCCCCCTCGCGGGGGCGACCAAGTCTCAAAAGACTTGTAGCGTGGTCCGGAGCATTTCAATCCACGCCCCCTCGCGGGGGCGACTTTTGGTAAATCATCCCCCAATTCATCCGTAGGATTTCAATCCACGCCCCCTCGCGGGGGCGACAAAGAAGGTTGAAAACCAGGAACCCGTGAGCGCGATTTCAATCCACGCCCCCTCGCGGGGGCGACCACATAGTCACGGCTGGGGTCTACCGCGGACGGGATTTCAATCCACGCCCCCTCGCGGGGGCGACGGCCCAACGTCTCCCGCAATCGCCACCAATTTGATTTCAATCCACGCCCCCTCGCGGGGGCGACCGCAATGGCCGAACGCCTAGGAGGCACGCTATGATTTCAATCCACGCCCCCTCGCGGGGGCGACTGGTTTTGTGGCGGTTTTGAGAGTTTCCGGCGGCATTTCAATCCACGCCCCCTCGCGGGGGCGACTTTATACTTTATTCTATAGAGTCTTCCCAATCCCATTTCAATCCACGCCCCCTCGCGGGGGCGACTATTGTCTCCAGACGTAGGATACCCCAAATCCGGAATTTCAATCCACGCCCCCTCGCGGGGGCGACTTTCTAAATAGGGTAAATAAGAGCATCTTTTGAATTTCAATCCACGCCCCCTCGCGGGGGCGACATTTATAGGATATTGAAGTACTTTCCTTCATAGATTTCAATCCACGCCCCCTCGCGGGGGCGACAGCTATAAAGCACAAAGTTTTGAAAAAACAATAATTTCAATCCACGCCCCCTCGCGGGGGCGACTAATATCGTGGGCGTCCATGACTCTGTGGTCAGGATTTCAATCCACGCCCCCTCGCGGGGGCGACTGTGGCTGGCTGGGCAGTCGGCGGGGCTGACTGATTTCAATCCACGCCCCCTCGCGGGGGCGACTGCTTTACAGTATGTACTCAATTGCAGCTACGATATTTCAATCCACGCCCCCTCGCGGGGGCGACAATCGAAATCGCAGCAGGTGATGACCCCATCACAATTTCAATCCACGCCCCCTCGCGGGGGCGACGCAGGTTTGGCAAGTCTGGCAACCTTGGCAGCTAATTTCAATCCACGCCCCCTCGCGGGGGCGACGCAGGTTTGGCAAGTCTGGCAACCTTGGCAGCTAATTTCAATCCACGCCCCCTCGCGGGGGCGACATCAAGTCGGCAGCATATTTAGCTTCTTTTTTAATTTCAATCCACGCCCCCTCGCGGGGGCGACTACATGCAGTTTACGGCTATTGTTACGAGCTATATTTCAATCCACGCCCCCTCGCGGGGGCGACGCAACCGGGGAAGTGTCCTCCCGGCAAATGAAGATTTCAATCCACGCCCCCTCGCGGGGGCGACTCAGGCGTCAGGTGGACACGATGGTGGACGATATTTCAATCCACGCCCCCTCGCGGGGGCGACCTTGCCTGTTCGTTATTTTCGCATTGCCCGCCTATTTCAATCCACGCCCCCTCGCGGGGGCGACCCGGCAGCAAGCTGATCTTCGATTTTCTCCAGAATTTCAATCCACGCCCCCTCGCGGGGGCGACCCGAACGCTATCAGCAGCAGCAGGCCAATAGCAAGATTTCAATCCACGCCCCCTCGCGGGGGCGACGGTCAGACGAGGCCGTCAGATTCCATCTGACGTTCCCGTCTTTTTTTCGCGAAGGTCAGTTTTCAGATTTCCTAAGCCCCGTTATCCGGTGCTTTTTCTTTCTGTTTGCTTCCCCTTCGCGCTTACAGCACCATGGGGGCTTCGGGGTCGTAAGTCCTTTTGGCTCCCAAGTGCTGGATTTTGTTCTGATACGTATTGCCCAGGTTGTAGAACCGCAGGCTGTCGTGGTCTTTGTCGATGAGAGCTTCCAATTCTCCTTTCAACAGGACGAACTGGGCCTGGTCCAACAGGCATTCGAATACGGAATTCTGCACCCGCTGTCCGTAGGCCACGCAGCATTTGGCCACTTTCCGCAGCCGGGCTCTCCCGGCCGGGGTTTCGGTGTTTACATCGTAGGTTACCAAGATCAACATTGCTTCACTTCCCCAAAAATGCCGGATACCCATCCAGATCTTCTCTCAGCCATTTGGCCAGGAGCAGGGCCTGGACGTAGGGGAAAAGTCCCCAGGGTATCTTTTCTTTCAAAAAGGAATGTTCCAGTTTTTCCTGTTTCCGTTCCTGCCACCGGGTGAGGAAGATCTTCCTTCCCTCTTCGTTCATCAAGACGGCACCGGTTTCCGTCTTTTTGAAGTGTTTCCCAGTAAGGCTCCGGGTATTGACCAGGGAAAGGACGAACCGGTCGGCAGCCAGGGACCGGAACTCTTCCATCAGGTCCAGGGCCAGGGATTTTCTCCCAGGCCGGTCCCGGTGGAGGAATCCCACGCTGGCATCCAATCCCACTGCTTCCAGGGCATGGGCGCAGTCAGCGGCCAATAGGGTGTAGGCAAAGGACAGCAGCGCGTTCATGGGGTCCAGGGGCGGCCTCTTGTTCCGTTCCCGGAAGAAAAAGGTCTTTTTATCCCCCAGGATCAGCTGGTCGAACAGGGAGAAATACACATGGGCGGCATTCCCTTCTATCCCCCGCAGCTGGTCTCCGTCCCTGGCCTGCTGCAGATCACGGAGTGCCCCTTTCAAAGTCTGGATGGCTTCCCTGAACTGTTCCTCCTTCACCGACAGAGGATGGTCCCGGAGGAACCGCATCAAGGTGACCCGTGCATTCCAGATTTTCCCTGTCAGGAACCACCGGCCAAGCTGGAGACTTTCCTCCTCCCTGTCGCTTTTCCGATACTGGGCCTTCCGCAGCAGCACATTTCCCAGCCCGGTTCCGCTGATCCGGGCCAGGAATTTTCCCTGGGGTGTCAGAAAAGTAAAGCCGATGTTCTGTTCCGCACAGGCCCCCAGAAGAGCCGGTGACGCCCCTTTGTATCCGAAATAAAAGATGCTCTCCAGGTTCAACAGGGGAATCCTCTGGACCACATTTCCATCCTTCCATGCCGTCAGATTCTGGTTCTCCAGGGACAGATAGAGGTCTTCCGACAGGATGAACAGGGTATTCAGCAGTCGTCTCATAGCCCCTCCTCCTGGAACCGTCCGGCATAATAATCGGCCACCAGCCCATCCTTCTGCAGTTTGGGCAGACACAGGTCCTTCAAAGAACAGCTGGTGCAGGTCTGGCTGGGCTTCACCCGGGGAATGTAGCGCCGCTCATAATACTGGTGCATCTCGGCAAACATATCCCGGACCCGCTGCCGCAGTTCTTCCGTCATGGGGATTTCCCGCCGGTGCCGCAGAGCATGGTAGTACAGACAGCCCCGGGGGATGGCACAGCCCAGCATTTCTTCCAGACAGATCACCTGGGCAGCCAGCTGGAGGATGTCACAGTCATCGGATTTATCCTTTCCCCGCTTGTACTCCACCGGCAGCACCTTCCACAACCCCCGGTGCCCTGCCAGATGAGCCCCTTCTTCTCCGGCATCTGCCTGGGTGAATTCCACCACATCGCAGATTCCCGAAGCCCCCAGGGTGGGAGAACTGATCCGCAGACCCCGCACCGTCATCACCCCGGCCCGTTTTTCCACGAACCGATCGTTGTGGGCATTCTGGTGGATCAGCTGCCCCTCTGCCGTCAGGCGGTTCTCCTCCCACTGCTGGTCAATGTGGATCAGGGCCCACTGGCGCCGGCAAAAGACGAAATGCTGGATTCCTGAGATCATCAGGTAATCCTCTTCCCGCCAGGTCATACCATTCTCTGGCAGGTGACCCCTTCCGGCAGGTTTTCCGTATCCACAGTCACCTGGTAATCATGGTAGGACCGAGGCGCCTTCCGGGGATCCTTTTTCTCCACCTGCACCCGTTCAAACAGTTTGTAGGACGGCGCATTGCCCAGTTCTGATTCATGTTTGAACACAATCAGTTCCCGCACAGCCATATTCCCCCGGGCGGCAGAATGGTCATTTTCGAACATGTTGATGATGGCCTTCCACAACAGCTGCAGGTCTTCGTCGGAAAAACCGGTGGATTTCCGAGCCAGGTTGGCGGACACATACCCTTCCACCCGGTACAGACCGTAGGGAACGATGTACTTCCGTCCCATTTCCGTGTTCCGGCCTTCTTCCTGCCGTTTGGCAGTGGTAATGGCCACCCGAGTGATGGTGATTTCCTGAGGCATAATGGGGTCGATGCTGTGGGCGAATCCCAATTGGACCGGTCCCCGGACCTGTCCGCAGCTGAGAGCCCCTTTCACGAAGGTGGTCATCACAGCCCCGAAAGTACGGATATCATAGAAATTGCTGCACATAAAGTCCCGGATCTTCCGGTCCGCATCGGGATCTTTCTTTTTGTCGATTTTCTTCACATCATCCACACCCAGATACTCCAGCGCCTTCTTGTCGTTGGCTTCCAGGGGGACCGTTTCCCGGACATAGATCTGATACCCGGGCTGGTCTTCCTTGGCAGCTTCCACATAATTGCGGATCTTCCGTTTCAGGCACACATCCGTCACCAGGCCCAGGCCGGTTTCCGGGTCCACCCGGGGCATGTTCCCTGCATCTGGATCCCCGTTGGGGTTGCCGTTTTCCACATCAAAAAGCACCACGAAATCGTACCGGTTGCGAATTGCCTTGTTTTCTTCCATTATGCCTGTTCCTCCTTCTTGGTATAGCGAGCCTGGGTTTCCTGATAATAGCCCAGGATGAACATTCCCTGTTCGTCCAAAGTCAGCCGGCCGGGAATGGGGTTCCCTTCATCGGGCATGGTAATCTTTTCCATCAGGCTGCCCAGCTTCTTCTGGGTATTCACCGCCAGTCCCTTGTTGGTCCGGCCCAATTTATTCAGATGGGCATTGGCCAGTTTCAGCAGCACCGGGAATACCGCCCCCGGCGTGGCGCAAGCCGCATTGAAATACCGGTCTTTGATGGTTGCACTGACTTCGCTGGAATCTTGCTGCAGTCCCTCCAGCACCGCAAACAGCCGGCCCAGCACATAAGGAACTGCCTTGCAGTTTTCATTGACGTTCATGGTAATTTCTCCACCCCACTTTTCCTGATGATTCTTCAACAGATAGGCCTTCACAAAGGCCGCTCTGGGATAACTGATTTTTGCATCCCCGGATTCTGCCTTGATCCGCAGCAGGAACTGCCGATACATGGCTTCCGGATAAGGGGCATCCTGGAGGATGCTCCGGAGCAGGCTCCCGGCCAAAAGGGGCAGTGCCTGCTTTTTGGTGGCATTGGGATTCACCGATTCCTTCAAGAGACGCCATAAAGGCAGATAATCACCTCGTTCTTTTTCCCAGGAGGGACGGACAATCTCCAACCGTTTCTGGTGATTCTGCAGATGCTGCAAGGTGACCCCGAAGGTATTCTGCCAGAAGAAACGGACGGACAGCCGGGCCGCATTGGGTGCCAGCCCCAGCACATAGAACGGTTCATCCGGTGAAAGGGTGATGCCATCCACATCAGCAGCCACGCCCTGGAGGATTTTTTCCAGCACGGCTTTTACGGTTTGTTCTCTGTTTTCCCCGGTTCCTGACGGGTTTAGGAAGTTCATGTACACCTGCTGATACAGCGGTTCGGCCGATTGGGCCCAGAACACCACCGTGGTATCTCCGCAGAAAATGCTGTTTCCGTCCCGGAGCAGCTGATTCAGGGCCGTGGTATAAGCAAAGGCCGCATATTCACTGACTGGGGCATTCAGCCCCTGTTCTCCGTCATGACCAAAGGATTCTACGGATTTGGCATTAAAAGAGACTAGTGCTGCTCCCATAGACTGGGCATCCCGTACTCCTTTGATGTTGGGATGGGTCAGGGCGATTTCCGCCACCTTTCCAGTCACCAGGCACTGGCCTTTTTCGCTGTTCTCTCCCCCGCCTTCTTTCTTGTAATCCATCCAGCGCCGACGGATTTCCGGATCCTGCTGGGCTTCCTGGCCGTTGACGGCAAACACCAGTCCCGAAGCCCCCACAATCGCATCCCGGTTCTGCTGGAATACCGGATTTTCCTCCGCCTTATCCGGCTGCCAGCTGTCAAAGAACTTCAGGACTCCCTGAGCAACCGGAGAATCACACCCATCCAGCAGCTGGTGGTGAAAAGTCCGGGCCGCCTCAAAACACTGGATGGACCGTTTGGGTTTCCCTTTACTGTCCACACCGAAAAAATAGGATGAGCCGTCATAGAGAAAATTGGGCCGCACTCCGCTGGACCGTTTGAACACTTCCGGCACCTGGAGCAGGGGATCCGTCAGGACGGTTTTCTTCCCCCGCTGGACTTCATTCCGCAGGGACAGGATGCCCAACAGCTTCCCTTCCTCGTCCAGCTGGATTTCCGCCGATACCTTGGCCGCGCTCCAGCCTGGTTCCTCCACCTTTCCCTGTTTCAGCAGGGTTTCATAATACTTCACCAGTGCCTGCAGGATCATTGGTGCACCTCGCAGTTCCGGAGATCAAGGACTCCATTGACCAGTTTCGCCCGGAAAAACCGGGGCATGATGTTTTGCAGATTCCGATAATCCATGTCGTAGAGCATCAGTCCCAGATCCTGGGTAAGGGGATAGGGCTGGATTTCCTCGTCATCCTCCACCAACCGGAAAGAAGCCGGAAATTCCCGGGTTCCGAAATAAGGCTGATGGTAGCACTGCCCCTTCCGGGCCCGGCGGGTGAGCATTTCCCGGAATTTCCCCGGATTATCCGAAGAATTGGCCTTTTCTGTCATTTCAAAATGAAGGGTGATGCAGTAATGGACATTTTTCAGCACCGTGGAAGCCCGCTGCATAATATCCTCATGGGTTGCCTGGGCCAGCAGCTTGCCACCCCGGGCACCGGCCAGGACCGTAGTCCCGGAAATTTTGCTTTTCAGTTCATTCCGCCGGATATTGGTGAACTGGATGGGGCTCAGCACATCGATTTCATCGATCACATACCGCAGCCCCGGATGCCAGAATATGGCCTCCACCAGTCCCCGGGCCGCGGAAGGCGTCATCACATCGTAGCTCATCCGCTCCCCCTTCAGTTCCGGCCGGGTAAAGCAGGCATACTTCCCCCAGCAGTCGATTCGTACTCCATAACTCATGGAACCACCTCTGTTTCTCGTTGATATCGCTTCAGGCAAACAGCCCCCGTCCTTCTTCCTGTTGGTAAGTAAGGCCGGTTTCTTCCTTGTATACGGACAGATCTTTCAGCACTGCCATCTGTTCGTCCAGAGCCTCCGTCACCCCGTCCGCCAGCATCTGTTCATACAGCCCTGGCCGGGGGCCGGTCTGGGACCATACGCTGACCATATAACGGCCGGCTTTCCGCAGCAGCTTCCGGGTCCGGATGCCGCACTGGAGCTGGCGGACAATCTCCTGGGCTTCCTCATTCCAGGGGATCAGCACGTTCCTGGTATGGTCTTCGATCAGTTGGAACTGTTGACCGATGGTGGCATAGGCTCCCTTGCCAGATAAATCGACAATTCCTTTTTCATCCAGTATACCGTTTTTTGCCCGATAAAGCCAGTCAAAGTAATTGGCAATGGCTTCCGGCGCTGCCAGGTCCTGGAACTTCTGTGCCACCAGCTGGGTGCTCTGCCGTTCCTGTTTCAGGAAGCGGGACTTCTGGCTGTTTTCCGTGGCGAAGACATGCACCAAGCTGTCCGCTACTTTGCGCTTCCCTTCCCGGTTGCACCGGCCGGCCCCCTGGATCAAGGCATCCACTCCGTTTTCTTCCACATACACCACCGGGAAATCGATATCCACCCCTACAGAAATGATGCTGGTGGAAACCACCCGGCAGGGTTCTCCTTTTTTCAGCTTCTCCTTCATGGTCCGGATCACCTGCTGCCGATGGGCCGGGCAAAGGTTGGTGGAAAGATAAAGGTGCTCTCCCTGGATCCGGCTGCTGATTTCCCGTGCCTCCCCTTTGGTCAGGCAGATGCACAGGCTCTGGGGCTGCCCATCCATGGCTTCTGCCACCTGTTCATAGGACAGCAGCCCTTCATTGACCAATTGGGTCCGTTTGAAGAAGCGGTAAAGGCCGGGGATATCTTCCATCAATTCCTGGGGCTTTTCCTGGAGGAACCGTTCCAGCCGGGGCTGGGTAGCACTGCACAAAAGAGCCGAAGAGGAAAAATGCCGGACCAGGGCCTCCAGGCTCCGGAGCACCGGAGTCATATAGTTCACCGGGAACATCTGGGCCTCGTCAAACAGCAGCACACTGTTGGCCATGTTGTGGAGCTTCCGGCACCGGGAAGACCGGTTGGCAAAAAGGGATTCGAAGAACTGGACATTGGTGGTGACGATCACCGGTGCGTCCCAGTTTTCCGTGGCCAGCCGACGGGTGTTCATCTTTTCGTCCGTGTCCTCATATTCCACCTGGCTGTGGTGTTCAATGACATTTTTCTCTCCCAGGTAGGACCGGAGGATGTCCGCCGTCTGTTCGATAATGGAAGTATAGGGAATCACATAAATGATGTGTTTTTTTCCGCAGGTCCTGGCCTTTTCCAGCGCCCAGGCAAAGGCGGAAATGGTCTTGCCTCCGCCGGTGGGAACGGTCAGGGTATAGATCCGGTCTTCCTGATTCTTCCCCATCTGGATGCAACGCTGGAGGATCTCACACCGCTTCCGGTTCAGATCATTTTGAGGATGGAAGAACCCCTTTTCCTGCAAGGCAGAAAAGAACCGGTCATGGAGCTGTCCCAGGGAGGCGAAACCGCCCCGTTTCACCGCTTCCTCCTGCATATAGTCTTCCGTATCCAGAAAATCCCCATCCACCAGACAGGAATACAGCATCCGCAGCCAAAGACTGCACCCAATGAAATCCATCTTCCCCTGGATCTGGAAATCCTGGATGACTTGTTCGATTCCCTGGACTTGAACCGGCACTTTCAATTCCTGCCGCCAGGAAGAGCAATCCGGAACCGCTTTTTTCAGCCGGGCTGCAAAAGTGTTTTCTCCAGGCAAATCAGCATTTGTTCCCAAATCCGGCAACCCCGCATGGTGCCCGGCGATACAGAAAGCTTCCATAGTAGAAGTGAGATTTCCATTTTTTGCCAAAAGCTGGGCCCCCGCCGTAGAATGATCCACCCGGCCATGTTTCTGCCCCAAAAGATACTTCTGGAAATCCCCAGAGTACTTCCCAATATCGTGGAGCAGCCCGCACTGCCGGGCCGCCTCCTTCATTTCCGGAGTGGGAGCAAACTTCTCCGCCAGCCGGGCCACCTGCCGGAGATGGTCCAGCAGGAGCTGAGGTGGCCGTTTCCCTGCTGGATCCAGATGGGCCAAATATGGTTTTCCATTCACCATCACTTGTTGCAACTTCATCCCCTCCTTCTGTTCCTTTTACTATATCATATCTCGTGGGTAAAAAAACTCCCCGATGTACACCTTCCAGCAAATGATGTACCCTCCGTTCTTTTCCCCCTGCAAAAAAGCTGCGTCCCCACCGTTCCTTTCCAGGACGGCATGGTCCGCAGCTCATTTTGTTCCAGTTTACCGGTTCCGCTCTTTCATGGCCCGGTCGATATCCCGTTTGGCAGCCCGGTCCGCCATGGCCTGGCGCTTGTCGTAGAGTTTTTTCCCGGTGGCCAGGGCCAGTTTGCATTTCACCAGTCCGTGGCTGAAATACAGCTGGAGGGGGACCAGGGTGAACCCTTTTTCTTTGGTCTTCCCGATCAGCTTTTGGATTTCCCTTTTGTGCATCAGCAGCTTCCGGTCCCGGAGGGGATCCACATTGAACCGATTCCCCTGTTCATAGGGGCTGATATGGAGATTGTAGATATACACTTCGCTGCTCTTGGTCACCGCTGCATAGGAATCCTTCAGGTTGGCCTTCCCCTGGCGGAGGGATTTCACTTCCGTCCCGGTGAGGACCATGCCGGTTTCATAGGTTTCGTGGATGAAATAGTCATGCCTTGCTTTCCTGTTTTCTGCGATTACCTTCACTGGCTTTTCCATGTTTCCGATCCCTTCTTCTCCGCCGCCGGCGGTTGTTTTTCTTCTTTCCGGTGTTTTCTGCCGCCGTCCCCTGGGGCACCAGCTGGCTCAGAGCTGCTCCTTCCGCTTTTTGGGGCGCGTTTTTCTTCTTTTTTCGACGGCTGCTGTTCCTTTTGCCAGATGCCTTCCGGTCTCCGGACTTCCGGCCGGTGGTCTCGTTCCGCAGTTTCCCGGTGGCGATGCCGGTCTTGGTCTTTTTCTGCCGTCCCAGTTCCCGGCGCATCTGGTCCGCTGCCTCCGGAGTCAATCCAGCCAGGACGAAATCGATTTTCCGTTCGGAGACATCCACCTGGAGCACCTGGATCTCCACCTGATCACCCAGACGGTACCGATGGCCCAGATGCTGGCCGATCAGGGCATACTGGCCGTCCACATAATCATAATAATCGTCGGTGAGACTGGAGATATGGACCAGCCCTTCCACCCCATTTTCCAGCTCCACGAAGAAGCCGAAGGAGGACACTCCGGAAATGGTCCCGGCAAATTCCTTCCCCACGAACTGGAGCATGTATTCGGCCATCTTCAGGTCCACGGTCTGCCGTTCCGCATCGATGGCTCCCCGTTCCCGGATGGAACAATGGGAAGCGATCAGGCTCAGGCGCTGGGTCCGCTCTTCTGCCTGCTGCCGGGTCAGGCGTTCTCCATCCAGCTGCCGACGCAGGAGCCGATGCACCATCAGGTCCGGATACCGGCGGATGGGAGACGTGAAATGGGTGTAGAAATGAGCAGCCAGGCCGAAATGGCCGATGTTCTCTGTCTGGTAGACTGCTTGACGCATGCTCCGGAGGGCCACCGTAGAGATCAATTTTTCCTCCGGCTTTCCAGCCACTTTATCCAAAGCTCGCTGGAGATCTTTGGGACGCATCTTTTCTTCCACTTTCAGCGTGACCCCGAAGAGGGCCATCAGCTTGGCCAAGTTCTGGATCTTTTCCGGATCCGGCAGATCGTGGACCCGGTAGATGAAGGGCCGTTTGTGCCGGGCCATATAGCCTGCCACCGTTTCGTTGGCAGCCAGCATGAATTCTTCGATGAGCATCTCGGCCACGGAACGTTCCCGCTTCACAATGGCCACTGGATGTTTCTGTTCATCCAGGAGCACCTTCTGTTCCGGCAATTCGAAATTGATGGCGCCTCGGCGTTCCCGCTTTTTGTGGAGCACCTTCTGGAGCTGGGCCATGTTTTCCAGCATGGGGACGATATCTGCATATTTTTTCCGCAGGGCTTCGTCCTGGTCCACCAGGATGGCCCGCACATCGGGATAGTTCATCCGATGATGGTTGTTGATCACGCTGGGGGAAAGGGTAAAGGAGATGGTCCGGCCGGTCTTTCCGTCGATGAGCATCTCACAGCCCATGGTCAGCCGGTCTTCCCCTTCGTTCAGGCTGCAGATGCCGTTGCTCAGTTCCACCGGCAGCATAGGCAGGACCCGGTCCACCAGATACACGCTGGTGCCTCGTTCATAGGCTTCCTGGTCCAGCAGGGAATGGGGCTGGACGTAATAGCTCACATCGGCGATGTAGACCCCCAGGAAATAATTGTCTCCTTGTTTTTCCACATAGACCGCATCGTCCAAGTCTTTGGAATCCACCCCGTCGATGGTGATGATGTTCCATTTCCGCCGGTCCAGCCGGTTCTGGAGCTCCTTCTTTTTGATTTTCTGCTCTACTTTTTCCGCAGCTGCCTGGACCGGTTCCGGGAATTTGGTGGGCAAATCGTTATCTTTGATGATGGAAAGGATTTCCAGGCCGATATCCCCAGGTTTCCCCAGGATCTCCACGATCTTTCCTTCTGCATTCCGCCGTTCGTCCGGCCAGGTGGTGATTTCTACCACCACTTTTTCCTTATCCCGTGCTCCGTTGAAATCTTTCCGACGCACGTAGATGTCCCGGCCCACTCGTTTGTTGTCCGGGATCACAAAGCCGAACTCGCCTGATTTGCTGAAGGTCCCCACCAATTTGTGATGGGCCCGGTTCAGGATCCGGATGATCTTCCCTTCCTGCCGGTCGTCGAAACCGCTTTTCATCACCCGGGCCATGACCGTATCTCCATCCATGGCGCCGCTGAGGCTGCTGGCCGGGATAAAGAGATCTCCATCGGCGGTCTTCTCTTCCGGGATCACAAAGGCAAAGCCCTTGCTGGTCACCTGGCAGCGGCCCACCACCAAGCCCATAGCCGCGGGGAGCCCATAGGTGTTGAACCGGGTCTTCACCACCTGGCCCCGGTCTTCCAGATCTTTCAGCACCTGCCAGAACAGCTTCAGGTCACTACCTTCCAGCGCCAGGGCCTTCAGCAGTTCTTCCGCCCCCAAGGGAGCTACCGGATGTTCCTTCATATACCCCAGGAGCTGGTTTTCCAATTCCGTGTTTGTCATGATCTCTCCTCATACATCAGCTTGCCGTCCGCTTCCGCGGCAATGGTCCCGTCCTCCCGGACCACCTGCCCGGTCATTTCCAGCAGCTGTCCTTTCCTCCGCTTCACTTTGGTGATCACTTCGATCCGTTCCCCGATCCGCACCGGCTGCCGGAAGCGGACCTCCAGCCGGGCCGTGTAGGCAACTTTGTGTTCATACATATAGGGGTAATTCCCCATGGTTTCGTCCAGCAGGGTGGAAATCAAGCCTCCGTGCATCCGGCCGTCATAGCTCTGATGGACGGGCTGGGGCACAAAGCTGGTATAGCAGCCTTCCGCATCGGTACGGAAATGGAGATGGAGCCCCATAGGGTTGTCCTTCCCGCAGCCGAAGCACATGGTATCTCTGGTTCTTTCCATATTCCTTATTCCTCCAAAAAGGCCTCAATGGCAGCATAAATGGCCTGCCGGCCCTTATATAATGTCATCACATGGCGGGCCTGAGGGATCCACAGCAGGTGTTTTTCCCGGGAAGCCGCCCAGTCGTGGATATAAACAGCGCTTTCCGGACGCACGGTATGGTCTGTCCGAGACTGGATGATCAGCAGAGGCTGTGCCACCTGGGGCAGATACTTCCTTTTGACGGCCTTCAGCAGCCGTACCAGCTGGTGGACTGCTTTGATGGGCATGCACCGGTAGGCCACGTTGTACCGCTCCGGCGCATCCACCGTCCGGGGATGTTTGGGGATGGCCCAGTAAGGCAGCCGGTCGGCCAGCCACAGGAAGTACACCCGCCAGTCGTAGAGATAGATGGGAGTGGAAAGCACCGCCAGCTTGTCCGCTTTCGTCACTGCCCCGGCATAAAGGGTCAGCAGCCCTCCCATGGAAAGGCCGATGACAGTGACCTGAGTACAAGTTTCCCGGAGATGGTCCACGCCCTGGTGCACCTGTTCCTCCCATTGTTCTGCCTTTACGTCTAAAAGATCATGGGGATCTGTCCCATGGCCAGCTAGGAGCAGTCCTTCCACCGTATACCCCTTTCGGTGGAGCTCCTCTCCCAGTTCCCGCAGCTCTGAAGGGCTGCCGGTGAAGCCGTGGATCAGCAGGACCCCTTTATTGTTTTCTCCCCTCCAGAAAAACGGTTCTGCCCCAGGCAGTACCATGGTCTTTCCCCCTTCCCCATAGCAAAAATGGCATTACCTGACCTAGGCAATGCCACTGTGAAATCTGTGAACGTTCTTCAGTTGCTTACTGCAGACGGGCAATCGCCACGTTGATGACAGCAAAGATCAGCCCCAGCACCACGGTGATCCGGGCCAGAGCTTCATCCATATCGGTAGGTTTGCCGCCGAACAGGGATTCGCCGCCCCCCAATCCGCTGAAGCCGGCGCTTTTTCCGGACTGGAGCAGGATGGAGCCAATCATCAGGATGCTCACGATCACATCAAGGACCATCAATATATCTAAAGCCACAGGTATTCCCTCCACATATCAGATTCTTATATTTTACACCATACCATTGGATTTTGTCCAGAGTTTCCGAGACCCGCGTATGTGTCAACAAGTTCTCGGTGAAACCTTCATTGCCGTATAGTTATTCAGAA
>ERZ791914.296-NODE-296-length-53919-cov-15.754251_pt1 | contig 53919 bp, 42 predicted proteins | sample MGYA00510140_ERZ791914 | MGnify/ENA primary metagenome ERZ791914 (study PRJEB30046, sample SAMN00792079) | human gut metagenome | study: EMG produced TPA metagenomics assembly of the A metagenome-wide association study of gut microbiota in type 2... | reverse complement strand
CTCGGGAGAGCCCACAACTACGAAAGCGAAGCGTGTAGTTATAGTGGGCTATAACCGGAAGCCTTTCGGTTTCTTGGATAGTGTATCATTCCTCTTTTTGACAGATTGCGCTTGCTCTTTCCTATCGGCTATTCGTTTCTGTAAATATTCGTTCAGATCTTTACATCCACTGTAGATTTGCGAGGCGTCACGTATATACCGGGTAGCATCATACTCCTTTCTGATTTGCTGTATTGCTTCCATTCCTGCACGGTCATTGTCAAAGAAACAGTGGATGCGCTCATAGCTTCCCAACGGATAGAGTGCCTTGGGAACATTGGCTACGGAATTAAGAACTATGTAATCCTGTCTGTCGAAGTCGGGTGATTGCGGACAGCTTTCCAGTCTTAAGGTCAGAAAGGAAAGGTAATCCATAAATCCCTCAAAAACGTAACATGCACTCCTTGGCTTTCCTGACTGTCTGATATGGGATATTTCTTTTGGTGCGATACATCCCTTGAAATATCGGTTGCGGATTTCATATCCACCCGATATGTTCGGAAAAGCAATGGCGAAATAACGTTTGCCGTTGTGGGTGAAACGGGCTTCCTTACATTCTCTTTTCGCCAGTGCCGTGTTTATCCCTCTTTCCTGTAGATAGGCAAGCAGGGCAGGAGAAGTCAGCTGTACAATGTCCAACTCCTGAAAACTCGGTTCGGAAAATGACTGCTTGCCAAAAGAGAAAGATACGGGACGGATGTGCGGAGTCTGTTCCTCGATTTTCTGTAGAAGATAAGGTACATAGTCGGAATAGTAGAGTTCCTGTGCCAGTGCAATGATATTTCCACCTTTACCAATTGCAAAATCATACCATTGGTTGCGTTCGGTATTTATTTTGAACGAGGGCTCTGTCTCTTCCCGTAACGGGGATTTATACCACAGGTTGATACCTTGCTGCTTGACGGGAGAATGTCCCAAACTGTACAGAAAATCCGCTATCCTGATTTGTTTTGCTGTTTGTATATCCATAATAAGATGAGTGTTTGAATAATGGTTGGAATATTTATTTCTCTTTTCGCCCGTACCTTTTTATGAAGTACGGTCTGTATAATCACTTCACTTTATTTTCGTATATATAGGATACGGTAATAAAGTGAAGCGGTTTTACATTCTCTGCAATCGCTTCGCTTTATCCTTAATATATAGACCTGCCGAATAAAGTGAAGTGATTACAGGTTAGACGGTCTAATAGTGAAAGTCTGGCTTGAACGTGTATTTCCTGCCGTTCTCCTGTACTATCATCCGTTTGTTCCGGAGCATGGTGATAAGTGATACCGCCTTTTGATGGTTCAGTTTTACACCTACTGACATATAAGACTTGATTAAGGCGGTTTCCAGATCCTTGTAGCCGTATTCCTCTTTCAGTCCGAAAGCCGCTTCTAGTGCTATGCGGTGCTGTTGTTCGGTAATATGCCTGTAAGGGTCGAACTTTTCCTCTTCCGGTCTTCCGGGTTTCTTCGCTTCGGGTCTGTACCCCTCTATGAGTTCAGGCAATGCATTGTCGTTGATACGGAAAGCGAAAGGCTCGAAATCCATTGCACGTATGTGCATGGCCGAAACATTGCTTATATCCCCGTTGCTCTTGTCCTTTTCCACGAGAAGAACGGTTTCCGCCTTGTTGTTCAGCTCCGTACCGATATGCCCTCTTGCGTTTTCATCGCCTTTGTTCTGGTGGAGTATCGTATGGATGTGTATTTGCCTGTCATCCGTCCACTGCATCAACTTGGATATGATGCGTGTCGATTCTCCCGGACTGTTGATGTCATATACCATATCACGGATGCCGTCTATGATTACAAGCCCTATGTCCGGTGTATTATAGATAGCCTGTTCGACAATCCTGATGCGCTGTTCGGGCGTGTATTTCCTCAAAGCGAGAAACTCCAGATGTTCATTGTCCCTGTCATCAGGAAGACCGGCCAGCCGTAAAATACGTTTCATGACTTTCAGGCAGTGATAATGGCTTTGTTCCGTGTCCACATAAAGGACTTTCCTTTTGTTCTCCGGAAGTTCTGCCACATACCGTAGTACCGTACCGTTTTTCAATGAGGCGGCTACAATAGCCGACACATTGAAAGTCTTTTTACTTTTGGCTTTGCCTATGGATGCACTGAAATTGCCCAGTGTGCCAATGACCGAACCTTGCACTTTTAAAATCTCAGGTGCTTTCTCATAGATTTTCGATAGGCTCAGACGTGAGGCTTGCCAAAGGATTATCGCCTGTTCTGCAGATATTTCCTTTATTTCTCTCATATAGTCCATAAGCATACCTCCCATTATTTCCGTCCTCCTGTTTTCTTTCCGGCAAGTTCAAGAGCCAGTTCTGCATCAACTATAATCTTGCGCCCTATCTGGGTAATCGCCTTGTCTATCTTACCGCTTTTCTTTATGCGGTTGGCAGTGGGCAGACTGCACCCGAACAGTTTGGCTATACCGAGTATTCCGTACACATACTTCTTTTCCGTGTCTGTAACGGGTTGCGGCAATGCTTCGGCCTGACCTGAAGCGTGCTTACTCAGGAATATGAATTCTTCGCCTGTCATTTGCCAGACGGGTTTTGATAATAATTCTTGGATATTTGTCATCGTCCAATCTATTTAGTCGTTAAACAATCAGCCCTGCGCACTGGCTGTTATTTCTGTTCTCGAACGATGCAAAATTAGGTAGGGTTATGAGTGGTAAGGATGGGGACGGTACAAACTGAATATCATTGTATCTTATTGAATATCAGAAAACAAAAATACCACTCAAAAATTATTTTGAGTGGTAAAAGTGGAACTTTCGTAAAGTATCAGGATATATCACGGATTATCTGAATATATGTTCCATTTCCTTGGCGAAATTTTGGTTGCTGTCACTGGGGAAATCTGAAACAGGCTCCTTGTACTTGGATTTGTAGTAGCTGTCGTCAATATCCAGCAGTTTCAGTATTCTGTCTTTCCATTTGTCCCTGTCCTGTTTGGAGAGTTTCTCGCTCATCAGGAATATCAGATAGCATACACGTATTTTCTCTCTCGGTTTTATTTTCAGCTTACAGTTGCAGGGGTGAAGATTCATATTGGCATAGAAATCTGGTGCGGAAATTTCTTCGAACTGTTCTCCTTTGCACACCTCATGAATGAGCGAAAGTAATTTCATGCTGAAATATTCCTGTTGTTCTTCTGTCGTTTCCTGCTGACTGATTGGCTCGCTTGATTTATTCTCTTGCTTTCCGTCAGGAATGTATTTCTTCAATATATCCAGAAAAAGGCAGCTTTGACGGTATATGTCCGCACAACAGTTCTTCATATATTGGAATGCCTCTGTTCTTGTAGCCTTTTGCTGGTCATAGAGTTTGTTCAGTTTGGCTTTTTCCCTGTCATATTCAGCCTTGCAGCGTTCATATTCTTTCTCTGCCTGTTTTTCCTCTTCGGCTGTATGCTCCCTGTAACCAATGGAATCATACCTGTTGTTGGCTTCATTCAGCGGCTTGCTCAGACTTCTTGTAACATCCAGCTGGGCTTCAATTTCCTGAGAATACCTTTCCATGTGCTGATAGCAAGCACGTTCTATGGCTCTGTCACTTAACGGGCGTATCTCATAAGCCTGTATGCTCTTTTCTATTTCAGTTTTCAGACTGTTGAGTATCAAGGTGTATTGCTCTTTTTGCTTGTCAAGCACCAGTTCAAGGATAGCGGCTTCAAAGGATTTCATGTCATTATACTCCTGATAGAAATCCGATATGAATTTCTGCCTGTCAAAAGAAAAAGCGTAATTATCTATATAGTCTCTGTATATTCTGTTAAGTTCTCCATATTGGGGAATCATCGTCTGTATCTTTCCTGCCATATACTTTATATTATGGGTTCTTGTCCTTGTCAAGGAATAAGGTCAGTTCTTCTTCCACTTCTTCTATACTCGGTAGGGCAGATTTCAGATTTTCGGGTACTGCCTTGCTCAATTGATAGTCGCTGATACCTATCGGCTGGTCATATCCAGCCAAGGCATATTGTGCCACGACCTCATCCTTACCCCTGCACAGCAAAAGACCGATGGTCTTGTTATCATTTTCTCCCCTCAGTTTATCATCTACAACATTGATATAGAAATTTAACTGCCCTGCATATTCCGGTTTGAATGGCGTTGCTTTCAATTCCACGACGACATAGGCGTGGAGCTTGATATTATATAGAATCAGGTCGGCGAAAAAGTCACTGTCCCCAATCTGGAAATGTTTTTGTCTGGCAACAAAAGCAAAGCCGTTACCCATTTCCAGCAAGTAATGGGTTACATGCTTTACCAACTGTTCTTCTATATCCCTTTCGTCAGCCTTTTCCTTTGCTCCTGCCAAGTCAAAGATATACGGGTCTTTTAACAGATAATTGGCAAGATCGCTTTGAGGTGCCGGAAGTGTGGCAGTGAAGTTGTTTACCTTGTTACTCTTGATTTGTCTGTCATACAGATTACTTTCAATCTGCATTTTCAGCACATTACTGCTCCAACCCATTTCTACAGATTGTTTCATATACCAATACCTTACACCTAATGGTAGCGGATTATTGAGTATGACCATATGGCTTGCCCAATTTATTCTTGCAATCGGTGACGCCAAGAATAAATCTTCTATATCCTCTATTTTTATTTTATAGATGGTTGCTACTGTTTTTTCTACATTCTGAAATTGCGCAGGAACCTCCTGCGTAATTTCTAAAGATTGATTATCAGCTGATTGTATTTGCGCAGTAAGCTCCTGCGTAAATTGCCCGCTGTTGAGTTTAAGGACTTCATTAGTAATGTTTTGAATATTAGGGACTGACAGTATTGAATCTGTTTCAATAAAACTACGAAGTACATTTAACGGATATAAACGGGCAAACTGGCACATATAAGTAAGATTACGCTCCGAATATCCCTTCTTTTCAGGATAATTGAATCTGATTGCCTGTGCCAACTTCTTGATAATTTTACCACCCCAGCCATGCAGGTTTTGGTGGTACAGTATATAATTGCCCATTTTCCAGTAATGGAACAACATCTGGGCATTGGCTGCGGTAATGAGCCGGACTTGTGCCTGTTCTATTTCCGAACCGACAGCATGGACAAAGGCATCAAAATGACCTTTCTTTATATTATGTTCGTTGTTATTTTCCATATTACTAACTATTACTTAACAAAGATAACTCTAATAATGGATAATCTGTGAAACAGACTGATACTTTTATAGTTGGTTAAACTTGTTCATTGCATTAGCCTTAATATCATCGGCTATGTCAATGTAGGGCTTCATGGCTTTATAATCACTGTGTCCTGTCCATTTCATTACAACCTGTGCCGGAATACCTAGAGCCAGCGCATTACAGATGAATGTTCTTCTTCCTGCATGAGTACTGAGCAATGCGTATTTCGGGGTAACTTCATCTATGCGCTCATTCCCTTTATAGTAGGTTTCACGTATAGGTTCGTTAATTTCTGCCAGTTCTCCCAGTTCTTTCAGATAATCATTCATTTTCTGATTGCTGATAACAGGCAATACCATGTGGTTTTCAAAATGGATGTCCTTGTATTTTTCAAGTATGGCTTTACTGTACTTGTTCAGTTCAATACTCAGACTATCTGCCGTTTTAACGGTGGTGACTTCTATATGGTCGGACTTGACATCACTTCTCTTTAGGTTGCGAACATCTGAATAACGCAGACTGGTAAAGCAACAGAACAGGAAAACATCCCGGACACGTTCCAGATACTGTTTGTCTTTGGGTATCTGATAGTCTTTAAGTCTGTTCAGTTCTTCCCATGTCAGGAAGATTACCTTCTTGGGGGTGGTTTTCAATTTCGGTTTGAACGTATCGTATGCTATATTCTGGTGATAGTCTTTCTTGAAGCTCCACCGCAGGAACCATTTGAGGAATCCCATTTGTTTACCGATGGTACTGTTCCTCATATCCTTTTTGTCGCGCAGGAAATTGACATATTCGTTCAGTCCGAATTCATTGAAATATTCAAAGGTTAAATCTTCCTTGAACTCCTTGAGGTGATTTTTAACGGCTGCAAACTTTTCGTATGTGGATTCAGTCCAGTTATTCTGGTTGCCGCATTCTTTTACAAATTCATCGAATACCTCCCAAAAACTTATCTTTACGTCTTCCTGGTCTTCACTTGTATCTTTCATCCGCAGGTTGAATGCGTCCTTTAGCTGTTGGGTAGTGGGCATGGCTTCCTGTACCTCAAATTCCTTGAACACGTTTTGAATTTCGGTATAGTATTTCAGCAGATCGGCATTGATTTCAGATGCACTTTGCTTTAGTTTGTTGGTACACCCGTTCTTCACTCGCTGCTTGTCAGCATCCCACTTGGCTACATCAATGCGGTAACCCGTTGTAAACTCAATGCGCTGACTTGCGTATATGACACGCATACGGATAGGCACGTTCTCCACGATTGGCACACCGTTCTTCTTCCGGCTTTCCAATGCAAAAATGATGTTTCGTTTGATATTCATAATTGGGTGTGTTTGAAATTCTACACCCAAATATACACCCAATATTTGGAATAGCAAAAGATATTCAGAAAGATTTAGATTTACTATGTACTCCAAATAGTGCTTGATTATTAATGATTTGCAATTTTATGATATTTCTTGAATATGTAGGTTCGAGAGCCTCTCTCTCCGCTGAAACAAGAACGAAGGACTTCACAAAAGCCTTCAAAAAGTCATTCAAAGCACCGTATATCAGCTGATTACGGTGCTTTTTTATTTTTGCGCCCCAACAAGGTGAAGGCCTGAATGTAGGGTTTAGCCTTCAAAGTTCGGTCATTATTTGCTACATTTACTGCTACACTTTGAAGACCCCTCAAAAAAATGTAGCAGTGACCGAAAAATGAAGCCCATTTTGAAGCCTATAAAATCATTGATTCATAACTGATTATGTAGAACTTTGTAGCCATGGTGCTACATTAAATTTGAGTCGTTATGAGAATGATTTTTAAAGTGTCGTACTATGTACGTTCAAACTACGAAAACAAGCAGGGAAAGTCTCCCTTGATGATCCGGATTTTCCTGAATGGTGAAATGCTGAATGTCGGTTCTTCCGGTATTTACATTGACAAGAAGCTATGGAACAATTCCACCAACCGGGTAAAGGGGCGTGGAAGCGAATCCTTGAATCTGAATGTTCAGTTGGACAACATCTCAAATTCGCTGCAGATGATTTTTAAGAAGCATGAATTTGACGAAGACCTGACCCTTGACAAGATCAAGAGTATCTTTTTGGGTAAGAACAAGGTCAAGACTACGTTTGTGGAGTTCTACGACAAGTATCTGGAGGACATCAAGGCACAAGTTGGTGCAGGTAAAAGTATAGCCTTATATCACAAATATTCGGCTGCCCGAAACCATTTCGTGAATTTCCTCCATGCCAAATACGGTAGAAGAGATCTGATGCCGAGTGAACTCACTCATCTGATTATCCATGATTTTGAAATCTACCTGAAGACGGTGGTTTCCCTGAGGTCAAATTCGGCTACCAAGACTCTCAAATTCTTCAAGACCGTAGTCATCTTTGCCCAGAAGTGCGGTATGATGACGCACGACCCTTTTTTGAACCACCACTTTCACCTGGAACCGGTGGACCGGGGTTTTCTTACGGATGAAGAGATACAACGCATCATGCAGAAAGATTTTGAGATACCCCGGCTTGAGATGGTGAGGGATGTCTTTATCTTTTCTTGTTTCTGCGGGCTTGCCTACATCGATGTGGCTCACCTGACGCAGGAAAACATCATTACCCTTGATAACCGTCCGTGGATTATCATCAATCGTCAGAAGACCAATGTACAGAGCAATATCCCATTGCTGGAGATACCGCGGATGATTCTTGACAAGTACAAGGGAAAGATCAAGGACAACAGACTGCTACCTGTTTTGTCAAATCAAAAGATCAATGCTTACCTCAAAGAAATTGCCGACCTTTGTGGCATCAAGAAACGTCTCAGCTACCACACAGCCCGGCACACATTTGCAACGATGTTGCTCAGTAAGGGTGTTCCCATTGAGTCCGTTTCGAAGATGCTGGGACATACCAATATAAAAACAACACAGATTTATGCGCGTATCACCAACAAGAAAATTGAGCAAGATATGATGCAGGTTGCCGACAAGTTTGACGGTTTTAGGAATTATTTCATCAATTAGCTGGCTTATTTCAGTTCAATCCTTACTTCGAGGGAAAAGACTCGCTGCACTTTTATCAGAAGGTGTGTCAAAATGCACACCTTTATTTTTTACGCACAAAACCCCGACTTTCCCAAGCCGGGGTTTTGTTATTACCTAAAGATTTTGTATCTTTAAGCATAATACTTCTACTATGACAAAGATACATTTTCGTCCTTACATTCCCAACCAAACAGTTCTATTTCCTCAAAGAATCGATGAGGATATAGCAGAAAACTATCCGGTGCGCATAGTTGACGCTCTGGTTGAAAGTCTGAGTCTTGAAAGTTTCAGGAAGTTATATAAGGAATGCGGTCGTAGCCCTTATCATCCTAAGATGATGCTCAAGGTTATTCTGTATGCCTACATGAACAACATCTACTCCTGCCGGAAAATAGAAAAGCTCCTTTATCATGACATTTATTATATTTGCCTGGGCGGATACGAGCAACCGGATTTCATTACCAACAACCGTTTTCGTAACTGGGTGAAGAAGGAAAATCAACGAGGTGTTTACCCAAACTGTACTTCTGCTCTCTTCCAAAGGCTCCATCAGTCTGAATGTGGAATACATTATTTTGATGTCAATGGAAAACTGTTGAAGGAAGTGGCTGATAAAGAAGATAATTCGGAAAACTATCTACCTTCGGAACTTCCTGCTACTGTAATTCAGTTACTGAATGAAAAGTATGCCGGTTATAGGTTGTTGGAAGCTGAAGTGGATCCTGTTGCCAAACTCTTGGAAGTGGATATTCTTACGTAGGCTGACTAGTTGGAGGTTTGCTTTGATCCTTTGACAGCCTATGCGTGGGTTTCCACTCCACAGGATGTACCGTTTGTTTCACTGCCTCAGATTATAAAGACTGCACACTAAAAGCCGCAGAAAAACATGCCGGTTATGAATTGGATGATGATGAAGCGGAAAAGGTGGTTACTCCTATAGGTAACCATTATATTGTAGAATTAGAAATGGATGGAAAACCTGACATCCAAGTTGAAATTAAAGAAGACGGTACACTAAAGCTATAAATTCCATTGTAAATACTCAATCCCAATAAAAAAGAGAGCCTTTTGCTGCATTTCAGTAAAAGCCTCTCTTCTTGAACATACAGGTATGGCTAATTTAAAAGCGATAAGCAAATCCGAGATTAAATACAGCCTGATCAAAATCACTGACCAGTTGATGGCGGAATTCAATGTTCATCATCCTGTTTCTGGCTATTGCAAAATCAACACCTCCACCAATATTCATATCAAACCGGAATCCATTGTCGCTGTCGTCATCACCACCTATATGGACATGATTTCCGTGTATATCCACATCCCAGTCATCATTCCAGTCAAACATCCAATTGGAAAATGTCAAACCAAGTAATGGGTAGAGCTTTACTTTGCTTGCCACAGGAAATAAATAGTGGAAATTCAGGTTTACATCCAACATACTGACGTTGTCATTTTCAAAGAAATAATTCAATGAAGGTTCCAGACGTATGGGTTGGTGATATTGTACTGATATTTCAGTCCCAAACCGACACTCTCAATTTCTGTTCCATAACTTAATCCGAATCCGATTGCTTGTTTTCCCTTTTGTGCATAAGTGTTGCCAACAAGCATCAAAAAAACAAACTGCTAAAAATAAAATCTTTTTCATTTTGGTATGTATTTTATGTAAAATTAGTCGTCATCACCCCAGGCATTATCCCATTTATGGCGCTTATATCTTTAGGGGTGGTGATGGTATTTGTCATGAAGGTCACAATAGGAACAATAATGTTTATGCCAATATTTGCTATGCAAATCAATCCTGTCATAAAAAGGATTATAATAGTCACTGCCTATTTCTATCAAGACACGATTTCATCCATATTTTCGATAGTGTTTGTAATAATTGCATATGTCACGCATGTGTTTACCGGAAGTCCTTGCTATCTCAAGGGCCAAACCGACATTTCCCCAGTCGCGTCCACATTATCTGTAATAGTCATCTAGAAGATTGCTGCGAGTGTTATACCCATACATAATCATTTCCGGTAGTCAGATACTTCTATAGAGGCATATTTGTTTGCTCTGCTGATGAACAAGGACAGCCTGTCTTGCGCAAAGATGGAACAAGAAATGGTCATGAGCAACAGTAAAATATAAAATTTTCTCATAAAACAAATGATTGGTAAAGTAATAGGTAAAGGTACTATAAAATCATGAGATAATACATCGTACTTGAAAGATATACAGTCATTCGTTGTTTTTTATTGGAAACGATACTCATAAGTAGATGTTTAACAGGACTTGTTGGGTTAAAATGTCTAAACTAAGACCTTTTTTATATGAACAATAATATTGGCCGTTGGTGATGCAAGGCCGGTTTCTATGCCGAGGTTGAGGGTTCGGTCGCATCGTAAAGCAGGTTGGTCTTGACGGCTATCTCTTGTCCATGGATGGTGGATACTGGAAGGCACAACAGACACAGCAGTACGACGAGACACATGGGCATACGTTTCATATAAACATTGAATATAGGTGAATAAATAGGAGCATCAAAAGAATCTTTTTCAGCAATCGTTGCATCTCAAAGAGCCCATTATGGATAGGAGTAGCAACAGCGGATACAAGCTCAAAAAGATTTTTCTTCGACTTTGATTTCGATGACAAAACTATTATATTAAGTCAAAAAAACGTTGTCAAAAATCGGTTTAATTCTAACAGCTTTATTTCTAAAAATTGAATATCAAAAGCTTTTATGGCTGTAAAATTGGCAAAAACTAACAGTTTGCTAACAACTCTTTTTTTGGGGGGATCGTGGTTCTATAGAAGTTGATTTTATAAATTCCGAAAACGAATCAGTTCTAAAAATGTTATTACACAAGTTTTGTTGGGTAAGTTGAATAATTGTCGCTAAGTATATTGTCCCGTAATTTTCTTTGTCTTTCTTGTTTTTATTGATACTTTTATTTTTTTAGTAATCATCCATGTGGTGGATATAGAATGAATAGGTATGTGAACTTTAAAATATATCACTATTGTGCGATGAACGTTTACTGTATTTTCTTTTATACTATTTTCTCTAATTATTGGAGTGTATTAATATCGAATTTTAATATCTCAAATAAATATACCAAATATTTTAATAAATATGTTGCATATTAATTATAATATTAATATATTTGTCGCGGTTAATGTATATTAGACATGTAAACACTGAATATTACTCTTTTGTTTATCTTATAAATTGCTAAATTCTTCCAAAAACTTAGCAATAACATTAAATAAACAAATTTATTTTTTTTGTTAAACCAAAATTATATTTATGAAAAAAGTGATTATTTTAATTCTGTGGACATTTTGTTTTACATATGTAATGGCACAGAAAAAACTGTTACAGGTATTGTTACAGATGTCTCCGGTGAGTATGTCATTGGAGCGAGTGTTATGGAAGTCGGTACTACTAATGGTACAATAACCGATGTTGAAGGTCGGTTTTCTCTCACAGTAAACCCCACAGGAAAAATCCAGATTACTTATATTGGATATGAGCCTCAGGTGATTGAAATAAAAAATCAAATTCATTTGAAAATAAAATTAAAGGAAGATTCCCAAATATTGGATGAAGTCGTTGTTACGGGGTACGGGGGAACCCAACTTCGCTCTAAACTAACCAACTCTATTTCATCAGTAAAAGAAGAACAAATGGCAGTTGGTATATTTTCTAACCCAGCACAAGCCTTATCCGGTGCTGTAGCAGGATTGAAGGTTATGCAAGCATCAGGTAATCCTGCAGCTTCACCAATCATTGTATTACGTGGTGGTACTAACCTTGATGGAACAGGTTCTCCCCTTATACTTGTCGATGGTCAGCAGCGGGATAATTTGAATGACATCAACCCAGCCGATATTGAATCAATGGATGTATTGAAAGATGCAGGAGCTACTGCCCTTTATGGTGCCCGTGCCAATAATGGGGTACTTTTAGTTACAACAAAAAAAGGAAAAACCGGACGTACATCTATCAATGTGAAAGCCCAAGTGGGTTTGAATTACATGCGTAATCCTTACGAATTTATGAACGCCGGAGATTATCTTTATTGGATGCGCAAGTCTTATCAGAATGCAGCGCAAGTATTTAAGACCCAATCTGGCCAATGGGTGGGTTGGAATGATCTGAGTTCACTCTCACAAAACCAGCCTTACGGTACAGGAAACATTTATTGGGAAGATGCCAATAGAACAATACCGGCAAATGGAAATAAAAATCCTAGTGCCGTATGGAGTCCAATGGTTTATACTGATGATCTGGCTTTCTTATTGAAACAAGGTTGGAGAAAGATGACCGATCCGGTATATGGTAATGAGATCATTTATAAAGACTGGAATATGAGCGAGGCTAATTTGAACCGCCCTGCCATTTCACAGGATTATAATATTAGCATTTCGGGTGGTAATGATAAAGGTAGCTATTATGCAAGTGTGGGATATAATCGTACGGAAGGTATTCCATTGGATAACTTCTATCGACGTATCAACGCCACACTTAATGCAGACTATAAGATAACCGATTGGTTAACGTCATCCACTAATGTCTCTTTTTCTGACTCCAAATGGAATGGTCTTCCAAATGGTTTAGAAAGAAAAGAGGATCTTACCGAATACGATGAAACTGAACATAATTATTTTGTGCGTATGTTGAGTGCACCTCCTACTCTTCGCGGATATAATGCAGATGGAGAATTGTTGCTCGGACGCGATTATAAAGACGGTAACCAAGCTGTGAACTCAAAGAAGTTTTATCGTGACTTTAACGGCAATAAATTTATCTTTGGTGAAAATCTGAATTTTCAGATATTGAAAGACTTGTCTTTAAAGATAGGTGCCGTATGGATGTATGACGAAAGAATCAAGGAAAGCTACAATCAGGACTTTCTGCAATCCTCCGGTAATACCAACAAAACAAGAAGTGCCTCAGCAGACTTTAATAGAGTATTAAAACAGACCTACAATGCAGTGGTTAACTATGGTCTGAGTTTTAACCAGATGCATAACTTGAATGTACTTGCCGGCGTAGAATATTACAATGAAGCTAAAAAAGGGTTTAATGCGGCTGGTTCGGGGGCTCCTACGGATGCCTTGAAGGATTTGTCACTGACTGTCGCAGGTGCTAACCAACGCAAGATTGATTCATGGCATGAAAAGAAAGCCATTATGTCTTACTTCGGACGTTTGAATTACGATTATAAGACCAAATATTTACTTTCTGCCACATTACGCCATGATGGTTATTCCGTACTCTTGGGTGATAACCGCTGGGGTACATTTCCTGGTATTTCTGCTGGTTGGGTTTTCAGTAAGGAGAATTTTATGAGAAATTTGCATAAAATAATTTCCTTTGCCAAATTGCGCGCCAGTTATGGGTTAAATGGTAATGTGTCTAAAATTGGTGCTTACGATTTACAAGGCGATTACTCAAATGTTCAATATGGCGGGGAAGCGGGATTCCTAATAGGTAAACTACCTAATCCCTATTTACGTTGGGAAAAGTCACATACATTTGAAATTGGTGTCGATCTCGGGCTCCTCGAAAATAAAATTAATGCAAACTTTACTTTTTATAACCGTCGTACTCAAGACAAATATGCAGATATTCCACTTCCCAGTTCTTCAGGAATCAATTCATTTAGAACAAATAACGGAGAAATTCAAAACCGAGGCCTCGAAATAGAATTTTCTTTCAAAGTGCTAAACCGTAGAGATATGCAGTGGAACATCAGTGTGAACGCAGCATACAATAAGAATAAGATACTTAAATTGCCGGATAACGGATTGGAACGTAACCGACAGAATGCTTTCCAGGTATATGATCCCCAAACCAAAAAATTGATATGGGTTGGCGGTTACCAAGAAGGACAAGAACCGGGTGCTTTGTATGCATTCAAGTATGAAGGCGTTTATAAAAATTACGACGAGATACCCGGTAATTTGAAAGATATTGCATATAAGAGTAGTGGCTTGACACTCTATGGACCGGATGCATGGGCTGCACTCCCAGAATCTGCAAAAGTAAAGGTTGACAGCAAAGGGCGTGTAGTTGCAGCCGCCTTGCCTATCCAACCTGGAGATGCGAAATTTAAAGATGTCAATGGCGATGGTATAATCGATGATTACGATATGGTCAAGGTGGGTAATACCATTCCCCATTGGACAGGTGGTATTAACACCGACTTTACATGGAAGGATTTTTCACTTTATGTCCGCATGGATTATGCATTAGATTATAAATTACATGACTTCTCTTCTTCCTGGATTATGGGAAATCTGCAAGGGACATTCAATACCTTGGAAAAGACAAAAGATTCCTGGACACCTGAGAACCCTAATGCAAAATATCCCACTTATGTTTGGGCCGATCAGCTAGGAAAAGGTAACTATCAGCGTCGTTCAACCATGTTTACACATGAAGGCAGCTATTTGGCATTCCGTGAAGTAGCCCTCACGTATACGGTACCTCAGAAACTAATCTCCAAGTGGAATATTCAGAAGTTGGCATTTACCATCACGGGACAAAACTTGGGGTATCTGACTGCAGCCAAAGATCTATTTTCACCAGAACCGACAGAGATTTTGGGAAGCGATGATTTACATTTAGGAGGTTACCCATTGCCACGTTCCGTTATTTTTGGAGTTAATCTTTCATTTTAAACAAAAAATAAATTATGAAATATTTAAAATACATTATTATATCCTGTCTGACAACAGGAATGTTAACGTCTTGTGAGCTAGATTATTCTCCAGAGGATTGGTATGGAAGCTCCACATTTTGGCAAAATGAAGCACAGGTAGATGGCTTTATGGTGGGGATGCACAAGCATCTACGTGATATTAACCAGTATATTTTCTTAATGGGTGAAGCGCGGGGAGGTACTCAAAAAACTGGATCGGGGTCACAAGGAGTCAGTTTGAACTACAGTTCTCCTATTAAAGACAATACTTTTACAGACAATAATACTGGAATTACGAATTGGGCAAACTTTTACGAGAAGATTCTCAATGTGAATGAGTTTATTAATAAAGTAGAACATGAATGTATATTTCTTGACGCAAACACGAAAAACTATTTTCTAGGACAGGCCTATGGAATACGTGCTTATTACTATTTCCATTTATACCGCACATTCGGTGGGGTTCCATTAATTAAAGACCCAAAAGTTATGGAAGGCGTTACCAATGCAGAAAGCCTGTACGAGCCCCGTGCGACAGCTAAACAGACGCTAGATTTCATCAAGGAAGACATTACCCGCTCAGAGTCTGCATTTGGAAACAATAATGTTATCAAACTAAATAAAGGTATGTGGTCAAAAGCTGCTACTACCATGTTGAAGGGTGAAGTATATTTGTGGTCTGCCAAAGTAACTACGGAAGACCAGTCACCGGCTTCTGGTGATCTTGGTGTAGCCAAAGAAGCCGTTTCAAGCCTGATAAATAAGAATTTTAAATTATTGCCTCAATTTAAAGATATATTTGCTTATACAAACAAAGGTAATGATGAGGTTATATTTGCTTTGCGCTTTGTCGACGGAGAAGCACAAAACTGGGCTTATGATTTTACATATCGGAATGCGAACTTTGTAAACACATTCTACAATGTGAACAATGTGAAAATTTTATCTGACACTCTTCTGATACAAGATGCAGGAATGCAGCGCCATGAATGGAAAGAGGGTTTCTTTGTTTCTTTTAAAGATGCTGATATGAGAAAAAGAAGTACATTTCTCGATTATTACGATGAAAATGGAATACTTAATGGCACTGTATTTACCAAATGTATCGGAACTATCAATAATAGTACGGGAAAACGCGTCTTCAGTGACGACTATGTTATCTACCGTTATGCGGATGTTCTCCTCATGATGGCTGAAATAACCAACATGGAAGGTGGAGATGTTGCTAAATATATTAATGAAATACGGCAACGTGCTTATGGTAAGAATTATGATGAGACTCTTTATGGATACACGAACAGTACGTTTGAAGAAAACGAATTGGCTATTCTTCATGAGCGTGACAAAGAATTTGTATGGGAAGGTAAACGTTGGTATGACATCCGCCGTATGTGGGATGTTAATCACAAGCCTTTAGTTTTCTCTGCTAAAGCCAATTATGACAGTTCTGATCCTGTATTGAAAGAAAGTGAAGAATATAAACTCTTATGGCCTATTGATATCAATACATTGAATAATGATAATAAATTAAAAAATAATCCGGGATATTAATCTCCCGAAGGAGATAGTCTTCTAATAGGCTATCTCTTTTTTCTAAAAATATAAATAACCATAAAATATATATGTTATGAGATTTTTTAAACATTTGGCAACTTTTGCTATGGTTTGTTGTCTTACACTAAATGCACGATCACAACAGAGTAATACTTTCGTCCCCTCAGAACACGGTTTGATCAAATCTGACCGGGAAGATGGACGTTTTATCAGTTCAAGGCGAGTTTTACAGGCTATGCTCAAACACACTGAACCCAAATATGCTTTCAAGCCTACCTTTAGTCCTGCTGAATTTAAAAAATGGCAGACAGGATTACGTCAGGCAATGAAAGACATTATGTTTCATCCTAACATTAAAAATCAACCGGTGCCTAAATTATTGAAAAGTGAACCTCGTAAAGGTTATACCATAGAAAAGTGGGAATTCTATCCGTTGCCGGAGTGTGTCTCTACCTTCTTGGTAATGATACCGGACAATTTGCAAAAAAAAGTACCGGGAGTGATATGTATTCCAGGTTCCGGTGGTACTAAAGAATGTTTGGCTGGAGAACCACCTATTGAACCTAAGTTTGCAAGTAACTATCATAGTGATAAAATAGATATGGGGTTAAGCTATGTAAATATGGGACTGATTGCTGTCATTGTAGACCATGCTGCTGCAGGTGAAGCCGCTGATTTGGAGAAATACACATTAGGCACAAGTTTTCATTATGACGGCACTGCACGTTATCTGCTTGAACTCGGTTGGAGTTATCTTGGCTACGATTCGTTTTTACATGCACAGGTTATCAAATGGATGAAGCAAGATCAGAGAATCAATAAGGAACGGCTGATAGTCAGTGGATTTTCGTTGGGGACAGAGTCACTGATGGTACTTGCTTCCATAGATCCTTCTATCTATGCATTTGTATATAATGATTTTCTTTGTAACACGTTGGAACGTACTATCGTTATGACAGAACCTGATAAAAATGGAATACGTCCATTTCCAAATACCATTCGTCACTTAATTCCAAATTTCTGGAATAATTTCAACTTTCCCGATATTGTAGCTGCCATTGCTCCCCGACCGCTGATACTTACAGAAGGAGGGTTGGATCGTGATCTGAATTTGGTGCGTCAAGCATATGAATTAGCTGGACATCCCGAGAATCTGGAAATTCATCATTATCCCAAATTCTCTGATCCTCGTTCACGTATTAATTTGAATACATTACCTGAGGGTATTAATCGTGATCAATATTACGACCTTGTGAATGTGGATCGTACCAGTCATTATTTTAAGGCGGTTACTATTATACCTTGGCTGAAGAAACTTTTACAACGAGATTCTCAATGAAAAAGGGAATAAATAAATATTGGTTTTGCCTTGTGTCTTTGTTATATTGCTTAAGCGGTAATGCAGAAGACTTGGTGGCACACGTTTATGATGCGGAACTTCCTGTCCTAATAAACAAAATAGATAACTTAGTCTGTGAAGTTATGATTGAAAGTGAATTGGGAGGGGAGGTTCTGAACGAGTTTACGTTTATCCAAGAGGGAATATTGCCAGTGGCGGGCATGAATGGTTGTGTCTATTATAGTGGTACATCTTCAGCTATGAATTCACGAACTCCTTCACAAGCTATCCGAAATGGAGTTATGACCTATGGAGGTAGTCAATCCTATTATTGCCATCCTGCCTATAGTATCAAAAAATGTGAGCAACCTTTAAGTACAGAAAATGTATTTCCGGTTCGAACCAAGTTAGTCCGTGGACAAAATTATTTTTGGGTAAGTTTACGGTTAGTTTCTCAAACATCTTTAAATACTTCTTTTTCCATATCCGTAAAACGAGTAAAAGTTAACGGAAAAGAAATATCTGTACGTGATGTGAAAAAAAAGACAATTACTCATTATGTAGGAATTGCTGTGCGACAGGCAGGAGATGATAATGTGCACTCATATCGCATCCCTGGCTTAGTAACGACTAATAATGGTACTTTATTAGGAGTATATGATGTACGCCACCAAACTAATATTGACTTGCAAGAAGATATAGACATAGGTATGAGCCGTAGTACAGACGGAGGACAAAGTTGGGAACCTATGAAAATCATTATGGATATGGGAGAATACAACGGACTTCCTCAAGGACAGAACGGTATTGGTGATCCAGCCATTCTCGTAGATGAAAGGAGTAACACTATTTGGACATCAGCTGTATGGGTGCATGGATTGGCTAATGCACGCGCTTGGAGGAATGTGAAACCCGGAATGACACCGGAAGATGGTACTGGACAATTGATACTTGTTAAAAGTACGGATGATGGTAAGACATGGTCTTCTCCTATAAATATCACTTCACAGGTAAAAAGTAAAGATATGACGATGTTACTTCAAGGTCCGGGTAGAGGTATTACTACACACGACGGCACATTGGTGTTTCCCGTTCAATATAAAAGTGTGAACAGGCAATTAAGAGGAGAAATTGCAATCATATACAGTAAAGACGGAGGTAAGAGTTGGCATCGTTCCAATGCTGTTTCTACGGAAGAACTCGTATCTGAACCACAAATAGCAGAAGTGATTCCAGGTACTCTGATGATAAATGCACGTACATCCGCTCCCTGTCGTTTTGTGGCAGTCAGTACTGATTTAGGAATGAATTGGCGAAAACACTCTTCATCGGGATGTGAATTGATAGAACCGGGGTGTATGGGAAGTCTTTTGCACATAAAAGCTGACCGGAACATTTTAGGAAAGAATATTCTACTTTTTTCCAATCCAAATACACCGGCTATGTCACCTTCTATGAGCGGAAGGAAAAACTTGACGATAAAAGCAAGTTTAGATGCAGGGATCACTTGGCCGTTGGAGTATCAGATAAATTTGGATGAAGAACAAGGATGGGGTTACTCTTGTTTAACGCAGATTGACAAGGAGACTGTCGGTATTTTATATGAAGGAAGTACTGCACAAATGGTATTTCAGAAGATTCGACTAAAGGATTTAATAAGAAATAACCTTTAAATATCTTCAGAAATAATTTTAGTTGATTTTGAAAGACTGTATTAGAGTAATCTTTGATATGGTCTTTCTTTTTTAGAATAATAAAGAACATGAATCAGTAGTTGATTTGCTGATTCAAAGAATCAAGGTTGAGAATCATCTACCTTTTCGCTTGTTAAAATGTTATTATTTAGTTAATTATTTTATTAATTGTTCTTTTTTAATATCGTTGAAAATTGATATATTATTAAAACCATTTATTGATCTATTTATAATTCCCAAGGAGAAAGCATTAAAACTTATAAAAAAAATATATATGGGATGTTTATGAGTCTTCACTCAAGTTCTACTGTCAGAGGTTCAGTAATAACAATCATCCAATCTTTACCGATCAGGAACTGTTTACTGTATATCTGTTCTACGGAGTTTATCAGCAATCCTTTAAAATCAAAGACATACTTACTTTTATGGTTTCCTAACTTGACTTCTTACCAAGAAGGTGTGTCAAAATGCACACCTTTATTTTTTACGCACAAAACCCTGACTTTCCCAAGCCGGGGCTTTGTTATTACCTAAAGATTTTGTATCTTTAAGCATAATACTTCTACTATGATAAAGATACATTTTCGTCCTTACATTCCCAACCAAACAGTTCTATTTCCTCAAAGAATCGATGAGGATATAGCAGAAAACTATCCGGTGCGCATAGTTGACGCTCTGGTTGAAAGTCTGAGTCTTGAAAGTTTCAGGAAGTTATATAAGGAATGCGGTCGTAGCCCTTATCATCCTAAGATGATGCTCAAGGTTATTCTGTATGCCTACATGAACAACATCTACTCCTGCCGGAAAATAGAAAAGCTCCTTTATCATGACATTTATTATATTTGCCTGGGCGGATACGAGCAACCGGATTTCATTACCAACAACCGTTTTCGTAACTGGGTGAAGAAGGAAAATCAACGAGGTGTTTACCCAAACTGTACTTCTGCTCTCTTCCAAAGGCTCCATCAGTCTGAATGTGGAATACATTGACGGAACCAAGATTGAATCCAAGGCAACAAGTACACTTTCGCCTGGAGAAAAATAGTTGAGTGGAATCGTGAACGCCTGATGAAAAAGATAAACGTTCTGTTAGAGCAGATAGACGATGTCATCGCCCAGGAGAACTCATCGGAAAGTAATGATGAAGTTGAGTTTACTCCGGCTATGCTGACTGAAATGGCGGGAGAGTTACGTCATACACTTGAAAAAGTTTCCGAGCCTTCCACTAAAGAGGAAAATGACTACGCTGAAAAAGAAATGCAAACAGTTGAAGGAGTTGGAAACACACAGAGATAAACTGTAGGAATATGACAATTATCTGGACACTCCGCAAGAGCAGAATTCCTATTCCCAAACAGACAAGGAGGCTACTTTTATGAGAATGAAGGAAGATGTCGTGCTGGGTGGTCAGACGAAGCCCGGTTACAATCTTCAGATCGGTACTGAGAACCAATTTATTACCGATTTTGTACTCTTCCCGAACCCTATGGATACATTAACCATGATACTTTTCCTGAAATCCTTTTCAAACAGATATGACCGGATAGCTCATTCAGTGGTTACCGATTCCGGCTATGGCTCTGAAGAAAATTACCGCTTCATGTCAAAAACGGTATGGAAGCCTACATCAAATACAACTACTTCCATATGGAACAGCGGCTGAGATTCAAACCGGATCCGTTCAAGGCAGAAAGCTTCTACTACAATGAAGAACATGACTATTGTATCTGCCCCATGGGACAAAGGATGCAGAGGATAGGGATCAGACATCAGACATCTAAAAACTACATCCGGATATGTAAGTGAAAATACTAAGTACAGAGCTGTCAGATGTGAAGGCTGTCCGCTAAGATACCGATGTTTTAAAGCAAAAGGAAATAGGACGATAGAACTGAATCACAGGCTCAGAAAATACAAGCAGAAAGCAAAAGAGTTGCTCTGTTTCGAGGAAGGACTGAAACACAGAGGACAGAGATGCGTAGAACCGGAAGCTGTGTTCGGACAAATAAAATACAATATGGACTACAAACGTTCCGCCATTTTGGAAAGGATAAGGTCTTTATGGACTTCTCCTTCTTTGCCATTGCCTTCAAGATAAAAAAGATGTGTGCAAAAATGAGAAAAGAAGGTCTACCACGGTTTGAGTGATGTATCAAGGGAGCTTCTATATACAATCGGTTACGGTTTGCCAACTTTAAGATATTTAAGGAGCTCTGAGTATCCAAAGAATTGAGAGACATATGGCTGTTTCTATTACCGATATAAGTAATATCAGGCATCCATATTTCTTCCGGATGCGTCGTTTCCATATTTTCCACTAGATTCTTGTGCTTTTGAAATCGATGATATGAGTTGGTTGTTACATGATATGAACGTACAGGTTTTATAAGCAGATGATTGGCACGGAGTATATTAAACTGTGCTATAACAACAGATTCGCTACATTAGCTTACTGGATTTTTACGCTCGTCGGGACGGGTGATCCCGCCCCTTGGCGCTGGCCGTTCCCCGACCGATGAGTTTAAAAACGTAAAATAATCTGCGATATATTTTGATTCTCCACGGATTATCGAATAACAGTTTTCTTATTTCGATGTTTTATGAATTTAAGATACTTGTAATTACGTGGAAGAATTTCTTCGTTTGACTCCCAGAATTTTTCACTCACATCGGGCTGGATCGGAACAAGGTGCTCGACAGACTTGAGTTTTTGTATCGGAGTCTTGCCGTCCAGTGAGGAATGTGGTCGTTTCTTATTGTAGAACTCCTGCCATTCCATAGCCATCACATTCAAATCAAGTGTCTTGTCCGACAAATCTATAAGATTCCAAAACTCTGTCTTATCGGTCTGCTGAGACCTTTCAACTTTGCCATTCAGATGCGGAGTCCTTGGTTTGATTGGTCTGAATTTGATAAAATGGTCATGCAGTTCATATTGGAAGTCATAATTGAAAAATTCTGTTCCCCAATCAGTTTGTATCCGCTGAACGGGAAAAGGAAAGGTGTTCAGTATCTCTCCTAAAAAATGAACGCAACTATATACTTTATTGTACCAAGACTTGTGTATAATGATTGCTTGGACTTTAATGTGTCAATCTGCGCCTTAGCAGATTGGCATTGTTAAAACAACCTTAGTTTGAGAATCTTTTCTTATTGTTTGAATATGTATAGAACAAAAATAGGGCATGTCTGAATAAGCATGCCCTATTAATATTTAAGCCGTAATTCCCAAACTATGATATGACATAAACAGCATTCCAATCATTATATTTAACAGCATTCCCTGATTCATTTTTAATTTGTTCGGGAGTAGTCCAATTCTCACCGTCTATTGAAGTTGTATAATATCCATAATAATCTACACCCTCTCCAACAGTGACAAACTTGCCATTTCCATAAGTAACATCATTCCAATGAATTGTAATATCAAACATTACCTGTTGTGGCGTAATCCAGTTTTCGCCATCTGTGGATGATGTTATGTATCTATTTTGCCCCACTGCTACAAACTTTCCACCTCCATATGTATTGGAATCCCACCAAGAAGTAACTCCTATCACTTGTTGTGGATTGGTCCAGTTCTCACCATCTGTAGATGTTGTTACATGTTTACCGTTATGTTCAGTTACTACGAATTTTCCATTTCCGTATGTGATAGCCCCCCACCAATTATCTTTAGTCCCTACCTGCTGTGGTGTAGCCCAGTTCTTCCCGTCTGTGGATGATACTATACGCCCATTTCTGCCAGTTACTACAAATTTTCCACTTCCGTATGCAATACCAGTCCACATATGATCACCTGGCAATGAATGAGCAGTCCAGTTTAGACCATCGGTAGATATTCCAACATTACCTTCTTCACTTATGGCTACAAACTTTCCATTCCCGTATGCAATGTATTCCCACTTTTGATATTTGCCCATTGTTTGTGAAGTCCAATTATTACCATCCGTGGATGTAGCAGTTTTACAATATACACTAACTGCAACATACTTACCATTTCCATAGGCAATATCATTCCAATCATCAATTCCTACTATCATATTTAAATCTCCTATTTTTACGTTAATAATATCATCTGTTGACGGTGGCGTAACAGGCTTATCGGGTTCATTTGGTTCTTCCGGTTGTTCCACAGGCGGCTTGACAGGTTCATATTCTTCCTCCTTATCACATGCGACTAACAAACCAGCACATAGTGCCATCATACAAAAAAGTCTTGTTTTCATTATTCTTTTTGTTTTTATCCCGCAACCACTGGGAAGAGATAGTTTCAAGAAAGTGAGTTGCATCCTCAAAAGGCACTTTCTTACTCGATTATACTTGCGTTTTGATGATATTACCACTGCTACCTAATATAATGACAGCAACAGGTCCCACAATATCTTCTTCCATTACGAGTTGGTTATCGGCATAAGCACCTTTCACCAAGAAGCCAGATATTGCTTCTATTTCACTCTTTGTCGGACTTCGAGTCAGTTCCGAACTAAATGCACCTGCTTTGAGCGTATTACAAAACGCTCTTGTTGCGATTCTACCCATAGGTTTCACCTTTCTTTAATGATTAATATTTGATATATGTATTATAGATTTTTAGAGAAGAGTTTTTTAGAGTTTTACCTTTTGGAATATCAAATGAGTAGATACAAGAAAAGGGCACAAACACACTCTCTCTTAATTTGTTAGTTAGGCTCTGGTAAGCCTTGAAGCTCAAATAAGAAAAAGCAGTCTGTGCCCTCGATTGAGGGTACAAACTATGCTTAGACTTATTATTCGGAGCTTCATTTTAAATTTACCAGATTTAACTAACTCAAATAATTGTCTGCAAGTTATGCAATATGTCTTTTACTAGAAATGTCTATTCTTATACCTCCTTTTTTAGTTCGTCCACAAAGTAAACGAAAAAGAAGTAAATAGGCAAACATCTGAAAGACTATAACACAGACTGCTTATATAATTTTGTTTCACTATTCGCTACACCATTCCGGTTTCATCAACAGTTCTCCGTAATACAGCCGTTCCGTAGGCTGTTGCAAGAATTGGTTGAAGCGTTCCCCAACTGAAATATTTCGCGTATTATAGCGAAATTCTGACTCTTTGCAATACTTAGGCAAATGCTTAGGACTAACTAGGTAGTAAATACCTATAATCATTCTTTTGAAATGACTCCAATACCCTTCTATACCGTTTGTATGGTAGCCTTTCTTATTGACATAAATACCTAAACTGTGTTGTACAACCTCATGTATATAGTTTTCTTTTACACTGTTATAACCCGACCAACCATCAGAAATAACTGTAGTACCTTTCTTTACCAATCGGTCTATGACATTCAAAAGGACTTTTGCGCTTGCGTCAGCAATAACTTGTGTATATACCTTTCCCTTAGAAAGTAACCCCATTACGGGAGTTTTCTGTTTCGTACTACGTCCTTGTCCTCCTTTGTTGCGTTTCGTTTTACCACCAACATAAGTTTCATCGACTTGTGTATCAGCCTCAAATGTTGTATCATCTTTCTTTATGTTATGACGAATACGATGCAGCATAAACCATGCTGTCTTTTGAGTTACATGAATATCCCTTGCCAACTGACAACTACTAATTCCTCTTTTGTGAGCCAAAAACAAGAAGATAGCATAAAACCATTTCTTCAACGGAAGGTTAGAGTCCTCAAACATAGTACCTATACGTACCGTAAACCGTTCCCGACAATCTTTACACTTGTACAATCCTTTGAACTCTCCGTTCTGTTTCCGTTTGTAATGGTGCTTAGATATGGAACCGCAATGAGGGCAAACAGGCTCACCATGCCACCGCATATCTTCCAGATGCTCCCTGCAATCCTCTTCGGTATGCAGAGTATCTATCATTTGAAGTAGTGAGTGGAATGGTTGCATATGTACAATTATTTATTGGTTTATAGGGAAATTGTACACGCGATGGGAGGATAATTTCAGTTTTGGAGAAAAATCTTAATGAAAATCTTAAGATTTTCATAGGTTCTTGACGATTTACCACCGTCAAGAATAAGAAAATACCCAAGATATTTTATGATGGCTTGATTATTAGTAGATTAATGATTTTAGCAGAACGCTTTTTGGGTTGAAAAAAGAAAAATACATATTCTATTAATCAAACATATACGGTTATGAGAACTCTTGTAGAATATATGAACGAAACTTTGGGGAATACTCTGGAATTGGAAATCGCCAAAATATTAAGTGATGAACAAGAAGAAGCAGAGAATGAAACTTCTAATGAAGACAATGATAACTAAACACAACCATATACTTTAGAGCAACCAGTCATTATACACAAGTCTTGGTACAATAAAGTATATAGTTGCGAAAAATGAATTGTACTTTCCGCTTTTTTATTGGGATATATACGAATGGTTCTCAAACGGGTACAATCATCTATGGCCGTGAACTGGTATGCTCCGTTTCGTACTTTCATTACATCCAGCTGAACCCTTTCCCCGGGAATTTCTTTACTATATCGGATATAGTCTGACTTTTTACGCCGTTTCACAACAGCTTTGACCTGATGCTTTTTCAACACACGCCACACCGTCATGGCTGAGAGCTTTATTCTCTTCCTAAGCAGATAGTTGGCAATCCGTTGTGCTCCCCAGCTTCTCGTCTCACGCAGATTAAGGATAATGGTTTCAATTTCAGGTGTTATCTTCATATTGGCAAGTCTTGATGGACGTTTAGACTTATCGGACAATTCCGACTTGCCTTGTTCTTTCTCGCGATTTATCCAACGGTATAACGTGGAACGGGCAATCCCGCACCGAAGGGCAGTTTTTGTCACAGAACCCGTTTCGGCGTATAGTTCAAGCCATTTTTGGCGCATTCGTATTTTCCGTATATCTTCTTTCATGCTACGAAGATACGGATTAAGATTTGCCTATGAAAAGAAAAGGTGTAGCGTATCTATTGATACTTTACAATTAAACAGCTTATCTCTACCAACTTTTTTCTCCTTTAATGACAAAAGAAGCATATGATAGAGTTTACGAGTGCCTATAGGGGCATTTCCAAACGAATGTCCTGTATCATTTCTACAACTTCAGTGGCTTTTTGTCGGCTTCTGCTTATATTCCACTGTTGACGGTAATACTTTTGCCTGTTTATCCCGAGCAGTTGGCAGACCTCACTGATACTTAGGGATTTTTCTTCTTTATATTGAGTGACTGCTCGGGAAAGGTGTTTTTTCGTATGGCGATATTATACTCCTTTTCTGCGATGTCTATCATCATATCAAAGAACTCCACTTTTATATCTTTCAGCTCAAGTTCCTTTTCCAAACGGGTATTCTTACGTTCCAGCAACCTTACCTTTTGCTGCAGTTCAAGCAGCTCTTGATCTTTACTCTTTTCCATAAAATCGAGGGATTTGTTTGAGACGTCAACGTTACCATATTTTTCAATCCAGCGTTTAACTGTATAGCTCCCTTGTATACCATATCTACGTTGAAGGAAGCCTAAACTTACTTTAGTGGTTTCGTACTCTTGTACTACGGATAATTAAAGGACATGCTGTAATCCTTTTGAGTATGCTTAACGTACTTGTGCTATGTCTTTTCCATTCGTTACTTATTTTAAGTATTCCATGCGACAAGAAGTTGTACAAGTAATTTTGTTCAGCACTGTGTTTGAGCCTATTGTTCCGTCAATAGTAGCCTAAAGAGGTGTGCTTTACTAGTAATGGTTTGGTACGAAGCCCTCTTGACAATACTGTCCTTTACAGAAATATCTAATGTATAGGTTATTAGACTGACTGATATGAGTAATATATGTGAATTGCTGCACCTCATGATAAAGTATATAGTTACGCAGATTAAAGACCTCTTAAGACTGTGTAAGAATTTCAGAGATATGATCAATGAGAATACTTATGATAAGGATATTAGAAAGTGGATTGAAAAAGCAAAGGTAATACGGGATGTGGCACTGACGAACTTTGCATATGGTATTGAAAAAGACTGAGAGACGGTACAGGAAGCTATTTATATCCTCTTTAGCAACGGATTACTGGAGGGATAGTGAATAAAATTAAAGCGGTCAAAAGACAGATGTACAATAGGGCAGGAAGTAAACTGCTGAGAGTGAAGATTCTTTATTCACAATAGAAGAAATACCACCAAATTTAAAGAAGAACCAATATTCAATAATATGCACAACTTTCTATTCATAAATCTTTTATTAATTTGATTCCGCTAACGAGTTATCATATGTTTTTTAATAGTCAATTAAAAAATGAGAAATTATTTCAAATAGAATGCGTTTTTTGAATATAGTTTTTCGCTTTTCTTTTAAAAATATCACTTCTACATACCTAACTTTGCAAATATAAAAAAGAAAATCCCCAGTAAACTAATTTATCTATAATAATGGAAAACAATAATACCTCAAATAAAAGGACCTACTATATTTCAATAGCCATTCTTGCCGGAATGTTCTTTATTTTTGGATTTGTATCTTGGGTCAATTCCATACTTATTCCCTATTTCCGTATATCCTGCGAACTTACACATTTCGAATCCTACTTTGTAGCGTTTGCTTTTTATATTGCTTATTTTGTAATGGCAGTTCCTTCTGGAATATTGTTAAAGAGAGTAGGCTTCAAACGAGGGATTATGTACGGATTTATGTTAACTGCATTGGGAGCTTTTATATTCGTTCCGGCCGCTTTAGCCCGACAATTCGAAATCTTTCTGATCGGTTTGTTTTCCATAGGAACAGGGCTGGCAATCCTGCAAACAGCAGCCAATCCGTACGTCACCATTATCGGTCCAATTGACAGTGCTGCCCGGCGTATCAGTATCATGGGCATATGTAACAAATTTGCCGGAATCATTTCTCCTCTCATTTTCGCCGCACTGATTCTGAAAGCAGATGACAGTGAACTTTTTGCCCTGATAGAATCAGGTACATTGGATGCAATAACCCAAAATGCCATGCTTGACGAATTGATACAACGGGTTATCGTTCCGTACGCTATACTAGGAGTGCTGCTTTTATTAGCCGGAATCGGTATCCGTTATTCTGTCTTACCGGAAATTAATACGGATGAGCAGAATGCGACAGACGACAAAGAAAGCGGGCATAGTAACCGGAAAAGTATTTTGGGTTTTCCATACCTTATTTTAGGCGCATTAGCGATCTTCTTTCATGTAGGAACACAAGTAATAGCCATTGACACTATCATTAATTATGCCAATTCTATGGGTATGGATTTACTGGAAGCAAAAGTATTTCCCTCATATACTCTGGCATGTACAATGATCGGCTACATATTGGGAATCATCGTAATCCCCAAATATATCTCACAAAAGAACGCACTGATTGTATGTACAGTACTAGGATTATTCCTTTCATTCGGAGTTGTATTAGCCGACTTTAGTGTAACTCTCTTCGGTCATCAAGCTAATGCCTCTATCTTTTTTCTCAATGCACTAGGCTTTCCCAATGCACTAATTTATGCAGGTATTTGGCCATTATCCATTCATGGATTAGGAAAGTTTACAAAAACTGGTTCTTCACTACTAATCATGGGACTTTGTGGAAATGCGATCCTACCGTTAGTTTACGGTCATTTTGCTGAAATATATGATTTGCGTATCGGCTACAGGGTATTAATCCCTTGCTTCCTTTATCTTGTATTCTTTGCTGTTAAAGGGCACAAGATCACTTCATGGAGATAAAAAATAAATGATGAATAAACCTCAAGTAACATAAAATGAAGAGACTAATCATTATAAATGGAAAACTCATCTTTCCGGACCATATAGGTACCGGTAAATCATTGATATGCAACAACGGAAAGATTGAACAAATCGTCACCAATGAAATGCTTGAAATAAACCCGGATGATCAAATAATAGATGCGAAACAGCAGTATGTATCTCCCGGTTTTATTGATATGCATGTTCATGGGGGTGGCGGGCACGACTTTATGGACGGAACAGTGGAAGCATTTCTAGGGATCGCGGAAGTTCATGCGAAGTACGGCACAACAGCTATGGTACCTACAACGCTAACCTGTACCGATGAAGAATTAATGAATATTTTTACCACTTACAAAAAAACAAAAAGCCTCAACAATAAAGGCGCTAAGTTTATAGGGTTACATCTTGAAGGTCCTTATTTTTCACCCTCCCAATGCGGAGCCCAAGACCCTAAATTTCTTAAAAAACCATATCCAAAAGAATATAACCATATTATAAATATCTCACAGGATATTGTGCGTTGGAGTGTTGCTCCAGAACTGGAAGGAGCTATCGAAATGGGTAAAGAATTGCAAAGACAGCATATCCTTGCTTCCATTGCACATACCGACGCAATCTATGAAGAAGTGGAAAAAGCATACAAAGCCGGATATACCCATGTTACCCACTTATATTCGGCCATGTCATCCGTAACACGCAGAAATGCTTTTCGATATGCAGGAGTAGTGGAAGCAGTCTATTTGATTGACGACATAACTGTGGAAATCATTGCTGACGGCATACACCTCCCCAAACCGCTTCTTCAGTTTGTCTATAAATTCAAAGGACCCGATAAAACTGCACTTTGCACCGATGCAATGCGAGGAACAGGAATGCCGGACGGAGAATCCATTTTGGGAAGTTTAACCAATGGTCAGAAAGTAATTATTGAAGACGGAGTTGCAAAAATGCCGGACCGTTCAGCTTTTGCAGGCAGTGTAGCCACTACCGACCGCTTGGTCAGAACTATGGTACAACTAGCCAATGTCCCCCTCACCGATGCCGTTCGCATGATGACACTTACCCCCGCCCGTATCTTACGCATAGATTCATCAAAAGGTTCTCTAGAAGTAGGAAAAGATGCCGATATCGTCATTTTCGACAACCAAATTCATATTATTAACACAATATCAGAAGGCCATGTTATCTATAGTAAATGAATCAGAAGTCAAAGTATTTCAACAAGAACTGTTGACTGTTAAAATTTACCCTACCCTTCAACAGATGGGTAGCGAAGCTGCAAAAGAAGTAGCAAACAAAATCTGCAAACTTCTGGAAAAAAAGGCTGAAATCAATATGATTTTTGCCGCCGCTCCCTCACAAAATGAATTCTTAAGTCATCTAATTCGCGATAAACGAATCGACTGGACTAGAATTAATGCTTTCCACATGGATGAATACATTGGCATCCATCCGGACGCGTCGCAAAGTTTCGGTCATTTCCTCCGTATCCGTATCTTTGATAAAGTTCCTTTCAAGAAAGTGAACTACTTGAATGGACGCGCAGAGAGTCTTGAAGAAGAATGCAAACGATATGCTAATCTACTTACCAAATATCCAGTAGACATAGTCTGTCTAGGTATCGGAGAAAACGGGCACATAGCTTTCAATGATCCGGATGTAGCAGATTTTAATGATCCCAAACTAGTAAAAATAGTGAAACTCGATCCGGTATGTCGTCAGCAGCAAGTCAACGAGAAATGCTTCGAAAGATTGGATTTAGTACCCAAAGAAGCATTGACACTAACAATCCCTACCTTGCTAAAAGCAGAATGGCTGTTTTGTATTGTACCTTTCAAGAATAAAGCTCATGCAGTATATCGAACTATTTACGGTGAAATTTCAGAAAAATGTCCGGCTAGTATATTACGAAGAAAAGAAAAATCTTCATTATATTTAGACGCAGAAAGTGCAAAATTGATAAATCTATAACCAATCATGAAAAACAAAATTGCTTTTTTTTTATTACTGGCGGTCAGTGCCAGTAGTATATATGCACAAGTAAGAATTAACCTTAAAGGGCAAGTCTTAGATGAAAACAATTTGGGATTGATGGGGGTGAACATCTCTGTGAAGGGTAGTGGACATGGGGTGATTACCGACATAGACGGTAACTATGAATTAACTTCTGTATCTGCTAAGAGTGTGTTGGTCTTTTCCTTTGTCGGTTATGAATCTCAAGAAGTATTGGTAGGCAACAGACAACGTATTAATGTACATTTGAAACCCCTAATTAGCGAATTGGACGATGTAGTGATTGTCGCATATGGCGTGCAGAAAAAGGAAACTTTGATCGGTGCTTTGTCATCAGTAGATGTTGAGAAAATGACGGAAGTACCGGTGGCAAGTGTTACCAATCTATTGTCCGGTTCTGTGCCAGGTATAGCTTCTGTGCAAACATCCGGTCAACCGGGTAAGGATGCCGCTACATTATATATTCGTGGCGTAGGTTCGTTGAGTTCAGCCTCTTCTGCTCCATTGGTGTTAGTAGACGGAGTGGAACGCGACTTTTCGCAGATAGATCCCAATGAAATAGAAAACATGTCGGTATTGAAAGACGCTTCAGCTACAGCAGTGTTTGGTGTGCGAGGAGCCAACGGTGTGATTTTGATAACTACCAAGAGAGGGCAGTCCGGTAAACCCTCTATCTCGTTTAGTTCAATGAACGGAGTGCAACAGCCTATGTCGTATTTGAAGCAGGTAAGTAGTTATGACTATGCCCGCTTTTGGAATATCAAGCAGCAGATGGATGGAAAGACAGACCCTAAGAGCTATTTTTCTCGTGAGGATGTGGAAGCTTTTCGTATAGGATCAGATCCTATTATGCACCCCAATACAGATTGGTTAGACTACTTCTTCCGCGATGTCTTTTTTCAAACGAAGAACAATTTATCCATTTCGGGAGGAACAGATGATGTGCGTTATTTTGTGTCTATGGGATATATGTATCAGAACGGCGTGTTGAAGAGTCTGGGTTCATTGCCTTATGATAACAATTTTAATATGAACCGTTATAACTATAGGGCAAATTTAGATTTCAAGTTGAGTCGTTCCACACAGTTGAAACTAGGTGTAGGCGGAAATATGGTAGATACTCGCGAACCGAATACTTCTGTGAAGAATCCTTATAACATTGTGGCTATTTGGAGTGTGCCAATGGCCGGTCCAGGCATTGTGAACGGAGTACGTACTGTTATTCCGAAAGGTACTTATCCTACTGAAAATCATGATGCTTTTGAAAGTTATTATGGTAAGGGATACTCACGCTCATACGACATGACATTGAATATGGACTTGGAATTGACGCAAGATTTGGGCAAGTGGGTCAAAGGATTGAGCGTTTCTGTGAAGGGAGCATACGATAATCGTTTCGAGATTATCAAAAAGCGCGAAGGAGGAACTTATGAATATCAAGAAGTCTATTATAAGGGTAATTTGAGCGAGAGCGGAAAGTGGCAAGAAGGGACGTGGACTGACCCGGATTTTGATAAGACGTTAGTGTATGTACCGGTAGGTACGGAAACACCACTTACTTATAGAGAGAGTAATGAACGTGAGCGTTCTTGGTACTTGGAGGGACGTATCAATTATAATCGTACTTTTGGCGACCATGCCATAGGAGGATTGTTGCTTTACAATCAGTCGCGCGATTACTATCCTTCTACATATAGATATTTGCCTCGTAACTATATAGGTTATGTGGGGCGTGTGACTTATGGTTACCGTTCTAAATATCTTGCAGAGTTCAATGCGGGGTATAATGGGTCGGAAAATTTTGCTCCGGGAAGCAAACGATATGGCTTCTTTCCTTCCGGTTCTATAGGTTGGGTGGTAACCGGTGAAGATTTTATGGATAATGTGCATTGGATTGACTACTTGAAAGTGCGTGCTTCATGGGGACAAGTGGGCAACGATAAAGGAACGACCCGTTTCATGTATAAGGAAAGTATTTGGGAGAGTGAGAATAACGGTTATAGCTTTGGTGTGAATAATCCTGTTTATTCTCCGTCGTTCTATTACACAATGCCTGGCAACACGAATGTGACGTGGGAAACAGCTACTAAGCAAAATTACGGTATTGATATTCAGGCATTCCGCAATCGATTGAGTTTGAGTGTAGATTACTTTTTTGAACATAGAAAAGACATCTTGCTGTCGCCTGAAAAAACACCGGCCATTATAGCCATGGATATGCCGAACTTGAATTTGGGTGAAGTAGATAATCAAGGATATGAGATTGCATTGGGTTGGGGCGAGAGGTTGAAAAGCGGATTTCGTTACTATGCGAATGCCACCGTATCGTATGCCCATAATAAGATAGTCTATATGGATGAGGTGCGTCCAAAATACGACTATATGGCAAAAACAGGTGGTATAGTAGACCGACCTACCGGGTTGTATAAATTCAACCGTCTTTATCAATACGATGATTTTATCAATCAAGATGGTAAACTGATTTTGAAACCTGAATTACCGCAACCTTATGTAAAGGTACAACCGGGTGACTGTATGTACGAGGATTTAAATGGTGACCATATAGTGAATGGCGATGACCGGATGGCTACGGGTTATTCTACGATACCGGAATATATTTTTGGTTTGAATGCCGGATTAGACTATAAGGGATTTCATTTCGATATGCAATGGACCGGAGCTACTCACGTAGATAAGGCTCTCTATTCAGATTATCGTATCCCGTTTACCAATGCTGGGACACGCGGATTGCTCGACTATTTATATGAAGGCTGTTGGACACCTGAAAACCAATTGGGAGCAAAATATCCCAGTCCGGCAGAAGTGAATGAAAGTTGGAATTATGATAACTCTACATTGTGGTTGCAAGATTCTTCTTATTTACGCTTGAAAACATTAACAGTAGGCTATACATTCACTAATAAACCGTGGCTGAAAGCTTTAGGAGCCAAGTCCTTGGGGCTGATGTTTACTGGCTACAACTTGTTGACGCTTAGTCCGATGAAGTTTATGGACCCAGAGGCTCCAGCCAAGTACTCAAGTGGTAGTTATCCGCTTATCCGAGTATATAGTTTTGGAGTGAATATGAAATTTTAACAGAAGAATGACAGTATGAAATACATTGCTAATTTGATTTTATTGATGTGTCTGACGGGTGTTATGTTATGCGCTTGCAATGACATTCGTTTTGGAGATGATTTCTTGGGGCGCGTTCCGGAAGCTTCAGGAGCTATTACTGACTCAATGTTTAACTCGAAGGTAAATGCAGACAAGGTACTGAACCATGCTTATCGTTGCTTGCCTTATGGAATACCTATTTCTAAGAATCAGCCGAATGACAAGTTAGGAGTAAATGTGCTTGAGGCACTGTCCGATTTGCATTACAGCTTTCGCAATAATATAATGGACGGTCCTACGACACTTTATTATAATGGTGCTCTTTCATCAACTTTAGGTACGAATTCGGCGGGACGCGAAGCATACCGTTTCGGTTCGGAATTGGATTATGAAGCCATTCGCTATGCTTGGATTTATATAGAGAATGCAGGCAAGATTCCTGATATGACGGACGAAGAGAGAAGGGAACGGGTGGCTGAAGCAAAAATGATTGTTGCATTGTCTTATGCGCAGATGCTACGTTATGTGGGGGGAGTGCCTTTACTTGACCATTATGTGAAACCCAATGAGGATATGCATTATGAGCGTGCCACGTTTGCGCAGACTGTGGACTACATTATTCGCTTATTGGATGAGGCTAAGAACGATTTGTTGTGGAAACAGCCTGTTGTAGATGACGGTCGTATGACGAAGGCGGGTGCGTTGGGATTGAAGCTGAGAGTGCTTCTTTTTGCAGCTAGTCCCACGTTCAATTCGGAATATTTATGGCATCCAGCAGCTAATGAATATACTTGTTATATGAATTATGACCGTGAACGTTGGAAAAGGGCTGTGGATGCAGGCGATGAGTTCTTAGCTGAATATCGTGCTCATGGTGAGTATGATTTGACACGTGCTACGGATGAAAGCCATGCTTCACGACGAAAGGCGTTCCAACAAGCCTATTACGATCGGGGAGGGACGGAAACTTTGATTTCTATTCGTAAGGCGCCAGATTCAGAAAGTAAACCGTATGATGATGTAACTTATTTATATCAAAACTTTTTTGCGGAGCGTAATTTCTCGGGACCTACACTCAATTATGTGAATATGTTTTCATGGGACGATGGGGAGAATTTTCCCGAAGATTATGATTGGAGCGCCCCTTCGGCCAAACCTTTTTGGGACGAAAGCGGAGCACCTGTGCGTGACCCGCGTCTGTATGAAACGGTGGTAGTACCTGGCTCGCGTTTTTATGATGGTTCTACAGCTCCTGTTTATACCAATCATAAGAATTATAAACCAGAGACTACCGGTTTCTTGATGATGAAATTTATAATGGAGGAGAATGCTGATCGCAAAAACAGACCTACACAGTGGCCTTATCTGCGTTTACCAGAGGTTTGGTTGAGTTATGCGGAAGCTTTGAACGAATATAATGGCGCTCCGACAAAGGAAGCTTTCGACTTTTTGAACGATGTACGTACTCGTGCTGTGACTAACGGATATGATGTTGATTTGGGCATGAGCAAAGAAACATTTCGTGATCTGTTGCTAAAGGAACGCGCTTTGGAGTTTGGTTTTGAGGAAGTGCGTTGGTTTGATTTGGTTCGTTGGGGGATGAAGGACGATTTTACGAAGCCGCTTTATGGCTTATCTTCTACCGCCTTATACGATGCAAACGGATTGCCTAAATTTTTTTCATATAAAGTATATCAGTTGAACGACCGTACTTGGAAAGGAAACTGGGACACGAAATGGTATCTTTCGCCTATCCCTTATGAAGAAATCAGTAAAGAATATGGTATGACCCAAAATCCCGGTTGGTAATGAGGTGTAATGGATTATTAATAAACGGATGGATATGAAAAAACAATGGATTATAGTATTGCTCGGCAGCTTTTGCATGACCTTGAATGCGCAACAAGATAGACAAGAAAACACAGAGCAGACAGATGTGGATTCCATATCGTTAGGGTATGGACTGTATAGAGAAGTGAAGATGGCTCCGGCTTCGGCGGCTGTGATAGAAAAGAAAGCTTTTGCCAATTCTCCGCATATAGACATTGCTAAGGCTTTGTATGGTAAAGTGGCGGGATTGAATGTGGCGCAAGGAAAAGGTGAATCGGTAAATAATGTCGCCTCGTTTTCTCTGCATGGACATACACCTATCGTATTGGTAGATGGCTTTATTCGCGATGTGACAAACTTGACTACGGATGAAATAGAATCTGTAACGGTATTAAAAGATGCTGTTGCTTCAGCTCTTTATGGAGTGCGGGGAGCTAATGGAGTTATATCTATTACTACTAAACGTGGTTCTGACCGTGGATTACGTATTGCTGCGAAGTATCAGTTGGGTATCAATACTCAATTCCGCTCTCCGGAGTTTGCTGACGCTTATACGTATGCAAGTAATATGAATCAAGCGCTGAAATTGGATGGACTGGATATGAAATATCAATTGGTGGAATTGGAAGCTTTTAAGAGTGGATCTTACCCTTTTCTTTATCCGAATGTGGATTGGTGGAATGAGACTTATGACAAGGCAGCTACCAATCATCGTTTGAATGTGACGTTTGACGGAGGTAACAAACGTTTCCGTTATTATACGGTAGTGGATTATATGTTTGACCGCGGATTGATGAAGAACCTGTCTAATGATGACCGTTATGGGAGTAAACTGACTGATACGCGGTTGAATATTCGCGCTAACATTGATGCGGAGCTGACTCGTACCACGAAGTTAAAGTTGGGTATTGTAGGTAAGATATCAGAAGATAATAAACCTAATTTTGGTGATTTTTATACTCTGTTATACAACACACCGTCTTTGGCTTTCCCAATTCGTCAGGAAAACGGAACATTCGGTGGATCTGCTATTTATGGAGCGAACAATCCTTACGCATTGATAGCTGCTACTGGAAACCATCGGAATACATATGCCACTTTATTGGCGGACGCTGTATTGACCCAACGGCTGGATGCTTTGGTTAAGGGCTTGTCGGCAGAGTTTAGAGTCTCTTTCGACGATTCCGGACGTATGTATGATGCCACTCATAAAGAATATCAGTATATGGAACTTGTACCGATACTTGCCAATGGTACTATAGAAGGTAGTACTCCTATTGTTTATGGTAAGAACTCTGAAACATTGGATCATAGTGATGGGTTGATGTCTGTTTATGCCCGTACTACTGTGCAGGGAAAATTAAATTATGAGTGGAGACATAAAGCTCATGCTCTGAATGCGGCTTTAATTTATGACCAACAGTCTTATTCTGCTAACGGGAGAAACCGCAGTACTAAACGGCAGTCAGCTATGGCCACCCTTTCTTATGACTATGACAATCGCTATTCGTTAAGTGGCGTAGTTAATTATTCGGGTACGGCTTATTTACCTGATGGAGATCGTTTTCATACTTATCCTGCTGTTTCTGCTACATGGAATGTACTAAATGAACGTTTTTTACGCCATGTCAATTTGAACCAGTTCAAAGTATATGCTTCTTATGGCTTGTCCGGTTGGGATGGTAGTTTACAACATGAATTGTATTTGCAGAATTATGGAAAAGGCAATCCTTATAACTTTACTTCTGCTGCTACCAGTTTTGAAGGATTTGCCGAAGGAGCATATCCTGTAGAAGGATTGACTTTGGAGAAGGCGAGAAAAGCTACGCTTGGTTTTACGTTGGGGGCATTACAGCAACGTTTAAATTTAACAATGGAAGGATTTTGGGAAAAGCGATCAGATATTTTGACAGCTTCTAATGTATCAGGAATCTTTGGCATAGAAGTAGGTCAGATGAATGCGGGTATTCAAAAATATAAAGGGATGGACATCGCTCTCTCTTGGCGTGATAAAGCCGGTGACTTTTGTTATGGTATTGGTGCTTCTTTTTCCTATCTTAACAGTGAGATAGTAGAGGATAACCAACCCTTTCAACCGTATGATTATCTTTATCACAGAGGAAACAAAGTAGGGCAGTGCTACGGTTTAGAAGCAACAGGTTTCTTTAAAGACGAAGATGATATAAAAAAAAGTTTTCCACAAACGTTTAATCCGGATGGTGTACGTCCGGGTGATGTGAAATACAAAGATCAGAATGGGGATCGAGTTATTGATGATTTAGACTGTGTAAAGTTAGGTAATTCAACTATCCCCACCGGCTATTGGGGATTGAACTTGGATTGTTCGTATAAGAACTTTGAGTTAGTAGCGGATTTTCAGGGGGTCACTGGAAGGACAGTAAGCCTGTTGGATTCTCCGCTTTATCAACCATTAGTGAACAACGGAAATCTTTCTTCTTATTTTTTGGAACATGAGGTGCCATGGACCGAAAGTACTGCCGAGTATGCTACTATGCCGAGACTAACAACGAAAAAAAATAGTAATAACTATCGGGCAAGTTCTCTATGGTATAGAAACGGCTCTTTCTTTAAGCTGCGTAACTTGATGCTTGCTTATACATTCCCCCAAAAAATGGTGCGTTTCGCTGATGTGAAAGTCTATTTGCAAGGTACGAATCTGTTTTCTATCGACCATATAGATTTTGCAGACCCAGAACAACTTTCCGCCAATTATCCGACAACTCGTGCATATTGGTTGGGATTGAAAATGAATTTTTAATGTTTAGATGAATTGCTGTTATGAAAAAGATATATAGTTTATTGATATCGTTTACCTTTTTGTTAGGGGCGTGTGATTATTTAGATTTCGAAGAAACGGATAAGCTGAATACGAAAGAGAATATTTATAAGTATTTTGATTCAACTAAAAAGATGCTGACCCACGTTTATTCTTTTATACCTCAAGATTTTGGAGCGGTTGGGGGAGCTATGCGTGATTGTGGTTGTGACGATGCGGAATACGGTAACCTTTCAGCTTCAATACAAGGTTTTACAAGTAATACATGGTCGGCTTATAAGCCGATAGATACAGCCTGGAACTTGTATGAGGGCATCAGAGCCGCAAATGGTTTTATTGTAGAGATTGAGAGTGTAGACTTTTCTCGCTTTGCCAATAATGGCAATTATGATAATTGGATGAAGCAGTTGGCTTATTTCCCTTATGAGGCTCGTTTGCTGAGAGCTTACTATTTTTTTGAACTGTGTAAACGTTATGGAGATATTCCTCTTCCATTGCAAGTGCTGACCACAGGTGAGGCTAACAGCATAAAAAAAACCCCTTTTTCACAAGTAATTGAATTTATAGTTAAAGAGTGTGATGAATGCGCTAATAATCTGCCAATGTCTTATGAATCGGAACCTGGAAAAGAATTGGGTAGAGTGACCAAGCCTTTCGCTCTGGCGGTGAAGTCAAAAGCTTTATTGTATGCTGCTAGTAAATTGCATAATCCGACTATGGATAAGGGGCTATGGAAAAAGTCTGCTCAAGCGGCATATGCACTGATTAGTATGGAGGGAAATCCTTTCCGATTGGAGGAAAAGAATGTGAATACTCTTTCTTCGAAAGAGGTTATTCTATTTCGTATAAATGAAGCTGATGCTACATTTGAGCGAAATAATTTTCCGGTACGTTTTGTGCATGGTACTCGTCCCACTCTTTCCAATTGTGTTTTCCCTTCACAGAATTTGGTGGAGGCATTCCAGACAAAGAATGGATACGCTGTGCATTTAAATGGCACAGTGTGGGAATCAGAAGACCCGGATTTTGACCCGGAGAATCCTTATGCTAACCGTGATCCACGCTTGGCGAAAACTGTGCTTTATAATGGTGCTTCTTTTAAGGGAGGTGTGATAGAGACTTTTGATGGTGGAAAAGATGCGCAGGCTGTGGCGGAAGGTGGAACGCCTACCGGTTATTATTTGCGTAAATATATACAAGAAAATGTAAGTTTTGAAACAGACAAAGAAGTGAAAGAGATGCATCACTGGGTGATTTATCGTTATGCCGAGACTTTGCTTACATATGCAGAGTCTATGCTGGAGGCTTTTGATAATCCGGATTATACAGACAATGATTTGAGAATGTCGGCACGTACTGCATTGAATATGGTGCGTAAGAATGCTTCGATGCCCGATGTGACAGTGACTGATAAAGGTGAGTTCATTAAGGCTCTTCGTAATGAGTGGAGAGTGGAATTTGCGTTTGAAGATCACCGTTTTTGGGATATCCGCCGCTGGATGATAGGTGGTGACACGCAGAAAGAATTGTATGGCGTAAAGATACGGAAAGGGGTGAAGGAGGGGAAAGAAGTATTGACTTATGAGAAAGTGAAGTATAAAGACCGTATATGGGAAGATAAGAAGTATTTTTATCCTATTCCTCAATCGGAATTGTATATCAATTCCAACTTGAATCCTCAAAACGAAGGTTGGTAAAGACAAAGAAAACTTGTAAAAGAAAAGTAAATATGAAAAAAATAATATGTAATAATAAGTTATTGAACAGCAAGTGCATCTTTGGGATATTGTTGTTTGGAGTATGCCTTTTTTCTGTTTCATGCGATGATAAAGATACGGTAGAAGGCGTGGATTTGCGTTACCGGGTGGAAGACGAATATCATCTTCCGGCTTCTGGGGCAGAACCTATAGTTTTTCAGGTGAAGTCTACGGATAAATGGATGGTTTATAGCCTGCATGGTGAAGAGCAGTGGTGTACCATTACCCCTTCGAAGGGTGAAGGGGGTGAAACGGCAGATGTGGAAGTGAAATATGCCGATAATATAGAGCTGGATGACCGAGTGGATACTTTGGTTATTCAAAGTGATTATTGGATTGGTAAATGGGTCACTATTTATCAGAAAGGCACTGCTTTTTTGACTTCTATCGGTGAGGATGAAGAATGGATAGATAAAGCTGGCGCATCAAAAACATTCTGTGTAGAAAGTAACCAAAATTGGTCGGTAGAAATTTCAGAAGGCAAGGACTGGCTTACGTTGGAAAGCGAAGTGGAAGGTGCGGGTAATGGTACTTTTGTAGTGAAAGCATTGCCTAATAAAGGGGCAGTACGTACAGCTAAAATTTCGCTTTATGATCGGCATCTGCAAGTTCAGCAAGTGGTAGAGTGTACACAGGATGGGATTTTGTTGCAACCGGAAGCGGCAGATTTGAAAATGGCCTATGGGGAGAAAGAAGGTTATACGTTGAATGTCAAGTCAAATACTTGCTGGACAGTTGAAAAAGAAAATCCTGATGATAATTGGTTTACTCTTGGAGAAACTTCGTTTGAGAATGATGGGACTTTGACTGTAGCGGTGACGGAAAATGATACGCAACGGGCACGTAATGCAACGTTGATAATTCGTACGGTGCCTTCGGAGGATGGTACAATAATAGAAGAAAAGATAGTATTGAAGCAGATTTATAAACCTTTTGCCATTCATTGGGAGTTTTCTAAGGAGATGTTTCCTGCGGGAAATGGAACGACCGGATGGATGTATGACAGCAAGGATGGATCTCCGATTCCTGAAATGAAAGACGGGGATATGCATTGTGCAGCTACAGGTGGTTATTCCCGTATTTTAAGGTATGGACAGCCATCGGGTATGTACACTTTGAAGTTGAAGCCTATGGAAGGAGGAGCAAAAACCGGTTTTTGGTTTACTGTCGGTAGTGGAAGCGGTAAAACGGAATTCAGATTTCACTTGGATGCTGACAGTAAAAAATTAGAGGCTTCTAACAACAAGAAGTATAAGATGAAGCAGAATATAAAGACTTTTAATCCTAATATTGCCAATGAGATAAAAGTGATGGTAGAGAAGGGCAGTGGTTCTTCTGCCAAAGTCAGTTACTATCTGAATGGGGAATTGGCTGCTCAATGTACAGAAAAGGAGGTGAAGAAATATACTGATCCGATAACATTGTATATTGGTGCGCAGAAAGGTACAATTATTTATGATTGGATGGAGTTTACGGACCTTGTGACTATCGATGATTTGGAATAAGTATATAATTGTTTTACGTATGAAATCCATGCTTTTCTGAAATATGTTTTCTATATATATTTAAGGAAATATGAATTTTGCAGATAAAATGAAACGGTGATTACTTATGTATATGCGTTTTTTCCGGCTTTGTGTCTTATATTGTGAATGACTTGTTTTTATATTAACAGTAACCTCCTTGGTTGTATAAATCTTTAATTTTGTCTTAAATAAAAAATCAGAATATGGTAAAACAAAAGTATTGGATAATATGCTTATGGATGATAACTTATATTCTTCCAGTTTACTCTTTGGAAACTAAAGAACAAAGTGTGGAAATGTTGAGACATTATTATGCAAAACATCCCATGGAGTTCGTTCATGTACAGTGTCATCCAGAATTATTGGCTGCTTATTTGAAACAATTCAATGTTGGAGGATTCTTTAGGGATTTGCGGATGGAAAAGGAGCAGAAATATTATAAAAAACCTACATCTGTGCAACAGGAAGTCATGGGGGAACGTTTGAAAAAGGCATTTATAAGATTATGGACCATTTCTGAGAACTGCCGTTCCGAAAACAAACCACTTCCTGCCGGTTTCTGGAAAGCCGTTATTTACTATGGTAAGATAGAAACCGGAAGACCTAATAATGGACGCCGATTTCATGCCTCTTGTTTTTATATGCCGGGATATGCAAATGGCATCTATTTTTCCAATTTGAAACTAATGGACCGTGTTGAAAGGGGCGAAGAGAGGTCAACAGACTTGGTAGAAGCAAATCGTTTATTGAGAGCTATATCGCTGCAAAGTTGGACACATCCTTGGCGGGATGATGCTACACAGATTGATTACATTAGTGTGGAACGTTTTCGTAATCATGTGTGGTGGGTAGGAGGCAATGCGTTGGGATATAGGGATTTGTTAGCTACTGCGGCGGTGCAGCATTCTGTGAAAATGATAGAAGTGTTGTCTGAAGTATGTCAAAAATCATTTAGTGCAGTCAGTCAACCTACAATAAATAAAGCCTTTTGGACAGAAGGATTTACGGCGGATGGAGCTGGATGGGGACATGGCAGACAGAATTTAGTATGGGGATATCCTATTCATGGGGCAGTGGGTGCTCTTGATTTTCTTCATAAGTTACAGGGAACAGCGTTTGAGAAGTGTTTGGACAAGGAAAATACGAAGGCAATTATGAACTATTTGCGAGGTAGTAGTTTCTTTTATTATAAAGGATATATACCTCCTTGTGTCAGTAGGTTGTCTTATCTTTATTATGAGAAAAAAAAGATTTTTATTCCTTATAGAGAATTGGTAAATCGCTGCGTAGCTTATTTCTTAAATCAATTTACTATAGAGGACCAGAAAGAGTTGTTAACTTTGCAACAGGAGTTGGAACATAAACAGATATTGGATATGGGCGCTTTTTCACCTTTTTATACAGGTATACATTGGTTTTGGAACAATGATGATTTGGTGAAGAAGGATGCAGAATCTTATGTACTGGTGAATATGGCATCTTCTCGTTGTGATGGTTTGGAATCGGCTCATACAGTGAATGATGCGGCAAATGTTTTTGCTTGCGATGGGCAGACGATGTTTATGAAAGACGGTAATGAGTATGCGGAGATTATGGGGGCAATAGATCGTACATCATTGTCGGGTATTACGGCACGAGTGGGCGATTCTCTGGTTATACCAGAGACAAATTGGGACGGTTATTGTAGCCGTTATAATTTGGCGGCAGGAGTAACGGATAATGCTCGCTATGGAGCTTGTGGATTTGTGTTTGAGAAAATGAATGCTCGGCAGAAGAATGGTAAATCGTGGACTCCCATACCTTTTTACGATGGGGTGAAGGCTTATAAAAGTTATTTTCTGTTGGGTGATTATTTATTGGCATTGGGAGCAGGAATAACAGATTTGCATCGGAATTTTGAGCAGGAAATACACACGACGTTGGATCAAACTCTGTATAAAGGAGACTTGTGCCTATTGTCGGATACTTGTTCATTGCTTCTCAAAGAAAGAAGAGGAATTTTATTTTCGAAGAATGAATCTCCGCTATGGCTGGTGCATCAAGGTGGATTTGCTTATGCTCTTTTGGGTGGAGGAGACTCGTTACATTATGTGGTAGATAGGCGTATTAATCGTTGGACAGAGCGTCATGCTGGTAATAAGGCGATAAAAAATTTACCAACACATAGCACTGTTTTCCAATTGTGGCTAAATCATGGTGCACATCCGACGGATACCTCGTATGCTTATATGGTATATACGGGTAGTGGTACTCCGGAACTGAAGCATTATCCATTTATTATAGTGGAAAATTCAGTAAGGAGACAAATTGTGAGCGATAATACAAAGACTGTTTGTGCAGGTATGGTTTATGATGCAACGGATAGTTTTCAATTGTGGGGGAAGATTTGTAAAGTGTCTGTTCCTTGTGCGTTTCTTCTTAAAAAGACACCGGATGGCTATGAATTGGTGATAAACGATGCTGAAATGGATGCTAATCGTGGAAGTATTTATTTCGATTTTGGGGGGCAATCTTATCATATAAAATGCTATCAGGAAGCATTATGTGGAAAACCTATAAAAATAAGTTTAATAAGTAAATGATATAATAATGAAAAATAGAATTGTAGATATCTTGATAGTACTGTTTGCAGTGGTGTACAATGCTCAAGCTCGTTTGGACAGTCAGGCGGCTATGGGAGTGATTGAGCGTTTTACGGAAGGTAAGCATCCTCCTATAAAGTTACAATTGCAGCAAGATGACGGAGCAGTGTGGTTTGAAACGGAAGTGAAAGAAGGGGTATTACATATTACTGGTAGCAGTAATGTGGCGTTGTGCCGTGGCTTTTATGAGTTCGTAAAGGAACACGGCTGGGGTATTTTTTGTTGGAATGGAACTCGTTGTGAATTGCCTGATAAATGGTCGGATGAGACTAAGAGGAAAGTGACCTCTGTTGTTCCTTACCATTACTATATGAATGTGTGTACTTTTGGATATACGACTCCTTATTGGGATTGGGAACGTTGGCAAAAAGAAATAGACTGGATGGCTCTTCATGGTATTAATATGCCGCTGGCATTGGTAGGAAATGAAGCTATTTCTGCCAGAGTATGGAAGAAGTTTGGATTGACAGATGAAGAAATCAATAATTATTTTACAGGACCTGCTCATTTACCTTGGATGCGTATGGGAAATATTAGCCACCACGACGGTCCATTGACAGCCAATTGGCATCATCAACAGCTAGCATTGCAACATCGTATATTGAAAGCTATGCGTGAGTTGGGAATGTACCCTATTTGTCCAGCTTTCGCAGGATTTGTACCCAAGGACATCAAACGACTTTATCCAGATTTGAAATTGGCCGAAACGATATGGGGAAAACATTTCCATAACTGGATGATTAGTCCAGAGTCTCCTCTATTCTTAGAGATGGGGAAGACTTTTATTCAAGAGTGGGAGAAAGAATTTGGTGTTTGTCGTTTCTATTTAGCAGACAGTTTTAATGAAATGGAAATACCTTTTCCGCCTATCGGAACAAAAGAACGTTACGATATGTTACGTCTGTATGGTGATAGGCTATATCAGTCTATTCGTGCTGGTAATAAGGATGCGATATGGGTAATGCAAGGTTGGATGCTTGGTTACGACCGAAAGATATGGGAACCGAGAACTTTGGAAGCATTGTTGGAGAAGGTTCCTGATGACAAAATTATTTTGTTGGATTTGGCGGCGAACTATAACAAATATGAATGGAAAAACGAATGCAACTGGGATTACTACAAAGGATTTTTTAATAAGACGTGGATTTATAGTGTAATACCTAATATGGGTGGTAAGAATACATTTTCAGGATGTTTGGACTTTTTTGCAAATAATCGTCTAACAGTATTGCAATCACCTAATAAAGGGCGACTGTGTGGTTACGGAATGGCACCGGAAGGTGTGGAAAGCAACGAAATGGTGTTTGAGTTAATAACGGATGCTGAATGGAAAAATGAGCCGATGGACGTAGGCGAATGGTTAAAGACATATTCACAGAACAGATATGGTCGTACCGATGCTCATTTAGATGTTGTGTGGAATGAAATGAGGCGTTCTATTTATGCCAAATATGTTAGTCATCCCCGTTTTAACTGGGTGTATCGTCCTGGCACGGTGCGAAAAGGTAGTGTAAATGTAAATCCACATTTGTATAAAGCTGTAGAATTGATGCTGGAGTGGAGTAAGAAACAAGATATGAATGCTTTACAGAAAGCGGATTTGATAGAATGGACCATGATATATGCAGGACAGAAAATGGAAGTGTTAATTAACCAAGTGCAGGATGCTTTGTACGAGAATCGCATTGATGAGGCAAAACGGCGATTTGCTTTATTTAAAGTCTTGGGAGTAAAATTGGATAGATTATTGACCTTACATCCTTGTCATCGGGCGGAGCTATGGGTAGAACGTGCCCGTAAGGCAGGTGTTACATCAAAGGAAAAAGAACATTATGAGGAGAATGCAAAGCGTATTATTACTGTATGGGGACCCCCGGTAGATGATTATTCCAGTCGTGTATGGTCGGGTGTTATTCGTGACTATTATATTCCTCGTTGGGAACAATGGTTTAAGATGAGATTACAAGGTCATTATCCGGAATTGGCAGATTGGGAAGAAAATTGGGTAAAGAAGAGCAAAGGATTCTCTTCTGTGATTTCTTATTCGGATGTTTGGGAAGGTGCGAATGAGGTGATAACTTTTGCCCGAAAGGTGAAGGAAGACATAAACAACGGAACGAATGTGTTGGGTGAATGGCATGTGGCAAGTGAAAAATTGATTTCTCGTCATCTGACGTATAATATAGTACAAGACCGATTGAAAGCAATGAAAGGCTTGAAATTTATGTATGTACCAGGATCCTCTCCATTAATAGTGGAAAAAATTCAAGTAAGAATGGATGGAAAGATAGTGATAGAGAAAATTTTTGAAGGTGAGAACCAACAGAATGTGAGTATAGTTGATTTGCAAATACCGAAAGGTGCTTCAGGTAATAATGGATGTGATATCAAGATATTCGCAAAGGTACAAGGACAAACAACGGGGCGTGTGTTACTTTATTAGAGCGGTGATATGAAAAGTTATTTTTCAGTCTGTATGATAGGTTGGCTGTTATTTCTGTGTGGAACGACAGCTTACCCTCGTGGAAAAATCATTTCTTTAGGTATTATGGCGGATGCACAATATGCTGATTGCTCTTCATCTGGTAGCCGTCATTATCGTTCCACATTGAAGAAAATAGACGAGTGTGTAGATTATTTTAATTGTAATAGAGTTGATTTTGTGGTCAATTTGGGTGATTTGGTAGACCGTTCTCCAACAGATATGAAGCAACCACTCAGTCTGTTGAAGAAGTTGAATGTCTCTCTTTACCATGTGTTGGGCAATTACGATTATAAAGGAGGAAGCAATACTCGTATGTTAATTGAACGATTAGGAATGCCTTCATCATATTACGCTTTTACAAAAGGAAAGTGGACATTTATTTTTCTGGATACAAACGAGTTGTCTACTTACGTACAAGTAGCGGACAAGAAAAACGATAAGGAATTGCAAATATTACTTGCCGCTTTGAAAAAACAGAACGCTCCTCAGCGGGAAACTTGGAACGGTGGTGTAAGTAAGAAACAGTGGTTGGATAACTTGTTAAATTGTTGGTGAGTGGTAGTGTAAAATAAACTGTGTCACGCATTATTTCTCAGTAGAAAACTCATCGGTCGGGGAACGGCCAGCGCCAAGGGGCTGGACCACCCGTCCCGACGAGCGTAAAATTACAATAATTTAAATCGTTCTCCAAACTTTATGGCCAGTTGTTGTGAGATTGTAGCCCAATTGGCAAGTGGCATAGTCCACTTCTTCCGTATATTATGGTATGCAAGATAAACCAGTTTCTCAAGGGCTGTATCCGACGGGAACACGCCCTTGTTTTTTGTTACCTTACGGATCTGACGGTGATATCCTTCAACGGTATTTGTGGTATATATAAGTTTACGGATAGCCGGAGTGTATTGGAAGTATTCAGACAGTTTATCCCAGTTCTCCTGCCAGGACCTGATGACGACAGGATACTGTTCACCCCATTTCTCTTCCAACTTAAGAAGTTCATTTTCTGCCGATTCTTTATTTACAGCCTGATAAACGCATTTCAAATCCTTCAGGAAAACCTTTCAAGCCATCTATACAGGTTATAAGAATATCTTCAACTCCACGGTTCTGAAGGTCTGTCAGCACACTGAGCCAGAAGTTTGCTCCCTCATTTCTTGATATATACATTCCGAGGAGCTCCTTATGTCCTTCTCGGTCAATACCCAGCACATTATAGATTGCACGTGTAACAGCACAACCACGTTCATCCGTTACCTTATAATGGATGGCATCCATCCAGACTATAGGATAGACAGAATCAAGCATACATGATTTCCATGCCTTTATTTCCGGAAGTACACGATCTGTAATGGCGCTTTGTATCTGCCGATACACGATTACCAAGATTCTCTTCCTCCACTCACTAATCTCACGTGTGCTGTTACCAAGAGCATAAAGGCCGATTATACGGTCAGCAACACCTTCTGCCAGAATGGTCTCTCGCTTCTTAATAAATTGTGGATCAAAACTTGAATTACGGTCACGGGGAGTGGATACGATTACCTCACCCAATGGAGTCTGGACCTGCTTTTGCATTTTCCCGTTACGACGGTTGCCCTTCTGACGTTCTTCTTCTGTAAGATGTGCATCCATCTCACCTTCCAGAGCTGCATTCAGAATGCTTTCCAATAAAGGGGCAAAAGCACCGTCTTTACCTAACAAAGGCTTACCTGCTTTTAACTGTTCAATAGCCTTGTTCTTGATACTCTCAAAATCAAATTCTTCTTTCATAAAAAACTGTGTTAGCAAAGTTTATATTTTATTTTACTCTTTGCTGACACAGTTTAAATTACATCCTCGAGGCTTACTTTTTACACAACCTCCAAAGGGGGGGGATTCTTATAGTTTCCTTCATAGTAACCGATAACGGTTTCAGTTACAACTCTTCCTAGAACCTTACGGTAAAAAGGAAGTACATCTGTAATTTGGGATATGGATAGCCTCCTTTCATAGCACCTGTGTGAATCTGTTTATCCCGTCTTTTTCGGATTGCCTTTTTTGAAGCCCTTATTTTTCCGATGCAAATGTAGCGTGATGCTTCGATGGAAAACCTTTTTGTGTGGCAGCATAGCTGGGCCCCATAAAATAGCCAAGAATCTTCCTTTTTTTCTTACCGCCAACAAGAAAAAGAGTATTCTCAACGATTTTCAAGGTCATTTCCACATAGGTCTGTAGCTAATTACTACTTGAATGACATATCCGAACTCCTTTCTTATGTTATCAATTAGTTCCCCTCTATATCCTCCATCGGCAAGGATCACCTTTACACCAGAGTACATCTCCTTAAGAATTCCCATCAGCAAATAAGAAGCTTTGCTGCCATGTACATTGGCTAAGGTAATCATAACGGCAATAAGAAAACCATTCTTATCTACTATAACATGACATTTTACACCTTTTACTTTTTTATTTCCGTTAACACCATTCAAGGAAACATTGTTCCCCCATTTGACACTTTGACTATCCATGATACCTACACTTGGTTCCATGTTTTGACTGCGTATGACCACGTAATTTCTCTAATAACAAGTCAAAGTCTAACAGGGATGCCTATTGCGATAGTAGCAATAAACCAACTGCCACTTAAGAAATCAAGAGGAAGTATACGTCATTGACAACCGGTTTTCACTAAATAAAAAATGGCATTCCAAATCATCCGTAAATCATATTTTCGCTTTTTCCTTGCAGGTTCAATAAATTTATCATATATTACCGCTCTGTTTCTATCAAATCAGTCTGATACATCTTTTTTAAGGTTTCGTCACTTCAAAGAAAGAAACTATCCGACTGATACGGGACTTTTATTCAAAAAAGATTTCAGCTATTTTTTTACAGACTCTAAAGAAAAACATAAAACTATGATCAAAATACTTCTGCTAATAGATTATTCCAGCGAATTTGACAGAAAACTGCTGCGTGGGCTTGTACAGTATTCCAGAGAGAACGGTCCTTGGCTTTTTTATCGCCTCCCTTCTTATTATAAGGTAATGTATGGAGAACAAGGTATTTTGAAATGGGCGAAAGAATGGAAAGCGAATGCCATCATCGGGCAATGGAATAATGACACGATTGACTTGCAGAAAGAACTGAATATACCTGTTGTATTGCAAAACTACTATCACCGGAGTGTCACTTGCTCCAATCTGACAGGTGATTATAAGGGTACTGGCAGAATGGCTGCTCAGTTCTTTTCCAAAAAGATGTTTTGGAATTTCGCATATTTTGGTGTCAAAGGAGTAGTCTGGTCTGACGAACGTTGCGAAGGGTATCGACAGGAAGTGAAGCGTATCGGAGGTAATTTTTTCAGTTTCGAGTCGGCCCAACAAAAAGATGAAATACGAACGGAAGTCAATCAATGGTTACAGAAGCTGCCTAAACCTGTTGCTTTATTTTGTTGTGATGATACACATGCCCTGTTCATTTCCGAAACTTGCCAAATGACAAATATATCGATTCCGGAAGAAATCGCTTTATTAGGCGTGGATAACGATGAACTGATGTGTAATATCTCCGATCCTCCTATTTCATCCATAGAACTTGAAGTGGAAAAAGGTGGATATTCTATCGGCAGACTGATCCATCAGCAAATAAAAAAAGAACATAAGGATACTTTCAATATTGTTATCAGTCCTATCCGTATCAAATTGCGACAATCTACGGAGAAATATAACATTAAAAATCCTTACATACAAGAGGTCGTGAAGTACATAGAAACTCATTACAGTTCCGACCTGACCGTAAAATCCCTGCTTGCGAATATTCCGCTCTCCCGCAGAAACTTTGAAGTGAAATTCAAGAATGAGCTAAATACTTCCATTTATCAGTATATACTGAATTGTCGATGTAATCATCTTGCAGACTTACTACTCACCACCGACCGCCCATTAGCAGATTTGGCTATAGAGGTTGGGTTTAAAGATTACAATAATATCTCACGTGTCTTTAAAAAACTCAAAGGATGCTCACCTCTTGAATACCGCCTAAAGAAGAGTAATCGGTCGTAGTTTTCGTTTTTTAAAGATTAATTTTCGTTTTCTCCTTAAATTCCTTGTTAAAAGGATAGACCTTTTTTCATTAATTAGGGATATTCAGTAAATGTCCCTCTTTCTTCTAAATTAAGAGAAAAGTTTTACTTTACGTGAGCTTTTCTCTTGATTTATTCGTTCAACTCTCTCAGTCTTCTATCTTTTTCATAGAACATTATTTACATATTCTTATTTTTTCTTCCCACCCATGCATTATGTACATGTCTTTTTTAGGGGAAGTGAAAACCTCTCCTCTTTTCCTCTCATTTTAGTCAGATTATGCTGCCTTTCTTTTTTCTTTTCGACCTTTTCTATCATACATACCGCATTGGCTGTATGTATCCCAAAGAAAATCCAAAGTACTTCCGTTTTCCTGTTTCTGGCTTTTATCCTAGCCAGTGAGTAATGTTGTTTCTCGTTCCAAAACTTCCTTCCAGGCGGGTAACTTTTTCACGGCTGAGTTCCGATCGTAAGATCTTACGGAGCGGCTCACCTTTGGCAGCTTTGCTCTTACGCTTAAAGGAAGTACTTATATGATATTTAGTACAAAATTTCCGGTTGGCATTATTAGCATAGATTGAATCCGCTGCAAGCGCCTTAACCCTAACCCTGGTCGGTTGTTGCAGATGAATACAGCCTTTCAAACGTACTTCTTCGTTAAAAGCCTTAAAAGAGATATGTTCTATGAAAGAGATTCCATCTATCTGTATATTGTTGACCTTGACTCCGAATTCAACGGATTTGGTTTCCTTACCCCTGATAATGGGGCGAAGGTAATGTCGATCGAGACTCACAATACGGTTGGATACTTTTTTGCCTGCAAATAAATTCTTCCCTTGCTCAAGGCCCCTCTGTATAACCGAGAAACGTCTTTGGTAATCAAAGGATAGTGTAAGCCTGTTCCTGTAGGATGAATGAAGCTACTGCATCTAGTCAAGTAACTTTTCCAATAACTGAAGTAACCTGTGTTTAATCATACGAGTCTGTGCTTTTTTGCGTTTACGCAGTTTGCTGTAAGCAAGATAGGCACGGCTTACAGCAAGATACTTGTTACGGAGATGTTGTATGTGCAATCTCCGGCAATGTTTTCACAGATGACGGTGAAGCCATACAATACCTCCCCATAAGAGTTTGACATCAGTAGGGAAACATAGATGACTTTCATAACAGGTGGCATCGGTCATACAGACATGAAGGTTCTCAAGATAAGGTTTCCAATGCTCAGACAGAATAAGCTGGAGGGACTCAATATCAAGACGTTCTGCTAGTTCCTGACGAATCGCACTGACGATTTAGGATTCGTCAGTGGATGAAGCCGAGCAATCTGAACACCACAAAACAACTGAGGTTGTCTCAAAATAAACTTGAGATGGCTTCTGTTGTTTCATTTCAGATTGAAGTCATTTGGATTTTTCTCAATTTAACCTGGCTTTTATTCTTTTGTTGTTATAATATTCGATATAGCTATCCAAAGACTTTATAAATGCTTCAGACGATTCAAAATTCTCGGTATATAGAAGTTTAGACTTCATAACACCGAAGAAATTCTCGGCCATAGCGTTGTCAAGGCAGTTGCCTTTGCGAGACATACTTTATACTATATGATGTTCTTTCAGACGCTTACGGTAGCCGTAGTATTGCCATCCTTGATCAGAATGGAGTATAAGACCGTCAAGACTGTCGAACCTTGCAAACGCTTTATCCAATATATCGTATATCTGTTTCAGATTTGGGTTCCGAGAGATATTGTATGATATTATCTCGCCGGTGAACATATCCAATATCGGTGAAAGATAAAGTTTGGCGGGACCGATATTTATCTGTGTTACATTTGTCGCCCATTTGCGATTTGGGGCAATCTTGCCGACCTCACCTTTGTATGACCGGTAGTGTACCTGGCGTATTTTGCTTTTAAGCCCCAATTCACCCATAAGCCTTTGGATAGTCTTGTGGTTTAACATGAAACCACGGTTATGCATCTCCGCTGTTACACAGCGATAGCCATAGCGTCCCTTATGTTCATGAAAAGTCAGTTTAATCGCCCCTTTCCATTGGCATACCTGTCAGCGGCTTTAAGGCGATTCAAGTGGTAATAGAATACAGAACGAGCCTCTTTCTTAACTCCAATAGCAAATCAAGAGGATAATCCAGCCTGTAGGACGGCAATGTGGTGGTTGTTCCACTCCGAAACGCCCATATTTATCCCGCATTCTTACCCATGCCAATATCTGAGTCTCATTGATATGATATTCTTTCGACAAGTGCGATATTGTTTCTCCTTGTTTTATCCGGCTAACGATGATGAGCCTTTGTTCGTAACTGTACTTCATAAAAACATCCCCCAAAAGTTTTGTGTCTAACTTTTTGGGTGCACTTCATAATCTATATATTCTTCCAAAGCCTTTGTGAAGTCTTCCGGAGACTCGAACTTT
>ERZ791914.280-NODE-280-length-56196-cov-15.295880_pt1 | contig 56196 bp, 43 predicted proteins | sample MGYA00510140_ERZ791914 | MGnify/ENA primary metagenome ERZ791914 (study PRJEB30046, sample SAMN00792079) | human gut metagenome | study: EMG produced TPA metagenomics assembly of the A metagenome-wide association study of gut microbiota in type 2... | reverse complement strand
CACCTCCGATCATCGAATCTGAATTTCTTCAGTCCAACAATCGGGGTGCGGTTCATCTGCGAGCGCCGGGGCTTTTTCTACATGTGCAGAATCAGATGGTTGACGGCACCGTCTTTGATACTTCGGATTTAGGTGTTGGCTTTGCTGTTTGGTTCCCCTTCGAACAGTCTGTCTCGCATGGAAAGGGTGAGGATGGTCATGTTCTTCTGCCGTTCTCCTGAAATTCCCGACGAGTTTAGTTTTTCCTGGAGCACGGCGACTATGTATTGGCTTTGGCAGTGGTCGGCTTCGTCGAATGCGGCAACGAGATGATTGCCTTCCACATTTTCGATGACGTCATGTACGACGAATTCCGGTATCGTTCTTCCCTGGCTTTTTGCATATTGCTGGTACGCCAAATCGTATGCGGCAATGAGTGATTTTCTTGTTCCTGTGCTGGTGCCATCGTCGAGATGGTTTAATGAGACCGGGAAGTTGTGCGGATTTGGATCGTAGATCAGTATGGGTTTTTCTTCGCTGATTCTCTCCGCGATTGGAGTGAAGTATTTTTGGTTGAATTCCTCGAAGATTTCCCGGTAGTTCTGGTTTCTTACGATGCGTTCTTCCAGCTGTTTTTCTTCAGCGTTTTTTTCTTCCAGTTCGTTCTTGAACGCACGAAGCGTGTCTAACGATTCTTTTTCAGCGCCAAGATCCTGCAGGATCTGTAGATGTTCCTGCATAAGTTCGGTGTATTCGTCGACCTTCTGATTCTCTACGATGGCAAGGTATGGAGCGTCACCTTTCGTAAGTTCTTCTCGGGATTCCATATATTGTTTCTTGCTGTTTTCGAGGTCGTCCACTATTCCCGTGAAATAGTCGATTTTGTTTTGGATAAGCTCGTTGTTGAATTCCAGCATTTCCTCGAATTTTTTCGCGATACCGGGAATCAGGGAATGGATCTCTTCGAAGAACTCGATGGCAAGGTCAGTGTCGGGTTTCCTGTCGCGTTCCGATACCGCCTCATTCAGGATGTCCGTGTTTCTCTTGATTAGGAAATCGATGTCGGATATCTGATGGGTCAGTTCATCGTATTGTTCCCGAGCTTGGAAAATCGCATCACGGTTCTTCATGAACGTCTTCGCGTCCATGATGTCATCGATTCTGGCCCGCAGTTCCTGTTCCTCGTGTTCCATGGAGGAGATTTTTTGTTCCAGCCCTTCCAACGAATCGACGGTTGAGCGCACTTTGCGATACTTCGTCTCCGCGCTCTGGATACCGCGAATCTCTTTTTTCAGATTCGCAAGCCGAACATCATAAGCGGGATCGGATACGCCAAAGAGATAGTTGTATGCGGATCGGTATGTTCCGTTTCCTCCACGGTCGCCCTGGGGTATGCATCTCAGAAAGGAATTCTCGTCTCCGTCCAATGAGATCCGAACGAAAAAGTCAATCAGCTGCCTGAATGACGGGGTCTTCCTCTCGTCATCGAACAGGAAATCCTTGAGCCGACGATGATATTCAGAGATATTCACTTTCTCACCATCGATGTACCGAGCTCCGCGCCGGAAGAGATCGACCCGGAGGAACATCGTTCTCGACGTCTTCCCGCTGGGTAGATCACTGGAAAGCCTGCCTTCGATGGAGATACGTTCTGTTGCGATAAATTGTTCCAGTGCCTTATTCACCGCCCCGTTCTCGGCATCGGTGTAGATGCTTTTGCGCTTGTCCGATCCAAGCAGCACGTCGATGAGTCTGAGGAACGTCGTCTTGCCCACGTGATTATGGCGTTCCGAATCCTCGGAATCGACGACGAGGTTTGTGCCCTTGTGGAAGGTTATCCGACGTAACTCCTCATCTGACTTTCGGCTGATGATGCTGAGGAATTCAATGAACATGGAGATATCCTTTCCTGTCCACATACACCTTGTCAAGAAGGAACAAGAAGTCCAGTGCCATCATGTAGAAATCGAAGCTGACGGGCTTGCATGCCGTATACTCACTCACCTTCCGATACAAGGCAGAAAGATCGAGCGCCTCTCCCCTTTTCAGGATGCCGTATGAGATGGCTGATATATAGTATACGGTGTTCGTTGGCGCATTGTTGGAGTCCAGCAACAGCACTATTTTTCACCTCGCTTCACGCTGTTCTCGTTTACGAGCACTTTACACCGGTGCACGCCGCAGGCCATCAGCGCATAGACGAATTTCTCGATATCGGTATCACGATACCTGTCCTTGTCGAAATCAAGTGACCCGGTGATTTTCTCGACTAGCTGTTCCTTAATTCCGTCCAGAACGGTATCGCCGTCTGAAACAACCGGGTTTCCGTCCTCATCGCAGTCGGCGACCCACACGAAGATGTTGCCAAGTTGTCTAATGATATCGTTGCTGTCCGCAAAATCCTGAAGCATCCCATCCAAGTAGCCGTACTCCACGGAATACGAATCGAATATCCGATGGTATCGTCGCACACCGTTATATCGGAGTTTCCCCTTGAACGGCATGGGCTTCTCCAGCGTGTCATCGTCGCTTCTGGGGCAGGTGCTCTGGAATGCGCGCAAAAGATCATATATCGCAGTCTTGGTCAGCGGCTTCCTGTCCGAACACACTTGCAAGGTCTTCGCATTCGGCGCAATGACATTGCCATTGCCCGATATGTTGATCCCGCCGTTTCTGGCGCTTTGCCGGTTAACGTCGATCATCATCACGCCCTATGTCATTATGGTCTCCGATGATGTTGACTCCGCCATTTTTCGCCACTTGTTTATTGTTGGAGTTCTTCATATCCCTGATTTCGCTGCTGTTCTTCCATCCAATGACGACAGCGATAATGGAAATAACAGAGGCAGTTATGCTGAGCACTGAGTCGAAAGTCGCCATTGCAAGCCACCTCAGTACTGTCGACGATTAGGGGCGAACACGGAAGAAGTGAAATCACATATCAGAACAGTCAGCATGGGGATCAACCCTCTTTCTCGGAATTCAGCTCACCGGCAATGGCTTATTGAAAATAATACTCCGGCCCGCGGCATCATATCTCGACTTTAATGCGCATTATACGTACTATATATGTCGTGAGGTTCAAGGAAACCGAGAAGCGCCTGCTGGCCGACGGCTGGGTGCTCAAGTCGCAGCGCGGGAGCCACCGCCAATACGTGCATCCCGTGAAGCCCGGCAGGGTCACGCTGCCGAGCCATACGGGCGATCTGGACCTGCGAACCGTGAAGAGCACATGGAAACAGGCCGGAATCAACGAACGGAGGACGAAATGAAGCTGGTCTACCCGATCATCCTCTACCCGATGGAGGAGCATGAGGGCGGCTACACCGTCGAGGTGCCCGACCTGCCCGGCTGCGTCACCGAGGGGCATGATCTCGCCGACGCGCTGGATATGGCGCGTGACGCGGCGAGTGGCTGGATCCTCGACGAGATGGAGGACGGGCGCGCCGTGCCGCATGCCAGCAACATCGCCGACGTGAAGCCCGACGAACCGGACGGCATCGTCAGCCTCATCTCGCTGGATATGGACGCCTATGCCGAGAAGTACGGCAGCAAGGCGGTGCGCAAGAACGTGACCATCCCCGCATGGCTCGACACATTCGGCGAGCGCAACAACATCAACTATTCGCAGGTGCTGCGCGAAGGGCTCGAAAGCCGCTACCGCGCCCTGCAGGATGCCTGACTGCCATACGCCGAAAGCCCCGGCGCTCGCAAGTGTGAGCGCCGGGGCTTTCGTTTGTTCGCCTTATGCGGTCTCCTCGATGATTTCGGCTTCGATGATGTCGGTGTCGTCGTGGAGGTCGGGGATGGCCTGGTCGAGCAGGGCGGCGAGTGATGCCGTGTCCCTGTGGGTGTAGTGGTTGGTCATCGTGATGCTGGTGTGGCCCATGATGGCGGTGCGTGCGTCGTCGGGCATGTTGGCGCGGGCTGTCATGCTGGCGGTCCAGTGGCGTGCGCTGTGGATGGTGACCGGCGGGAGGCCGGCGGCTTTCAAGGCCTTGTTCCAGTTGTAGCGTTCGGTGCTGCTGCGCACGGGGTTGCCTCGTGAGTTGGTGAATATGAGGTCGCGTGGGCCTATGCCGAGTCGTTTGATGCGCGCCCACAATCGCTGCCACAGGCTCGTGGATATGGGTACGAACCGGTGGGCGGCGTGGGTTTTGGGTGTGGTGAGCCACAGGATGCCGTACAGGTGCTCGGCTTTGAGCCAGGCGGGTATCACGGCGTCCTCCGGTTTGCCGTATTGCTGGATCTGCTGCTGCACGTTGATGCCGGGCACGCCGTCGCGTTGCTCCAGCTCGTAGGGCATGAGCGCGTATCGTTCGCCTTCCCTCATGCCGGCGGCGAACGCGAGTTCGAACAGCAGCATCCAGGATTCGTCCACGTCCACGGTCAGGGCCGGGCCGCGGCGTTTCGCGCCGCGGTTGGGCACGGCCTCGATCAACTGTTTCGGCTGGTCGGGTGAGAGGATCCTGGTCTCGGTGGGCTCCACCCTTGGCGGCTTGACCCTGCGGCATGGATCCACGGGGATGAGCTCCTCGAGCTCCGCCTGGTCAAGCATCATCTTCAGGCTCACGAAGTGGTCCTTGAGCGTGGAGGGAGCGAGCCGCTTGGAGAGCACGCGCATGCACTTGCGGATATGGTCAGGTGTCAGGTCCGTGAGGCGGATACAGCCGATGACCTCCATGCACGCGTGGATCCTGCCGGCGCGTGTGCGGTATGTGGTGGGTTTGACGTTGAGCCGGTATTCCTCCAGCCAGCGCTCCGCGTAGTCCTTCAGGTACGGGCTCTTGGCTCCGGGCAACAGGCCGGTGCGCTCCATCTCGGCGACCTTCGCGCCGAACCGTTCGCGGGCATCGGCCTTGGTGCGGCCGCTCGCCGCTATGAACCGTCGTTTGCCGGTGGCGGGATCCCGGCCGATTTCGCGGCGGAACTCCCATCGTCCATCCGCGCGGTGGATGATGCCGCCCGCGCCCTTCGTGCGCCGCGAACGTCCGCCCGTCTTCCGTGTGGTCTTCGCCGTCATGGTGTTCTCCTTGTGTCCGAGAGCACTCAATGAGCGTCCACGCACATGGCGAGAACCGTTACGGCGAGCGCACTCCGGGGTTTTCCGGAATTACACTCTATTTACACTCTATCGCCGCGTAAAACGGCGGAATACGTGCGTAAAACGGCGGTTTTCCGCGAATCGAAAAACGGTGCGATTCCAACGTTCCGACACCCCGGAACCCTTGGAATCACGCCGTTTTCTAGGGTCTGAAGACCCTACTTGGAAACGTTGAACTTGAACTCCACAATATCTCCGTCGGCCATGACGTAGTCGCGGCCTTCCTGACGGAGCTTGCCTTCCTCCTTGATCTTGGCCATGGAGCCGTCGGCGGCCACGAAATCGTCGTAGGAGACGATGTCAGCCTTGATGAAGCCCTTTTCGAAGTCGGTGTGAATCACGCCGGCGGCCTGCGGGGCGGTCCAGCCCTTGTGGATCTGCCAAGCGCGCACTTCCTTGACGCCTGCAGTCAGGAAGGTCTGCAGTCCGAGGATGTCGAAGCCCACGCGGGCCAGCTGGTCGAGACCGGACTCGCTCAAGCCAGCGTCGGCCAGCATTTCGCGGGCGTCCGCCTCGTCGAGCTCGGTCAGGTCTGCCTCGAACTGAGCGTTGAGGAACACGGCCGGAGCCGGGGCCACGGATGCGGCGAGCTTAGCCTGCAGGTCCTTGTTGGCCAGCTCGTTGTCGTCCACGTTGAACACGTAGATGAACGGCTTGGCGGTCATCAGATGCAGGTCGTAGACGGAATCCTTGTCGAAGCGGCCTTCGCGTGCGGCCTTGTCGAGCGTCTCGCCGGCTTCAAGGATGGTCTTTGCCTGCTTGACTGCGTCCATGTAGGCCGGCTCGATCTTCTTGCCCCTCAGATCCTTCTCCAGCTTGGGCAGCGCGTTTTCGATGGTCTGCAGGTCGGCGAGGATCAGCTCGGTGTTGATGGTGTCGATGTCGTCGGCCGGATCCACCTTGCCGTTGACGTGGACGATGTCATCGTCTTCGAAGGCACGCACGACCTCGCAGATCGCGTCGGCTTCGCGAATGTTGGCGAGGAACTTGTTACCCAAGCCTTCGCCTTCCGAAGCGCCCTTGACGATGCCTGCGATGTCGACGAAGGTGACGGTGGCCGGCACGATCTTCTCCGTGTGCACGAGCTTGGCAAGCACCGGCAGACGGTCATCCGGCAATGGTACGATGCCGGTGTTCGGCTCGATGGTGGCGAACGGGTAGTTTTCGGCCAGCACGTTGTTGCGGGTCAGTGCGTTGAACATGGTGGACTTGCCGACGTTGGGCAGTCCGACGATTCCGATAGTAAGAGACATGGTTCCCTAGCTTAGTATTAGGCTTCGATGGCGTCGACGGCCTTGATGACCGCACCGCGGAACGCGCTTTCCTCCAGCGAGGTCACACCCTTGATTGTGGTGCCGCCCGGCGAGCAGACGGCGTCCTTCATGACGCCCGGATGGGTTTCGTTTTTGAGGTATAGCGCACCGACGCCTTCCACCATCTTCGCGGCTAGACGGTAGGCGGTGGCACGTTGCAGGCCGTATTTCACGCCCGCGTCGCCGAGCGCCTCGATATACATGTCGGTGAATGCCGGTGCGCAGCCTGCGATGCACATGCCAATGCCCATATGCGCGGAATCAACGCGTTCGATGAGGCTGATCGATGAGAACAGCCGCTCGAACACTTCGGCTTGCGTGTCGGTCAGCGTGTTGTCGGCTTCGGTGACGAGTACCCCCTTGCCGACGGCCATCGGCGTGTTCGGAATGGTGCATTGGATATGCGCCGCGTTGAAATCGGCGCCGAACAAGTCTCGGTATTTGTCAAGATCCCAGCCCGCCGCGATGGATACGACGAATTTGTCTTCGTCGGCAATCGCGCCGATGACTGGCTTGATGACACTTTCGATTTGGTACGGTTTGATGGCGATGACGACCATGTCGGACGCTGCGACGACTTCGGCCGCGTTGTGCAATGGCTTTGCACCCACTTTCATCGTGGTCTTTTCCAGCTTGTCGTAATGCGCGGCGCAAGCCACGATGTCGGCACCGTCGACGGCGCCGGCTGCGACGAGTCCTTCGGCGATGGCCTGCGCCATATTGCCGTATCCGATGAATCCGATGGTTGGATTGGACATGGTGTCCTCCTTGTCGTCTTTTCTAATGGACGTAATTGTTTTGGATGCGATGGTTTCGGAGAATTTCGGGAATGTCAGAACAGTTCTTCCAGGTCTCCCCTGTTCAACGCCTCGTCGAACAGGTGCTTGAACACCACGGAACCATGTACGCCGTCGTGCTCGAATTCGTTGGTGGTCCAATAGTGCGATCGTCCCACACGGGACAGCGTATCGAATTGCAGACCGGAGTCGACGTACATGTCGTCAAAATAGACGGCAGCCTGCAGCGGAACCTCATTGCGCGCCAACTGGTCGGCATCGTAGATCGTGCCGAAATGCGTGTCTTCCATAAGCACGTCCATGGCTGGTTTGAACGGACGCAACGCACGTTCCTGCTCGAACATCCACGGGAACATGGCCTCGCCGGTGAAATTAAGCGGACGAATGTCACCCGCGAATTCCGGATGCTCGCCGCGCACGCGCTGTGCGGCCCAGCAAATCGGCGCTTCCAGCTCACCGTTGGCGTAGATGAACTCCTGCAACGGCCAATACAGCGGGCGAGATGAAGTCGCATCCATCACGGAAGACAGGAATTCGTCAGACAGTTCCGCCGAGGTCGAGGCCGACCCGTCGCCGTCAAGGAATGCCTGGTCAAGAATCCAATGCACGCGTTCGAAACTCGGCTTCATGCCGAAATCGGATCCCAAGCATTGGAAGCGTTCCACCGTGAGCGGATCGCCGTTCGGCAATGTGACCTTGCGCGATTGCAGAATGTCGGCGACGGCCGCGGCACGTTCGATATCGATCGGGTAACGCTCGTAGAACTGCTTCGTCTTTGCCGCCATGCGCGGGAATGTATGACGGTACACGTCGGTCGCATCGGCGGGAACATGAGGAATGCCGCCCGTGGTGAAACTGGCGATAACTCCTTGCGGGAACAGCGAAAGATACGTCAACGTCAGGAATCCGCCATAGCTTTGGCCAAGCGTGACCCAACGTGCGCCCCCGAATTCGGTACGACGCAGATGCTCGAAGTCACGAACGATCGAATCGGCGAGGAAACGCTTCAAAAACGCGGCACCGGCCTTGCCGTCGCCATCCATGCCCTCAATCACATGCGTATCGACACGAGACGAACGCCCAGTACCACGTTGATCCGGCAACACCACGCGGAAATGCTTGATAGCCTCCTCAATCCAACCATCGGAACTTGGACCGAGCGGACGCGGACCGGAACCACCGGGACCACCCTGCAGGAACACGAGCAGCGGCAGATCATCATGCACATGTTCGGGAGCGGTGACCACACGGTAGAACAGGCTGATCGATTCGCCATCGAACCCATGACCGGGCTCGTGACCCGTCCAATCCAACGGCACCTTGATGGAACGATCCTCAATATGCAATCCGGGCACGTAGTATTCGCTCAGCAACGTCATGCATTCACCTTTCCTTTGGCGTCATCGGCATATTCAATGCGAGTAGTGACTTTTTGATGGCTTCCATCCCACCCACATGCGGAGACAACCTTACCTCACAAAAGCGGCTTTACCTTACCGCTATTTCATTCCTGCGCATGATGGCGTCACAGCATATCTGGCGCTAGGGTGGAGCATATGTCGAATCTCAAGCAGCGTCTCTTGTCATGGATGCATGGCCATGTCTTCGCAGGCGATCTCATCATCACGCTTGTTATAGGTGTTCTGCTGTTCGGCGTGACCGGCAGCATCACCTATAATCCGGGATTGCTGTTTGACCTTAATCCTTCCATACAGATGGCGTGGGAAGCGGCAATGCTGATCCCGCTGCTGATCCGTCGATGGCGGCCACAGACCGGAGCGTTGCTCTGTGTGGCATTGGCCTTGACGCATCTCATATTCGGCCCTTGCATATTGGGCGCCGATATTCTGGCATTGGTCATGCTGTATTCGGTGATCGTCTACGGCAATCCCAAAAACACGAAAGCCTTCATTATTCTAGCGTTGGCCATCGGTCTTCTGGCTTCGGCGTTGATGGCATGGACCATGACCAATGGGCCGCTGCTCACCGGTGGCAAAGTGCATACGTGGAGCAGTTGGAATGGCTCAAATCCAAATGGCTCAATGGTCACGGAAGACACTCTCGGCTCCATCTACACAGGAACATCCATGTCGGAAGTCGCCAACATGGTGGCGCAATACATGTTGGTGCTGACGCCGATTTTCGAAGTATGCATTATTTCCACCGTCATTGTAGCGTTCTGGCAGCGTGCCCGTCTGGCAACCGTTCGTATGATGCGGGAACGCAATGAGGCGATCGCCGCACGAGACCAGGACGAACGCGATATCGCCGCGTTGGCGGAACGAGCACGCATCGCACGCGACATGCATGATGTGGTGGCGCACACCCTATCAATCATCATCGTGCAGTCTGATGGCGGCCGCTATGCAGGCACGCATGATCCCGCGGTGGCTAGAAACACCATGGAGACGATTCGACACGAATCGGAACGCGCACTGCATGACATGCAACGTCTTCTGGGAGTATTCGGGGGTTCACCGCACGCCGATTATAACGATATAGGCAATCTTGTGGAACAAGCGCGAAACGTCTCCCCCGACATTCGAATCCGATGGAATATCACCGGCACCGCCAGCCCAGAACAACTCGGTGAACAAGCCTCGATAGCTTCCTACCATGTAGTGCAGGAGGCGCTGACGAATATCCGCAAGTATGCGGGGCCGCACGTCGATGTGCATATTAAAGAGTCATGGAACAACGGTTTACTCACTTTGACCGTCACCGACAATGGTCGTGGCGCGGCGGCCAATATCGACGGGCATACGCCAGGTTACGGCCTGTTGGGCATGAAGGAACGCATCGAATCGGCCGGAGGCTCATTGCAGGCTGGCCCTCAACTCGGCGGAGGCTTCGAAGTCATGGCCACCCTGCCTTACGGCGGTAAAGAGCCAGCGACAGACGAAACCGGCGAACAGTATGCCTCGGAACAGTCCGAATCTTGCAACACAACTGCCATATCCAGCAAAGCGAAATTATCCGACGAAGCAATCGCATCTCACACAGCCGTCAACATATCGGCGCGAATCCCCGATCAACCATCGGAACAGACGCAGGAAACCAACCAACCAACCGGTCGCGACCATCGTTCGAACGCCCTGCAACACTTGCGCATCACCGCACCCAATCTGCATGATTTGCTCACATCGCTGAAACTGAAATCCGTAGAACTTGCAAATACATCCAATTCGCGAGGGCTGAATTGGGTGGAACGTGTTTCCGCGTGGACGCAGCACCATTATGTGCTCATGGATTCCGTTGGTGCCGTGGTATTGGTCATGCTGCTGAATCGCATGTCGATTACATTCTTTTTTGATAGTTCACGCGATGCGCAGCTCTCTCATGCGATCGCCGCATGCTGCTTGCTGGCACTGGCTCTTCGACGCAGGTTCCCCGAGACTTGCGCGCTTATTGTGTTCGTATTGTCGGTTGTGCAATTGGTTTTTTTGGGATTGATTGAGGTTGGACATATCGTAGCGTCGCTGTGTGCGCTGTATTCAGCCGTATTGTATGGGCGTGAACACGCATGGCGTTGGACCGGTCTTGCCGCTGTCACCTGTTCAGCTCTGATGGGCTTGAAAATCGCAGCTGATCAACACGGATACACTACCTTGTTCGGCGCCATCGCCGCTTCCGTGGGCTTAACAAAACCGGTTTCAGCCACGTCAAGTAGTAGTGCAGCATTCTTTACCGGCGTCATGTATACGGTTGCAGTGCTGATGCTGTGCGCCGGCATCATGGCGTGGGCACGTTGGGCGCGTTCCAGTGATTCAAACGCACTGGTGTTGCAGGCTCGCGAAGAGGCACTGGTGGCCGAGCAGGAGAAGCAGCGTATTCTCGCGGCGAATATGGAACGTGACCGTATCAGTGCCAGCATTCAGGCTGAAGTCACCGCCACGTTGAACAGCGTGATCAGTCAAGCCGTCGATGGTATCCGCATGCTGGATAGCGCCGAAGCACAAGGCAAAGAGACTACCGCCGACGAGATTTCCGCAGCGTTCAAAGCCATTGGCGAGCAGGGGCGCGCCGCGCTTAAGCGTATGCGCGAATTGCTTGGCGTGCTTCGTGAGACTGGTTTCAGCGATGACGCTCATGCCGGTAGTGCGAGCGAACTGCAGTTGAGGCCCGCAGCACCATTGGAGGAGCAGCTGCAGCGCGTGCCTCGATAGCCGATTCAAGTTTTTCAGGGAGATTTAAGGGTTTGTTTCGCGCTGTGAGCGGAACAATGCCGATAAGGTGGAGAGTATGAGTGAAGAACAGAAGATTCGTGTGGTCATTGCCGATGATCAGGAATTGGTACGCGCCGGTTTCGCCATGGTGATCGGCTCCCAGCCTGATATGACGGTTGCGGCGCAGGCTCGCGATGGTGCAGAGGCTGTGGCGTTGGCGGAAACGCTGCATCCTGACGTGGTGTTGATGGATGTGCGTATGCCCGGCATGGATGGTATCGAGGCGACTCGGCAGATCAGTGCGTTGCAGCATCGCTTTGCTGCCGATGGAACGCAATCAGAAGTCACTCATACCAAAGTGATCATTCTGACGACATTCGATTTGGATGAATATGTTATGGCTGCGATCACTGCCGGAGCTTCCGGTTTTCTGCTGAAAGATACGGAACCGGAAACGTTGCTGAATTCGATTCGCACGGTTTTTCAAGGTAATGCGATTATCGCACCGTCCGCCACGAAACGTCTTATCGAGAAAATGATGGAAGGCGACTTCATGGCTACGAACGTCGGTAGGCCTGAAAATTCCGCAACTACTTCTGCTACGGATTCAACATATACCGATCCGGAATTGGACGAGCTGACCGATCGCGAGCGCGAAGTGCTTATTGAGATCGCGCATGGATTGTCGAATCAGGAAATTGCCGACAAGCTTTTCATCAGCCTGCCGACGGTGAAAACGCATGTGGCGCACATTCTGTCGAAAATCAATGCGCGTGACCGCGTGCAGGCGGTGGTGTTCGCCTATGAAAACCATTTGGTCTGATTGATTTGTTGTTTTGCGTATGCATGATACGCAAAAAGGGCTCCTACCATGTTTGTGGCAGGAGTCCTTTTCGTTGTGTTTGCTATGAAGCTTAGGCTTCGGCGAGCGCCTCAACAGGAGGCGTGCTCACTGCCCTGCGTGCGGGGAATACGCTGGCGAGCAGTGCTGCCACGGCTGCCACGGCGAGTACGATGCCATTAATGCCCCATTCGAACGGGAACACCACTTTGCCGTACATGCTGAACACCACGTATGCGCCCAGCCAGCCGAACAGTGTGCCAAGTAGTACGCCCGAGATGCCGGATACCAGCGAGATGAGCAGGGCTTCCACCGCGAGGGAGCGTCGCAACTGGCCTCGAGTCATGCCGATGGCACGCAGTGTGGCGGATTCTCGGGTGCGTTCGATCACCGACAGCGACAGCGTGTTGGCTACGCCGACAAGTGCGATGAGCACGGCCACGGCGATCAACCCCACCAGAAGCATCATCATGGAGTCGATCATGTTCGCCCATTCGATGCGTTCGGCAATCGGTCCGGTCACTGTTGCATCAGTGCTCTTCTCCAATGCGGCCTGCATGTCGTTGTAGATGCCGTCAACGGAAACTCCCGATTTGTCAGTATCTGCCTTGACCAGCAACACATGGGTGGCGGCGTCAAGGTCACCATTGGTGAAATGGCTTTCATCCACGAATCCGACAGCTCCATACTGTGCGGATACGCGACGGTAATCGGCTTGGTTTGCTTGCAATGTCAGCGAACGCGTAGCGTCGCCGTCCTGGTTCCATTCGGTGGAGAAATCAGCCGTGCCATTGGCGAACTGCAGCTCCTTGCCGGTTTGCGCATTGTATGTTGGCATGAGCACGCTATCACTGTCGATGGAGGCGTTACCCAAGTTGGCACGCATGACCTGCTTGACCTGATCGATGTTTTTCACGCCGACCAGCAATGCGGACGTAGGCTGGGTTCCATCCGCTTTCTCCAAGGTCACGGAAACCGCCGGTGCATACAACGTGTCGGACACGCCGTTGATGTCAGATACATCCTTGACCATTTGCTGGCTGATGTCATCGCCCATGGCCACGATGTCGACGCTATAACGGGTGGCGAGCGCACCATTCATAGTCTCTTTGGCGCTAGCGGCACCGGTTGCGATGGTGGAGACCAAGGTGACACCGATGAGCAGAGCGGCACCGGTTGCTGCGATGCGTCGCGGATTCTTCTGAATGTTGGCGTGTGCAACTGTTGCGGAAGGACCTGTCAGCGAGGCCAACGCTCCAACGCCCTTCATGAGGGTCGGCATCCAGAATACCGCGGTGACCACCATGCCGAGGAACACCAGTGCGGCACCGGCGATGGCTATGAGCAGAATCATCGTGAATTGATCGCCGCTCGCATCCTCGCCGCCGTTGGTGGCCTGCACCTGCCAGATGGAGAATATGGCCATGGCGATACCGACCACCACCATCAGAATACCGATTATGGCTCGCGTGAGGCTGGAACGACGGTTGTCGGTCAGTTCGATCGGGCGCAATGCCTCCAATGGTGTCACCGCAGTAGCGGAACGTGCGGATCCCAAGGATGCGAGCACCGTCACCACAATACCGAAAAGAATGGGTACGACGGCGGCTTGCCAGGAGAAATTGAATCGCATACCCTCTTGCATGATGTCGCTGACGCACATGCCCCACATGAGCAGACTTCCCAGCACCACGCCAAGCACGGATGCGACGAAGCCAAGCACTGCCGCTTCGGACAGCACGGAACCATACAGCTGGCCTTTTTTCGCGCCGATGGTGCGCAGCAAGGCGAGTGTGCGGCGGCGTTGCGCCACGAGTACTTGGAACGTGTTGGCGATCACCAGAGCCGCCACGAACATGGCAAGCACGCCGAAGCACATAAGGAATGTGGTGGCGATGTTGGTTTGGTTGCCGCTTAAGGATTTGATGCTTTCGTCACTGATTTGCTGTCGTGACATCAGATCGAAATGCTTTGGCAGCAACGCTTTCACACCGTTGATGGTTTTTGCGGATACGCTGTTTCCATCCAAGGCAAGGTCGAGATACACCATTGTTGTTCCGGTGGCGTTGAAATCGTCCGTTCCCTGCATTGCGGCAAGCAGATTGTTGGATCCTACGATCGCACCACCATAGTATGAGTAGGCGCCGTTCGGATCGGATGTGAGTCCTACCACGCGCACGTTGTCCGCCTTGGCTTTGCCATCGTCGCCTACCGCATATCGGGAGGTCAGGCTTACAGTGTCTCCAACGCCGACGTTCAACTGTTTCGCCATGTCTTCCGGCAGCGCGACTTCGTTGGAATCCTTCGGCTGGTCCCCTTCCGTGATATTCACGGGGAGCATGTTCTTCTGTGCCGCGGTGGAGATGATCTCGCCGCTGATGGTGCTGTCTCCCTTGGAAACGCTGGCGCCGGTTTCCACCGAGGCGCGGATGCCGTCGACTCCTTCGATGCCGGCGATCTGGTCGAGATGGAAGTCGCCGACAGTGCTGGAGTACGCCTCGTCGAGTTCCTCATCGCTCAGGTCGGAGCTGTTGACGGTCACCGCATAGTTGGCGTTTCCGAACATGGCGGTCAGCCGCCGTGTCAGGGAGTCGTTCATGGCATTGCCGAACAGGAAGGTGCTGGCGATGAACGCCGTGCCGATCATGATGGCGATGCCTGCGGGTATGAGCATGCGCTTGGTTTTTCGCATGAGTTTCAAAGTGATGGACCACATGGTGAATTCTGTTCCCTTCTTCGAATGCTTCTACAGTGCGTTTAGTGGGAATGTCTCGCGGAAGCCGCATTCATTGTGGCGGCTTCGCGTTCCTTCATCAACAGTTCACTCATCTGGTCTGCTGTCGGCTTGTTCACGTCCGCCACGATCTGGCCGTCGGCGAACACGAGCGCACGGTCGGCGTAAGACGCGGCGACCGCATCATGCGTGACCATGACGATGGTCTGTCCGAGTTCGTTGACCGAACGCTTCAGGAAGCCGAGCACTTCGGCGCTGGAGACGGAGTCGAGGTTGCCGGTCGGCTCGTCGGCGAACACCAGCTTCGGCTTGGTAATCAGCGCGCGGGCGATGGCCACGCGCTGCTGCTGGCCACCGGACAGCTCGTTCGGACGATGGTTGAGCCGTTGCTTGAGTCCCAAGGTTTCTACGAGCAGATCGAACCAGGCACGGTCGGGCTTATCACCGGCCAAAGTCAGCGGCATGAGGATGTTCTGCTCTGCGGTGAACATGGGCAACAGGTTGAAGCTTTGGAAGATGAAGCCGATCTTGTGGCGACGTAGCAAGGTGAGCTGCTTGTCGTCCATGCGGGTCAGGTCGGCGCCGCCGAACAAGATATGGCCGGAAGTGGCGGAGTCGAGACCGGCGAGCGTGTGCATCAGCGTGGATTTGCCGGAACCGGATGGGCCCATGATGGCGGTGAATTTGCCGCGTTCGAAACTCACGTTCACGCCGCGCAGGGCGTGAACCATATTGCTGCCGGTGCCGTAGTTCTTGACCAAGTCGACGGCCTGAATAGCGATGCCGCGCGATGCGGACGGGTTCTGCACGTTCATAATGCCTCTCCATATTTGGCCGGGCCTTATGCCCGGATGATGATTCCAACTTATGAAGAAATAACGGCGCGCCCCATCGTGCGCCAGACTGAATTGGGCGGTCGGCCACGCGCCGGCCCTCATCCTTGAGGATTATGTCGTCTCAGGTCTCACACTATTCATGCCTCTGCGCAAACAGCGTGAGGCATACAGACGCAAGAAAGCCCGCACTGCATGACATCAGTGCGAGCTTTCTATTCCTTGGGTCAAGCGATCAGGCGGAAGGCACCCCATGCGGCTCGATGATTCGTGATGCACCCCATTAGCATCGCGCCCCTTCTCATCGGGCCGTCAACCTTCCTGTCGACCTCACTTGGCCAAGCCGGAAGCGCGAAGGGCTTCGAAGCCGCCCTTCAGGTCATCGAGGATGTCCTCGATGTTCTCGGTGCCGATGGACAGGCGGATGGTGCCTTGGTGGATGCCCTGATCCTCGAGCTCCTCCACTGTCTCCTGGGAGTGCGTGGTGGAGGCCGGGTGAATCACGAGGCTCTTGGCGTCGGCCACGTTGGCCAACAGGCTGAACAGGTGCAGGTTGTCGATGAACACGCGTGCCGCGTCCTTGCCGCCCTTGATGTCGAAGGTGAAGATGGAGCCGCCGCCATTCGGGAAGTACTTCTTGTACAGCTCGTTGTCCTTGCGGCCTTCGATGGACGGGTGGGAGATGGACTCGACTTCCGGAACGGTCTTCAGGTAATCGATGACCTTCAGCGCGTTCTGGACGTGGCGTTCGACGCGCAGGGACAGGGTTTCGGTGCCCTGCAGCAGCAGGAAGGCCGCGAACGGGGACAGGGTGGCGCCGGTGTCGCGCAGCAGGATGGCGCGCACGCGGGTCACGAAGGCGGCGCCGCCGAGGGCCTCATAGAAGTTCAGGCCATGGTAGGACGGATCCGGCTCGGTCAGGGTCGGGAACTTGCCCGGCACTTCGGCCCAGTTGAACTTGCCGCCTTCCACGATCACGCCGCCGAGGGTGGTGCCGTGGCCGCCGATGAACTTGGTGGCGGATTCCACAACGACGTCGGCGCCGTGCTCCAGCGGGCGGAACAGGTACGGGGAGGCGAAGGTGTTGTCCACGATCACCGGCAGGTGGTGCTTGTGGGCGATGGCGGTGATGGCCTCGAAGTCGGGCAGGTCGGCGTTCGGGTTGCCGAAGGTCTCGAAGTAGACGAGCTTGGTGTTCTCCTGGATGGCGTCCTCGAACTCCTGCGGGTTCTCGGCGGAGACGAAGGTGGTGGTGATGCCGTCGCGCGGCAGGGTGTGGCGCAGCAGGTTGAAGGTGCCGCCGTACACGTTCTTGGCTGCGACGATGTGGTCGCCGGACTGGGTGATGTTGCGCACCGCGTATTCCACGGCGGCCGCGCCGGACGCGACGGCCAGGCCCGCGGTGCCGCCTTCGAGGGCCGCGATGCGGTCTTCGAACACGCCCTGGGTGGAGTTGGTCAGACGGCCGTAGATGTTGCCCGGGTCCGCCAGTCCGAAGCGGGCCTCGGCGTGGTCGAAGTTGTGGAAGACGTAGGAGGTGGTCTGGTAGATCGGCACCGCGCGGGAGTCGGTGGCCGGGTCGGCCTGCTCCTGGCCGACGTGCAGCTGCAGGGTTTCAAAACGGTACTTCTTGTTGTTCTCGGCCATGGTATTCTCCTTGGTTGTGCTAGGTCGCGAGGATTTTTCCTTGCCACCCGCCTGCCGTGTTCGGGCGGTTGGCGAGGTGTTGGTTATGAAGTTACGACGCTTGGGCCGCGCGGCGCAAGCTGAACGTTATCGGACTTGCCTATAAGGGTTTATAAAGCCTTGGAATCATTGACGTGAGCGACTGTCAGAAGTCACGAAAAAGTCGTTGAAATTATCGCGACACGCCGGGCCGCACGCATGCGCTTTCAAGGTCGACTGCGGTCACGGTGATATCGCTGCCATGCCTTTCGCGCATGGCTCAAGTGTCCGTGATGATTGCTTGTTCCACCCGTCACCAAGACGGTTTGCCCGCTCGGTGATGACGTCTGTTTCATTTTTCTGCCGCCCGGTTACATGGTTTACATGACGAACGACTACAGTCAAACATCGCCAATGAATTATTCCGCCAACATGGTGAAGGGATTCGAACAGACATGACCGATGTAACTCTGTATGACCGTGATCCGAACTATATTCCGCGCGTGGCCGCCGTGCACGACATGTGCGGCTACGGCAAGTGCTCGCTGACCGCCGCGATTCCGATTCTCTCGGCCGCCGGCTGCGATGTGTGCCCGGTGCCGACCGCCCTGTTCTCGGCGCACACACGCTATGCAGTGTTCACGTTCCATGACACCACGGATATTCTCTCCGGTTACTTGGATGCCTGGCAGAAGGAAGACGTGGAGCTGGATGGCGTGTATTCAGGCTTCCTCGGCTCCCCCGATCAGGTGGCGATCATTCAGCGTCTCTACCGCGAATATCCGAACGCGCTGCGTCTGGTTGACCCGGTGATGGGAGACGCCGGCGAAATGTACCCCACGTACACACCGGAGCTGTGCGAGGCAATGGGCGCGCTGGCCGATGGTGCCGACGTGTTGATGCCGAACCTCACCGAAGCGAGCATTCTCACCAAGCGTGACTATCCTGGCCAGGATATTGATGAGGCCACGGTTAACGAGCTGCTTGGTGCTCTGCTGGAGTTGGGTGCCAAGAACGTGGTGCTGAAGGGCATTGACCATGGCGATGGCAAAATCGTCAACTATGTGGCCAGCGCTTCCACCGGTGTTGCCGGCAAGATCGAGCTGGCTCATGAGAAGTTGCCATACATGATTCATGGCACGGGTGACGCCTTCGCCTCTGCCCTGTGCGGCGCGGTGATGGCCGGCCGCGGCCTGGCCGAGTCGGCCGAAATCGCCGGTGAGTTCGTGCGTCACGCCATGGTCAGCACCCGTAACCAGCCGCATTTCGAGGATCGTGGCGTCAGTTTCGAACTGAACCTTGGCGAACTCACCGATTTGGTGAAGTGACCGCACCTTGGCTCCCCTCTCCGCTCACTGGGTCTGACGTATTCAGCGAACAATCCGATGGGTTGTTTTTTCGTCACAGGGAAGTCGACTGGTGAGCCTTGGTAAACCTTCTGAACTAATGGTGGATAACCGAGTTTTCATCCACACGTTATCCACAACACGCCAAACCGCGTCATAGTATCCACATTTGCCGGTTGCGCTTGTGCTCTTACATAAGTAACCCGCACAGTGGAATCATGAACGCTTTACCACCTACTCAGCCGACGACGAAGTCCGGCATCGACGCCGGTCTTGCCTTTCACCAGCCCATGCTGGCTTCACCTGATCCGCAGGCAATGCTGCCTTCGGAACGGATTGCGGCCACGATGGGCGACCGCAATCTGACGCCCAAACAGTTCGGCGCGCTCGGCGAGCAGTATGCCGCCGCGTGGCTGGAGGAACACGGTTGGACGACCTTGAGCCGCAATTGGCATACCCGTTACGGCGAATTGGACATCGTGATGCTCAATCCCGAGTACACGGTGGTGTTCGTCGAAGTGAAATCACGCCGGTCCATGCATTACGGATATCCGCAAGAGGCCATTACGCCGGCGAAACAGCACAATCTCAGGAAAGCCGCCTGCGATTGGCTACTTGACCGGCGTAATCGGGTGCCGCATTCGGCGGTCCGTTTCGATGTCGTCACCATCGTGCTTCGGGTGGGCAGGCCGCTCGTGCATCACATTGAAAATGCCTTCTGAAGCCCCCCCCCCAAAAAAAAACAGCCACGTTGCGAAACACATTGTGAAAGGAGTAGACATGGCTATCGGCAGCACCCTCTCAGTCGGACTGATCGGCCTTAAGGCCTTCATCGTCCAAGTGCAGGCTTTCATCAGCCCTGGCTTGCCATACTTCAGCATCATCGGATTGCCGGATGCATCGTTGTCCGAAGCCCGCGAGCGCGTGAAATCAGCGTGTCAAGCCACTGGATTCGGTTGGCCGCAAACCCGTGTGACCGTGAACATGAGCCCTGCGGCCATGCCCAAACGCGGTTCGTCGCATGATCTGGCCATCGCGGCCAGCGTCCTATGTGCGGCGGGTGCCATAGGGCATGATTGCCTAGAAGATACCATTGTGCTCGGCGAAGTGAATCTTGACGGCTCGGTGCTGCCGATTCATGGGCTGCTCCCGATCATGCTGCATGCCGAGGAACGTGGCGTGCGCAAAATGATTGTTCCCCATCGCAATCTTGACGAGGCTTCGATGGTGGATGGACTGGATGTAGTGGGCGTGAGGCATGTGGGTGAGCTCATCGAACTGATGGGCGGCGATGCCACCTATACGATTCCCGATACACCGGTTACCGACGAGACCACCACGGATCAATCGCCCACAAGTCATCCCAACGATTGTGGCGATATGAACGAGGTTCTGGGTCAGGAGCATGCCAAATGGGCACTGCAAGTGGCGGCGGCAGGCGGGCATAATCTCATCATGACCGGCCCGCCAGGCAGCGGCAAAACCATGTTGGCCTCACGTATGCCCGGCATCATGTGCCCGTTGAACGAGGCGGAACAGCTGGAGGTGGCATCGATTCGATCGCTGTGCGGCATACTGCCTCAGTACGGCATCACCGACATGCCGCCGTTCGAGGCACCGCACCACACCGCCAGCACGGCGGCCTTGGTGGGTGGTGGCAGCGGCATCGCCGTTCCCGGCGCAATCACACGCGCGCATCGAGGCATTCTGTTTCTGGACGAGGCACCGGAATTCAGCGCACGCGCCCTGCAGACGTTGCGCGAACCATTGGAATCCGGGTATGTGGCGCTTTCCCGTTCAAAAGGCAGCACCTACTACCCGGCCTCATTCCAACTCATCATGGCGGCCAACCCCTGTCCGTGCGGATACTATTACGGCACCGGCGAACGTTGCGCTTGCCGGGAAAAAGACCGTATACGTTATTTCTCGCGATTGTCCGGACCGATACTGGATCGTGTGGATATTCAGATGGCGGTGCCACCAGTCTCGCGCATTGCCGCGCAAAGCGAGCCAATCGGCGAGTCCAGTGCCGGGATACAAGCTCGTGTGATTCGTGCCCGTCAAGTGGCCAAAGACCGGTTCAGACAGTATGGATGGGTGTGCAACGCGCAAGCTTCGGGCAAATGGCTGCACGCCAATACATCGCTGAAAGCGATGGAATTGGTCAATCGGGCCCTGTCCAATCATCAACTCACATTGCGCGGGGCTGATCGCGCCATGCGTCTGTCTTGGACGCTCGCCGATCTGGCCGGCCGCGTATCCCCCACTGAACAGGACGTCCATCAGGGCATCGAAATGAGAACGAGGATGACATGAGTAACGCTACTGATATCCGGCAATCTGGCGGCACCGCAGGAAGTGTGGATCACACCGATACGAGTCTCGCCGTTTCGCGCACTATTCCCGTACCTCCCACGGATACGTTGTATCGTGCCGCGCTCACGTTCTGTCTTGATGGCGCGGATGTGATGATGTACGCCACGCTCAAAGGCGCGGAAAACGCCGAATCCCTCTGGCATGCGTTGGCGCAATCCCATCCAAGCCAGCCATCTGAAATCTGCGGCCCGGCGCTGTCACGTATTGACCGCATGTTCGTGGACGGCCTCACTCGATGGGGCCGCAAGGCGTCGGCGAACGCGATGCGCTCCTTCCGCAATGCACTGGCCTGCTGGCATAACCGCATGATGGACCTGCCCTCGCAAGACATCATCCAACTGGCCGACTGGTTCACTATGGATGGCACGCAATGGATTATCGGCCCTGGCCATCCATGTTGGCCCTCGCAGTTGGCCGACCTGTCCATTCGCTCCGATTGGGCGCCACCGCTGTGTTTGTGGATCAAAGGCGATCCACGCGCATTGACCAGTTGCGCCAAACCGGTCGGCATCGTCGGTTCACGGGACGTGACCGAATATGGCCGGTATGTGGCACACACCGTAGCCGAACAGGCAGCCGTTGCCGGGCATCTGGTCGTGTCCGGAGGCGCGATGGGCACGGATGCGGCGGCACATTGGGGAGCGTTGAATGCGCTGCACGGCAGAATGCCCGCCAATGTGGGCAAAACCGTTGCCGTATTCGCCGGCGGGCTCAACCATATCGGACCGATGCGTAACCGCACGCTGTTCGAACGCATCGAGGCGCAGGGTGGTGCACTGATCAGTGAACTGTGCCCCGGGACGATTCCCGAAGCCCGTCGTTTTCTGCTTCGCAACCGCATTATCGCGGCCATGTCTTCCACATTGATTGTGACGCAAGCCCGGTTGCGTTCCGGAGCGCTCAACACCGCGGGATGGGCATGCGAATTGCTGCGCGAAGTGTATGCGGTTCCCGGTGACATCAATCAGCCTTGCAACGCCGGGTGCAATAAGATGATCGGCGACCACCGAGCGATGATTCTGTGTGCCGCCACATCCACCGAGGATATATGCCATGAACGGCATAAGCCCGTTATGGCAGCATGCCCAGGCATATCGAAATCCACAGGTCAGGACTCGTCCGAAAACGAGGAGGCCATGGAAGTGCCGGCAACGACTCCGTTATCGCCAGCATCCTCGGAATCATCGGCGTCACAGGAGTCGTCACAAGATTCAGGTCATTCGAAACGTTCGAAGACCAAGCATACTCAGCCTACGCGCACTCAATCCAAGGATGGGCCGGCGAGCGCAACTGCCGATTCCGGTAACGACAAAAGCAAGGGTGAAGAGCTTCCCTCGTCGCATCAGATGCCGGATCTTCGTGTCAAGCCGAAGCCCGATCCCGAGAAGGAAGCCCAACAACGTATCATTATCGCCAAGCTGCCGGAAATGGAACGCACATTAGTGGCATTGATTCGTGAATGCCGTAAACGACATCTCATCGTCACCCCGGACGCACTATTGCGTGTGGCGCGAGAGACGGTACCCGACGAGATTCCCAATATCGGCACCATACTTGAGCTACTCGGCGCATTGGAGCTGAAGGGAGTGATCGAGCGGGATGCCGGCATACTCAAGCTGAGCAGCCGTGTCGGCTAATCGGCTTCCATGACACGGCTCGAAGGCTGTTCGGCGGGTGTGCGAGAATCGAACCCATGAGTCCGAAACGTTTGGAAGATATGTATGATGCGGTGATCGTCGGCGCCGGAGCGGCCGGCCTGTCGGCGGCGTTGGGACTGCTGCGCTCCCCCGAGATCACCGAGCTCAAGGAACAAGGCGTGGACCCGAAGATCCTCGTGGTCTCCAAACTGCAGCCGCTGCGTTCGCACACCGGTTCAGCCGAGGGCGGCATCGCCGCGAGCCTGGGCAATGTGGAGTCCGATGACTGGCACTGGCATTACTACGACACCATCAAGGGCGGCGACTGGCTGGTGGACCAGGATGCGGCCAAACTGCTCGCCGAATACGCGCCGCAGACCGTGATCAACCTGGAGCGTCAGGGCGTGGCCTTCTCCCGTACCGAGGACGGGCATATCGCCCAGCGCCGGTTCGGCGGCCACACGCGCGAGTTCGGCGGCGCCCCGGTCAAGCGCGCCGCCTATGCGGCCGACCGCATCGGCCACCAGATTCTGCACGCCTTGTGGCAGCAGTGCGTGGCCGCCGGCGTCGAGTTCGCCGAGGAATGGTATGTGACCGACCTGGTGCTCGCCGACGACGGCAAGCAGGCGGCCGGCATCGTGGCCTTTGACACGCATTCGGGCAAGATTCAGGCCATCCACGCGCGCAACGTGCTGCTTGCCACCGGTGGCGCGGGCCGACTGTTCCACACCACGTCAAATTCCTGGGATCTGACCGGCGACGGCATGGCCTTGACCTTGGCCGCCGGTCTGCAGCTGGAGGACATCGAATTTGTGCAGTTCCACCCCACCGGGCTCGCGCACACCGGCATCCTGCTGTCCGAGGCGGCCCGCGCCGAGGGCGGCATTCTGAGGAACGCCGACGGTGAGCCGTTTATGGAACGCTACGCTCCGGAGCATAAGGATCTGGCCGCACGAGACGTGGTCTCCCGCTCCATCATGGCGGAGATCGACGCCGGTCGCGGCGTCGCCGACCCGAAGGACCCGGATGGTCCGAAGGACTGCGTCTGGCTGGATATGACCGGCATCGACCCCGAACGTATGAAGGAAGTGCTGCCGCAGGTGGTCGAAACCATCGAGCAGTACGCGAACCTCGATCCGGCCAAGGACCTAGTACCCATCAAGCCCACTGCACACTACACGATGGGCGGCATCCCCATCACCACCGACGGCGAGGTGTACCGTTGGGCCGACGGTGCCGTGCAGGTAGTCGATGGACTGTTCGCCGCTGGCGAATGCTCTTGTGTCTCCGTACATGGTGCGAATCGTCTGGGCGGCAATTCTCTGCTCGACGCCTGCCTGTTCGGCACACGCGCTGGTCAGACGATGGCCGCACGCATCGCCGAGAACCCGGTTGACTCCCCCATGGCCGATGATTCGGCCGATGACATGCTGACCGATGCCGCCGATCAGGCTGCCGATTCTCGCAAAGCGGAGCTTGACGAACTGCTCGCCGGGCCAATAGATGATTCAGACGATGGAGTGCCCACCGCCAATCCTTATCAGCTCATGGCCCAACTCGGATCAGTGATGGAGCAGGCTCTGGCCGTACGTTGCACCGCTCAGACCATCGATACGGCGTTGACCCAGATCAACGGTGACATCACACCGGTTGCCGATACCTTGCGGGCCCATGACAAGACCGCCGCTTTCAATCAGGAGGTCACCGCCATCTGGGAAGTCCGTCATCTGATCGAACTGGCCGAGGTCATGCTGCACGCTTCCGAATCCCGTCAGGAATCTCGCGGATCCATGCAACGCCTTGATTTCCCCGAACGCGACGATGAGCATTTCCTTGCTCACTCGATGGTCGCCGATGATGGTTCGGTAAGTTTCAAGCCGGTGCACATCACCGACTATCCGCCCAAGAAGCGCGAGTACTGATCCGCTGGTGGTAATACCCAAGCCGCCTAGGGCTTGTGGCACAATAGGTTGGCTAATATTGGACTTGACATCCCACTGTTTCATGGAGGCAGAACATGGCTGAGGCGAGCAACACGACGGTTACCCTGCAAGTGCATCGTTTCACGCCGCGACCCGAGCGTGCCGAACGTGCACGCGGTGGCAGCCCGTTTGCCAAGAAAGGCTCCCCGTTCGGCGGCGGCTCGGATTCGGCGGCGCGCCGTCGTCCGCGCGGCAAGCAGTGGGTGCAGGAGTACACGATTCCCGCGCGCCCTTCGGATACTGTGTTGGATTGTCTGCTGACCATCAAACGCACCGTCGACCCGACGCTGGCCTTCCGTTATTCGTGCGGTCATGGCATGTGCGGTTCGGACGCCGTGGCCATCAACGGCACCCCCACCCTGCTGTGCACAGCCACCATCCGCGATTGGGCCAAGCAACCCGGCGCCATGCCCGAAGTCGATGACGAAGGGTTCCGACACACCGGCACCGAGGCTGAGGAATCCGACGATTCCGCGGAAAACGTCGCAAACGCGGCGGCCGCCCAGAACTCAGCCGCAAACGGTTCGCTGGGAGTCATCGAACTGGCGTCCCTGCCCGGCTTCCCGCCGCAGCGCGACCTCATCGCCGACATCGACCCTATGCTCAACCAGATCAGGAAGCTCACCCCGTATCTTCAGGCGGACGGCGTGCTCGCCACCACCGCCGAAGGCAAGGTGGACGTGTTCGAATACCTGCAGAACCCCGAACAACTCGCCAAATACGAGCTGCTGAGCAACTGCATCGCCTGCGGCGTGTGCGAAGGCGCCTGCCCGGTGTACGCCGGCGGCGACGCCTTCATCGGCCCGGCCGCGCTGATTTGGGCCTCCCGTTTCGTCAACGATTCGCGCGACACCAAGGCCATGGAGCGTATGGATGCCATCGACACCGCCGACGGCGTGGCCGCCTGCCAGTCCGTGCGCGCCTGCTCCCGCCACTGCCCGCGCGGCATCGATGTGGGCGAGGAGATGTGGCAGATCGTGGCTAAGGTCCGCGAGCGCTAAGCCGCGCCGCGGCTGGCTGCGGCGATCGCCTAAGCACATGCGTCGATGCATCCGCTGGGTGCCCGCACGAGAGAAGACATGAAAGAACGAATTATGGACAGAACGCAGTACACCAACCTCGCCAAGGCATGGGAATTCACCGAGGAACACGCGCGCGAACGTGAATCCGATGCGTTGACCGACACCCGTACGGCCGCCGACGAGTCCGGCCAGTTGCAGGGTTCGGCGGCGCAGGCCCGTCTGCTGGGCATGCTGGTGCGCATCACCGGCGCCGCTTCGGTGATTGCCGTGGGCACCGGCTCGCTGGTGGAGACCTTGCAGCTCGCCCATGCACTGGATAACAAGGGCCTGCTGACTGCGGTCGATTCCACCGCCCAGGGCATCGCGCTGATTCGCAAGGCGTTCGCCGAGCTGCAGGACGAGACCGACACCACGTTGCGTGCGGTGAACGCCCCGGCCAGCGTGTTTCTGCCGCGCCTCAACGCCAATGATTACGATCTGATCGTGGTGGCGGGCGACGCCGAGAACTATGCCGCCACGTTCGCCCAGGCCTCCCGTCTGCTGCGCGTGCACGGCGTGATCGTGTTCGCCGATGTGCTGGCGTTGGAGGACGGTCAGGGCGGCGTGATCAATCCGGCCGACCGCAGCGACAAGGCCATCGCCATGCGTGAGCTGCTCACCACCGTCGAAGATGACGAAGGTTTCGAGTCCACGCTCACCCCTGACGGCACCGGCCTGCTCATCGCCTACAAAAAGTAACTCTGTCCTTGGCTCCCCTCGGAGAGGGGAGCCACTCTATCTCGCTTACCTCACAATTGCGCTGACGGCCACGTCCACGGCTTCGTCGGCGTCATCGGTTACGGTGACCAGTTTCGGGTCGATCGTCGAGATCATGCCATGCTCGGCCACCGGACCGTTGAGCCAGTCAAAGAGCCCCTGCCAGTATTCCTTGCCGTAGAGCACCACCGGAATATTCGCCACCTTGTGGGTCTGGACCAAGGTCAATAATTCGAACATCTCATCCAGTGTGCCGAAGCCTCCCGGGCATACGATCACGCCGGAGGAATACTTGATGAACATGGTTTTTCGCACAAAGAAGTACCGGAAGCTCATGCCGAGGTTCACCCACTGGTTCAACCCCTGCTCGTGCGGCAATTCGATGCCAAGTCCCACCGATTTGCCGCCGGCCAGTGCCGCTCCCCTATTCGCGGCTTCCATGATGCCGGGACCACCGCCGGTGATGACGGCGATGTTGCGCTTGGCTATCTGGCTACCCATGCGCCGTGCTGCCTTGTAGATCGATTCGGTGCGCTGGGTGCGTGCGGAGCCGAAAATAGAGACCGCAGGTCCGAGCTCGGCGAGCGCCCCGAAACCGTCCACGAATTCCGATTGGATGCGCAGCACACGCCATGGGTCCATGTGCAGCCAGTCGGTGTCCTGATCGGGTTTCAGCAGGTTGGCGGTGGTGTTGTCCGAGGGAATCATCTGGCCGCGTAGAATCACCGGGCCGCGATGATAGGTATCGCCCAGCGGCGAGGCGTCCTCCAGATCGACCGGGTTCACCGGTGTGGCCGCAGCCTCAGTTGCCGTCTCAGCCTCCAACGCCGCCGCATCATTCGCGGCTGTGGCTTCCAATGGTTCCATATCGTCCACGACTGCGGACTTGGATGCGGCCTCGGCTAGATTCTTTGCTTCAGCGGCCTTTTTGCCGTCGTTCTTCTTGGATTTCTTCTGCTTCTTTGCCATCCAATGTCCTCCTGTACGGCGCTATCGACTCTTCGCATTCTAGCGCCTGAAGCTCTGCGTACGTTTTCCGCGAAATCATCCTTGACTTCGTGAAGAACGTACGGTGAGTGACACTGAGCGTACGTTTTCCGCGAAATAAGGCCTCATCTCGTGAAGAACGTACACTGAGCGCGTCTCAGCGTACGGTTTTCACGAAACAAGGCCAACAATGGAGTAGGGACCGTCTAAGCCATCAGTGGCGGAAGTCGATTTCCACACTGGCGGTGCCGTCGGCGAGGGTGCCGGGGTGTTCCGTGGGCGTGGTGGGCTCTGTGGTGTGGCTTGGCTGCCCGATGCCATCACCATCAATCGATTCGTCATCCTCCGCATCAGCCGCTGCTGCGGCTGCGGTCTTCTCGAATCGCTTGGACTGACGGCTCAGCAGCACACCGGAAATCGCGGCGGCGATCAGGGAGGCCACCAGCACGCCGAAGCGCGCCTCAGCGGAAAGTTCCGCGTTCTTGTACGCCAGCGAAGCGATGAGGAAGGACACAGTGAAGCCAATGCCGCAGGCGACGGCAGCGGGAATCATGTCGCGCACACGCAGCCCCTTGGCCATCTTGAGCCCGCCCACATGCGTGGACAGCCATGCGGTGGTGATGATACCCAGAGGTTTGCCGACCACCAAAGCCACAATCAGTGCGATGACCAGCGGCGAGGCCAACAATAGCGGGCTCATCGACTCGAAGTGTACGCCGGTGGCGAACAAGGCGAAGATGGGCAGGGCCAGCAGTGCGGAGAATGGCTGGAGCTTGTTGGCATAGCGTTCGGCACGCGGCGAGAGTTCGCCGTGCATTTCACGAGAGGGGGTCAGCAGGCCAACCAGCACGCCGGCCAGTGTGGGGTGCACGCCTGCCTCGAACATCATGATCCAAGCGAGGATACCGACGATGCCAACCGCGATCCACGGCACTTTTTTCAGTCGTACGAGGTATGCCCAGATGGCGGCGCATACGGCGATGCCGATGAACCAATACCAGGCGTTAATCGAGGAGAAGAATACGGCGATCAGAATAATGGCCAGCAGGTCGTCGACGGTGGCAAGCGTCATCAGGAACGCGCGGATCGAACCGGGCAGGGCCTTGGCGAACAGGGCGAGCACGGCCAGCGAGAACGCGATATCCGTGGCGGTGGGCACTGCCCAGCCGTGCGACATCTCCGAGAACGGGATGCTGCTGCCGGTGGTGGTCAGAATCAGCGTGCCGGGTTCACCAGGCCCGATCTGAGAGAACAATGCCGTGACGGCCAGGAACAGGATGGGCGGGGCGATCATGCCGCCCACCGCGCACAGCATCGGCACGGCGGCCGCTTTCGGATTGGCAAGCGAGCCGGTGGTGAGTTCCTGCTTCAGTTCGAGGCCCACGGTCAGGAAGAAGATGGTAAGCAGACCATCCTGGGCCCAGTGGCCAATAGGCAGGTCGAGATTGGTGTAGGGGATGAACAGATGCGTTTCCGCTACGGTCTCGAACGCATGCGCGGTGGCGGGCAGATTCGCGAGCACCAGGCCGGTGAGCGCGAAGCCAAGCATGATGAGTCCGGAAATACGGTCTGAGGCGGCGATTCGCCTGATGGTGGACCAAAGTCCCTTCTTCGCGCCGGCGGTCGTGGCCATCGCGTCTCCTTGCTGCACTCTCTTGGATGAACCGTATGTAATAGTACGGAATATCTCAGGACGTTCCGCTCCGGGCTGAGTCGCGAAGGGCAACCTTAGCCCAACCCTGTGTGGCCGACTCAACCGACTCAAACGGGCCAATACAATTGGAAAAGCCTCGGAAGCATTTCGCTTTCGAGGCTTACTGTGCGCCAGACAGGATTCGAACCTGCGACCTGCTGATCCGTAGTCAGCTGCTCTAATCCGCTGGGCTACTGGCGCATACCACTGTTGTCCCCGTGGTTCGGGAGTGCGCCAGACAGGATTCGAACCTGCGACCTGCTGATCCGTAGTCAGCTGCTCTAATCCGCTGGGCTACTGGCGCATGTTGTCTTTCAGACAACTCGATATATAATACACGCCGTTCAGCTGAATGCAACTCGGCGTGTTGCGGCGAGTCGCACCATCCCGACCACTACCGCAACGGCGTATTTACTGGCCTCACGCCTCGTGTGTACGGACTCGGTCAAGCAAAACCGACTGCGCAACTTTGAGACGTCCCTGCGGCACATCCACGGCTTCGCGCAGGAGTTTGGGCGTGCTGGAACCCTCTACGGACGCCTTGTCCACAATCACCTGCCTCACATCATCCAAACTCGGCAACTGGAACATCGTGTCCTGCAACGTACGTTCGATAATCGAACGCAAACCGCGTGCGCCGGTCCCCTGCTTGATAGCGATATCAGCAATCGCCCGAATGGCCTGTTCTGTGAATTGCAGATCGACGCCGTCGACGGCGAACAGTTTACGGTACTGCTTGATCAGCGCGTTGGCTGGCTGGGTGAGAATCGCCGTCAGATCGTCTACGGTAAGTTCCTTCAGCACACTGGTGACCGGCAAACGTCCGATGAACTCAGGCAACAGTCCGAACTCGGCCAGATCATCGGCATTGACCTGTTCGAGCAATTCCTCGTCTTTCATGTCGGCGTCGTGCCAATTCGCGCCGAAGCCGGTCTCTCGACGGCCTAATCGCTTGCGAACAATGTCCGTCAGCCCCACGAACGCACCGCCGCAGATGAATAGGATGCCGCGTGTGTCCATCTGCGCAACGTCCTGCTCCTTATGCTTGCGCGTGCCTTCCAACGGCACGGAGGCGATGGTTCCTTCCAAGATCTTCAGCAACGCCTGCTGAACGCCCTCACCGGACACGTCACGGGTGATGGAGGTGTTCTCACCGGATTTGCGGGCGATCTTATCGATTTCGTCAATGTAGATGATGCCGTGCTGGGCTCGGCTTACGTCGCCATCCGCAGCTTGGAGGAGACGTTGGAGCACGGTTTCCACATCGTCGCCTACATAGCCGGCTTCGGTCAGGGTGGTGGCGTCGGTGATGACGAACGGCACGTTCATTACGCGGGCCAACGCCTGCGCAAGATAGGTTTTGCCCACGCCGGTGGGGCCGAGCAACAGAATGTTTGACTTGGCGACCTCGACGTCAGCCAAAGGGTCATTGCTGCGGCGGGCAGCACGCGTCTGGGTGGGAACGGATTGCTTGGCTTGTTTGCCGGTCTGGCCACTGTGCCCGTTATTCCCGTCAAGCTGCTCAGCGGACTCCTGAAGCTCCATGTTGACGCGCTTGTAATGGTTGTATACGGCTACGGATAATGCGCGCTTGGCGTTCTCCTGACCGATGACGTAGCGGTTGAGATAATCGAAGATCTGAGCGGGCTTGGGCAGGCTCAGCGAATTGACCTCGGCATCTTTGACACGCTCCTCGGAGATGATGTCCACGCACAGGGCGATGCATTCATCGCAGATGGAGGCATTGGGACCGGCCACCAGTTTTCGTACCTGATGTTCGGTTTTGCCGCAGAACGTGCAACGGGGTACGTCCTCGTTGTAGCTCACCACACGTCCCATGATTCTCCTTTGCCGACTACGCCGCACCGTCGAACCGCCACGCTGCGCATTATCATTGTCATCCTTGAAATACAATACCCCCGGTCGTTGCCGACCGAGGGTATTGCAATGTCCGGAAGTTTTACTGGCGGTGTTCCAACACCTCGTCCACGATGCCGTATTCCTTGGCTTCAGGAGCGGTCAGGAAAGTGTCCACTTCGATGTCGCGGCGAATCTTCTCGACGTCCTGGCCGGTGTGCTTGGCGAGGGTCTCCTCCAGCCATTCGCGCATACGCAGCATTTCCTTGGCCTGAATCTCGATCTCCGTGGCCTTGCCGAAGCCTTGGTCGATGGCCGGCTGGTGGATGAGCACACGGGCGTTCGGCAGCATCAGGCGCTTGCCCTTGGTGCCGGAGGCCAGCAGAATGGCGGCGGCGGAGGCGGCCTGGCCGAGGCACACGGTCTGCACGTCGGGCTTGATGTACTGCATGGTGTCGTAGATGGCGGTCATGGCCGTCATCGAACCGCCGGGTGAGTTGATGTACATCATCACGTCACGGTTCGGATCTTGGGATTCGAGGACCAGCAGCTGGGCCATCACGTCGTCGGCGGAGGCGTCGTCCACCTGCACGCCGAGGAAGATGATGCGATCCTCGAACAGGCGGGAGTAGGCGTCCTGGGTCTTCATGCCATACGGGGTCTTCTCCACGAACTGCGGCATGATGTAACGGTTGGTCGGCGCGGGCTGGGCTGCGCGGGCGGAGGCCGGCATGAAACCGGCTACGCCCTGACGGCCGGCCAAGCGGTCGGCACGGGCGGCGAACTTTGCTTCTTCACTTGCCATGAGTCTCACTCCCCCTGCTGGTTGTTGCCGATGGTGTCCGGCGTGGTCACGAGCTTGTCCACGAAGCCATAGTCGAGGGCTTCCTGGGCGGTGAACCAGTGGTCGTATTCGTTGTCGCGGTAGATTTCCTCGAGGGTGTGGCCGGTCTGCTCAGCGGTCAGCTCGCTCATGGTCTTCTTCATGTCCATGATGAGCTCGGCGTTGATGCGCACGTCAGTGGCGGTGCCGCCGATGCCGCCGGAAGGCTGGTGCATGAGCACACGGGCGTGCGAGGTCAGGTAACGCTTGCCCTTGGTGCCGGAGCTCAGCAGGAACTGGCCCATGGAAGCACACATGCCCAGGCCCACGGTCGCCACGTCAGGCTCGATGAGCTGCATGGTGTCGTAGATGGCCATGCCGGCGGTGATGGAGCCGCCCGGCGAGTTGATGTACAGCCAGATGTCCTTCTTCGGGTCTTCGGCGGCCAGCATCAGCAGCTGAGCGCAGATGCGGTTGGCCATATCGTCCTTGACCTCTTCACCCATCCAGATGATGCGGTCTTTGAGCAGACGGTTGAAAATCGGGTCGACGGGGCCGGCCGGGACGTCATCGCCCGCCATGACCGGCAAGGTCGCAAAGGTATTGCTCACCTTGATTCTCCTTCTAATTACTCGAACATTGTTCAGACTACCGCCTTGAAGCGACTGAAGGCGTCTTTTCGCGTGCTTTTTGGCGGGTAGCGTAGGGATTTCGGGTTATTCCAAGGTGTCGAGGACGTCGTCAATGAGGAGGCGGGTCTGGGAGGCGGCATCGTCGCCCAGACGCGGGAAGCGACGGGCGGCATTGGCGGGGCTGGCACCGGCGGCTCGCGCTACGTTGGACTTGCTGGCACCATGGGCCACGGCTTTTTCCGCGAGCCGATCGACCAGTGAATCGGCGACTTGGCGCATCTGTTCGGCCACCCATAATTGGGCCATATCCGCAGGTAAGTCGTAGTCTTCGGCCACATCGCTGGCTGCCTCCTGAATGGCGGCCCATAACACCATGAATGGCTTTCGATAGTAGTCAATCTGCTCAGTGAGCGGCTCAGCGGCAAGCAATTCAAGTGCCGAGCGAATTTCTGTATTTTCTGACATAGCTTTCTTTACCTCGGCTCCCCTCTCTGAGGGGAGCTGTCGCCATAGGCGGCTGAGGGGAGTTTCGACCGGGGCAGCTCCCCTCAGAGAGGGGAGCCAGAATATATGTATTTACTTACTTACGACTCAGCAACCACTTTGATATCAACGACGACGTGGCCACGGCCATGCCGACCGGTACAAAGAAGGTAATCGGCGCTTCAGAGAGCTCCATCACCAAGCACATGGCCATAAGCGGTGCCTGCTGTGAGGCCGAAAGCAACGAAGCCGCACCGATCAAGGCACACACAGTTACCGAATCAGTCGGAAACATCAGTATCCATACGAGACCGAGCATCGCACCCAGCGTGGAACCTAATGCGATGCCGGGCTGCAGCACACCGCCCGACGCACCGGAGCGAATGGTCATCAGCGTCACCAGCGCTTTGGCAACAAAGGTGAGTGCCAACACACCCAGCAACATCCAGATATTGGACTGGGACAGCAGGAAACCGGCGTTCATCACGGATCCAGAAGGGCCGCTCCCACCCTGAAGCATGGCCCAGAACGATGCCATTCCAGAGCCCGCTCCCCCGCCAGAGGCCGAATCGGATACATTACCGCCGCCCGTCAGCAAGTTCCATGGAGAGGCGGCCGCTGAAGATGCCGACTGCATGGCACCAGCAGTGCCGGCGGTTTCAGGAATGAATGTGCTGAATCCAAGTTGCGCCGCGGCACGGCCGTTGCCCATCACCTGCGGCACAACAATCGCCACCAAACCGGTGATGAGACCAGCCAGCGGCATCTGCCACAGAATAGCCTTACCGGTTGGCTTGTGCGCTTCCGCCCATTGCGAACCTTTTCGGAACAATGCGCCGCCCACTCCACATGCCGCACCGCAGATCAGAGCGAACACCATTAACGTTGGCGTGGATTCCGGTTGCATGGCGGTAATGTCGTAGAACAGGTGATGCCCTTTGATCGCAACCGCCACGAATGCGGCAATGGCAGACATGCCCAGTCCAAACGCAACTTTTTCGATTGTCACATCTACCAACAGGATTTCGACGGCGAAGAACATGCCGGCCAGTGGCGCGTCATAGACGCCTCCTAGACCGGCACCGGCAGCCACTGCCACCACCATGCGCCGGTCGATGCCGTCAACGCCCTCGATATGGAACAGGTCGCAGAAACGTTGCGCGAGCATGGCGCCGAGTTCGCGTGGGGCGACTTCTCGGCCGATCGAGGCACCGGAGCCGACGATGAAAATCTGCAACACCACATGCGCAATGGTTTGCCAGAAAGGCATTCGCTTTCCCGCCACGGCCTTCTTGACTGAGGGCACCGCAGTCGTTTTGTGTCGCAGCAGATACCAGATAATGCCTGCGATGCTGAGTCCCACGGTCACCGATATCGCACGACGTGCAGCGGGCACGCCGAATGGACCAGGCAATTCTGGGCCTTCGATGTAGCCGAGCAGCACATGTTCAACGCCGTAGAGCAACAGGGTCAGCAGACCTGCTCCCACACCGATGAGCACGCCGAGCACAATGGTCGCCGCAGCGAGCCAACCAAGGCGTTTGATAGTAACCGTTGGCTGCATGTCAACCTCCGCACCCTATGCAACGAGTATGCCTTGGGAACTCCCCTCAGTCTCGCCACGCTCGACAGCTCCCCTCAAAGAGGGGAGCCAAAGAAATAGTCCTTTTGCCAGAATAGGAAGAGCCCGGAACCATGAAACACGATTCCGGGCTCAAACAATCACGCTAACGCGATGAGGCTATGCTCACTCAGCATCCTTGGCGTCATCCTTGGCGGACAGTTCGTCGGCCACGGCGGCAGCAGCGGAAGCGGCCTCGACGGACTCGGACTCTTCGTCCTCAGCGGCCTCGCCCAGGAAGGCGGAGAGGTCCACAACCTCGCCATCAGCGGTGAACTTGACGGCGCGCATGCCGGCGAGCAGGCCCTTGGAACGGCCGACTTCCTGCACAGCGGAGCCAAGCTGGCCATTCTTGATGATGGCCTGGATGAAGTTGTTCGGATCCATGCCGTACTGCTGGGCGATGGAAGCGAGGAAGTTGAACACGTCGGACTGGGACACCTGAACGTCCAGCTTCTCGGCCAGAGCGTCGAGCACCATCTGATCGCGCAGATCCTTCTCCACGGTCTCCTCGGCCTGAGCCTTCTGCTCCTTGGTGGCCTTCTCCGGGTCCGGGGTCATGCCCTTGAGCTGCTCTTCGACCATGTTGGCCTTGACGCCCTTCGGCACCGGGATCTCGAGGCCTTCCTGCAGCTTGGCGATGAAGGCATCGCGAGCCTCGGTGGCCTGACGACCTTCGGCGTCCTGAGCGGCAGCCTTGCGGATGTCAGCCTTGAGCTCGTCCAGAGTGTCGAACTCGGAGGCTTCGGAAGCGAACTCATCGTTCAGCTCCGGCAGTTCCTCAGCCTTGACGGAGTTGACCTTGACCTTCACGGTGGCCTTCTGGCCCTCGTGCTCGCCGGCTTCCAGCATGCCTTCGAAGGTGGTCTCCTCGCCGGCGGACAGGCCGTCAAGGGCCTCGTCCAGACCGTCGAGCATGGTGTTGGAGCCGAGCTCGTAGCTCACGCCTTCCTGGGAGTCGACGGTCTCGCCGTCAATCTCAGCAGTCAGGTCGATGTTGGCGAAGTCGCCCTTGGCGGCCGGGCGGTCCACGCCGACCAAGGTGCCGAAGCGCTGACGCAGGGTCTCGAGGCGCTTGTCGACGTCCTCATCCTTGACTTCCGGCTTGGAGATGGCGATCTCAAGACCGTCGATTTCCGGCAGTTCGATGTCAGGACGACGCTCGACGGTGGCGGTGAACTTCAGCTTGGTCTCGTCGTTGGCGGACTGCGGAACATCCTGCACGTCGAACTCCGGCTGAGCCATCGGACGAATCTTCTTCTCATCCAGGGCCTTGGAGTACAGCTCCGGGACCGCGTCGTTCACGGCCTCACCGGCGACGGCGGCGAAACCGATGCGCTGGTCGATGATCTTGCCGGGAACGTGGCCCTTACGGAAGCCGGGAACGTTCACCTGCTTGGCGATTTCCTTACGGGCCGCATCCAGATACGGGTTGAGCTCTTCCGGTTCAACAGTGACGGTGAGCTTCACCTTGGTGGGCTCGAGGTTACGAACGCTGATCTTCACGCTAATGACTCCTCAAAAGTCGTTATTTCTTACAGTTCTGCCGTAAGGCAACCTCTACATGATAACGCCACTTACGGACGGTGCAATGAGTTTCACTTGCCAGTTCCTTGCGCCCTGCTCGATCAGGAACGTCTCGACGTCCACTTCCACCGGGTCTTCCACCCAGCACAGATTGCGTAGGATCTGTGGCTTGATGATCATCTCGGCCGGCGTGCGGGTGTCTTCGGCGATGCGGTTGATCACACGCCGTACCCGTTGCAGACGGTCATAACGCTCCGGATGGCGCTGTTGCCACAGCCGCATGGATCGGGGCGCGTTCACCACACCGTTTTCGTCCTGTTCGGGGGCGGGCATGGTAGGCCATTGGGTGGGCTTCAGGGCCATGGCTCGATCGATGGCCTGCTTCCAGACCTTCGGTTTGACCGCACGCTGAATCGGCGCGTACCGCTCGAACATTTTGTCCTGCTCGGTGCCGGTATGGATGCGCACACGCTCGTTCAGGGATCGGAGCGCGCGGAATTGGGCAGCATTGTGCGGCTTGTTTGTCGCCGCCTCGATGATTGATGAATCGGCCAATAACAGGCTGGGCGCAATATCGTATTGCCGGGCGAGTCGGTCGCGCTCCTCCCATAGGGATTTGGCGATGGCCAGGCCCCTTGGATCACGACTCAGCTGGGTGATGCGCGAGATACGCAGCCAAGGAATCGGATGCGGTTTGCGCGGGGCAAGGCCCGCAACCAAAGCGTGAGAAAACTCTTCAGCGGCCCACTCGTCCTTGCCTGCGGCTTTCAGGTCACGACGCATCATGGTTTCAAGTTCGATAAGCACCTCCACGTCGAGCGCAGCATAGTTGCGCCAGTCGCGCGGCAGCGGACGGTAGGACCAATCGGCGGCGGAGTGCTCTTTGGCTAGCGTGATGCCGAGGTAGTGTTCGGTGACGGCGGCCAGACCGAAGCGGTGCAGGCCGAGCAATCGCGCCGCTATTTCCGTGTCGAACAGGGCTTTGGGTTTGAGCCCGATTTCGGCGAATCCGGGCAAGTCCATCAGAGAATCATGCAGAATCCACGTGGCGTCGCCCACGGCGTCATTGAATTCATTCCAATCAGCTCCGGCCCGGGTCAGGGCGACGGGATCAAGCAAGGCGATGCCTGCACCCTCACGTTTGAACTGAATCAGCCAATCCTCGTGTCCATAGCGGAAGCCGGACGCCCGTTCGGCGTCGGCGGCCAGCGAGCCCGTCGCCTCGGCCAGCGCATCGCAGACACGATGATAGCCGTCCAACGTCGAAGTGACATCGGGTACCCCCCCGCGAGGCTCTTTCAGCAGTCGGGGTTCGGTGTCACGGACGTCACTCAACTGGCGTCATCCTCCTCAAAACGGATGGTGGATCTGATGAATGCGGCCCACGAGCGGACTTGTGCGCCGGCGTCCATAGTACCGTCCGGCCCGGTCCCGTCAAGCGGGGTCCATGAGACGCGAATCTCACACCCGGCGCTGGTGGAGCCGGCCATCGAGCCAAAAGCCGTGTTCTGGGTCACGGTGACTGTGCCGGATACCGAATCCGGCTCGATGCCGTCGAAATAGTCGCACATGTCATCCCAGTACATGCCGGGGGTCAGAGAATCGTTTTCGGCGGTTTCCAGCGGCAGTCGCGCGAACGCCACGCAACGCCAGTTGGAATCCCAGTCAATGCGCAGCTCATGAGCATAAAGCATCATGATCCAGCCTATGGCGATTCGTGATTCGGCATCGCTGCCAAGACCGGCGGAAAAGGCATCGCCGAGGGCACGCTCTCCCGCTTCGAATTCCACGCCGATACCATAATCGGCCAAGGTGGAAGGCACGGGAATCTCCCGATAGCGCACGTCATGGATGCGCTTCATGGTGCTGACGGATTCGACGGCTGCCCATACTTCATCCGGCACACCCTGAGGGCGCACGGGGCGTCCGTCGTTGGACTCTCCCGTAGGAAATGCGTAGATGTCGGCCATATCTCTAGGGTATGGGCGAACGGGCCGAATCGTGGTATTTACGCGCGGTTCGGCCCTGCAATTTAATACACGGTGAAGCCGTGGTCCTTGAACTGGTTGGCCACCCGTTCGCGGGTGGCGGCGTTGGGTCCCTTCTGGTTCTCCAGCGGGTATGGGATGCGCAGTTCGTGCCACTTCGGGCGGCCAAGCTGGTGGAATCCCAGCACGTCGATGTGTTCGACGGCATCACCGAAGGACTCGCAGACCTTCGCCACGTTTTCGACGTTCTCTTCGGAGTCGGTCAGGCCCGGCACGAGCACAAATCGCACCCAGATCTTCTTGCCGGCCTTGGCCAGTCGCTGGCCAAAATCGATGGTGGGCTGCAAGGTGCCGCCGGTGACCTTGTGATAGGTCTCCTCGTCGCCGGATTTGACGTCGAGCAGACACAGGTCGATGTCCTCGAGCATCTCGTCGGTGTAATTCGTGTTGAGGAAGCCGGACGTATCGAGGCAGGTGTGCACGCCCATCTCCTTGGCGGCATGGAACACACGCGAGACGAAGGCGGGCTGCATCATGGATTCGCCGCCGGAGAAGGTGATACCGCCATGCGTGGCCTTGAACAGGTCCTTGTAACGATCGACCTTCTTGATCATGGCGTCAAGGTAGACGGGCTTGCCGTCGCGCATCTTCCAAGTGTCCGGGTTCTGGCAGTACTGGCAGCGCAGCGGGCAGCCGGACATGAACACGGTCATGCGGGTGCCCGGTCCATCCACGGAGGTGTTGATGTCCCAAGAGTGGACGAAGCCGATATCACCGGATTTCAGGGCGGAAAGGCGGTCACGTCGGTCGAGTCCGATTGGGGATTCAAAGCCGGAAAGGCCACCCATCAAAGTCTGCGAGGCATAGGTCTTCGATTCCTTGAGCATATGCCTGGTCGTGGTGCGGAACGTGGGTGTTGCGGGCATCGTTGTCCTCCTGTTCCAAATGATGCGAAAGTCTGTGGGAAATAAGGAAGGGGTGGAGCCGTGCCCCACCCCTTCAGTTAGTCATTGCCGCGGTTCGCGGGGGTTGGTCATCAGTCGACGACGGCACCCTGGTGGAAGGTACGGGAGATGACGTCGAGCTGCTGCTCCTTGGTGAGCTTGACGAAGTTCACCGCGTAGCCGGAGACACGCACGGTCAGGTGCGGGTACTTCTCCGGGTGATCGACGGCATCCTCGAGCTGTTCCTTGCGCAGCACGTTGATGTTGGCATGGTACAGGCCATGGCCGTTGCCGGCGTCCAGAATGCCCACAAGGTTGCCGATGCGCTCGTTCTCATCGCGACCCAGACCATCAGGGGTGATGGTGTTGGTCAGCGAGATGCCGTCAAGAGCGTCGTTGTAGTCGATCTTGCCGACGGAGAACATGGACGGCAGCATGCCGTGGGAGTCCATGCCGTTCTCCGGGTTGGCGCCCGGAGCGTACGGGGTGCCCTTGGCGTGGCCGGACGGGAAGGAACCGGTGTTCTTGCCGTACTCGACGTTGGAGGTGATCGTCAGGATGGACTGGGTCGGGACGGCGCCGCGGTAGACCGGGAGCCTCTTGACCTGGCCCATGACCGTGGAGACGACCCACTTGGCGATGTCGTCGGCGCGGTCGTCGTCGTTGCCGTAGACCGGGAACTCGCCCTCGGTGCGGTAGCCGACGATCAGGTCGTCGTCGGCGCCCTCAACGTACTCGTACTCGTGGCCTTCCAGGGTCTTCGCGTCCTTGTTGTAGATCGGGTAGACCTTGGCGTACTTGACGGCGGCGAGGGAGTCGGCGGCGATGGACAGACCGGACATGCCGCAGCCGAGGGTGCGGTACACTTCCTTGTCGTGCAGGGCCATCTCGATGGACTCGTACGCGTACTTATCGTGCATGTAGTGGATGATGTTCAGGGCCATGACGTAGGTCTCGGACAGCCATTCGAGGGCCTTCTCGTAGTTGTTCTTGACCTTCTCGTAATCGAGGGTGCCGTCGGCCTCCGGGGTAATCGGCTCGATCACGCCCTTGTCGATGACCTGCATGCCGGTCATCTCGTCGCGGCCGCCGTTGATGGCGTACAGCAGGGCCTTGGCGGAGTTCACGCGGGCGGCGAAGAACTGCATCTGCTTGCCCACGCGCATCGGGGAGACGCAGCATGCGATGGCAGCGTCGTCGCCCCAGTGGCTACGAATTTCCTTGTCGGACTCGTACTGGATGGCCGAGGTGTCGATGGAGATCTTGGCGCAGAAGCGCTTGTAGGCCTCAGGCAGCTTCGGATCCCAGAAGATGGTGATGTTCGGCTCGGGGCCAGGTCCGAGGTGCTCGAGGGTCAGGGTGTTGAGCAGACGGAACGAGGTCTTGGTGACCATCGAACGGCCGTCATCGCCGAAGCCGGCGTCGGACCAGGTCGCCCAGTACGGATCGCCGGAGAAGATCGCGTCGTAATCCTTGGTACGCAGGAAGCGCACGATGCGCAGCTTCATGACGATGTTGTCGATGAGCTCCTGGGCGTCGGTCTCGGTGATCTTGCCGGCCTGGAGGTCGCGCTCGATGTAGCAGTCGAGGAAGGCGGAGTTGCGGCCGAAGGACATGGCGGCGCCGTCCTGGGACTTGATGGAGGCCAGGTAGCCCATGTAGGTCCACTGCACGGCTTCCTGCGCGGTCTGGGCCGGGCGGGACAGGTCGAGGCCGTACTCGTTGCCGAGGTTGATGAGCTTCTTCAGAGCCTTGATCTGCTCGTCGTGCTCCTCACGGAAGCGGATCCAGTGCTCGATCTCCGGCTCGGTGAAGTCGTTGCGGTACGGCACGGAGTCCTTGTCGCGCTTCTTGAAGGCGATGAGCTTGTTCACGCCGTACAGGGCGACGCGGCGGTAGTCGCCGATGATGCGGCCACGGCCGTAGGCGTCCGGCAGACCGGTGAGGATCTTGTTGTGGCGGGCGACCTTGATCTGCTTGGTGTACACGCCGAAGACGCCGTCGTTGTGGGTCTTGCGGTACTTGGTGAAGATCTTCTTGATCTCCGGATCCGGTTCCTTGCCGGCTTCCTTGATGGCCTGCTCGACCATGCGCCAGCCACCGTTCGGCATCATCGCGCGCTTGCAGGGAACGTCGGTCTGGAGGCCAACGACCACGTTATCGACTTCCGGGGAGTCGATGTAGCCGGCCGGGAAGGCGTCGACGTCGGCCGGGGTATGGGTGTCCACGTCGTAGACGCGCTGCTTGCGCTCCACGGCCAGGTAGTTGTCGTCGAGGTACTTCCACAGGTGCTTGGTCTTCTCGGTGGCAGGAGCCAGGAATGTCTCGTCGCCCTCGTACGGGGTGTAGTTCTTCTGGATGAAGTCGCGGACGTCAATATCCTTCTGCCAGTTGCCCTCGGTGAAGCCGGCCCACGCCTTGGCGTCGAGCTCCTCCTGGGAGACAGCTGCATTTTCCACTGCGGTCATGTCACTCCTTAAATGGGGTTGTAGGTTTCGCATCTTCACGGAACCCTTGGTTCAACAGTGTAGTTGGCACTTGCTTGAGAAAAGCTGAAATTGGGAGTGAGCTATCTCACATTGTTTCTGTGAACGCTACCATTCCAATGGCTTCTAGATATTGATGGGACTATTGCACGTCTCCAGATATGGGAAACCGCTCATACTGTGATGTTCGTATGAGCGGTTCGGTCTTGAGATTGACAGCAGAACCGTATCCGTCAGTTTTCGACCGTCAATCCTCGGGGCGAGCCTGTGCGGGTTTCACGCCGTAGTTCTTCCAGCGCCGGTTCTCCTCCTCCCATCTGGCATTGCGGTCCACCACGATGTCCCACGCATGTTCGGCGTCTTCCTTGGTCTTGTACGGACCCATGCGCTGTTCGATCGGTGAGACCATGCCCAACTCGGCCTGCTTCTTGACGGTGTTGAAATACCACTGCTTCTTGTTATCGTCTGTCATTGGTACCTCCTCAACGGTATTACTTGCTCCCGCTGGCGGGAGCAATATATGTTTATTCCCTGAATGCGTTGGTGACGGGCAGTCGGCGGTCGCGGCCGAACGCGAGGGCCGTGACCTTCGGTCCCAGCGGGTATTGGCGGCGCTTCCATTCGGCGCGGTCCACCAATCGCATCACGGTGTCTACGGTGACCTGGTCGAAGCCGTCGGCTAACAGGTCGGCGCGGCCGTGCGCGTGCTCGATGTATGCGGCGAGCACCTTGTCGAGCAGCGCGTATTCGGGCAGGGAGTCGGAGTCCTTCTGCCCGGGGCGCAACTCGGCCGAGGGTGCCTTCTCGATGGAGGAGACCGGAATCATCACGCCGTCCTTCAACGGGATGCCGGTGTTGCCGTCCTCGTTGCCCACGATCTTGAGACCGCCGATGCCGACGCCTGCGGCCGCGGCCTTGTTACGCCAACGGCTGATCTCCCAGACACGGGTCTTGAGCAGGTCCTTGATGGGTGCGTAGCCGCCTACCGCATCGCCGTAGATGGTCGAGTAGCCGCAGGCGAGCTCTGACTTGTTGCCGGTGGCCACGGCGAGCAGACCGCGCGAATTGGAGCTGGCCATCACGATCACACCGCGGATGCGGGCCTGCAGGTTCTCGGCGGAGACGCCATCAAGGTCAAGTTGCTGTTGGTAGGCGTTGAACAATGGCTCAATGGGCTGGACCTCGTAATGGGCGCCAATGTTGGAGGCCAAATCGGCGGCGTCGTCTTTGGAACCGTCGGAGGAGTACATGGAGGGCATGGAGATGCCCCAGACGTTCTCGCCGCCGCATGCGTCGGCCGCCATGGCGGCTACCAGTGCGGAGTCGATGCCTCCTGAGAGGCCCAGCGTCACGCCGGTGAAGTGGTTCTTGGCCATGTAGTCCTTGAGGCCGAGCACGCAGGCGGTGTATACCTCTTCGTCCGGGTCGAGTTCCGGAACGATCTCGGCCTTGGCCTGATGTTCGGCGGCGGAATCGAAGTCCCAGAACGTCAGGTTTTCCATGAACATCGGGCTGCGTTCGATAAGCGTGCCGTCGGCGTCGACCACGAAGCTGCCGCCGTCGAAGACGAGGTCGTCTTGACCGCCGACCTGATTCAGGTAGATGACCGGGGCGTTAACCTCGGCGGCACGACGCTGGGCGAGCTCGAAACGGGTGTTGGTCTTGCCTTCCTCATACGGCGAGCCGTTGATGGTGAGCAGCAGGTCGATGTTCTTGGTGGCCAGGTCGGCCACCGGGCCGCCGTCCTGCCAGATGTCCTCGCAGATGGCCACGCCAATGGTGGCGCCGTCCACGTCGAGGGTCACGGAGCGGTCGCCGGCGGAGAAGATGCGGAATTCGTCGAACACGCCGTAGTTGGGCAGGAAGTGCTTGTCGTAGCCAGCCCAGACCACGCCTTGGTGCAAGACCACCAGTCGGTTGCGCGGCTTGGAGGTCTTGCGGTCGGTGCCCACGGTGCCGACCACCACGAACAGATCGCCGAGGCCGTCGTCGTTGAGCTGGGTGGCGAGTTCGTTGGCCTTGTCCCATGCGGCTTGGCGGAAGGTGCGGCGCAGGGCCAGATCCTCGATGGGGTATCCGGTGAGGGTCATTTCCGGGAAAACAACCACTTGGGCGTTTCCTGCGGCGGCTTTACGGGAGTAGTCGAGCACCTTGGCGGCGTTGGCGTCAAGCGCGCCGACGCAGGTGTCGATCTGGGCGAGTGCGAAGCGAAGCTGTGTCATAGATTCTTAGTGTAGCCGCGTATGACGTCGGATTGCCTGTTCTTCCGGCTTGGCGTCATTCATTAGGTCGTTTTTGCGTTCATTAGGTCACTGCAATGCGATATCAGTCGTTGCAATGGCGCGATTCCAACAACCAGTATCGCCGTTCACCGACCTAATGGACGATGAATCGACCTAATGAACGAATGCCACTCCCCTCAGTCAGCTTCGCTGATAGCTCGTCCTGCACTTATGGACGGGCGAGGCCCGCGCATATCTGGTTCGGCTGTCGCCTCACCTTCGGCTACAGACAGCCCACTGGGCTGTCTGCCTAACGCCTCAGCCTCCGGAGGCGAGCCAGAAAAGGATTTTACTTCAGCTCGTTGAGCACGCGCAGAGCGGTGTTGACGTAGAAGTTGACGAAGGTGGGAATGGATTCGTCGAGACCCACGAAATGCGGGCTATGCCAGTCGGCGCAACCTTCCTGGCCGTTTGACCCGACGAACGCGAACACCGGCAACGTCACCTTGGCGAATTCGCAGAAGTCCTCCCCCGCCATCGACTGACGTATCGGTTCGAGCTGCGCGTAGTCGTTGACATCCGCCGCCACGGCCTTGGCGAGACCTGGATCGGAGACCAGCGGGTCTTGAAAGTCATCCCAGACCACGTCGGCGCTGATGCCGTATGCCTCGGCGGTGTGTTCCACCACTTCCTTGAATCGGCGGCCGACCAGATTGCCATCCGACTTGTGGAAATAGCGCACAGTCCCTTGGAATCCGGCTTCGGCGGGCACCACGTTCCACACATGGCCGCCGTGCACTTCGGTAACGGACAGCACCAGCGGGTGGAAGGGCGTGACGTTGCGGCTCACGATGGTCTGCAGGCTCAGAATAATACTGGCGAGCGCTTCGATGGGCCCGGTGCCCTTGTACGGGTAACCGGCGTGGGTGCCTTGGGCGTGGAGGGTCACGCGGAATTTCACGCAGCCGGCCATCATCGGCTCAACGCCGATGGCCAGCTGGCCGGGCGCATAGTTGGGGTTGTTGTGCGTGCCGATAATGGCTTCGACGTCATCCACGAGTCCGGCGTCGATCATGGCGCGAGCGCCTTGGCCGGTCTCCTCACTCGGCTGGAACAGAATCTTGATCGAGCCGGCGAACTTGTCACGGTGCTCGGCGAGCCAGAAGGCGGCACCGAGCAGACCGGTCATGTGCAGGTCGTGGCCGCAGCCGTGCATCACGCCTTCATTGACGGAGCTGAACTCCAGTCCGGAGTCTTCCACGATGGGCAGGCCGTCGATGTCAGCGCGCAGCCCGATACGCGGCCCGGGACCGGCCTCGCCCTGAATGAGCCCCACAACACCAGTCTCCAGCGGGTTGTGCAGGATCTCGATGCCGTGCGCCTTGAGCTGGTCGGTCAGATAGATGCTGGTGCCGAATTCACGGAAACTACGCTCCGGATGGGCGTGCAGGTAGTGGCGGATAGTGATGAGTTCGTGGTCGATGTCGATATGTTCACTCATGGTTCCCGATTCTAGTAGCGCGAAGAATATATTGCGGCCCTCGCTCCATATTGGCGAGGGCCGCGATCTATGGGGTCAGTATGCCTTGTTATTGCTGGCGTTTGAGCAGTCGTTTGGCGATGGCGTTGGCGATGCCCTGCACCACCTGGACCAGTACGATCATGATGATCACGGCCGTCCAGGTGACGGTCTGGTCGAACTTCTGGTAGCCGTAGGCGATGGCGAAGTTACCGAGACCGCCACCGCCGATGTAGCCGGCCATGGCAGACATGTCGAGCACGCCAATGAACAGGAAGGCGTAGGCCAGGATCAGCGGTGCCAGGGCTTCGGGGATGAGCACGGTGCGGATGATGGTGAGCTTGCCGGCACCCATCGAACGCGCGGCCTCGATTACTCCCGGGTCGACCGGCACGAGATTCTGTTCGACCAGACGCGAGGTGGCGAAGGTGCACATCACCACCATCGGGAAGATGGCGGCCACGGTGCCGATGGACGTGCCGACCACGACGATGGTGAGCGGCTGCATGGCTGCCAGGAAGATGATGAACGGAATCGGGCGCACGATGTTGACGATGATGTCAAGGATGCGGTAGACGACCGCGTTCTCGAACAGGTTGCCGGGGCGGGTGCCATAGAGCACCACGCCGAGGATCAGGCCGAGGAATCCGCCGATGACGAGGGTGACGAGCACCATGGTCAGGGTCTGGCCAATGGATTCGAACAGTAGTGGACGCAGCACGTTCCAGTCGCTACGCGGGTTGGCGAGGATGATCATGCGTTGGCTCCTTCATGTGCGGCGGCGGACGCGGCGGGCGCGGTGGCAGTATCGGCCGCCAGTGGGTCATGGGCGCGGTCTTCGGCGTAGGAGGCATGTCCGGCGACTGCGTCGGCGTAGGCCACAGGCTTTGCGGCGGTGCCGAAGTCGATGACGTCGCTATTGGCGGCGAGCTCGCGCAGGAATTCGTCCACATGCCAGCCGGGCCCGTTGAATTCGTAGGTGATGGCACCGATGGCGGTCCCCTTGACCGTGTCGATGCCGCCGTAGAGCAGGCTGGATTCGACGCCGTATTTGGCGATGAGTTCGGAGATATTCTGTCCGGATGCCTTGAGTTCATGGCCTTGGGTGCCGGAAACGTCCTTTTGGCGGATAAGCACGGTGACAATGCGGCCCGACCATTCGTGATGCAATCGCTCGACCCGGTCTTCCTCGGGCAGGCCAGACAATGCGGTGGCAATGAATCGCTTGGTCACCGGCTGCTGGGGTGCAGCGAACACATCGTATACGTCGCCGGATTCGACCACGCGTCCGGCGCTCATTACGGCCACGCGGCCGGCAATCTGCTGGACCACGTTCATCTGATGGGTGATAAGCACAATGGTGATGCCGAATTCCTCGTTCACACGCTTGAGCAAGGCCAGCACTTCGGTGGTGGTTTCCGGGTCGAGCGCGCTGGTGGCTTCGTCGGCGAGCAGAATCTCCGGATTAGTGGCCAGTGCGCGGGCGATGCCGACGCGCTGCTTCTGGCCGCCGGACAGCTGCGAAGGGTATTTGTTTGCGTGCTCACTGAGGCCCACGAATTCAAGGAGTTCGTTGACACGACGATCCTGATAGTCCTTGCGCCAGTGATCGAGTTGCAGTGGGTAGGCGATGTTCTGGGCCACGGTTTTGGTGGAGAACAGGTTGAACTGCTGGAAAATCATGCCGATTTTCTGGCGGATGGGCCGCAGCTTGGTCTCACTCAGAGAGGTGATATCAGTACCAAGCACGGTCACAGTGCCGGAGGTGGGTCGTTCGAGCGCGTTGATAAGCCGGACCAGTGTGGATTTGCCTGCACCGGAATAGCCGATGATGCCGAAGATGTCACCGCGATCGATGGTCAGGCTGACGTCATCCACGGCTCGTGCGATGTTCGCGCCGCGTCCGCGTGTTTTGAATTCCTTCACGACATGGTCGAAGGTGATGATGGGGTCGCTCATAGTGCTCCCTGATGCTGGTTGTTGGTGTCCGGTCACGGAAGCGGAGCGAATCCCGATTGTTGGCTCGGGTACTCGCTCCGCTTGGTGGTAATGGCTATGGACAGGCTAGTCGTGCGCTCGTATCAGCCGCGGCTCACTGCTGGGCCTTGGCATCCTTCTCAATGTCGGACAGGAAGCCTTGCAGCTCGCTGGCGCTGAACTTGTCGGCGAACACCGCGGTACCGCCGGAGTTCTCCTGCAGGGCGTCGAGCACATCCTTCTGCTGGTAGATGGAAACGAGCTTCTTGTAGGTCTCGTTGTTCACGTCCGCCTTGCGGGCCACCCACACGTTGATGTAGGGGCGAGCCTCTTCGGATTCGGCGTCATCCTGGTAGATGGCGTCCTTCGGGTCGAGACCGGCATCGGCCACGTAGTCGTTGTTGATCACACCAGCGGCGATGGTCGGGTCCTTCAGGGTGGTGGCCACCTGTTCGGCCTTGAGCGGGGTGACCTTGACCTTGCTCTTGGCTTCGTCGATGTAGGCCGGGGTGGAGAAGGCGGTCCAGTCGCCCTTGAGCGTCACGAGACCGGCGGCCTTGAGCACGCCGATAGCGCGGGCCTGGTTGGTTTCGTCGTTCGGAATGGTGACGGTGTCGCCCTGCTTCAGGTCCTTGATGTCCTTGACCTTGGTGGAGTACACGCCGAGCGGGTAGATGGCGGTGCCGCCGATGGGCTGCAGGTCCTTCTTGTTGCTCACGTTGTAGTTGGCCAAGTAGAGCAGGTGCTGGAATTCGTTGAGGTCCAGCTCGCCGGAGTCAAGGGCCGGGTTTTCGGAGGTGTAGTCCTGGAAGTCGACGATGTCGACGTAGATGCCGGCCTTCTCGGCGTCCTGCTTGAACTTGACCCATTCGGGGTTGGTAGCGCCGACCACGCCGATCTTGACCGGGTTGCCCTTGCTGCCCTTGGCGGACGACTCGTTGGCACCGGCAAACGCGCGGTAGCCGAAGAACGCGGCTACGGCGATAATCGCCACGACCACGATGGTGATGATGACGTTGCGGGCGGTGTGGTTCACACGCACCGGCTCGTTATTGTTAGGAGCGGCCGGGGTTGCCGGCTGGGTTGCTGCTGTCATTGGATTTCCTCTCTCCAAAATTGATGTCGGGTAACACCATAACGCGCTTGAACCGCGAAAGTGACGGAAAATGGCCGATTGCCATATAGGTGTCTTTTATGGCGCGCATGCAATGTCCGGGATTCGTGCGTTTGATAACCCGCTATAGGCGTGCCGAACACGCCGGAAAGCACGTCGAGAGGGGCTTTGACAATGGAAGCTATGACTACCGATACTGCCAATGCCGATATCCGAGCCGTATTCTTCGATATCGATGGCACGCTCACCAGTTTCACGACCCATACGGTGCCGGATTCCACAATCGAGGCGATTCACCGGCTGCATGCCGCAGGCGTCAAGGTGCTGATTTGCACGGGCCGCGCGCCTTCACAGATGCACGTGGTGCTGGATACCATGCCGGTGACGTTCGATGGCGTGGTGGCGTTCAATGGGCAGTATTGTTTTGATGACACCGGCTTCTTTGCCTCGCAGGCCTTGGATACTGCTGATATTGAGGTGATTCTCGACTGGCTGGACCGTCACCCCGATGTGGTGTGCAATTTCGGCGAGAAGGATTACGTGTACTTCAACCAGTCCAATGATCTGCTTCGCGCCACGTGGAGCAAACTGGGCAAAACCGCACCGACCCGGTATTTCGAGGACCCGCGCACCCGCGCGCTGGATCATGAGACTTTCCAGATCAGTCCCTTTGTCGGGCCCGAGCTGGAGGCCGAACTGGTGGGACTGTGCAGCAATGTGCGCGGGGTGCGTTGGCATCCGGATTTCACGGATCTGATTCCGGCCGATGGCGGCAAGCCGCGCGGCATCCAGCGGTTCATGGCGCATTACGGCATCACGCGCGAGCAGACCATGGCCTTCGGCGATGGCGGCAATGACACGGATATGCTCGCCTACGCCGGCATCGGGGTCGCGATGGGCAATGCGACCGCCGAGCCCAAGGCCGCCGCCGACTACATCACTGACGATGTGGACCACGACGGTGTGCGCAATGCCCTGCTGCATTTCAGGGTGCTACGCGATTAAAACATCACAACAGTTCGCTTTGTTCTGCCCCGCCGTGACAGGGCTTATGAATAAGCAAAGGGCTCGGGACGAATCCCGAGCCCTTTGGTGTTAGCGAACTAACAACACCGTGGAGGTGTTATCACTCGTTGTCGCCAGCGGTAGCGGCGGTAGCGGTGACGGCACCCTTCTTGTCGGTGTTCACGCCGGAGTACACCCAGTCGGTGTAGTCCGGGTGGTCGTAGCCGTTGTCGACGGCGAACTGGAAGGCCTCATCACGGAACTTCTCGAGCTCGTCGATCTTGTCGGCGTACTTGTCGGCGTCGATCATGCGCAGAGCCTCAGCGGTCAGCTCGTAGCGGTCGATGCGGTTGACACGAACCATGTCGTACGGGGTGGTGGTGGAGCCCTCCTCCTCGTAGCCGTGGACGTTGAAGTTGTCGTGGTTCGGACGGTCGTAGATCAGGCCACGCACGTCGTGAGCGTAGGAGTGGTACGCGAACAGCACCGGCTTGTCGGCGGTGAAGATGTCGGCGAACTCCTCGTCGGTCAGAGCCTCGTCGTTCTCCTTGGCGGACTGCAGGGAGAGCAGGTCGGCAACGTTCACAACCTTGAACTTGACGCCCAGTTCCTTCAGCTTGTCGGAAGCAGCCATGATCTCCTGAGTCGGGACATCGCCGGCGGCGGCAAGCACGACCTCGGCCTCATCGTTGTTCTTGGCGGTGGAAGCCCAATCCCAAGCGGCGGCACCCTTCTCGAGCTCGGCACGAGCCTCGTCCAGGGTCAGCCAGGTGGCAGCAGGCTGCTTACCAGCGATGATGGCGTTGATCTTGTTGGTGGACTTGTAGCACTTCTCGGCGATGGCCAGCAGCATGTTCGCATCGGTGGCGAAGTAGATGCCGATGACGTGGTCGTTGTGGAAGCACTTGTTCAGCAGGACGGAGGTGACACCCGGATCCTGGTGGGAGAAGCCGTTGTGGTCCTGACGCCAAACATGGGAGGAGACCAGCAGGTTCATGGAGGCGATCGGCTTGCGCCACGGAATCTCGCGGACGGTAGCCTCAAGCCACTTGGCGTGCTGGTTCAGCATGGAGTCGATCACGTGGACGAAGGACTCGTAGGAGCTCCAGATGCCGTGACGACCGGTCAGCAGGTAGGCCTCGAGGAAGCCTTCCATCTGGTGCTCGGACAGCTGCTCAACGACCTGGCCGGAGACGTGCATGTGCTCGTCGACCTCGTCGGAGATGTAGCCGGCATCCCACTGCTTGTTGGTGACTTCGTAGGAAGCCTGCAGACGGTTGGAAGCGGTCTCATCCGGTCCGAAGATGCGGAAGTCGCGCGGGTTGTTCTTGATGATGTCGCGAGTGTAGGCACCCAGGGTACGGGTGGCCTCGAGCTGGCCCCAGCCGTGGCCGTACTCAGCCACTTCCTTGACCTCGTAGTCCTCGAGGTTCGGCAGCTTCAGGTCGTTGCGGATCACACCACCGTTGGCGTTCGGGTTGGCACCGATACGCAGCTCGCCCTTCGGCATGAAGGCAAGGACGTCGTCCTTGACAGCACCGTTGGCGTCGAACAGCTCTTCCGGCTTGTAGGACTCGAGCCAGTTCTTGAGAACCTCGAAGTGGGCCTCGGTGTCGCGGGCGGAAGCCAGCGGCACCTGGTGGGAACGCCAGGAGCCCTCGGTCTTCTTGCCGTCGATGTACTTCGGGCAGGTCCAGCCCTTCGGGGTGCGGAAGATCAGCATCGGGTAGAACGGACGGTGCACGTTGTCGGTCTGAGCGGTGGCCTTGATGTCGCAGATCTCGTCCCAGATGGTCTCCCACAGCTCGGCGAAGCGACGGTGGATGGACATGTGGTCCTCATCATCGAAGCCAGCGACGAACTCGTAGGGCTCGTAACCCATGCCGTGGAAGAACTCGTGGAGCTCTTCGTCGGAGATGCGGGACAGGATGGTCGGGTTGGCGATCTTGTAGCCGTTGAGGTGCAGGATCGGCAGCACGATACCGTCGGTGCGCGGGTTCACGAGCTTGTTGGACTGCCAGCCGGTAGCCAGCGGGCCGGTCTCAGCCTCGCCGTCGCCGACGATGGCCGGGACAAACAGGCTCGGGTTGTCCATGATGGCGCCGTAAGCGTGGGACAGAGCGTAACCCAGCTCACCACCCTCGTGGATGGAGCCCGGGGTCTCCGGAGCGAAGTGGGACGGAATGCCGCCCGGGTAAGAGAACTGACGGAAGAACTTCTGCAGACCAGCTTCGTCCTTGGTGATCTTCGGGAAGGTCTCGGTGTAGGTGCCGTCCAGGTAGGACTGGGAGGTACCGGCCGGGCCACCGTGGCCCGGGCCCATGATGATCACGGTGTTCTGGCCGTGGTCAGCAATGAAACGGTTGATGTGGCCGATGAGGAAGTTCAGGCCAGGGGTAGTGCCCCAGTGGCCCACCAGACGGTGCTTCACATCTTCGCGGGTGAAGGGCTCCTTCATCAGCGGGTTGGAACGCAGATAAATCTGGCCGATGGAAAGGTAGTTGGCAACGCGCCAGTACTTGTCAACGCCTTCGAGGGCTTCCTCGGAAACCGGAGCGTTGAGCTTCTTCCAAGGGGTGCCAATAACAGGACTCGTCATGTGTACTCCTGTACTCCTGCACGTGATCGTGCGATTGATTATTTCTGTTCGGTCACGGTCCCTGACCCTTGCGGTGCCAAGGTTTTCCGTTCCCAATCAATCGTCATGGTACGAGGACAACGCGACTTTTGAACGATTTCTTGCGGGTGTGTTCGAAATTGTTGCGGATATTTCAGTATTTGTGCGGTTCGACTGACCGTTTGTCAACATTAGTTTTTTCAACATACTTTTTCAAAACGGCGGAAGCATGCGGAAATCCAGCATTTGGCTAGAACAGCGCACGTTCGATTTCCCATGTTCGAAATCGGCGTGTTGTCCGTCTACAGGCATGTAGTTTGTTCGATTTGCGCACATAGTCTCTGCGTGTCGGCCTTGTCGCCTTGACCAGTGATAATCAGGGGTGTTCAGCCCACGTAAAATTCCAATGAACGTTAGGGGAATATCAATGGCAAACGGTCCTGTGCTTGTCGTCGACTTCGGCGCCCAGTACGCCCAGCTCATCGCCCGCCGCGTGCGCGAAGCAGGCGTGTACTCCGAGCTGGTCCCTCATTCCATGCCGGTCGACGAGATCCTGGCCAAGGATCCGAAGGCGATTATTCTGTCTGGCGGCCCGGCCTCCGTGTTCGAGCCCGGCGCGCCGACCATAGACACCAAGGTATTCGAATCCGGTGTTCCGGTGCTTGGTATCTGCTACGGCTTCCAGGTCATGGCCTATGAGCTCGGCGGCAAGGTGGATAAGGCCGCGCTCGGCGAATACGGCAAGACCTCAGCCACCATCGACGACGCCGCCGGCATCCTCGCCGACTCCCCCGCCGAGCAGACCACGTGGATGAGCCACGGTGTGGCGGTCGAACAGGCCCCGGCCGGCTTCGAAGTGCTGGCCCACACCGAAGGCGCGCCCGTGGCCGCCATGGCGGACGAATCCCGCAAGCTCTATGGTGTGCAGTGGCACCCGGAAGTCAAGCACTCCCCGCTTGGCCAGAAGCTTATCGAAAACTTCCTGCACCGTTGCGCCGCGCTGCCCAACGACTGGGATGCCTCCTCGATTATCGAGGATCAAGTCAAGAAGATCCGCGAGCAGGTCGGCGACGCCGAGGTGATCTGCGGCCTGTCCGGCGGCGTTGATTCCGCCGTGGCCGCCGCTCTGGTACACAAGGCCATCGGCGACCAGCTCACCTGCGTGTTCGTGGACCACGGCCTGCTGCGCAAGGGCGAAGTCGAGCAGGTCAAGCACGACTTCGTCGCCGCGACCGGCATCCGCCTCATCACCGTCGACGCCGCCGACGACTTCCTCGACGCCCTCGCAGGCGTCTCCGAGCCGGAGCGCAAGCGCAAGATCATCGGCGAGAAGTTCATCCGCACCTTCGAGAAGGCCCAGCGCCAGGTCCTCGAAGAGGCCGGCGCCCGCGGCAAGGAGGTCAAGTTCCTCGTGCAGGGCACGCTCTACCCCGACGTCGTCGAATCCGGCGGCGGCGACGGCGCGGCCAACATCAAGAGCCACCACAACGTCGGCGGCCTGCCCGAGGACATCAAGTTCCAGCTCATCGAACCGCTGCGCACTCTGTTCAAGGATGAGGTGCGCGCCATCGGCACCGAGCTCGGTCTGCCCGACGAAATCGTCTGGCGTCAGCCCTTCCCGGGCCCGGGTCTGGGCATCCGCATCATCGGCGAGATCACCAAGGAGCGCCTCGACCTGCTGCGCGAGGCCGACGCCATCGCCCGCGAGGAACTCTCCAAGGCCGGTCTCGACCGCGACATCTGGCAGTGCCCGGTCGTGCTTCTGGCTGACGTTCACTCTGTCGGCGTCCAAGGCGACGAGCGCACCTACGGCTCGCCGATCGTCCTGCGCCCGGTCAGCTCGGAAGACGCCATGACCGCCGACTGGTCCCGTGTCCCCTACGATGTGCTCGCCACGATCTCCACGCGCATCACCAACGAATGCCGCCAGATCAACCGCGTCGTCCTCGATTGCACCTCCAAGCCGCCGGCGACCATCGAATGGGAGTAAGCCGATAGGGCTTTGACCTGCTCTTTTGAGTGCCGTGGTGTACCGCTGAGTTTCGTTTCGTACGAGAGTCATGGCAAAACCGCCAGCGACGGCAGTGAGTAAAAACGATTTCCTAGCCTCCGTTCCCTCGTTGGAACGGAGGCTTTTTCTTTGCCGTTTTACTCCCTTTCACCTGCGATTTCGCCATTTACTCCCCGTGTTTCAAGACAACAAGGCACGGGGAGGTATTCGAGGGAATGGGAGTAAGGATTTATCCCAAGTGAGTTGACGCGCGGTTTTTGTCCCCGAGGGCGAAACGGGGCCGTTTCGGGGCCCGTGAAACTCAAATCGAACTCAACGGGCATTTTTTGCTGGGCGTTCCAATGTTCCCGTTCCGTGGGATACCCTGATTCTCTCTGTGGTACTGTTTGTGGTGTTTCCTCTGGCTGGCGGTATGCTGACCCGTTCGGCTGTCATCAAGCGGAAGGGGCAGTGTACTTTGAGGAGACTTTCATCCATATGTTTGACAGTGTAACTACCATTGGCTTATTGCTGACGCTGGTGATGATTTTCTCGTTCCAAGGCAATACCATTCTGGAAAAACCTCTGCACATTGTTTTGATTGCGGTACCGCTGATTTTACAGACCTTCCTGATTTTTGCGATTGCGTATATCGCTTGCCGGGTTTTGAAGCTGCCCTACAAGATTGCTGCTCCCGCCGGAATGATTTGTGCTTCCAACTTCTTTGAACTGGCTGTTGCTGTTGCAATCGCCTTGTTTGGAACGACTTCCCCTGCGGCACTGGCAACGACTGTGGGTGTGCTGACAGAAGTTCCCGTGATGCTGTTCCTTGTAAAAAAACGCAAATAAAACGAAAGACTGGTTCAAATATGAGTAAGAAAAAGGTGGCATTTATCTGCGTCCATAATTCCTGCCGCAGTCAGATTGCCGAGGCCTTGGGAAAGCACTTGGCTTCCGATGTGTTTGAAAGCTATTCCGCAGGAACGGAAACAAAACCGCAAATCAATCAGGATGCTGTCCGCATTATGAAAGAACTGTACGGGATTGACATGGAGAAAACCCAGTATTCCAAACTGATCTCGGATATTCCTGCCCCTGATATTGCAATCTCCATGGGGTGCAATGTGGGCTGTCCTTTCATTGGTAGAGCATTTGACGATAACTGGGGATTAGAAGATCCGACCGGAAGCGAAGATCAAGTCTTTGTCGAGATCATTCGAGAGATTGAAAAACGGATTCTACAGTTGAAGCAGTCCCTTATTTGATTGAAATAGCACTCTGCTTGTGGTATAATACAGATGATCCAAACCATTGCTTTTCTGCTGATAACATTGGGCTTGATAATCTTTTGATAACAGGAGTTCGACAACGCCGTATAAGTTGGATAATTGGTATCAAATTGAGCAACTAAGAGTCAAATCCCCTAAACAGTATTGTTTAGAACCAGTTTTACTTTGGCGAGTGGGAGTAAACTGGAGCGGATTTTGCGCAATCGAAATTCCGTCCGTAGAGTGTCGCAGTGTGCCGCCACGTACGAAAAAGCGTAAAGCCACCTGTGATTTTGGGTGAGTAAAAACTATTGAGACCCTCTGGAAACAACGTTTTCAGGGGGTCTCTTTATGCCTTTTGACCTGCAGTTTCAGTCATTTTTACTCTAAAAGCGCGTACACCACGGACATGGCGACACGCAGCGGACGAAGAGTAAAGGATTTTTCGGAGAGTGAACTGTCCCAGTAGTTTGTCCCACCACCCCAAAAACGCCCCTGAAACTCAAGTGAAACTCAATAGGAACGCAAGGGCGTCATCGTGCGAGCACCGCAGCCTGAGCCGCCGATACCAGGCTCGTTTGCGACGCCGTCGCTGCTTGCCTGGATCGTCAACGGCAAGTACGTCATGTCGCTGCCGCTCTACCGCATAGAGGCAGACCTCAAGGCGTGCGGCGCGACGATATCGCGCCAGGACATGGCGAACTGGATGATGAACGTGCACGCGCGCTGGCTGGCGAAGGTCCATGAGAGAATGAAGGTCGAGCTGCTGTCGCATGTCAGGATTCATGCCGATGAGACCACGGTTCAGGTCCTGAAAGAGCCGAACCGCGAGGCGAATGTGTCTGTTCAATAGAAAGTGGGCCGTGTGAGCGTGTGGATGTCTTCCATGTGA